>OJAW01000185.1_pt1 | contig 48378 bp, 46 predicted proteins | sample 1589151 | NCBI WGS metagenome assembly OJAW01 (sample SAMN03283290) | human gut metagenome | biome: human-associated habitat; material: feces | host: Homo sapiens | place: Peru | collected 2012
TCATATTTTCTTCCTCCTTCTTTTATTTAGATTTACTTTATTTAGTAAAGGTACACCAAAAAAACACAAAGAAATCTAGACTACTAATAAGTCTAGAAACTTTGTGTTTTCTTTATTTCTTAATATTATAGTATGATTAAATAACCCCCCCCCAGGTTGGTGTTTTTTCTAATTTTTTAGATGCTACTTTAACCATACTACCACTTTCCTTTACTATACTAATTATACATAATTATTTTTTATAATGCAATATTTTTGCAAAGAAAAAAGTATAATTTCTTATACCTTTATAAATTAATATTGTATACCCCAAACTACTAAATGTTTAGCTTCTTTACCACAAACAATGCATTTACCATCTAATAATTTGTGATCTTCTAAGATACAACGTGATTTAGTACCTTTTATTTCTTTCATTTTTAATTCGCATTCTTCACTGCCACACCAATCTGCTTTTACAAATCCTGGATGATTTGTCATAATATCTTCTACTTCTTTTAACGTGTGTGCTTCATAAGTTTGATTATTACGTCTTTCTAAAGCTCTATTATATAAATTATCTTGAATATCACTAAGTAAACTATTAACTACAGTTACAATATCTGTATCTTTATTAACAGTTGTTTTTGCTTTAGTATCACGACGTGCTAAAGTGATGTTATTATTTTCTAAATCACGAGCACCTATTTCAATACGAACTGGAATACCATTTACTTCAGCTTCGGCAAATTTAAATCCAGGAGATTTTTCAGTTTCATCAATCATAACTCTAATATTATTTTTTTCTAATTGATTATACAAACTATGGCTTAATTCTAATACTTTAGGATCATTACCAATTGGTATTATTGCTACTTGAATTGGAGCTATATTTGGAGGAAGTACTAATCCATCATCATCACTATGAACCATAATTAAAGCTCCTATCATACGAGAAGATACTCCCCAAGATGTTTGATATACGTATTCTAACTCATTATTTTTATTTAAAAATTTAATATCATATGCTTTTGAAAATCTTTGCCCAAAATAATGACTTGTACCAGACTGTAATGATACACCATTATACATTAAGGCTTCTATTGTTAAAGTATAGTCAGCACCAGCAAATTTTTCACGTTCTGTTTTTTTACCAGTGATAGCAGGAATTGCTAAATATTTTTCAAAGAAAGTTTTATATACACCTAACATATCTTTTGTTTCTTTTTCAGCTTCTTCTTTAGTAGCATGAATAGTATGTCCTTCTTGCCACCAGAATTCACGACTTCTTAAGAATGGTCTAGTTTCTTTTTCCCAGCGCATAACACTGCACCATTGATTGTATTTCATAGGTAAATCACGGTAAGATTTAACTTTAGCTGAGTAATAGTCACTAAATAATGTTTCACTAGTAGGTCTAATACACATTCTTTCTTCTAGTTCTTTTTGCCCTCCAATTGTTACCCACGCTACTTCAGGAGCAAAACCATTAATTAATTCTCCTTCTTTTTTCATTAAATTTTCTGGTATTAACATTGGCATAGCTACATTTTTATGTCCTGTTTTTTTAAACATTTTATCCATTTCTTTTTGGATCATTTCCCATATAGCATAACCATTAGGTTCTAAAATAATACATCCTTTAACATTTGAATAACTTGCTAAATGAGCAGCATTAACAACATCTGTATACCATTTAGCAAAATCAATATCTCTACTTGTAATTGCTTTATTTGCCATAAAATCACTCCTTTTTTAATTATATCAAAAAAATAAAAGAAAAGAAATCAATTATTGATGATTTCTTTTACTTTATTAATACATCTTAATTTATATTTTAGAGTTATTGTTTGATAATTTTTTTGTTTCATCTATATATTGATAATTTAAATTGTTTTCATCTGTAATAGCTGATTTATTAGTTGCATTTTCATAAGACCTTCTTGCATCATGTGCAACCTGTCCACCTTTACGAGCAACTTTCATATTTTCTCTAAATCCTTGAGGCTTTTCTGATTTTGCTATATCACGAGTTGCTATTTCTCCTAAATCTGTAAGTAATACTTCTATATCAGTCATATTATCTCTTAACGATTCTTTTCTAAGACCTTTATATGCTTTATACTCATTTGCTTTCATTCCAGACCAGCTTTTATATATTTCATTAGTAAGCATTGCATACTCTATATTTTTTTCAATACCGCCATCTTTCCATACATCTGTTAATTTATTTCTACCTAATATTCCTTTTAACCTAACCTCAATCCATTTATCAGAATATCCTCTTTTACGATAATATTCAATTGCTCGTTTTATGGCAATTTCAGGATCAAATACTTCATCAATTCTTTCACTTCCAAGATTGGCAAGCCACATTTTAAATGGCTCAGCTTTAGGGCTAGGCACTGATTCAATAAGTCTAAGAATTCCAATTGTATCCAGTGTATCAGTTTCTCTTAACTTTCCATCGGATGCTTTCATTTTCAACCGTACGATATTTTCGTACAGTTGGCTTCCTTCTTCAACTAATTTCTTTTTTAAATCACTCCAATATCTTTTAGGAATTTTAGAATCTGTTAATGCCCCAATAACATCAATGACACTAAAATAATATTCTCCCTTTTCTGTATCCCATATACTACGAATAGTACAATTTTCAAATAAGTTTGTAATAGTTTCTAATTTATTTTCCTTCATTCTTTCACCACCTTTAATTTTGAATTGTTTACTTAATCACTAATATTATTGTAAGTACATGTATATTTATAAACAACAAGATTGTATCAAAACAAACATATGTTTGTCAATATACTTTTTCTTTTTTCTAATTTTTATATAAAAAATAAAAAGGCCATAGAAATTTATAGAACTCACTTATATTATTCTATAAAACTTTCTCATTTCCTTTTTATTTTAAAATTTAATTTAATACTAATTTTTTATTATCGCTTTTTATTAATTCATCAATACTAATATTATAATATAAAATTATCTCAATTAATAAGCAAGGATATTCGTTTATTAAATTATGTAACTGTTGAAGCATTAGTTGCTCATCTGATTTTAATGGTTGATACGTTCTTTTTATTTGATTATATGACTTAGATGGTGTATTATTTAATATCTTCTTTTCTTCTACCAAATTATTATCAAAGTATAATTTACTTAATTCTTCATAACGATATATAATCATTTTTTCTAATTTACTTTTATCTAAATCATTCAAATTCACTTCATAATTACTTAATAATTTGCCATTTTTATCTTGATAAAAGCTTAACTTATTAATTACTTCACCATTTTCTTTAGAAATAGTAAGATGTTTTATTACATCTTCAAGCAAATTATTATCTTGTAAATAGTTAAGTAAAATATTGATTGCTTTACTTTGTCTTATTTTTTCTTCTAACTCATTCATAATTTATTCCCCCTATACTATTTTATCAAAACCACTACGTTTAAATAACTTTTCTAAATCATAATTAGAATAAAATATTGTAGTTGGTCTTCCATGTGGACAATTAAATGGATTCTTACACTTTCTTAAATCATTAATTAATTGTTCGTGCTCCTCTAAAGTAATACTTTCATTAGCTTTTATTGCCATCTTACAGCTAAGCATAGTTGCTACTTTTTCATTAAATTTAACAATTGAAAAATCTTTTTCTGTCATAATTACTACTTCAATAATTCTTCTTGTCGCATCTTCTTCATAACCTTTTGGAAGCCATGTTGGATGAGCTTTTACAATTATTGAATTAACACCAAATTCTTCTATTTCAAATCCTATATTTTGAAGTAAATCAAAGTGTTCCTTTAAAACTATAAATTCTGTATTAGAAAGTTCTATCGTAAAAGGAAATAATAATGATATTTTTTCTTTAGTAGGATGTCCTAATTTTTCTTTGTAGTATTCATAGTTGATACGTTCCTTAGCCGCATGTTGATCTATTATATACATTCCTTTTTCATTTTGTCCAATTATATATGTACCATGAACAAATCCAGCTGGATATATTTCAGGCATTCTTTCTTCTGATTCTTCAATATCTTCTTTTTCTACTTCAGTATTAGTTAAATCAAGATTTACTTCTACTGGTTTATAATAAGTTTCTTCCTCAGCAACCCTTTTTAAATCTAAAGTCATTTCTTCATATTGTGGTTTTTCTTCTACTATTTCCTCTTTTGGTTCAATAACTACCTCTTTTTTAGGTATCAAATTCTTTTTACTTATTTTATTTGTTATTATTTCAGAAACAAGCTCTAATAATCTATCAAAATTAGAAAATTTAATATCCATTTTAGTAGGGTGAATATTTACATCTACTAAACTAGGATCAACTTCAATATTTAAAACAACAATGGGATATCTATTATCAGGTTTATAAGAGTGATAACTATCATTTATTACTCTATTTAAATCTTGATTTCTAACTACTCTTCCATTAACAATAGTTATTATATGGTTACGACTAGAACGATGTATAAAAGGCGCACTTATATAGCCATTTATTTCATAATCAATATTTTCACCACTTACTTCAAACATATTACGACTTACTTCAACTCCGTATATAGAATTAATAGTCTTAAGTAAATTACCACTACCATCAGTATTTAAAATAACTGAATCATTATTTATTAATGTAAATTTTATATTAGGATGTGATAAAGCAAGTTTATTAATATAGTCAGTTATGCTGGCAAGTTCAGTATATAAACTTTTCATATGCTTTAAACGAGCAGGAGTATTATAAAACAAATCTTGAACAGAAATAATAGTTCCTCTTCTTGCATCACCATTTTCTATAGATTCAACAACTCCACCATTAATCTTAACTATTGTACCAACATCACCAGTTGATGTTTTTAAATAAACTCTACTAACACTAGCGATAGAGGCTAAAGCTTCACCTCTAAAACCTAATGTCATTATTCGGTATAAATCATCTTCATTTTTAAGCTTACTTGTCGCATGACGAAAGAATGCAAGTCGCGCATCTTCTCTATCCATACCACATCCATTGTCAGTAACTTTGATTTCTTTAGTACCAGCTTCTTTTAATTCTATTCTAATTTCATCAGAACCTGCATCTATACTATTTTCAACTAATTCTTTAACAACCGAAGAACATCTTTCTACAACTTCTCCTGCGGCTATTTTATTAGATAATAATTCGTCCATTACTTTTATTCTTGACATACTACCACCATTTAAATTATAACATTTTTTCCAAAAGAAAAATAGTCTTAAGACTATTTCAAATGATTATTATTAATTAATCTACTAACCATCTTAATATTTTGTTTAACAGAATCAATTCTTACATTAACATCTTTACTTATTTCTGTTAATTTATAACCTTCATAATAATATTTCTTAAAATAATTAGTTGCTTTTTTATTACCTATAGACTTTAAAAAACTATCTAACTCTATTTCTTTTATCTTATTATCTAACTCGTCATCAAAAAAATCAATATTATTTATTTTTTCTTCTTTAATACTTCTATTATATTTAATTTGTGACGCATTATAAAATTGTCTTAATTGCCCACAAATTTTGTGAGAAATCTTATCACAATCAGTGTCATATATTTGATAATCAATGACATTAATTAATTTAACAATACCGTCACTAATCATATCATCTAAAGGTGCATAGTTATAGTGGGGCGCTAAAGAGGTAACCATTTTTATGTAATGCAAAATAATTATTTCACGAGCCTTTTTATTACCATTACGTGCATCTATAACTAAATCTTTAAGTTTTCTTTTTTCAAAATTATAACCATCTATAAATTCTGCAAATTTATTATAAATAAAATCTTTAATACCCACTTCAAAGTCGTTGCTTAAATATAGGGTAATAACTTCAGCATATAATTTTTCTAATTCGTCTTTAGAAAAATTATTCCCATATATTTTATAATATTCATCCACTATATATAGGTACTTTTTATATATTTTATCCTTTCTCACGATTAATCCCCCTCAGTTGCCTATATTCTAACACAAATCTTAATAACAAGCAAACAAAAAGTGCTTAAAGCACTCTTTATTATGAAAGTTTAGATCTTAAGACAGTTATAACTGGGCGGACACCGTAGACGTTCGAAAAGTTAACGCTACCGCTGCCCACGGAAGAGTCGAAGTACACGAACCAAGCGCGGTCAGAGGTGATGGCACAAGAAGAGGCTGTCCAATAGCCATATGTTTCTTGATCTGAATTATTTAAACATCCCCTGTATGTACAACTTGTGCTTGTTCTATCATATAACCATCCATATGAACATCCACTTGTATTTTCTTTTTTACATGTATCACTTGCTGTTGTTGTTTTAGTATCAAAGTAATACCAACTACTATTTGCAGCTACCTTTTCATTCCAAGATGTATTTCCTGTTATTTTAGCTATTTCCTTTGCTGTTATCAATCTTGCTTTATATCCACTATAATCTATTGTGTATTTCGCATTACTTGTTTCTCCTGTTTGATCCATTGTATAATTTGATGGCGTTATTGTTCCTTTCCATGATGATGTATCACTTTTTAATTTGTCTAATAATTCTTTTGGGCCTTTAGCATTGATTATACTACCACTATCATTTTTATATTTTCTATTCCATGCAACTAATGCTGTAGTATTATGATCTAATAGAAGATTTACTGTATCTCCTCCGTTATCATTAAAAGCATAAAACTTCATACATCCACTTTTTGTTCCTGTTGTACTTACTGCTTCACTTGATGTACATTTTGTTCCATTATCTACATTAAAATATACTGCTTCTCCATTTTTATACGTTTTTGTTACTTTTAACTCTTCTCCGGTTATTGTAACAGTTACATTTCCTGTTACTTTGGATATTATTAATGTTCCTGTCTTTTTATCCCATATACTTGTTGCTCCTGTTACTGTTACACTTTCTGGTAATTGATATCCTGTATTTGCTGTAAATGTTAACGACTTAACTTCTACATTTGTTATACTTGCTGAATTATTACCACTTACATTTGTTAGATTATATGTTATCTTATATGTTTCTACTTTACTTGCTGTACACATACCTTCACTATATACTACATTATAATCTCCTACAGTCATTGTTGTTCCTTCTTTAGATACCAATCCATTAGCTATTGTTACTGTTCCTCCATTTGGTTTAGTTCCACTCATATCTATTGTTACTGATTCTGTTAATCCATTTCCTGTTAGATTTCCATTACTATCTATTGTATATGGCCCATCTGCTAATGGATTATTTTCTAACTTTTTCTCTGCGATTGTTGTTTCTACTTGTTTGATATAATTATCTGCAGTTCTCTCGGCTGCTCCTTTCTTTGCATTTTTGATTGTGTTCATTACTATGGGTGTAGCTATTAGTGCGATGATTGCTAATACTACTATTACCGCTAGTAACTCTATTAAAGTGAAAGCATTTTTATTTTTCATAATATTCCTCCTACTCTTTACTTTTTCTTAAATTATACCATCTACAAAATACATTTGTCAACGAGAGAATTTACACTTTACATGGTTTTAAATGTAAAGTAAAAAGAGTAAATTAAGCATTTACTCCTTTTACTTTCTTTTCAGTTGGTTCATTATCTTCATACCATTTTTTACTTAAATCAACACCTATTTTTTTCTTTAAGAATAATCTTAATAATTGAGGTGCTAGTAAAACAGAAGAGTATGTACCAGCAATTAAACCAATTAATAAAGCAATATTGAAATTAAATATTTCATGTGAACCAAAGAATATTAATGTTATTACTGGAATCATTGTTGTAAGTGTGGTAATAATTGTACGTGATAACATTTGTTTTAAACTCGTATTGATAAGTTCATTAACATCATCCATACTCTTTAGTCTACTATTATATTTAGTTTTAATTAATTCACGAATACGATCAAATTCTACAATTGTATCGTTGATTGAATATCCAACTATCGAAAGTACTGCTGCGATAAAGACGCTTGTTACCTCTAATCTAAATAAACTAAAGATTGTAACCATCATAAATACATCATGAATTAATGCAGCTAGTCCACTTACTGCATACATAAATTGGAATCTAAAGGCTACATAAAAGATTATTCCAATGAAAGCAAGTAATAATGATATAATCGCATTCTTAACTAATGATTCTTTAACTAAGTTAGATACAACACCAATATCAGTAGAAGCCTCATATTTTTCTTGTAAGTAAGAGCCAACGTTCATTACTTCATCTTTATCCATTGATTCATTTACTTTAATTATATAAACATTATCACTAGCTTTTTCATAACTATAAACATTGTAATTAAGAGAACTCATATCTTCTTTTATTACTTCTTCAGTTAAATTATTCGCTGTTTCAATTGTGATAGATGTTCCACCTTTAAAATCTATTCCAAGATTTAAACCAGAAATAACAAGAGAAATTATACCAATAACTACCATAATACCAGTAAGTGGTAATGTATAACGGTTTAATTCGTTAAAGTTAAGTTTTTCAAATCTTTCTTTATTACCATTATATCCAATAAATAATTTTTCTTTTCCTTCAAAGAAACCAGTTTTAATTGTATAATTAATTAACCATCTTACAACAAATACCATAACAAACATTGTAACGGCTATACTTATGATTAACATTGTAGCAAATCCTTTAACACTACTTTCACCAAAGATAAATAAAATAAGGGCAACTACTAAAGTAGTTAAGTTACCATCTAGGATAGAAGCAAAGGAATTTTTATTACCATTTTTAACAGCATATTTTAACTTACTACCTTTTTTCAACTCATCTTTAATTCTTGAAAAACTAATAACACTTGAGTCAACTGCCATTCCAATACCAATTAATACAGCAGCAATTCCAGGTAAAGTAAGAACTCCACCTACAAGCCAAAATATAGCAAATACTAGTGTAGTATAAATCATAATACCAACACTTGATACAAATCCAGCAAAACGATATAAGCAAATTAAAACAACCATAATTAAAGCTATTCCAATAATACCAGCGGTAAATGTTTTACTTAAAGAGTTAGCTCCTAATGAAGCATCAACTGTTTTAGAAGATATTTCATCTAACTTTGTAGGAAGACTTCCTGAACTAATTAAGCTAGATAAAGTTTCTGCTTCTTCAGTTGTAAAGTTACCTTGAATAATAACGTCACTAGCAAATCCTTCTCCAACACTAGCAACACTTAGACATGAAGATTCAGAATTTCCACATTTATTTCCTTCTTTACTGAATGAATCTTCACCTTCAGTATAGTCTAACCAAATAACAATTCTATTGTCACTCATTTCACTTACTTTTTTAGTAACTTTATAAAAAGTTTCTTTATCTCTTACACTAAGTGCTACAGCAGGTCTTCCATTAGAATCACTGCCAAGTTTAGCTCCACTAATAACATCACTAGTCATAAGTAAATTATCACTAGTATCCCTAAATGTTAAATTAGCAGCTTTACTTAATATCTTACGAGCTTCCTCGATATTAGTAACACCAGCAAGTTCAACTCTAATCTTATCTTCACCTTCAACAACAATGTTAGGTTCTGATACCCCTAATGTATCTATTCTTTTACCAATAGTTTTATATGTAGAAGTAAGTTTATCACTAGTCATTTTACTACCATCTAAACTACTTACTTGGTATAAAACTTCAAATCCACCTTGTAAATCAAGACCATAATTTACATGTTTAATCGTTGGAATTAGTACTAAAATAGAAGCAACAAAAAGTAGTACTAACCAAAAAATTCTTTTTAAAATATCTTTCATAATGCATCTCCAAACTATTCATTAAAATATATTCTTCGTTCACGAGAGTTTAATTTTTGTCTAACATAACTATCAACACTCCCGTTATCTACATTAAGTACATCTCTTACCATTTCAAACAATAATAAATTTTTAGAACTTGCCCATTTAACTTCTTTTAAATAATTCCAAATATCTTCTTCTCTTATGTAAACATAACCCAAACTTCTCATCTCACGCATCTTTGTTCTTAAAGCTGGTTTTAATCTTTCATAGAGTTGTTCTAAAGTGGTAAATTCTGTATTCATATAGACCTCCATAATATTTTTTATGACTCCTACATATACATTATATATGAAAAAGAGATTTTTTTAAAGGAGAAACTATGAAAAAAAGCAAATTTATTAAATCAACATTTATTTTACTGGTTGGAGGATTTATTACAAAAATACTTGGTATGTTAATAAAAATTGTTATGACTAGACTAGTTGGTACTGAAGGCATTGGTCTTTATATGTTAATAATGCCAACATTTACTTTACTTATCGCAGTAGCTCAACTAGGAATGCCAGTAGCTATTTCTAAGCTTGTCGCAGAAGATAAAAGAAATAATAAAAATTTAGTGTTCTCTTCTCTACCTATTTCTATTATTTTAAATATTTTAATTATGTTTATTTTAATATTTTCTAGTAAATTTATATCAACTAGTTTATTGAATGAACCTAGAGTAGATCTTGCAATTAAATCTATTGGTTTTGTTTTGCCATTTATATCTATATCTAGTATTTTAAGAGGATATTTTTTTGGTAAACAAAAAATGATACCGCATGTGGTATCAAACATTACTGAAGATATTGTTCGTCTTATAATCGTTATTATTGGTATACCTTTATTTTTAAAAAAGGGGTTAGAATTTGCCGTTGCATTTATTGTTCTTAGTAATATTATTAGTGAACTTACTTCCATTATTGTTTTATTTTTCTTTCTTCCTAAACATTTTAAAGTATCAAAAAATGACTTTATTCCTAACAGAAGTAATATGAAAGAAATATTTGGTATAAGCTTACCTACAACTGCTAGTAGATTAATTGGAAGTATCGGCTATTTTTTTGAACCTATTATTTTAACTTTCTTTCTTTTAAAAAATGGCTATTCTAATAGTTTTATTATAAATGAATATGGTATTTTAAATGGTTATGTTATGCCTTTATTGTTGTTACCTTCCTTTTTTACTTTGGCTATATCTCAAGCTTTGATACCGGTAGTCAGTAACAGTTATGCCAACAACAATATAGATTATACTAAAAAGAAAATTAAACAAGCATTATTTTTTTCTCTTTTAATTGGTATCCCTGCTACTTTAATATTTATCTTTATTCCGAATATACCTTTGAAACTTATTTATAATACTGAAGAAGGATTAAATTATATTAAGTTTCTAGCACCTATATGTTTACTTCACTATATCCAAAGTCCTATTAGTTCAAGCCTGCAAGCTATAGGTAAAGCTAAAGACTCAATGATGGGCACCCTTTATGGAATGATTATTAGAACTACTACGTTAATTATTGGGTGCAACCTCAAAATTGGTCTTTGGGGCTTAATCCTTGCTACTGCATCTAATATTATATTTGTAACCATATATGACTTAAAAAAAGTAAAAAAGAGCTTAAATATTACTCAAGCTCATCTTTCTTAATAATATAAGTTTTATTTTTGGTATAAAAAGCATAAAAGACATTATCTAACGTAATATTGTTATCATCAAGTATCTTATAAATCCATTTTTTATCTTTTTTCATATCTTTTAATACATCATAATCAATATTACCATCAATAATTATCGGTAATGGATAATCTTTACTATTTTCAAAAACTGATAGTTTACCATTATTTTCTAGCACTGCATAATTTACTTCTTCAATACTTTTAATACCTTGTTCGCGAAGTTGCGCTATTAAATCATCAATTGTATAACGTAGTTTTGTCATATCTTTAAAATTTAATTTACCATCTTTAATTATAACGATTGGATTACCATCTATTAATTTTCTTAAGCTTACACTTTTTAAAGATATAAAACTAATACTTATTTGAATTACCACAAGTACTACAATAGGAATTATAGAAGTTAATATAGATCTATCTGCTTCTTCTATTGATATGGCTGCAAGTTCTGCAATTAAAATAGATACAATAAGATCAATAATACTTAACTTACCTACTTCTTTTTTACCCATAACGCGATATACAACAACAATAAAAAAATATAATACTAATGTTTTTACAATAATACTTAAGTACATATTATCACCCTTTTTATTATGTCTTTAGAATATAATCTTATACAAAGAATAAAATTAATTAGGAGGCACTTATGAATTATTTAAAAAATGTAGGTATTTCTTTTATATATATTATTTGTTTTTTACTTGGTTTAACTTTTATTTCAACTTTATTTAATTATATAAATCTATTTGGTAATACTTTTATAAATGTGTTAAAGGTAATTATTCCTATTATTTCTCTATTTGTTGGAGGATTTGTCATAGGTAAAAGAACCGGTAAAAAAGGATGGCTTGAAGGATTAAAATTAAGTTTAATATTTCTTGCTTTTCTTACCATTTTTAATTATCTAGCCCTAGACTCCTCAATGTCACTAAAAACTGTAATATATTATATTATTCTTGTTATTGCCACTACCTTCGGTAGTATGATTGGGGTAAATAAGTTTAAACCAGAAGAAAAATAAAAGGTCGCCCTTTTATTTTTTTAGATATTTCTTTAAGACTTCATCTAGCTCATCTTTATTAATAGGTTTAGCTAAATAATCATTAAATCCTAATTTTAGATATTGTTCTTTCATTCCTGATAAAGCATTAGCTGTAAGCGCTACTACAGGAGTTTTAAAGCCTTCAATTTCTTTTAATTTAGCAAATGTTTCTTTACCATTCATTTCTGGCATCATATCGTCCATTAATATTAAATCAAAATATTCATGATCATTAATAAGATCTAAACAATTTTTTCCACTAGCAACTAGTGTTGTCATAATATTATATTTTTTTAATAGCTTATCAATTATTTTTAAATTTAAATCATTATCATCAACAACTAAAACATGACTTCCATGATAGCTAGCAAGAGTTCCTTCTTCTTTTTTCTCTTCTTCTTTACTATATAATTCAACTATTCGTTGATTTAAGTAAACTGTAAATTTAGAACCCTCTCCATATTTACTTTGTACTACTATCTTACCGCCCATCATATCAACTAAAGCTTTAGTTATAGCAAGTCCTAATCCAGTACCCTCAATAGTTGTATTACGATCTTCATCTAAACGATTAAATTTAGTAAACAAGCTATCTATCTTATCTGGACGAATACCACGTCCTGTGTCTTCTACTGATATTACTAAAGAGCATATATTATCTTTATTGATGCAATTAACAGAAAAATCAATACTTCCTTTTTCTGTATATTTAACCGCATTAGTTAAAATATTAGTAATAATTTGTTTAACCTTACCAATATCACCATACATAACACCTGGAATATCGGTAGCAAAGTGTGTTTTTAAAACAAGTTCTTTATCACCAATACGAGGGATCATAAGTTTAGCAAGTGAATTAAGTTCTGGAAGCAAACTATAATTTTTATTTATTATTTCCATCTTATTAGCTTCTATTTTTGATATATCTAAAATACCATTTACTATTTCTAATAAGTTATTACTAGCCATAACGACATTAGCTGCATCTTCTTTTGCTTCATCTAATGTTTTATCAGTCATAATACATTCACTAAATCCTACTATAGCATTTAATGGCGTTCTTATTTCATGACTCATACTACTTAAGAAATCACTCTTGGCATGATTTGCTTTTTCTGCATAATCTTTTGCGAATTGCAATTCTTTCATCATTTTAACATCTGGATTTTCGATGGTGAAGTACATTAAAAATGTAATAAACGATTCTAAAGGCGTTATTAATAACAGTTCAGGATACATTCTTTGAATAATTAACGTAAATATGCCAACTGCGATAAAAACATAAATTGGAATATATTTTTTATTTTTTAAGTTCTTTTTATTTATAAAAATGCTTATTAAAATAGTAATAATATAAATTACCGAAACAACAGTTGAAAAAGTTATACTAGGACCAGATATAACTAAATTACTTAGTTCTTCAATTGGTAACAACAGAATTACTAGTGCAAACAATGCATATATTATAAAATATGTTAATATAAACTTTTTACCTATTTTTATTTTCTTTTCTATTGATACTATTAACAAATAAAGTGCAAACAATGCTATCCACAATGTTAAAAATATCAAATAAATTTTAACCACAAATGAATATCTAAAAAATACTGTTAAAAATAAGCTGACAAGAGCAACCAAATTGTTTATAACAATGAATGAATAAACTTTGTTTTCTAGTTTATCAAATCTCTTTTTAGAAAAATATATAATTGTAAGCAAAGTTGAAAAAAATAAACAAGCTATTGTTAAAAACATTGAATTATTCATAAATACCTACCTTCTTTTTACTATAAGTTTATTATAACATCTTTAAAGTTTAAAAAAAAGGCTAAATGTAACCTAATAAGCATTTTTAGTCTTTTTAATTTGTTTTGAATATGTCAAATACTCACATCTATCTTCTGAATTAATTTTTAATTTTTCTAGTTCAACCCAGCACTTTTTTGCGTTTTCTGTAATAGGAAATTTTTCAAGAACACTTATATACTTTGGCAATAATGAGGGTTCAGAATTAAATTTATCAAAAATTAAATTTTTTATTTTTTCTTGTAACATGTCTTTTAAATAGAAATATTCAGGCTTTAAGGATACATATAGTATTAAATCACCAGTATCTTTATTTTGTACTACCATACAATTATCTATTTCTTCCATATTACTTATTAAGTTTTCAATAGCTTCATAATCAATTTTTTTACCGGTTTGATCATACATTTGTCTGCTTTCTCTTCCTTTACACCAAAAACCAATTCCAGCTATATAGTAACCTAAATCTTCTGTATCATGGTATAGAATACCATCTTTTACATAAAAAGATTCCTTATTTAATTCATCATTTTTATAATACCCTTCCATAACTGTGGGTCCCGCCACAATTATTTTACCAACTGTTTTTTCTGGTAGCTCATTAAAATTATCATCAACTATTTTTATAATATTACCTGGTAGTGGTTCTCCAATATAATTACCACCTAATTCCGTATATTTTTCTCCTATTGTTTCTGGTGACTTAAACGTATATGTACAAGCAGAAGATATTTCGTTTTTACCATATCCAACAGTAACCTCTACATTAGTTGGAACATTGTGCTCATGAAGAAATTTGTTTGTATCTTTTATTTTAGATAAATCATATTTTTCACCACCAGCCACTATTGTTTTAATAAAAGATAAATCTGTATCCTTTGTTATTAAAGGACTTTTTTTCATTATTTCAATATACGCGGGGCAAGTTAATAAATGGTTTGGCTTATATTTTAATACATATTCGGCCATCTTGTTAGGATCAAAATCTGGCATCAATATTAGTTTAACTCCCATAGAAAGCGGCATAATTGTAGCATCTAAACAACCATATGCCAAGGAAAAAGGAGCAAAACTCATTACTGTATCTCCACGACTAATATTTAATTCTTTTTGTTTTATTTGATGTTGCCTTGCTAAAGCAATAGCGTTTTCTTGTGTTAATTTTATTAACTTTCCATACCCAGCTTTCATTCCCTTTGAAGTGCCGCTTGTTTTAATTAAGATTCCACCACCTGATTTTGATGATTTATCAATAATGACATTTTTCCCTAAAGATAAAAATTTATTCCAATTTATATATGTAATAGTTTCTTTTTTCTCTAAAACTCGTTTAAAAAAGCTTAGGATTTTTCTCTCCCATGTCTTTTTCAATGAATTAATTTCAATTTCAGCTAATTCTTTGGCAAAGTGGTTTTTTTCTTGTGCTGACTTTACCTTGTCCACCACAGATACAAGAAACTTACCAATTACACCAAACGATTCAGCAGGTGACACAGAAATTACTTTGTCAACACTTGAATCGTTTACAATATCATTTACAAACCTATCAAATTGATAAATAGTTGTTGGAATAAATAACTTAGGATTTGTTACTTTAAATTCTGCTTTTATTTGTTCTGGAGTAACTCTAGGATCTATGAATTCTGCTACAGCCCCAATTTTACTAACGGCTAAAAAAAGGGCTACTAATTCTGGAGTATTAACCAGCCATATAGCAACAGGATCGTTTTCTTTAACACCCATCGCAATTAATGATTTAGCACATTCATCAGCCATCTTTATCAAATCTTTGTGTGTAAATTCTTTATTATTAAAATTTAATATAAAATCATTTAGATGATCTTTATTTGATTCTTTATAAAATTCATAAATATTACTCATATAAACACCCCTCAGTTACTACGTATTCTAGCATATTTTATGATTTTTGGCAAATTATGTATAACTAGTTTAGTTACAAAAAAAGAAGATGCCTTAAAATAAGCATCTTAATGGATTATCTTCTTTTATTTTTATGTTTTTATTATATATTTAAGCAAATATATTAAATGTATTTCACAAAACAATATATATAATTATAATTGCAATAACTAATTGTATAATATAATTTTGAATTCCATATTTAAAATAGTCTATAATATTCCAAGTCATATGTTTTGAATTATCATTGTCAATTAAATTTGCTAAATTAATTTCTTTTGACAATATAAATCCTGCCGTTGCTGACCACATAAATAATGAACTTCCTGCACATATTGATGCAGCGTAAGCAATTGCTACCCAGTCTGATTGTAGTGCAAAAGTAGTTGAACACAAATTAATTATTACAGGCATCATGGCACTAGCTGCTGGCCCAGCGCCAAACAATCCTGAAACAATTGATGTAATTATCATAATAATTATCAGTAAATTTTTAGGATTTGTTATATTATTCTGTAAATAAAAGGCAACTATATTCAATATTCCTATGCTAGATACAATCCCTGCTAAAAATAAAAAAGAACTTATCGTTAGAACTGGTTTAAAATCTACATTTTGAATAACTTCTACTTTTTTTATTTTGCAAAATAACATGGCTATTACATATCCCAAAACGGCAATTATTTCAGATGGAATTATTTCTTGCGGGATAAAACTCCACCCAATAAACATAAATAGAAATATTGTTAATAGCCCTACTAAAACATCTTTTCTCACTATAAGATTTTTATAACGACTTTTTAATAAATCTATCGATAAATTTTTTTGTGCTATTTCTGTTTTATCATCTTTTATTCTAAAACTCCACCAAAATATTAATAAAAAGGAAGTAAATAAAAATACAGGAAAAGCTCTAAACAAATATCCTAAAAACGAAGTTATACCACTATTCATAATAACAATAGCAGGAAAATCCCCGATTGGAGATGAAGCACCACCTGTATTAGATAATGCTAAAATACTAGCAAAAAATATATTCAAGTATTTTTTATTAATTCCTATAGTTTTTAATAAAACAAAAATTATAGGTAAAATCATCATTACAGCTGTTATATTATTTAAAAACGCAGATATAAAGAACATCAATAATCCAAATAAAATTAAAATTAATTTTTTATTACCTTTTGATAAAATTGACATTTTTATCGATAAAAATTCCATTATTCCCGTGCTTGAAATTAAATTAGTAAACAATTCCATCACAATTAAGATAATAAGAACATTATATTGATAATCATGCATAACTTCTTTTATTGAAACTTTTGCAATTAATGCCAATATCACACTAAACACATAAATTAGAGTTATTAAAAGAAAGCTACTAATATTATTACTTTTTTTCATACAAATCTCCTAAAATAACTTTGTAAAATATTTTTCTCCATTTATTGAAATCCAATTTTTTGGTCTTTCATAAACATTTTCTTTAAAACATGATACAAATATTTTTTCTCCTAAAAAATCTTTATATATTTCCATAGCTCTATAACTATTTTTTGTTAGCATACATTTACTACCATTTTTATATCCAAATGAAATTATTGCTGAATTCTTAGGTTTAAGCAAAGATGGATACTCTAGTTCATTAATATATTTAATAATTTCTTTGTTTGGAGAATTTTTAATTATATTTTCTTTTTGTTCCATGCTTAAATTTCCAGATAATACAACAATTAAATTATCAAAATAATCCTTATATTTTAATAATTTTTCTAATATAGAAATTTCATTTGATAGAAACATTATATTTCTTTTTCGTAAGTTCAAAATCATCGTTATAACTTCATCTATAGCATATTTTGAAGATGAAGATAATGAAATTGGTATATACTCTGAAATATCATATATTAAATCTTTATTGTTAATATATTTTTCAAGTTGTAAATTAGTCTCAAATATACCAATTTCATCTATTGTATTCATTAAATTCATTTTATAATTTACTATCCATTTTTTCTTTTAATTTTTGTAATAAACTTACTAAAATAGAAATTTCATATGGAGCATTTTCAATCATATCTAATATTTCATTTTGCTCCAAATTAAATGTTTCTGAAAGTAATTTGTAATCACTTTCTTCAAGTGTAGGAGATGAAAATCTTATTCCTAAATTCATAACTATTCTCCGTATGCTACTTCAATATTTTCATATAATTTCATAATAATTTTGGCTATAATTTGAATTTCATTAGGGCTTTCTTTTAATGATCTAATTACAGCTTCAGCCGTAAATTCATCTCCGAAAATATCTATTAAAGTTTCAAATTCTTCATCTAAATTTATCATTAATCTTTCATGTTTCTTTGGCTTGTGATCTAAATGAAGTGGTTTATGTGGATGCTTTTCTGATTCTTTTCTATGATTGTTATCGATTAAATCTAATTTTGATAACCTTTCATCTAATATTCTTTCTAAATCTCTCTCACTTATAAATTTATCTTCTTTTAAGTTTTCTTTCATCATTTTCTATCATTTCCTTTCCTTTTGGGATTGTTAAATCGTTGTTTTCAAATTCAATTAATACTTTTTTAAGTTTTAACAAATCTTTTTTATCAGCACATATATCTATCAAAAAATGTACCTTTTCTTCAATTGACTTTGGTTTATGTTCTGGTTTTCTTTCGACTTTTAACTCCCTTTCTATTTTTTCTTTTGGTTCTTCACCATCATTTTTTCTAGGCATAGTTTTATTTGTTAATAATGCCTCTTTTTCTTTTAATTCTTTCATATTTTCCTCCTTTCAATTTAAATATATCACGACAGTCAGTATAAAACAAATATATATTTTTAATGTTGGTTATAAATGGTGTTTATATATTATGATCACTATAAGTAAGTTTTATATATTAAAAAAAACACCACATTATCTGTAGCATTTTATTTATTATTTAAGATTTTTGTTTTACATTCTTCATATATTTCAAATTCTTCATCTGTTGGAATTACATAAATTTTAATTTTTGAGTCATTTTCTGAGATAATTCCGACTTTATTAAAGTTTTCTTTATTTTTTTCTTTATCTAACTTAATTCCAAAATAATCTAAACCATCAAGTATTGATTCCCTCATATATGTATTTTTACTCCCCATACCTCCTGTTAAAATTATAGAATCAAGTTGAGTGTATGATGCCATCATTGATAGCAAATTCTTTTTAAAATTTTCACTTATAATTTCTTTTGTCAATAAAGCATTTTCATCTTTTAAACTACATCTATCTGCAATTTCCTTTGCATCTTTCGTACCAGCAATTGAAAAATATCCACTATGCTCATTTAATAGTTTATAGATTTCTAAAAAATTCATGCCTTCTTTTTCTAACAAATATGCCGATAATAGTGGATCTAAATCACCACAGCGTGAAGACATAAGTAATCCTGAATTTGGTGTTAATCCCATCGTTGTATCATAACTTTTTCCATCTTTTACAGCACAAATACTACTACCCCCACCAAGATGACATAATATAACATTTGGTTTTTGATTTCCAGTTATACATTCATATTTTTTTAACACATATGAATATGATATTCCATGAAATCCATATTTTCTAATATTATATTTTTTTGTTAAATTTAAAGGTAATGAATAAATATAATTTTTGCTAGGTATGGTTGCATGGAACGAGGTATCAAAAACAAGTAAATTACGGCAATGGTTAAAGTCATGTTCGCAGATTTTTACAACAGCAATTGCATTTGTAAAATGCGTAAGATTAAATTCCGAAAATTGATTCAAATATTTATAAATTTCTTCATTATACTCAATTGGTTCTGTATATTTGTCACCGCCATGAACTATTCTATGACCAATTACATTTATTTCATTTAAATTATTTATTACACCATATTTTTTACTTATTAAAATATCCTCTAAAATTTTAATTGCATGTTCTACACTATTAATCATTATTTTATTTTTTAACTTTGAAATGTTGCCCACATATGTATTATATTTTACTTCAGAGTTTACAGAACCAATATTTGAAAAATTGCCATCCGCAATCAGCTTATCTTCTAAGTTAAATAATTTAAATTTAAGTGATGATGAACCACAATTTAATACTAAAAACATTATATCCCCCCCCTATACACAGTATTAAAATAATTTATTTATTTCTAGTTCTTTTAACACAATATACGTACTTGTTGTTATATAATTGAGATTTAATATAGTTTTATTAAAATATACTATTGTTTGTTTTTTTTCATAATTACACCATATAAGTAACCAAGTTCCACTTTTTTTGTCTAAAAACTTGCAATATTTATCAAAAAAATCATTATATTCTTTATCATAGGTTGATATTAACAATCTGCTTATACTCTTGCCATTATAATTATATTTTTTAATATTATTTTGTATTGTTTCATCTATATTTTTAAATAAGCGTGTAGTACAGAAATAATTTTTTTGATATTTCTTTGCATCAATATTTAATTCAAGAGAATCATAAATTTTTTTATCCTCATAAGAAAATCTACTGCTACATAAATAATCTGTGTCAGTTAATACAGTTAAACCTATAATAAATTTGTCTTGATATGAAAAAGAGTAATAATCTTTAAAGAGATCATAAATAAGTAATCCTGTACTAGCGTATTCCATTTCTATAACATTTTCTATTTCGCCACTAATTATGTGATGGTCTATTGCTGCTATAACATTATTTTTTTGTAAACCATTTAAATTGTTATGATCAACAAGTATAAATTTTTTATCAGTAATATCACTTATAATTTCAGGTTTTTCTTTTAGATGTTCCGAGATTATTTTTTTATCGTTTTCTGAATATTTGTAACTATTATTTAAAATACAGAAGTGACTTTTACATCCTAAACTTTTTAATACTCTACTTAATAGTAAACTTGAAAATATAGAATCTGCATCTGGGTTTGGGTGCCCTAAAATATAAACTTCTCTATTTTTACATTCATCAATTAATTTTTCAATCAATTCTTGTTTTAAAATATTTCTAGCTTTCATTAGAATTTTACCAAAATGATTTTCCCCACTTTTATCTTTTCCGATTCCCCAGTAATATTCATCTACAGTGTTTTCAATTATTTCCTCATCTCGGGTCTCTATTAATTTATACAATATAGATTTATTTTGTCTAAATTTTTCTAATACACCATCAAGCATCACTTGATTTTTAATTGAACTAAAATTACTTTTTCTTATATTGTTTCTATTTCTGCCGATGTTAGAAGCCTCTTTTGGGGTGGTGCAATTAATTATTTTTTCTTTTATTTCATTATTATCAAATTTTTCAGATTGATAATAATGTTCAACTGTTTTATAAAATATATCATTTTTATAAAAACCATAATTAGAATAATTAGCTAAATAGCCATTTTCACCAAATTCTTTATAAAATTCTATTGCCATATTATTTTTCAACTCCTGGATATAAATATTTTTCTTTTGTTTCTATTATTTTTTCATTAGCATTAGGCACGACAATTGTTTCTCTAAAAGACTGCTGTCCACCTTCTGATGCAGTATTGAATAAATCTAATTTTTCAATTTCAATTTTATCATCAAAATCACAACTTAATCTCCAACCATAATTTTCTTGTTTCATAGTGCTACAAATTCTTCCATAATTTCTTTCATGCGTTGGAGTTAAAGGTTCATTTATAAATGAGGTTATTCCTTTGAATAGATTAATTGCCCTACCTAAATTACAAATAGTACCTGTATCTATAGTAAATTTAGAATCAAAGAATGCATCAGATGGATATCCTGCTTGTTTTAATGCATCTATATATAACCTAATAATTGGTAAAACGTGTTCTAGTATATACTCATACTTATCAAGCTTATACTCTTTCTTGTAGTTAAAAGCAATACTTTCACATATTTTATAAACTTTTTCTACATCATCCCATGATGAACCAGAATATTTATCTCTCAATTTTAAATTGTGCATCTTTTTAAATTCATATAAGGAATTTAAGAAAAATCTTTCAGTTATTAAATATCCGCTCTTTTTTCTTTTTTCACTTTTAGGATAAATATTGATTCCATAATTTCCATAATTGGTCAGTTTTGGATTAATTGAATAATACTTACCATCATGATTTTCAAATAAGTAAACCTCACATTCTCTTTTTACGTTTAAAGTATTAATATTTTCTAACAAATATTTTTCTAATTGTTTTGTTGATTTTATATCATCATTTAAAATATATTCATTAAACATTTGAGCTTTTTCACTTATTTGTAAAGAATGCAAATAAGGATCAGTTATATGAGCTACGCATAAATTAACATTTTTATTTTTAGAAACAAACAAATAATTTCCTGTGGCTATTACCATGTAATTATTATAATTTATAACATATACATTTTTATTTACAACCAATGGGTTATAACGTATTTCTACACACATTTTTCTAAAACCAGAACCGAATGTTGTGTAATATGGTTTATATATTTTTAAAAAGTTGGTTATGTCTTTTTGATATTCTTTTAAAGACGATTCACTTTTTTCATCTTCCCATGCTCTACCATATTGAGTTAGTGACAATCTAACTCCAGCTAACGCTAAAAGTAAATCAGAATTACATATATTTTTATGAACTTTATTTAATTTTTTATTATGCCTACTAAATCCTACTGTTGATAATCTAGTTCTAACCCCAAGTTCCTTATAACAAATTTCCACAAATTTATCTAAATAATAATAATTACCTATATCATTATTTAAATATGGAAATGTAACACCAACTCTATGTTCAGTACGATCCCAAGCTAAAAGTAAATCGCCGTTTGTATAATTTATTGATGAATTTTTTATGGCACTAACTACATTACGTAATGTTTTTTCATTCCAAAATTCACTTTTACAACACGAAAATTTGCTACAAAAACTGCAATTATTAAAACATCCTATTTGTGGTTGTAAATGGCGCATTTTTGAAAAAAAGTCTTTTGGTAGTGACATAAAATGTTCATATAAATTCTTTCTTATTGTGTAATCATGATTACTTATTTTTGTTTCATCGCTTAATAAAAAATTCATACAAATACTCCTTTTACTTATTTTCTAAAAACTCGACAAATTTTTTTAATGCTACTGTTTCAAATTCTTCCAAATAAACAGTGCAAACATCAACAGAAGGTAAATCTTTTTTGAAAGTTACCACTTCAAAGTCTTCCTTATCAACTTGATTATCTATTACATTTTTTATAAAATAACCAATTCCAACCCCTTTACGAACCATTTCTAACATAAACTCAGTTGTCCAAGATTCAACAACTGGATATAATCTTATATTATTAACTTCCATATATTCATCTAATTTCAATCTTATAGAAGACGTAGCACTTGGCAATATTAATGGATATTTTTGTAGATCAGCAACACTTTTTATAGAACAATCAGCAAACATTTTCTTATTATATACAAAACAATTTTCAAGCTTAGATAATGTAACCTTTTTAACAGATTTTTTGTTAGTTTGAATTGGAAGTGTATCGACAATTAAATTAATCTTTCTAGTTTCTAACATTTCTACTAAATCAGCAGTAGATTTACTAATAATTTCAAATTTTATACCAGGATATATTTTTCTAAAATCAGAAATAAAATTTGATAAATAAAATATAGCTATATGAGATGGAGCTCCAATTACTATTTCTCCTATATTTAAACTATTTAAGTTTTTTATATGAGATTCACCATCTTTTATAATATTGAAAGCAGTAGAGATATATGAATATAATTCTTTTGCTTCCAATGTTGGCTCAATTCCTTTATAATTTCTGTAAAATAAACTATATCCTAATTGCGATTCTAATTCTTTCAAACTATAACTTATAGCAGGCTGTGAAACATAAAGGATATCTGCTGTTCTTGAAATACTCTTTTGTTCATATAATGTTAAAAAAATTTTATATAAATTTAAGTCTTTATTATCCACAATATCACCTCTATTTACATAGTATTATATACTTTTTTTATATTTAAATCAATAATTATAAATATTTTTTATACCTCGATAAATATAATTTATATTCTGTAAAAAAATTGCAATCGATTTTATTTAATTTTATAACTTTCTATATTAATTATGTAGAACACCAATTTGTGACATAAAAAATATACAAGTTTTCTTCACAGTTCTTGTATATTATTTGACAACATAAAGTGAATCTTTTTAGTCTATTTTGTACATGAATTGGAACTTTTTTAATACAATTTCATAATCCAACTACTTTATTAATTTCTCAAGGAAAATTGCAACACCATCTTCATCGTTTGATAAAGTAACATAATCTGCTTTGTTTTTTATATCGTCAGAAGCATTAGCAACTGCAACACTTATTCCTGCTTCCTCAAACATAGAGATATCATTTTTATCATTTCCAATTGCAATTGTATTCTTAATAGGAATATTTAAATATTTTGATACAATCTTTAACGCATTTCCTTTAGAACAATTTGAATTAGCAACACTAAACCATTTTTCCTCATATGAGCTATTTACGTTTATTTCATCAACTATATGTAATTTACTATTTGTAGATAATGTATCCCTAATTTTATAAATATCTTCGTTTTTTTTGTCAATAAACATACATTGTTTAATATCACATATGGATAATTCACTAACATAATTATTGTTACTTAATAATTTTTGTTTATGATTTCTTACATCTTTTGTGACATACTCAATATTTTCTGTAGTTAATATCAATCTAATATCTTTATCATAAGCAATTTCTACCATTTTTATTACCAAATCTTTATCTATAAACGAATTAAATATTACTTTGTTGGTACTACTATCATAAATTTCTGATCCATTAGATGAAACAATAATATTATTAGCTCCTGAGCTTTTCATAACTTCTATAGTCTGATAACGAGGACGTGCTGTGCAAATAATAATTATATTACCTGCTTTTTTGTTTTTTTGAATTGCTGTTTTCACTCTTTCAGAAATTGTGCCATCTGACTTTTTTAATGTTTCATCACTATCAATAAATATTAATTTTTTATTTATAACAGAAAGTAATTGTTCTTTATCAGAGATACACCTTATTCCAATCTCATTAAGCATATTTTTAAGTTTTATATATTTATTATCATTAGGTATATATGCAAAGCTTGGCTTTCTTTGATAATGAATGAAGTGTTTTTTCAATCTTAATAATTCATTTTGATATTCATTATTTTCATTATAATAATATATAAATAATTTTTTTGTTTGTTCAATATAATCTTTGGAAAAATTTGATAAATTATAGCTAAATCTTATTGGTACTATCTCAACCGACGACAATCCAAGCAAATTTTTGATTACAAAATTTTCATCATCATCTATGATAACTATTATTTGTTTTGTTTGTAAATTTTGTATTTCGTTAAAAACATCATAATCTTCCATAATATTAACCTTTATTTGCTTTTAAAAACTCATCCCAGATTAATATCATATCATCAAGAGCAGAATTATTTTCTTTAGTTGTTTTTTTATTTTCTATCAATATATTTTTTAAATCATCTACATTTATATATTGACATTCATAATTTTGAATAATTTCATTTGAATCTAATTGCTTTTTGGAATCATCATATGTTGAATCACAATAAACAACATAGTAATATATTTCAACCAATCTATTTTTTTTGGTATTGTGATAATTTTTACAATAATACTTTATAGCATAAAATAAATCAATTTTCTCCAAATCAAGAACTATTCCAGTTTCCTCTAATATTTCTCTTTTTAACCCTTCTTCAAGTGTTTCATTTTCTTCCAAATGCCCACCAGGAAATTCATAATGTTGTAATCCATTAGAATAACACATTAATATCTCATTTTTTGAATTGATAAGGAGTGCTCGTACCCTAGTAGTTTTTTCATCAATTTCATCTGGAGTTATATTATCATAATTATAAATTTTTTCTATAGTTTTCACTTTATCACCTCTACACTTTTATAAATCAATATAGTATAAGATTTCACCATTCTTCAATTGTTCTATATGCTTAGCTCCGAATTTTTCATAATAGTTAATTAAATCAGATTTTAAATATACTTTATCATATCCAAGCCTTTTTGCTTCTTTTATAATTGCCTGATTCAATAATTTTGAATAACTTTTTCCTCTATATTCCTTTTTTACATACATTGTAGCATACCATGGAGTCAAATCCTTACGTTCATCACCATCATATTTAAATAGTGATATAAAACCAATCAATTCTTCTTCATTTACTAATCCTAATATACTTATGACTTTGTCTCCGTTTTTAATGTTATCTATTTTATAGTCTATATATTCTGCTAGTGGTTTCTCCTTGTTTGACCATTCTAGATAACATAATTTAACATATTCATTTAAATAATTTAATTTATCTTTAATATTTATTATTTGCATATTTACTCCCACAATCTTATATAAATACTAACTTATCTATATTTTCAGTTTCTATTTTTTTCTATATTATAATTTTTCACTTTCTCACCTCTTTTTTATACGTACATTACTATCATTTTCTATAACATTAACATTTAAATCTTTATATATTAACTCAATAGAATCTTTTGCTATACATCTATGATCTATAGATAATCTTTTATATTTTCTTAAATAATCTCTTAAAATTTGAACTTCTATTTCTTTATTTTGATATTCAGGAATTAAACATATAATATTAAAGCTATACGTGTCATCTTCTAATGGTTCTCCTTTATAAAAACCAATATCTTTGCCGTTTAGTTGAATAATAAAATATTTTCTACTTTCTTTATTAATTATTTCTTTATCTTCTACATAAAATTTGTCTAATGTTTCTTCATAATATAAATCTTTTAAATTACATATAAAATCATAATAATTATGATATTCATTATTGATATAAGGTTTAATGTTATATAAATTAGTGTTTCTATTAGAACAATATCTTTTAGGGTATTTTTGTAATCTATATTCTCCTTCTTCATCAACAATATTACCAAATACTTTATCAGTCATTTTAAAATCATAACCAAAATGTCTATAAAAATCTAAGCCAGTGATAGATGCTGGTATTTCTACTCTATCAGCTCTTAAATAATATTCATCTTGCTCTAGAGTTTCTATTATTTTTCTTCCAATACCTTTACCAATATAATCTGGATCTATAAATATAGTGAAAAATGAACTTTCAGTTTCACTACCCCAATATGGGCCGATCATTCCAACACCTATTATCTCATCATTATCAAGGACTACATAGCCATGAAAAGCAATAGCTCTTTTTAATATAAATTCAGGACTCAAAGTATCAGCTAACTTATCAATACTTTCTTTTGGGTAATCTTTTATATTTTCACTATATAAATCTTTTCTTATAATTTCACTAATTTTATATTCATCACCATTTTTAAAACGTCTTACACTTATGTTCACTATTTCACCTTCTTTTATATTTTTTTATCTTATTATATCATACCTATTTAAAAATAATTGAATAAAAGACAAGATTATCATACTCTCCAGTTGTTTTATCTATTATTCTGTTTCTTAAAGTACCTTCATATTGCATACCACTTTTTAGCATAACTTTGCCTGACGCTGGATTTAAGCCTAAATGACTAGCATATACAGTTTTAAATCCTTCTTCTTTTAGATAATCCAAAACTGTTTTTAATGCTTCGGTAGCATATCCTTTATTCCAATACTTTGAACTATAAGAATAACCAACTTCACATGTCAAATTTTTAGGATCAATTTTATGACAACTAATAGAACCTATCACTTCATTTATCTCTTTCAACTCTACTACCCAACGATATACAAAATCATTGTTATAATCTTCAATCCATTTATTTATTAATGTTTCAGTTTCATTTTTATCTTTATGTTTATTCCATAATACATGTTTATCAATTAAATTATCATTTCCAACATTATTATAAAAACATTCTACATCATCTATTTTAAACCTTCTTAAAATTAATCTCTCTGTTTCTATTTTTTTAGTTCCACTATTCTTTATCATGGCTATTCCTTCTTTCTTGGTAATCACTATTTATTTAATAATTCATCAATAGTTCTCATTTCTTCAGTGACTGTTATTTTATTTGAATAATAAACATTATTTTCCCAAAAACATTTTTTACAATATGCTTCAGGTTTACTCGTTATAATTCTATATTTATCTTCAATAATTTCTAGAGCTGAACAGTTTGTTAATGCAATTCCAATCATATTATTATCTTTTAATTGCGACTTAGTTGATTCCATTCGTCCTTTTTCATTGCAATGAGGAGTTATATAAAGATTTATCCAATCCAAACAATTTACATTTGTAAAACTATTTAAATCTGCTACACTATCAGAATTACATGAATTAAACCAACAAACTGCTCCAGCACTTATTCCACAAATAACTTTGCCATAATTCCATGCATCATATAATATTTTATCAAATTCAGTTTCTTTCCATAAAGAAATCATAGCAGATGTATCTCCACCACCTTCATAAATAATATCTGCCCATGCAACTTTTTCTTTTACTATTTCTTTGTTATTTAATTCATAGCTTTTTAAAGATTGACATTCACACCCAAACTTATCGCCATAAATTTTTATCATTGTTTGAAAATAACTTTCTTCAATCTCACTAGAAAATTGCATTGCGTGTCCAAGAAAAAGAAAATGTGGTTTTGTTTTGCCCGTAAGTTTTACAATTTCTTTATCTATTGCTTCTGTATTATATTCTGCATAAGTTCCGTTATCAAGTAGCCTTCCATTTTCGCCACCACCAATTGCAACTATTTTTTTCATTTTTACTCCTTTTCAATCCAATATCTTGAAATGTATTTATTTGTTAATTTATCAAAATATTTGCATTCTAAAATGCCTCCATTTTTTTCAATTACTTTAGATGATGCAACATTATCACTAAAACAAGCAATAAGTATTCTATCTATATGTTTATTATAATATTTTTTTAATGCTAATGACAATGCTTTTGTTGTATAACCTTTATTTCTTTCTTCTGGTTTTATATAATAAGCAATATGCCCCAATCTCTCAAAATAGTCGTTATTTAATTTATGTCTTAAATCTATTGTACCTACAACTTCATTATTACTAATTATCCAAAATATCGTAGCAGGAACATCTCTTGAATTTAAACTTTTCCCAATTCTTCTATTTTCAACTCTTCTTAACATATCATCAAATGTTTCATTTTCTTTAATTAAGGCATTTCCAAGTTCTTTATAGTCCCCTTCTTTTTGAGCAGACATAAGCAAATTTTGATAACTTTGTTTATATTTTTTGTTAGGTAATAGTAATTTTATAGTATTCATACTATTCCTTCTTTCTGAATTCTCTTATCTTCTTTTTAGCGTGAGCAGTATATGCTAAATCTTCCCATCCATCTCTTGATCCAAATGATAATGGATCAGTGATGATTTTTACTCTATCATTGCTTTTTAAAACATAATCATTACTAACTGGTTTATCATTAACTAAAGCTCCAACCATAGTATTACCTATGTCGGTATGAATTCTATAAGCAAAATCAATTGGTGTTGAACCTTTAGGAAGTTCTATAACATCACCTTTAGTTGTATAAACATATACTTTATCTGAAAATAATTCATTTTTAACTTGTGAAATAAAAGTTTCATTATCTCTATTCAATGAATTTAATTCAGTAAGTGCTGTAAAGAATTGAAACTTTTCTTTTAAATCTTCCTGCATCACATTTCTAGCATTACCTTTTTCAATATCCCAATAAGCAGTAAGTCCAAAGGATGCAATCTTATCCATGTCAAAGGTTCTAATTTGGGTTTGGACTAATCTTTCTTCAGGTCCAAATACTGTTGTGTGTAAACTACTATACATGTTTGTCTTAGGGTTACATATATAATCTTTAAATTTACTGTTAATAGGATGATATAAAGTATGGACTAGTCCTAAAGTTAAATAACAATTAGCTATGTCATCAACCATTACTTTAAGTGCTAATAAATCATGAATATCTGAAAGTTTATTTCCCTCACTTAAGCGTTTATATATACCATATATATTCTTAGTTCTAACTTTAATTTCATTAGGAATACTTTTATCGTTTAATAAACACTTTATTTTATATAACATCTCTTCTAATATGCTATTATCTTTTTCTTCTAGTTTATCTTTTATCTCTTCTATTTCTTTATATTTATCAGTTCTTAATTGTTTAAAAGATAAGTCTTCTAACTCTGACTTTATACGATACGCTCCTATACTATAAGCAAGTGGTACAAATATTTCCATCGTTTCAAGAGAATTTTCTTTTCTTTTAAATTCGCTTTTATATTCAATTGTACGCATATTATGAAGTCTATCTGCAAGTTTAATAATAATTATTCTAACATCATTAGTTATTCCAGTAATTATCTTCCTAGTATTAGCTGAATTTTGTTCTTCTTTAGTTGAAAAATTCATTTTAGCAAGCTTTGTTACTCCATCTACTAAGTTAGCTATTTCTTGATTAAAATCATGGGCTATATCTTCTTTCGTGGTTTTAGTATCTTCAATAGTATCGTGTAAAAGCCCTGCACAAACTGTATCTCTATCCGCATGCATCTCTGCTAAAATATAAGCTACATTTAAAGGATGAATTATATATGGTTCTCCACTTTGTCTATACTGACCTTCATGTAGTGTTTTCGCATACTCATATGCTTTTTTGATAATTTCTACTTCAGTAGGATTATACTTTCTTACTTCATCTAGTAATTTTTCTAACGTAATACTCTCCATCTAAACACATCCAACTAACAAAAAAGCGGCATAAAACAATTAATGTTTTACTACCGCAATTTTTCCGCAAGAAAAGAAGAAGTGTTTGTTTTTAAAAATAGTATTTATGTAGTTCATAAAACCACTCCCCCTCAACTAAATTTAAGTTAATTCTACCACTTTGAAAATTTTTGTCAACTATTTTTGACAAATTTTGCCATTTCATCAAAACAAACTTGTAGTTTATATTCGATTATTATTATTCAATTTTAATAATTTTATTGTTATAAAATATGTACAAAATTAATGTTTTACTTCATTTATATAATCTTGTTTATATTCTTTTCTTATTATTCCCATTTTTTCTTTCATAATTTGATATTTACCATATGCTAGTTCTCTAGATTTTTTGATTCCTCTATCCAATATTTCATCAAGTACATCACTATTTATTAGTTGATTGTATCTTTCTTGAATCATTGAAACATGAGTTGCTGTTAGCGTTGCTACATATTTCTTAAACTCACCATATCCTTTTCCCTCAAATTGTTTTTCTAGTTCTTCAATAGCAACTCCACTAAGTGAAGTTGCAATATTTAATAAATTAGAAATTCCAGGTTTATTTTCTGGATCGTACTTAATTACATTTTCACTATCTGTAGTAGCACGCATGATTTTTTTTACTATTGCATCAGATTCATCAAACATACTGATAACTCCTTGCGGATTTTCCTCGGATTTGCTCATCTTTTTTGTTGGATTTTTTAAATCTTTAATTTTTGTGCCACCCTTAGTTACCAATGGTTCTGGTAATATAAATGTTTCCCCATATTTATTATTAAATCTTTCAGCAATATTTCTTGCTAATTCAACATGCTGTTTTTGGTCTATTCCGACAGGAACATAATCGGCATCACAATATAAAATATCAGCGGCCATTAAAATCGGATAAGTCAACAATCCAACGGAAAAATTAGTATTTTGTTTGCTCTTTTCTTTAAATTGAATCATTCTCGATGCCTCACCATATGAAGTTGTACATTCTAATAAATATGATATAGCTGGTATACATTCATTTTCTGATTGAAGATATATTGTATTTTTTTTAGGGTCTATTCCACATGCAATATACATTGCTATAAACTTTCTTATTCTTTCGTTTATTTCCTTTGGATTTTGAGGAATAGTTAAAGCATGTAAATCCGCAACAAAAATATATGAATCATATTCATCTTGCAAATTTACCATTTGCTTTATAGAACCAATATAATTTCCTAAAGTTAAATCACCTGTTGGTTTTAATCCAGTCAATATTTTTTTCATTTTTTTCACTCCGTTTCTAAATGTCTATTGTATATTATAATATACAAAACAAATATTGTCAAAAACTAATAAAATTTATTCTACGGCTGCATACATTACAACCAAATCATTTATAAGGTTATCTAAAGCTTTCTTTGTGTGAAAAGGCATAATTATTACATGATATGTGTTTTTTGTTTCTAACGCTGCTAGTTGATATTTTTTTGCAATTGTATTTTCAATATTATAAAGTATGAATGTATTCCCATTTTTATATTTCGTATATAAAATATTATTTTCTTTTAATTTGTATTCAAAATAACATACATTGTCACTATATTCCATACAATTAGAACGATTTAAAATTTTATTTACATGGTAAAGTGTAGAAAAAGGTAATATAGACCTTGAACCCAAAAATGTAGAATCCTCTTGTTCTATGTAAGAAATATAGTTGTTTTTTTGTTTTATTTTTCTTCTTAAAACTATTCCACCAACTAAAGAACATCCTATATATTTATGCAAACTTACTGATAGTGAATCTATATTTAATTTACTTATCTTTTTTATTGATGGAGCTTTTTTTTGATTTTTTGGAATGCCTCCATAAAATGCGGCATCTAAATGCACATAGTAAGGTATCTGTTTCTTCTTCAATTCATTAATAATGTATTCAACATTATCTACGCTACCATATACTGTTGTACCCCAAGTTAAAATTAATATAGCAGGTTTTTTTCTCAAATTCCAATTCTTTTCTATTATATTTAACAACACATCACAATCAATAGTTCCATCATTATTAGTTTGTATAATTATACTTTCAAATATTTTTTTACCATTTGATAAATTGAGGTACTTATCTATGCTATAATGTGCAGCTTTAGAATAGTAAACAATCCCATTTGGGAATTTTTCTATACCTTGCCTTATACCGTAAAAATTACCTTCTGTTCCACCCGTAGTTACATAACCTACATATTTTTTTATGGACAAGTTAAAGTTTTCACAAAATAACTTTATTATTTTAAACTCATATTCTTTACTATCCATTGCATAATTACATTTATTCTCCTTATCATTATACATTTCACCACAATTATTTAAGAGTGGGAGATGCAGATCAATATTCTTTAAATATTCTTCTATAAAATCATTTTCAATCATATTTGATGGATATCCAAACATAGTTTGCTTTTTTTCTTCATATTTTTTTGAAGATTCTTTCGCGTTAATTATTAAATTTTTGTCTTGCTCATAAAATTTTTTTATTTGATCTTTCGTAAAACCTTTTTTCTTATATTCATCATAATTAAGAATCATTCCATATTTTAATATCTCTTTTTCTATACTTTCTTGCTTTGATTTTAAAGCATATATTTTATGTAACATATATTTTTTCTTAAATACACTTATCATTTTATCATTATTAACTATTTTTTCTAACATATACAGTCTCCAATCTTATAGCATTGATAAATATATTTTTCATCAATAACGTAACAATCCTTTAATATATATTTAGTAACAAAATTACAATATTGTTCAAAAACCAATGAACCTTCTGGCAACATTATTGGAAATTGAATTATTCTTATATTTTCAACAAAATTATTTTTCAAAAATAGTTTTATTGTTTTGGCTCCACCTTCAATAAGTACTTTACCAACAGATAATTCTTTGATTTTTTTTATTATTTCTTCTTCTTTTTTATTTTTTAAATATATTACATTTACTCCCAAATTCAATAATTTGTCTTTGTACTTATCATTTTTTTTAAGCATAATTAAATATGTTTTCTTTGGATCTTTTTGAAAAATATTACTATTAATATTTAAATCCGCATATTTATCAATAATAATTCTTATATTAGTTTTGTTCAAATTAAGTAAAGATGGATTATCTCTCTTTATTGTATTTCCACCAACTATAATTGTATTATATTCATTTCTTATTTGAGCTCTAATGTCTAATAGTTTTTTTGTAGTTAACTTATTAAAAATAATTGGATCACCTTCATAAAATATTTTGGAGTTAATAGATGTTGCAATAAAAATATCTCCCATTTTAATTCCCTCTAAAAAGCTGTATAACTTCATTTAATCTTTTTAATGCAAAACCACTATCTATTGTATTTCTTGCAATTTCAATACCTTCATTTATAGAAGCAGCTTTCCCTGATATATATATAAGAGCTCCTGAATTTAATAAAACAGCATCAAGTTTGGCACCTTTTTCTTTATGAGACAATATATCAATAAAAATTTTAGCATTTTCTTCTACTGATTTTCCTTCAGCTATCTGATGTTTTTCTGATAATTTTATACCAAAATCAGTTGGCATAATTGTATAAGTTTTAATTTTACCATTTTTTATTTCACTTATTTTTGTAGGGCCAATATTTGATATTTCATCAAAAAAGTTTCCTTCCATATCTCTTCCAGATACAACCATAGAATTATTATACCCTAATTTAAGCAATAACTTAGCCGTTATTTCTGTTTCATCGGAAGCTAAGCCAAATAAAACTCTATCGAAAGAAACACCACTAGCAATTGGTAAAATATAACTAAGTGGATGAACAAAGAAAAATTTTCCAAGATATTCCTTAGTCATTTTAGGAAAGTATGGTTTAGTATCACAAAAACCAAAATTTAATTCGTTAATGCTTTTTTCTAAAATTTTTTTATCATTTTGCAAAACGTTTAATCCTAATTTTTCAAATACATCTGTTGTACCTGCAACACTTGCTTCTGATCTTGAACCATTTTTTAAAACCTTCACACCAGCGCTTGCCGATACTATTGAAGATATTGAACTTATATTAAATGTTTTTACATCATCTTTACCACTTCCTATTATACCGCATAATGGTTCTGTAAATTTTTTTGATATTTTTACTTCTTTTCTGTCATAGTACATAACACAATTCATCAAACCAACTATTTCATCTACAGTAGGTCCTTTTGTTTGTAGTGCTGCCAAATAAGCACCAAAGCAGCTATCATTAGCAATTCCAAATTCATTATCCAGCAAGTATTTCAAACACATATATGCATCTGAAGAAGATATATTTTCTTTTTTTATTATATTTCTTAATTTTTCTACAAAAAATTGTTTTTTATTCATACAAATCAAACCTTTCTTTTATATTACTCCAAAATGACAAAATGATAATCATGCTATTATCAGAACATTTTTTATATTTTTTGCCTTTAACAAAAACTTTTTCATTCTTTCTAACTTGGTTTATTCCATAATGATTATAAATCTCAATAGTATATTTTTTATTTTTAAAATCTACCCCATGGTAAACACTAGGAATCATGCACGAATTATCATCATCAATAATGGTCAAAACTCCTTCAAAAATACCATCAAAAGCTATTTTTCTATTTAAATCTATATATCCACTATCCGATTCATAAGGAACACATACTATACTGAATTGTTTATCAAATATAAACCCATAATATCTTCTTTCAAATTGTTTTTTCATTAATTCAATATTTTCACCATAACCACAATTTTTTCTTTTTTTTACATATTCAATAGATTGTTTAGAATTAAATAGAGATATATTATTATATTTGCCAAAGTTGACAAAATTTCTTTGAATTTTTTTTGCATTATTTTTTCCAAACACTAATATATCAATATCTGAATTGTTTTTATAACAATTTAATAATATCGAACCTTCAATGCCGATATCGGCAATATTAATATCAAAAAATGTACTTATTGCTTCTATAATTGCTTGCACATATTTGTTAAAATTATATTTTAGATGCAAATATTCTCTATTTTTTACAAATTTCAACGGATCGTATTTTTCTATGATATCTTTTTCATAGACAGTGTAAACAAGTTCATCCAACCCATCTATTTTTTTTCTATACTTTAATAACTCAACCATGTGGTCGTCATACCATTCAAAATAACTTTTTCCTTTGTATTTTCCAATTATTTTTGGAAAACAAATATACTCATCATTATACTTATTAAACGCAAACCATATTATATCATCTGTTGTTTTTATAAACATAGGAACCATTTTATTACCTCTTTTCCATTATAATTATTAAGTCTATTATTTTTTATTTAACATTGTGTTGTCTATATCGACCTTCATGTAGTGTTTTCGCATACTCATATGCTTTTTTGATAATTTCTACTTCAGTAGGATTATACTTTCTTACTTCATCTAGTAATTTTTCTAACGTAATACTCTCCATCTAAACACATCCAACTAACAAAAAAGCGGCATAAAACAATTAATGTTTTACTACCGCAATTTTTCCGCAAGAAAAGAAGAAGTGTTTGTTTTTAAAAATAGTATTTATGTAGTTCATAAAACCACTCCCCCTCAACTAAATTTAAGTTAATTCTACCACTTTAAAAATTTTTGTCAACTATTTTTGACAAATTTTGCCATTTTTTTGAAATAAACTTGTAGTTTATATAGTTTTTTTATTTGCAAACTAAAACATAATAGTCTATTATATTTATAGGTGGTTTTATGAATGAAAAGAATTTAATAGAATATTATAATAAATTTAATGAAGATAAAAGATTAACAAGAAGACATGGTATTGTTGAATATGAAACAGCTATGAAATATATTCATAAATATTTAAAAAAGATAGATAGTCCAAAAATATGTGATATTGGTGCTGGTACTGGAAAGTACTCTATTGCGCTTGCTAATGAAGGATATGATGTTACTGCTGTTGAACTAGTTAAACACAATTTAATGACTTTAAAAAATAATAGTAATAAAGTTACTGCTATTCTAGGGAATGCTACTAATTTAAAGATGTTAAAAGATAATACCTTTGATATGGTATTATTATTTGGACCTATGTATCATTTAATATCTGATGATGAAAAAATTAAAGCTTTAAATGAAGCAAAAAGAATTACTAAAGAAAACGGATATATATTAATAAGCTACTATATGAATGAGTATGCGCTTATTAAGCATGGTTTTATTGACAGAAATATAAAAGATTCTTTAAAAGATAATTTAATAGATAAAAATTTTCATATTACACCTAAAGACGATGATCTTTATAGTATGGTTAGATTAGAAGATATCAATAAATATAAGAAAGTTACTAATCTAAAAAGAGTTAAAATATTAGCACAAGATGGTCCTACTGACTATATAAGAAGAAGTATAAATGAACTTGATGAAGAAGAATTTAATTTGTATTTAAAATATCATTTATCTATTTGTGAAAGAAAAGAACTTTTAGGTGCTTCATCTCACATTTTAGACATATTAAAAAAATGACATAATTTGTTTTGCCATTTTTTTGTTTTATTTTGTTTTAATATTATTTCCATTTCTAATTATATCTAAGTTGTATTTATATTCCATTAAAACTCTTCTAACAGTTTCTCTTACTGTTTCCACCTCGTCATTAAAAAGAATAGCTATTTCATCAGAAGTATAATATCTGTCCATACATCCATATTTAAGTCCTATTATTGTAGCTTCTTTAGGACTAAGTACTTTTAGCATTTCTTCAAAAACCGGTTTAGACATCATCTCTAATATTTCTAAATATTCATTTCTATTAACAATGTTTTCTTTAATAGTTTCAATTACATCTTCTAAAGAACTATCATCTCTAAATTTATTATCAACCTTAATAGAATTTAATTGATTCATATCACTTAATAATTTTTTTATATGTAAAACAGTTCTGTTATAAAAAGCAATTCTACAACTTTCATTCCATTCAGGACTAGTTATAGGATTTTCTAAATCATCACCATATCTTAACTGAATTAATTTTTTATCATCTTCCGAAAGATTAGCAATAGCACGTAAAACTTCATCCTTAGAACAATATCCAAAAAGTTCAAATATCGTTTGAATTTTTCTTGGATTACGTTTCATATTATTATTTCTATTAAAATTTTTAGAATAACGAAGACTTTGATTATTTCTTTTAGTAAATTCTTTCATTTTATTTAAAACTTCATCTTGATTATCTGAATATACAATTAAATCTTTTGTTAAAGAAAATTTACGTAATTTTCCTAAAGCATTAGCTTCATACTGACGAGCTCTTTCTCTTGTAACACCAAATTTAGTTCCTATTTCGGTTAAAGTTTCACAATTATTATTATTTAAACCATAACGTAAGATTAAAGTTTCTTTTTCACGTTCTGTTAAATTACTTTTCTTAAATATTTCACTTATTTTTTCTTTTAAATTGGATAGTTCTATTTCTTTTTCTGGAATATTAAAATCTGTAGAAATAAAATCTCCAAACTCATCACTATCTTCATCATTATTTATCTTATTGTTAATACTAACAGTCTCTAATTCTAGTTTGGCAAGTTCTATAACTCTATCAACAGAAATATTCATATTTTTAGCAATTTCTTCATATGTTGGTTTATGCGTTAACCTAGCTTCTAAATCTGCTTTAATCTTTTTAAATTTATTAAGTAAGTTATATGTATGAACCGGTATTCTTATATTTCTTGATTTATCAGCAAGAGCACGAGTTATACCTTGTCTAATCCACCATGTTGCATACGTTGAAAATTTATACCCTTTTGTTACATCATAATGATCAATTGCTTTTATAAGTCCTATATTTCCTTCTTGTATTAGATCAAGAAGACTCAAACCTCTACCTGTATATCTTTTAGCGACACTTACAACTAATTTCAAATTACATTCAATAAGTAATTCTTTAGCTGCAGTATCTCCAGTATTTATTCTATGAACAAGATTTCTTTCTTCTTCTCTACTTAATAATGATTTAGAAGAAATTTCCAGTAAATATTGTTTTGTAGAATCTTCTATGCCACTAAAATCAACCTCATTATTATTTAAATTAACTGTTTCTATATCATTAATAAGGCAGTAAGACTCAACAAATAAAATAATTGTACTATTTTCACTAATAGTATCAATTTGATTGCTTTTAATAACGTTAAGATTAGCATCTACTATCTTTTTTAAGATATCATAAAATAAATGATTACTATTTAATAAATCTATAATAATATCTGTAGTAAGATCTAATTTTATCTTTTCAAAAAAGACAGCTAATTTATTTAATTGTTTTAAAGCATCACTATAGTTACTATTATCCCTTAAATTATTCTGCATATAATCTAAAATTATTAATAATTTTTCATTTTTTTCTTCCATTATATCACCACTTACCAACAAATAATGTTTATATAATAACATTTTTTCTGTTTCTTTTCAATAAAAAGATTCAGAAGAATCATTTTTTTATTTTAATATTTTCTTCTGAATCATTAGTAACAATATTATTTATTGTTTCATCCATTATTTTATTCATTTCTTCTTTATAAGCTATTAATACTTTTTTAATTATTTCTCTTACTTCAGATATTTCTATTTGTAAAAATTCAGCAATAGCTTTAGAGGAGAAATATTTGTTGTCTATATATCCAAATTTTAAACCGATAATTATAGCTTCTTTCATTGGTAAAGTTTTAAGTAACTCTTCAAATCTAGAAGTTTTTACCACTTCTAAAATTTGGATGCAATCACACTTATTTACTTCATCAACATGGTTACTTTCTTCTTTATCTTTATTTAATACTAAATTTTTTTCTTTCAAAGTAACTTCTACTTCATTTTCCTTTTCTGCTTCTACATTTTGAGTTTCCTTTTGAAGAGCTAAAATTTCTTTTAAATGAGGAACAAGTTTACATTTAAATTGTCTATATTGATAACTTTGCATTTTACTGTCTACAACAGGATGTTCTAAATCATCACCATATCTCATCTTTAATAATTTCTTTTCCTTATCTGATAACTTTAAAATAGCATTATCAATATTTTCTTTAGTTTCGTTATCAAAAAGTTGATAAATTGTTATTATATCATTACCATTCCTTTTAGGTTCATTTGAATTATAACATATTACTTTCTCTTTTATCGTTGGAAGTAAATTGCCATAAAACTTTCGAGCCTTTTTCCCGGCAAAATCTTCATTAATTACAGGATGTTCTAAATCTTTGCCATATCTTAACTCTAACAATTCTTTATCCTGTTCTCTTAACCCAGCAATTACTTCATCTATAACTTCTTTTGGATAATCACTTAATATTTCATAAATGCTTTTGATTTTTTTATGTTTAGCATCTTTATTTGTTTGATTACTCATTCTATCATTTTCCCCACTTTCTTTCGTTTTTTTAGAAAATCTACCATATTTTTTATAAAAATTTTGTCTTCCCACTTTTAAATTTTCTAATGCTTGTTCTGGATAATCCATAAAGGTTGCAAAATCTTTTATTTTATTATTTGTTCTTAATTTACCAAGTGCTACAGATTCAAGTTGACGAATACGTTCTCTTGTAACATTAAATTTTTTTGCAATATATTCTAATGTTTTTGGCTCATCACCATCAAGTCCATAGCGTAAAATTAACGTTTCTTTTTCTAGGGGTTTTAATTTAACTTCATCAAGCATCATATTTATACTATCTTTTAAATTAGTATTAATAATACTGTTTTCTAGTGATTCTGTATCACTTGAAATAAATTCTTCAAGTTCAGCATCACTATCATCTTTAGTTCTAATATTAAGACTAACAGAATTAACTTTAATTTCTATTTTCTGTAATTCTACAAGGTTTTCTTCACTGATATTCATATATTGCGCTAATTGTTTATTACTTGGAGCATATCCCAAACTATTATTAAGATTATCAAAAGCATTCTTTAATTCTTTTAACTTTTCATTAACATAAGATGGAATTCTTATATTTCTTGATTTATCAGCAATAGCCCGTACTATACCTTGTCTAATCCACCATGTCGCATAAGTTGAAAACTTATATCCTTTTGTTATATCAAATTTATCAACAGCTTTCATCAAACCAATATTTCCTTCTTGTATTAAATCAAGAAAATTTAATCCTCTACCTATATATCTTTTAGCAATACTTACAACTAATCTTAAATTACTTTCAATAAGTATGTTTCTAGCATTACTATCACCGTTTTTAATTCTATATGCTAGATTCTTTTCTTGCGCTTCATTTAATAAAGGTCTAGCACCAATTTCTAGCAAATATTGTTTTGTAGAATCTTCTATATATCCTATTTCTTGTTCAATTTTTTTATAAAAATGTTCATCAAAACTATTTATTTCTATATTAGCAATTACACAATAAGCATTTATAAATAAAAGACTAATATCATCAGTAATAATATCATCAATCTCTTCTTTTTTAATACGTTCTACATTCTTATCAACGATTATTTTTAAAATATCTAAAAATTTAGGATTATTATTAATAATTTCTATACAAGTATCTAATTCTAGAGTTATTTTTTCTTTTCTACAAAAATTAGCTATTTCATTTATTTTTTGTAGTGCTAATTCATAATCTTTTATCTTTGAAATATTATCATTTAAATAAGAATTTATTTTTATTATACTTTCTTGCTTCATTAAATCCACCCTCTGAATATTTACAAGTGCCTATATAATAACACAATAAGGTTCGATATTGCAACTAATTTTGGTAAAAAAATAAATAAGCACTTATTACTTATTTATCAAATCTATTACAACTATTTCGGGTTTAAATAAAAAATCTAAGTTACTTATTTTGCTAGCATGTGATAACTTGGTTATTCCAGAAGAAATAATAATATCTAAATTATTAAGTGGTAGATACCCGTATCCATTATTAACAAAAAATTTCTTTTTATCAGGACTTATAAAGATTCTATTTTTTAAATATCTTTGTAAAAAATTAGGTGTTAAACCACCGTGAGTATGACCACATAATACTAAATTAATATCTTTAAGAGCTTTTATTACATTATCTTCTGTAATTACTAGAGGACTATGACATAATAAAACATTATATTTTTTATTATTTATTTTTTTTAGTAGGTGGTAAGCTTCTAAGAAATCTTTACTATTTTCACCATTATCATTATCATAATAATATTTAAATCCTAAATTAAGTCCTATAAAACAAATATCATCTATTACTTTTGTTTCGTTATCAAGTAAATAAAGATTTCTAATATTTCTAATTTTAGTAAATAATTTATCGTTATAAACATAACCCTTATCTTTATCCTTAACAGTAATATCGTGATTACCTAAAGTTATTACGACCTTACATATTTTAGCAAGTTTCTTTAAAAAGAAAACAAACAAATCTTCATCTAAGATATTAGCTTCATCTATAAAATCCCCTGCTATACAAATATAGTTAGGCTTTAACTCATTTATTTTATTATAGATGTTTTCTAATTTATTTAAATCTTTTCGACTATAATAGTGTATATCAGAAATTAAAACAATCGTTTTATTAATTTCACTTTTAATTTTATAGTTAGTTATTTTTATATTTGCCACTTTCGTATCTCCTCTTAAAGTTTTCTTTATATTCTAAGAAATTATCATTTTTTATAGCATCTCTTATTTCTTCAGTAAGTTTAATTAAAAATCTGATATTATGTATTGAAAGTAATCTAGCACCAAATGTTTCATTACTAGTAATTAGATGACGAATGTACGCTCTAGTATAATTTTTGCAGGCATAACAATCGCAATCACTTTCGATTGGTGCAAAATCATCTTTATATTTAGCATTTTTAATATTCATTTTACCATCACGAGTAAAAGCATTGCCATGACGAGCAATACGAGTTGGCAAAACACAATCAAACATATCGATACCACGTTCTACACCTTCTAAAATATCAAAAGGTTCTCCTACGCCCATTAAATATCTTGGCTTATCCTCTGGAAGATAACGAATACCATCCTCTATCATTTTATACATTACATCTTTACCTTCTCCAACACTAGTTCCACCAATACTATATCCGTCAAAACCTATTTTAACAGTTTCTTTCGCACTATACTCACGAAGATCAGTATATTCTCCACCTTGAACTATTCCAAATAAAGATTGACGTTCATTATTAAATACTTCTTTACCACGACGTGCCCATCTAAGAGTTCTTTCTGTACTTCTTTTCGCATACTCGTAACTAGCAGGGTATGGAATACATTCATCAAAACTCATCGCAATATCACTATCTAATTTATTTTGTACCCCTATTGAAATTTCTGGTGTCAAAAATAAATTAGAGCCATCCAAATGACTTTTAAACTTAACACCTTCTTCACTAATATCTTTAGGTTTTGCTAGAGAGAACACTTGAAAACCACCACTATCAGTTAGTATTGGACCATCATAATTCATAAATTTGTGTAACCCACCTGCTTTTTCTACAATATCTGCCCCAGGTCTTAACCACAAATGATATGTATTAGATAAAATAACCGCACTATTCATTGCTTTTAATTCTTCAGGAGATAAAGTTTTAACCGTTGCTTGTGTTCCAACTGGCATAAACATAGGGGTATCATAAACTCCATAGTTAGTATGAAGTTTCCCTAATCTTGCCTTAGTATTTTTTTCCTGTTTTAATAATTCGTATTTAATTTTCATCTAATCACCCATTCCTAAGTAATTATATATTATTTATAAAAACTTCGCAAGAGATTTGACTTATTAATTATTTTTATATATAATACATTTCGCATAAAAAGGAGGCTCTGTATGAATTTAGATTTTATTAATAGTGTTATTCTTATTGAATGGTTAGAAAAACATGATAAAACAAGACTGGAGGTTGCTAAAAAGACCGGAAGAACTTATGGTAATAAATTTGATTCCGTATATATAGAAAACTATTTTAGAGTTAAAAAAGGTTATGAAATCGTTAAAAATGATCTTTGTAAAAATTTTAATACCTTAGAAAAATTAATTGTTATTTCTAACTGTTCAATACCAAATGATAGCGAGTTTGTTAAAATATTATATTGTTACGGATTTGATAATGAAAAATGCATCGAACTTAATAACTTAATCAAAAAGATGTTAATTTTAAAGAAGCATAAAAAAGCCATAAATCTTGACTTAAGTTTATTAGAGGAAATAAATAATATTTCTAAAAGTATATTTGGTTTTGCTTGCCCAAGCGTTATTATCAATCGTATAAATGATGTTTATGTAACAAGAAAAGATTTATTTGAAAAAGAATCAGTAAAAAAATATTAGAGCCACACATCTAATATTTTTTTGTTAAATAATTTTTAATTTCTTCTAAATTCATTCCTCTAGAGCCCTTTATATATATTACAATATCACTAAGTTTATTTTTATCTAAATAATTTATTACTTCTTTATTACTATCAAACTTTAGAGAATAACTATTCATACTATATTTAGTATCATCACCTACTAAAAGGGAATGATACTTATTTTTTTCTAATAATTTACCTATTTTGTGATGAATTTTTTTACTATATATCCCAAGTTCTAAAATATCACCAAAAATAATTAATTTATCACATGCATAATGTTTTAATTGTTCAATTCCTGCTTTAAATGATTCATAAGAACAATTATAACAATCATCAACTAAAATAATATTGTTTTTTAATTTTAAAACATTATTGCGATGTTCACGAGGTTTGTAATTCTCAATACTTTCTAATATTTTATCTATTTCTATATCATATTTAAGACCGATAGCAATACTAATCAAAATATTACTAACTAAATAACTACTAGGGATATTAAAAATAACATTATATATTCTATTATTATAATTTATATTAAAATATAACTTATTCTTAGTAGTAACAATATTAGTTGCTACTAAATCGTTATTTTTACCAAGCCCAACTTTATACTTATTTTTATATTTAATTTTTCTTAAATACTTATCATCACCATTAATAAATAGCGTACCATCTGTCATACCATCTAATATTTCCTTCTTAGCTTTAAAAATATTCTTTTTACTTTTTAAATAACCAATATGCGAAGTACCAATATTAGTAATAACACTATCATTAGGTTTTATAATCTTTGATAAATAACTAATTTCTCCTAAATGATTCATACCAAGTTCTAAAACACATAAATTGTAACTATCATCTAACTTAAATAAAGTTGTAGGAACCCCTATTTCATTATTCTTATTACCTTCTGTTTTTAAAACTTTGTATTTATTTTCTAATACCATCGATATTAATTCTTTGGTCGTTGTTTTACCAACACTACCCGTAACTGCTACTACATGTTTATCTATGTATTTCTCCCTTAAATCTGAAGCTATTAAACCAAGAGAATTAATAATATTATCTACCTTTATAATATTAACACCATCTCTTGTAATATTTTTATCGGTAATAATAAGTTCTGCGCCCTTTTTTATTGCCTCTTCAATATACTTATAACCTGTATTTATGGCAATAAAAGCATCACCATCTTTTATTTCTTTGCTATTTACTTTAAACTTCCCCATAAATTTTTCGGTAGCAATTCTAGAAATAAATTTTCCCTTAATAAGTTCACATATATAATCATAATCCATCTTATCACTTCCTACAAATTGATATAAAATAATCAAATAATCTACGTTCTAATATATCATATGAATACATATTTTCTGGGTGCCATTGAACTCCTATAAAAAATTTCTTTTTTTTATCTTCAATAGCTTCAATAACCCCATCATCACTAATTCCCACAATATCTATATCAACATCTTTCACCATATCTTTATGTCTACTATTGACTTTTATTTTATCACACCCAATTATTTTATATAATTTGGACTTTTTATCGATGTATACTTCATGGACATATTTTTTTAATGGTTGATAATGATTTTTACAACTAACAACTTTACCATTAAAAAAATGCCCTAATACCTGCATACCTAAGCATATTCCTAAAAGAGGGATATCATTATCGTAAGCATGTTCTAACACCTTTATATCATATTCATAAAAACTATCGCCACCCTGCATAATTATGCCATCACATTTGTTAATTAAACTTTTCATTTCATCATCAAATTTATCTAAACATTCACTAGTTGGGATTATACCAAGCGGTATCCCACCATTTTTTATAATACTAGTTCTAATGTCTTCATAAATAACCATAACCTTGTTACCACTAGCTAAAGTATCAGGTCTTCCAATTATTCCTATAATAGGTTTCATTAAATCACCCATTTTATTATATGAAAAAAAGAAGCTAATGCTTCTTAATCCATATATTTAGTCATTTGTTTCATCATTTGATTAACTTGCTTTTGACTAGGAGTTCTACCCATTCCACTCATCATTGCTTTAATCATTTGTTCATTAATAGGTGGATTTTTTTTCATATACTTCTGCATATATTTACGAGCAATAAAGAAACCTATAACAGCTCCTACTACTAATCCTCCTAAAACTTTTAATATATCTAATAAAAACGCTACCCAATTCATTTTATAACCTCCTTTATCATTTTACTAAAATTTACAACAAAAGTAAAGGTCTACACATAACTATATTTTTTTGTATCATTATTTATTCTTCTTTTTGTCAAGAAAAAATAATCTTTATTTTCAAAATCACATACAAATAAGTATTTGTTATAATAATTCATTGCATTAAAAACGCTAGGAAAATTCTTATTACATTTACATATTATACAAGAATAATGAATATTAAAAAGCGCTAAATCATCATTTGTGCATATCAAATACTTATTATTGTTTTTCTTCGTACATATTGAGTTAAAATAATTCTTTAATCTTTTAACTTCCATAATATTACATATTTGATTATACAAACTCATTCCAAAAACTAAATCTTCTTTTTTCAGTTTATATAAATTTTCTAATGTTTTATATAAAATATAAGGATTCTTACTATATAACTCACTATACTCTCTTTTTATAGCAAATAAATAATATTTACGCATAATATCACCATCTATATTATAAAAAAGTGACATACAAAATTATGTCACTTTTTGTTTATTAACTTAATTTAGATTTTAAGACAGTTATAACTGGGCGAACGCCTAAAATACTATCAATAACTGGATATGTGGTCATTTCAGCTTCGTAGTTCACCTGCATAGCGTAGTTAGAGATGCCGGCATAAGATGATGCTGTCCAATAACCATATGTTTCTTGATCTGAATTATTTAAACATCCATATGTAGTACAACCTTTATTTGTTCTATCATACAACCATCCATATTTGCATCCGCTTGTATTTCCACTCTTACATGTTGCACTTTGAGATGATGTTTTTGTATCAAAATAAAATGTCCTCTCATCCCATGTTGTATTTCCTGTTATTTGTGCTACTTCCTGTGCTGTTATTAATCTTGCTTTATATCCACTATAATCTATTGTATATTTTGCTTTACTAGCTTGAGTTGATTGATCCATTGTGTAATTTGATGGTGTTATTGTTCCCTTCCATTCATCTGTATCATTTTTTAATTGGTCTAATAAAGTTAGAGGACCATATCCATTACTTGAGCATAACCCTCCGTATTGACAAGCTCCTCCATCATTTGATAAATCTTCTCCTCCTGTGGCTATATAATCTTCTTTAGATAACCAATCTACTCTCTCCGATGTGTTATGATCTAATAATAGATTTACAGTATCTCCTCCATCATCATTAAAGGCATAAAACTTCATACATCCACTTTTTACTCCTGTACTGCTTTGTCCTTTAATAAATAAATAATACTCTGGAGAACATTTTTCTCCTGTTGTTACATTAAAATATACTGCTTCTCCATTTTTATATGTCACAGATGTATTTCCTTTTTCTGTTGCTTCATATTTACTCTTCTCTTGATTATATTTTACATTATAATCTCCTACAGTCATTGTTGTATCTGTAGACGATACTTCTCCATTAGATATTTTTATTGTTCCTGATATGGGTTTAGTTCCACTCATATCTATTGTGATTTTATCTTTATCATTTTCTCCACATCCTGATGCTGGACATAAATTACCATCTGGTTGAATATTATATGTCCCATTAGCTATTTTTGTCCCATCAATTCTTGATGAAGCCACTTTTTGTTCTACTGCTTTTACATAGTTATCAGCACTTCTTTCTGCTGCTCCTTTCTTTGCATTCTTGATTGTATTCATTA
>OJAW01000186.1_pt1 | contig 48243 bp, 48 predicted proteins | sample 1589151 | NCBI WGS metagenome assembly OJAW01 (sample SAMN03283290) | human gut metagenome | biome: human-associated habitat; material: feces | host: Homo sapiens | place: Peru | collected 2012
CTTATTCTCACAGGAAGTTCCGTTTAAAAAGTCGCTGAGAGGTCGAATGTCGAATTTTTGTTTGAGGTAATAAGTTTATCGCTACATTACGTAAAACCTCACTACGAGGGAACTAGAGGGGCTGTAGGTATGTGGTAGCGAGGTGGTAGTTGTGTAGTAATGTTGAGGTAAAACTACTGTACTATATAGTTGGATAATGTAAGGATAAATGTACATATAATAGGAAAAAATTCACAGTGAACATTTTGAGAACTGATTATATATAATGAAATATAGGGGAGGTAAAGTTAAGATATTTGGTGTTAGTAGTAACGAAAAATACCTCAAAAATAGGTAATTTTCATTAGGGCTAACATTACGGATAACAATTAAAGAGGAGGTGAAATTGGTGGCTAATTTTAGAGAACAACTTAGGGGGTTTAATGCTGAGAAACTTTCTTATGAAGACCTAATTTTACGATTGAACGCTATAACTAAAGAGCTGAAAATTAGAAATGATGTAATTCTACAAGAGTTAGAAAAGGGTACTAGTCGAAAAGATGTTTGTAAGAAATATGGAATCGATGATAATCGACTAAGACAATTAATTTATAGGAGGAAGAAAAAATGAAATTTATTGAATACAAGAGTGAACAAAATTAACTCACTTCTTATACTATAAGTATAAAGATTAAATGATAGGGGGAGGTTTTATAGTGGATATTAAAGAAGTGTTTGAAAAATGTACTGACGGTGATTTTGTGATAGATAATTTTCATAGAAAATGGAAAGTTGTTAAATTCAATGATAAAGGCGACTTAACTAACGAATGCGACTTAACTAGTGCATGGGATTTTATAGCTAATTTTTATACTTTAACAGAATTATTTGAGTTAGATTTTAAAAAAGTTTATGATGTAGACTGGAGCAAAGTTGACGTTGATACAAAAATTCTAGTTAGTAATGATAATAAAAGATGGGATAAGGCACATTTTGCAATGTTTGAAAATAACACAGTTTATAGTTTTAGTAATGGGACTACAAGTTTTACACATGGGTATATTGCATTTGAACCGTGGAAATACGCAAAATTATACGAGGAGGAAAAATAATTATGTATCATTGTGAAAATTGTTATAGAGAAATAAGTAGTTACGAATACTATTGTAATGGACATTTATGTGAATGTTGTAGAAGAGATAGAATTAAAATTTAAAGAAAATAACTGTATGTTGTATAATTAAAAATAATTAAATTAAAAGGAGAAATACATATGAAAAAGTTAATTACATTTTATGGTGCTGAAATAACAGAAAGGGGTCAAGAATTTCTGGATAATTTAACTGATATACAAGTGAAAGCATTAATAAATCAAATTAATAAACAAATAGAAATTTATGGAGTAAATGTAGAGATAATTGAAGTTGATAATTGTTTAATACATTGCTCTATATGTGATGGTAAATATATAATAGTACACATTAATGATGTAGAAATTATTAATAATTAAGGAGGTGTTAAAATGTTAATATCAATATTAATTGCATATATTATATTAATTTGTATTTATTCTTATAAAGAATTTAGAGGTGGATATTAAATGAAAGAAAATAGAAAGGAATTATGTATTGATATACTATCATATATGTCAGTAATAACTGGGTTTGATTTTCATACGTTAACTGATGATGATATTATAGTAATGCTAGAAAATTTACAAAAATTAAGTGATGATAATTTATTATTATTACACGAGGATTTATATACAATATTTGAAGAAAGTTGTAATACGGTTGAATAAATTAAAATAAGGAGGTTGGGTTGTAAAATGTATAAAGTTAAAATTACATTGAATAACGGTTATTATTATGTAAAAACAATGACCGAAAATGAGGTTGAAGAATTTAAAAATGATTTACGTTATATAGGTTTAATTGAATTGTGGGAAAATGAGAATAATGAGGTAATTATAGTTAAAGAAGCTGTTAATTCAATAGAGATAAAAAAAATTGGAAGAAAATAATTAAAGGAGGTAGAAAATGAATATTAAAGAAGTGTTTGAAAGATGTAATAATGGTGATTATGTAATAGATAATAATAATAAAAAATGGAAACTTGATAAAGGTGATTTAAGTTGTGATTGTGGTGATATAAATAATTTTTATAAATTAAGACAAATATCTGAATTAGATTTTAAAAAAATTTACGATATAGATTGGAGCAAGATTGAAGTTGATACAAAAATTCTAGTTAGCACAGATAACATTAAATGGTATAGGAGATATTTTGTAAAATATGAAAATGATAAAGTATGTGCGTTTATTGGTGGTGCAACCAGTTTTAGTAGTGGTGGTTGCTATACTTCTTGGAAATATGCAAAACTATATAAAGAAGATGGGGAGGAAGAAAAAAATGGGAATTAAATTTGTACCTGTATGTGATAAGTGTGGATATAATTTTGAAGTAACATATACCCCAAGAACTGCTCAAAATTTCTGGATTGATAATTGTTTTTCTCCTTGTATATGTCCTCATTGTGGAGAGACTATAGATACTATATCTTTTATAGATAGACCGTCTTCATCAACATCTTTTACGTTATTAGCAACCGGAGAACTAGTAACTAATAAGGAAGAGTGAGGTTCAGATATGAGAAAAATAGAAGGTTTTACTTATAATAGTGATTTAAAACAGTTTTGGTGTAAAAATTGTAAAAAACCTACAAATATAATATACAAAGATGACAAAGGTAATTCCTTTTGTCCCCTTTGTGTTGAAAATTTAGAAAAAAGTTCTGAGTCAACCAAAGAAAATATAGTTGAAGAAAATTCTACAGTTCAAAAAAGTAATACACATCACAAAAGAAGACAACGCAAACTATTTTAAGAGGAGGATTTAATATGGTACAGTTAACTTTATTTATATTTGGTATGTTAGCTTTAATGGTGATGAGTGTAGTGCTAGCTGAAAAAGATTTAATCTCAGTGGTTACTATAAAGAAACTACTATTTATAATCGAAATGATAATTTTAATTTCTATTATTTTAACAGTTGGTATAATTGTAATTATCCAATTTAGTTAGTAGTTAAGAGAGGGGGGGATATAATAAAATGAAACTAGTAGATATTGATTTAAACGTAAATGGTAAAAAATATTTTTGTGAGGATGTAAATGAAACTTTTACAGTAGAATATGGCAACTTAGTAGCTACAACAAGTAGTTTTAGTATGGCTGATTTGTTAAAATTTGACTTTGAAGAAGTTAAGAAAACAGAAAATCCTTATGAACGAGTTAACATTAATGAAAGGTACTATTTTGTAAATGACCAAGGAGGAGTTGATTATGTTCAAAATTTAGATGACTATTACGATAATATTAAATTCAACAGTCTAAATTATTTCAATAACAAAAATTATGCTGACTATGTTGCATTTAAAGAAAATTTAATGAGAAACCTAGATAAGTTTGCTTGGGAGAATAATGCGAGAGTTATTAATTGGGAACGTAACTCTAAAAAATATTATATTACATTTGATATTGACATTAAAAACTTAGTAGTTTATTGGAATATATCATGTAAATCAAATAATATATTTTTTACATCAAGAAGAGTAGCCGAAAAAGCATTAGAAAAATTCAAAGATGATTTAATAAAGCTATATACCTGGAAGTTTGATTTTTAGTTAAGGAAGTATATAAATTTTAATAGAATAATTAATTAGAGTAAAAGGAGTAATAAATTATGGCTGATATTAATTATGATGAAATGTTGAACAATTGGTACGACAAAGTTATTGCGATGGCAGATACGTATCGAGACCGAGCTGATAACTATGAATTAGGAAGTAAAGAATATTATAAATACAAACGCTTTGCAGATGGGTTATATATGTCATTATCTATGCTATCTTTAGAAGAAAGAAAGGCAAAAAGAAAATAATTAATAAATTCAAATATAAATAGAGGTGAAATAGTTATGAAAATAACAGAATTAGATTTAAAGACAGAGGGTAAGAGATATAAGTATAATAATAAAATATTCACAGTAAAAGATGGAGACTTAGTAGATATTGAAAGCAATACTTATCTAAGAAATGAAAATATCTCAATAACTAAATTGTTAGAAATGGATTTTGAGGAAATTAAGAAGAGTGAAAACCCTTATGAACGAGTAGATAAAGGGGGACGATATTATATTATAAATACACATGGAAGTGTTCAGTTTTTCCAAGAATTAAATGATGATACTGATAATAAACTATTCAACGCTTTAAATTATTTCAACAATAAAGATTATGCTGAATATGTAGCCTTTAAAGAAAATTTAATGAGAAAATTAGACAGATTTGCTTGGGAGAATAATGCGAGAGTTGTTAATAGGAGTGCAGGTTCTAAAAAATATTATATTACATTATTCAGTCAATCTAATGAACTAATGGTTGACTGGGATTACGGATATGATGTATCTAATACTATATATTTTACATCACATGAAATAGCAGTAAAAGCATTAGAAGAATTTAAAGAAGATTTAATGAAATTTTACACTTGGGAGTTCGATTTTTAGTCGAAAGATAAATTTTAAGAGAACAATATGAAATATATTGTTCTCTAGTAAAGGTAGGTGTTCAAGATGATTAAATGTAAAGATTGCAAGCACATAAGAGAGTTTAATGCAAGACGTAATCAATGGTGTTGTTCAATATCAAGACCTTTACGATGTGTTAATGCAAACAAACCTAAATTATGTATGTACTTTAGAAAAAGATGAATATATTGCGAAGGGGGTGTAGGTAATGTTAAATAGAGTAGAAGAATATAAAAAACTGATAGAAAAAGTAAAAGATAAAGATTGTAGCTTAGGGTGTGAAAATTGCAATGCGAAGATTAGTTGCAACAGAATACGTCTTATAATAAAATGGGGATATATTTCATAATTTGAATATATTGAGAAGGAGAGATTTAAATGCCAAATATAGAAGCAAGAATTAAAAATGTAAAGACTGTAAAAGTAATAAATTATAGAGAGTACGAAGAGCCTTATTTATACGATAATGAAACTGGCAAATTCTTTAGTTGTGTAGACGCAATGGAAGATTATTATAAAGATAATAACTTACAAATGCCTAAATATGCTTATGGAGTTTATTTTGTACCAATTCAGCTAGATTTAGATTATATATTAGAAGATGCGTGTGAAGAACATCACGAAGACGCTTTATATAGCTTAGATGGTGTTGAAGAATTGAGAGAAGCAATAGATAAATTCAACGAGGATAATAAGATGGGTGGCTCATATTTCTATGATATAAATACAGTAGTAGAATTATTTTAGTACGCAATTCAAACTTATTGTGAAATAAAGGAGGATTTTAAAGGATATATGAGAGAGTTTAAGTTTAGAATTTTTGATTTAGAAGACAATAAAATGTATCAAAATAGAGATTTTGAAGGAATTGATTTTGTAGACAAATATGCAAGATTAGAAAATGGTTGTATAGACCTAGATAATGCAGTTGTAATGCAATACACAGGGTATGTAGATAGTAAAGGACAAGATATATATGAAGGTGATATTTTGGCACATATGGACTACTGGGGGATAAGGATAGAATATGAAAATGGTGGTTTTATGGTGAGAGATGTAGATAAGGTTAGATATAATAATAAAATAACAAACACACATATATCAGATTTTGATTTGTCTAAGTGGCGAATAATAGGGAATGTATATGAAAATAAAGAACTTTTGAATATATGATTATGTTCACAATTCAAAATATAGTGTGAAGTAGATGGAGGTAAAAAATATGGGATATTTTGAACATAAAACAATAGTTGTTACAGGGGAAGGTTATCATTTTGATAATGCTTATAAAAAAGCAAAGGAATTATTTGCAGTTGATAATGAAGGAAATGAGGTGAATATGGTATCAAATATAGTTGGTACTGGAATGAATCAATATTATTCTTTCTTTATTAGTCCAAGTGGAAGTAAAGTCGGTTGGGAAATGGAAGAGTATTTTAATGAGAGATTTAATGAAATGGTTGACTATCTAAACTCTTATGATTGTAAATTTGAAGATGGTTCATCATTTAATAATTGGTTTTTAGCAGAGTACGGAGAAACTGGAAGAAGAATTAAAAAATCAAATTGCAAGAATATGTTCTAAGTCACAATTCAAAAATATTGTGAAATAAGTAAGGAAGGTAAATATGATAAATAAGAATAGGATAGGCTACACTAGGAGAGAAGATGGCTATATTATATCAACAATAGAGCCAAGCTTCATGGCATGGTACGGAAAATACGAAACTGCTATAGCAGTTGACGGTGAGTTTGATTGGAGAGTAGTAGAGGGCTATGAAACCGAGGAAGAAGCATTAGAAGGTCATAAAAAATATGTATCTATGACGGAAGAAGAGATTAACCATGTTAAATGGATTGGTTAACAATGAGTTCAAAATCTAAAGGAAGGTGAGAGTAAAATTATGAGAGAAAAGAGTTGTGAAAATTGTTATTGGTATAAGGGTAACTGTGTTTGTGTTGTAGACCTAATAAATGTTTTACTAGGTGACGATGATTTAGATGATTTAAATACTAAGGGATATTGTAAGGTTCATGAATTTGCATGTGATTGTTGTGAAAATGATGTAGCTGCGTATGAAGTAGAGGGTGAATATTTATGTATTGATTGTACCTTAAAGAGATTTGATGTAGAGAGTTGCGAAGTTACTGAATATTTTAGAGATGGTGAATACTTAGGAAATTCAGACGAGTTTAGAGATGTAGAGTATCAGTTAGGACTAAAACCAATAGACGACTAATAGAATAGTTAATAAAAGTAGTGGAGGGAATTAGATGTCTACTAAGTTCGAGAAAATATTAATTGGTGGATTAATTATAGTTACTGTTGGAGGAATAACTTATACTGTAAGAACATCTAAGACACCTCCTACAGTAAAGACAGAAATAATTCAAACAGATGAAGGAACAGTTAAGGTAGATTATCAACAAATGATATTAAGTGAATTACATCAAGAAACTAGTTTAGTAATTGCAAGTAATAAAATAGAATTACCTGTAACTCAAACTGAAAAGCATTGGTATGGAAATAAAAAACAAGATATTAATTTTTATGCTATTGGTAGATATTCTATTGATTTAAGTAAGATAACAGAAGATAATGTAATTGTAAACGATAATAATCGTACAATTACTATATACATAAGCAAACCAGTTAAGAATGTTGAATTACTTGAGAATGAAACCCAATTTAGTGAAGTAGAGAAGGGGTTCTTTGTTTGGGGAAACATTAAATATACTTTTGAAGAAGTAGAATCTATGAAATATCAAGTTAAATGTGATATGCTTGTCAAAATGGAAGATTTAATGGGACAAGTAAAGGAGTCTGCAAGTAATAGTATTCAAAGGATGTTACTAAGTATCACAGGAAATAAGTATAATGTAAAAGTAATTTTTATTGAATAATAGGGGGGATGGTTGAATTGATTAGAAATAAACATTGGTACATCAGATTAATAGGTAGTTTAATGATAACATTAGGTTTAAGTTTATTTGGGGGATTTAATGTACAAGCTAAAGTAGTGGACAAGCCTAGGGTAATACTTGACATGGCTCATTATGATAGTAAATTAGATAAAGGGGCTACTTATAAAGATTGGAATGAAAGGGATATTGTTAATTCTATTACTGAGAAAGTTGGGGATAAATTAGTAGAACGTGGTTTTACTGTATTATATACTAGAGAGAAAGATAAAACTACTACTATAAAGGACAGAATAAATTTTACAGAGGATAATGATTATTGGTTATATCTTTCCATACATGCGAATAGTAATGATAGTAGTAAACCAGGAACTGGGTGCGAAGCTTATTCTAATAATGAGTGGAGTTTAAGTAATAATATCTTAAAGGATTTGGAGAGTGAATTGGGTTTAATAAGAAGAAAATCTCCAGAAGCCACACCTTATTATAATAGAAAGATAGACAATAGTACCTTATTAGAAGTAGGTTTTATCAACAATGATTTTGATAGAGGTATAATGTTGAATAATCAAGATGAAATTGCTACAATAATAGCTGATAATATTACATTAGACTATAATAAAGATAAAATTAGTGATGGAGAAAAGACAGTTACTAAAGAATTAAAAATGTTTGATGGTAGTGTAGTACCTATGAAAGTAGTCTATTATTAAAACGGAGGTGTGTGATTGTGATAATGTATCTTTACAAATTATCTGGTTGGGAAGATGAATATATATTAGCAAGTGATGTTCTATACACACAGAAACAGTTTAGAGAAATGTGTTTAGAAGTAAAACCAAGAGTGTATGGAATAAGAGATATATCTGAGGTATATCACTATCTTATAGAAAATAAAGGTTTCAAAGAAGTAAATATTACAAGAAGTTGTTTTATAGGATAATTAGAGAAGTGGCTAATGCCACTTCTTTTTTTTCGCATTAATTTATTCATAACTTCTGAAAACATATTACTATACAATATATTTAAATGAACATATCAATGTAGGAGGAAATTCTTAAATGAAGAAGTGGTTAATACTTAATATCAGATTTGATAATAAGGGGAAGGTTTTATGTGCAAAATCACCAAATTTTTGTAAAAACTGTCCTTATAAAAACAACTGCGAAGAGATTAAGTGCTATTATGACCCCTATGACGATATGAGATTTTGTAACAGAAATGATTATAGAAAGAGGTGAGTAGTATGGCACAGCGACCTTTAAAACCTTGCAAATATTTAGGGTGTCATGTACTTCATAGAAATCAAGGTTTATACTGCGATGAACATCAAGAGATTATAGATAATAAATTAGCGAGTGAAAAAGCAAAAAGACGTATTGCTCGAAATAAAAAATATGGCTATCAATTATCTGATGAAGAAAGATTTTATTCCAGTAGAGAGTGGCAACGTAAAAGACAACTTACTAAAGAGAGTCAAGGATTTCTTTGTTTAAATTGCTTAGATAATGAGATATATGAGGAAGCTAAACATGTTCACCACATAGTAGAAATACTTGATGATTGGAGTCTACGTTTGGATGACAACAACTTAATTTGTTTATGTACAGAGTGTCATAGAGGGGTTCATATATTATATCGAAGAAGTGAATATGACAGACTTAATACTCAGGCACAATTAAAACAAATTTTGAACAACTATAGAGAGGGGAAATATAAAATTGGGAAGAAATAAAGAACCGGTAGATTTAATTTTAGCAAAAGGAAAATCACATCATATTTCATCAGAGGAACTAGAGAAACGAAGAAAAGAGGAAATCAAAGCAAAATCTGATTGTATTCTGATTCCCGAATTTGTCCCAGAACATCTGAAAGATAGATTTCTATTTATTAGTCAACAATTACAAGATATAGGAATAATGTCCAATTTAGATGTAGATTGTCTGGGTAGGTATGTCGTATATCAATATGAATGGGAACGTGCTTATGAGGGGTTACAAAAATTAAAACCTATAAAAAAGACAGGCAATCGTTATTTTGCTAACGATGAATACGAAAGTTTGGTTAATATAGTGAATAAATTGCAGAAAGCAGTAAAACAAGAAGCGAGTGGGTTAGGATTATCTATTAGTGATAGATGTAAATTAGTTATACCTAAAGTAGATAAAACTGTAAAACAAGAACAGTCAGACCCATTTGATATGTTTTTTGGGGGGCGATGAATAATGTCAGAAATACCAAAGCACGTAATGAATCAAGCAATTAAGTTATATGATACATTAATAGATTACTGTTATCAATGTATTGACGGTAGAATAATTATTTGTAATAAACACAGATGGGCGGTAGAGAGATTTTTAAAGGATTTAGAAGACCCTAATTATACTTTTGATGAAATTGAGTTATTAAAGTTTTATACATGGGCGAAACAATTTAAGCATAGAGCAGGAGTTCTCGCAGGAAAACCAATTGAATTACACCCATTTCAATTATTTATAGTAGGAAACTTATTATGTTTAAAAAGAAAAGATACTGGAAGAAGGAAATTTAGAAAAGCTTATATACAATTGGCGAGAAAAAATTCTAAAACGCAATTATTGGCTTTAATTTCTTCTTATATTGCTTATAATAGCAATGAACAACAAGAATGCTACGTTGCTGGGTAAACGAAACCTGCCCAGGGTAAATTCGGCAAAATCGGTGAAATCTAAAGTGAACATTTTCCATATAAATTATATACTATAATCGAGGTGAGATTTATATGGAAGGGATATATTTAATCTATAATGAAGTAACTGACAAATACTATATAGGTCAGGGAAAAGATATATACGAGCGATGGCGACATCATTTATATTGTATGGAACGTGGAATACATCACAACCATGAGGTACAAGAAGATTATACTAGATATGGAAAGAATTCGTTTAAATTCTGCGTATTAGAAAATTGTACTAATAGGGATGAGAGGGAATCTTTTTGGATAGAAGAGTATTCTAAATACCATAAAATGTATAATAAGACCAGTGGAGGATTTAGTGGATATGAGGTAGACACTAACAGTGTCGATTTAATGCGAAAATCTTTAGTAGAGAATGGTTCAGTAAGAGGTAGTAGAAATGGAAGTGCCAAACTTACTGAGCAAGATGTCTATGATATAAAACTCAGATTTATCAGTGGAGAGTCTTATAAAAATATACAAAAAGATTATCCCCAAGTAAAGAAATCTGTACTATATGCTATCAAAGTAGGGCGTAGTTGGACTCATATACTGAGTGAATATAATGAGTTTCTTAGAAATTATGAACAAAATTTACAGAAAGAAAAGTATACTCAAGCTTTACGACTCTATTCAGAGGGACGCTCCATCAATAGTATTGCTAAACAACTTCATATATCAAGAAATACAATCAAACAATTAATTCGCCAAGATAATACCGAGGTAAATGACTAGATTGCGAGAGGCTAGTCATCACCGTAACGCATAGGAATTGAATAAATATAATATTCCCACGAGTGCCGAACACTCTATGAGTGAAAATATATGCTAAACTGAGTTGGAATTGACCAACTGATGAAAATGAGAGAAATCTCCAGAGCGATAGATAAAAAACTATCGGATAATAACATGATTGGGGTATCCGACCAAAGTAAAAATTTATACAGAGACTTAGAATTCCAATTGGGAGGTTGTGAAAAACTTAGAGGTAAATATAAGACATCCTATGGTAAAATTACCTTTAAAAGAGATGGAAGTTTTATACAACCACTTACAAGAGAATCAAGACATAGTGGAGATGGTACTAACCCGTCACTAGGTATAGTAGATGAATATCATTGTCACGTAACGAGTGAAATATATGATTCCATTATGTCAGGTATGGGAGCAAGACCTGAGCCACTTATGCTGATTATAACTACTGCAGGCTTCGATTTATCAAGGCCGTGCTATACTGTTGAATATAAAATGGTATCTAAGATTATTAACCCAGCATATCCTGATATTGATGATGATGAATATTTTGTACTTATTTGTGAATTAGATGAAGGAGACGATATTAAAGACGAATCTGTATGGCCGAAAGCTAATCCTATCGTTTGTACGTATAAAGAGGGTTGGGATGGTATTAGAAGTGCTTTAAAAGCAGCTTTAATTTCCCCTGAGAAAATGAGAGACTTCTTAACAAAGCGTATGAATAAATGGGTTAATATGAGAGAATCTGGCTATATGGATATGCAAAAATGGGACAAAGCTGCAAGAGAATTTACTTTAGAGGACTTTAGAGGGATGGATGGTATTTTAGGGATAGATTTATCTGTCCGTAATGACTTAACATCTATAGGAATGGAGTTTTATAAAGAAAGTGAATATTATGTATTTCAACATTCATTTATGCCAGAAGATAAATTCCAAGAAAGGATGTCTCGAAATAATATACCATTTGATATATGGGTAAATAATGAAGACTCTAACAAGGAAACACTTACTTTATGTAGTGGTAGTGTTATTGATTATAATGATGTATACGCTTATATAAAACATATTGAAGATGAATATGATGTACATTTCTTAGAAGTAGCTTATGACCCATATAACGCCACTCAATTTATACAACGTATGGAAGAAGATGGTTATGTTTGTATTGAAATTCGTCAAGGTGCTTTAACACTTAATGAACCTACAAAATCGTTCAGAGATTGTGTCTATGAGGGCACTTTACACCACAATAACGATGGGTTGCTTACATGGGCAATGGGTAACGCAGTTACTCGTCAAAATGCTCAAGAATATATTTTATTAGATAAAGCTAAATCAGAAGATAAAATTGACCCTGCTGCAGCTCTAATGAATGCTCATTGTAGAGCAATGGAAATACTTGGAGATGTAGAAGATTTCTTCTGGAGTCCCAATGTATAACAGATATTAAATAAGCATTAATTTTTTTATAACAAAAAATAATTTAATTCTATAGAATGTATATATGGAAACAGTTTCGAGGACGAGACTGTTTTTTGTTTTGCACAAAAAGCTACAAGGAGGAGTAGTGATGGGTTTTAAAGACTTTATAGGAACTAAAATCTTGAACTTTCTTTACCATACTCCTTTTAGACAGTCGTTAAATTGGACTATAAGTAATTTCTCATTTCTAAATAAGGATTTAGCAACGAATGAAACTATTTATTCTGCAATAGCGATGTTGTCAAACGGTGTTGCAAGCGCACCAATTTCTGTTACCCAAGATTTCAAGAGATTTAAACCTGTTGAAAATAAACTTGCCGAATTATTCGATTTTGGGCCTAATCCTTATATGACTACATTTGAGTTTATTAGAACTTTAGAAACTCTAAGAAATACTTATGGTGCAGGTTATGCGATAAAGGATTATTCTGGCAACGGAAAACTACGTTACCTATATGTATTAAAACCTCATACTTGTACTCCGGTCTTAGAAAAAGATTCTCAAGAGGTATACTATCGAATAAGTGATGACAATGGAGATACTGTATACATACATTCAAGCGAGATAATAGCAGTTAACCACTTAACTACAGATGGTTATACTCCAATTAGTCCACTTGATGTATTAAGAAATACAATACAATATGATACTTCTATCAAAGAATTTTCTATAAATCAAATGCAAAATGGACTTAAACCTAATTTAGTGGTAAAGGTTCAAGGTAAGTTGAATAAAGAAAATTTAGAAATGTATCAAACAATGATAGGTAACTTTAAGAAAAATGGAGTTCTTTTTGTAGATAATGGTAAAGAAGTACAAGATTTAAAAAATGCTACTTATGTAGACCCTACTATAGCTGCTATAGAAAAGATAACTATAGAGAGGGTAGAAAGATGTTTTAATATGCATGGTAAGTTATCAGGTGCAGCAACTGATGGTGAAGACTTACTCTATTTGAAAGATTGTTTACTTCCAATAATTCGTATGTATGAACAAGAATTTACTAAGAAACTCATATCTAAACCCGATAGAATGAGGGGAATTAAAATTAAGTTCAATATGAATGGATATGCTCGAGCAAATATGAAAGATAGAGCAAACTTCTATCACTATATGGTGAGAAATGGAGTGTTCTGTCCTAATGAAATTAGGGCATTGGAAGATTTACCTCCTTATGATGGAGGAGACCAATACTATGTATCAAGAGATATTTGTCCTACAGACCAAATACGAGAATTGATAAGTAGTGCTGGAGGTACTAGTACCCCTACGGAAACAGAAACCGAGGGCAAACAACAATTACAATTATCCAAGGGAGGTGAAGAAACAAATGAGTAGTTCTAAGTATTGGGATTTGGCAGTAAAGGAAGATACTTCAAATGAAGCCGATTTATATTTATACAATGTAATTGACGATTATGCATATGAAGGATATTCAGATTCTGCTGATAGTATCTTAAAAGATATTAATGATTTAGGGGATATAAAACAATTAAATGTGTTTATAAATTCTCCTGGAGGTAGTGTTTTTGAAGGAATATCAATCAAAAACATGTTAGAAAGACAAAAGTTAAAAGGTTGTTTCATAAACGTGGTGATTGATGGACTTGCTGCTTCAATTGCTAGTGTGATTGCCATGGCTGGGGACAAGATTTCTATGCCAGAAAACGCTTTAATGATGGTTCATAGAGCAAGTTGTGGTTGTTTTGGAAATGCTGATGAAATGAGAAAACAGATTGAAGTATTAGATAAAATAGACATAGTTTTAACTAATACTTACGTCAATAGAAGTGGTGGATTACTATCTAAAGAAGATGTTCAAGCTATGTTCAATAGTGGAGACACTTGGTTAACTGCGGAAGAAGCTAAAAACTACGGGTTATGCGATGAAATAACTGAAAGTTTAAAGGTAGCTGCATGTGCTAAGAGTACAGACTTTGAAAATAAAATAGACTTAGATAAATGGTCTAACAAAGTAAATGAATGGGTAGATGAAGGTAATCACGATAATTCTGTAAAGGAGGAAAAAACTTCTATGGAAAATGAAATAAATCCAGTAAATATTACTGTTAATATAGACGCTAAAGCTATTTTAGACGCACTTCAACCTATAGTAGATAAAATAACAGATTTAGAAGAAAAATTATCTACCGTAGATGTAGTTAATAAAGAAGTAGGACAACCTATCGAAGATAAGGTTGAAGATAATAGCGAAAACATAGTTGAAGATACTACTGAAAATAGTATCGAAGATAAAGTCGAAGACGATAAGGAAGAAGTTAAAGATGTCGTAGAGGAAAAAATCGAAAACAAGGTCGAAGAACCAGTTAATTTTAACCCTTATGCTTTTGATGAATATTTAAAAAGAATTAAATAAATTGGAGGTCGTGGAGAGTTATGGATAGACAAGAATTAATCGATTTAAGAGATGAATTAATCGCTAAATTAGAATTAGGTAATGAAGAGTATAAAAATATGTTCAAGTCTGCAGGATTTACAAATGAACAAAAATCAGAAAAATTTGCAGAACTAATGGACGTTCAAAATAATATAGAACAATTAAAGTTAGATATTGCAAAGCTTGATGAACAAGCTACTGCTAAATTAAAGGAGGACTCTGAAATGTCAGATGTTAAAAAGGACAATATTATTGCAATGAATGCAGAAGTAGTTAGAGCTGCATTAGATGGTAGACCTGTAGACTACACTAAATTCAAAAATGAAGGTGTAGAAGGTAACTTCACAATTGATGGTGGAACTCATATGACTAGAGGTGATAAATTATTACCAGCTAACATGAGTAATGATTTAATCTATGAACCATTTGCAAAAAATCAATTCAGAGAATTATCAAGATTTACTTCAATCATGAACTTAGAATTACCTAAGATTTCATTTGATGTTGCAAGTGGAGCAGGTACTGTTGGAGGAATTAACAACGCTGGTGCAGGTGTTCCTGCATTCTTATCAACTGACTCTGAAACTGCAAAAGAAATTAAATCAACTGCAGCATTAATTAAATTTGAAAGAAATAAATTCAAAGTATTCTGTGCAATTCCTGAAACAGTTTATAGAGGAACAGATGTTAACTTAATGGAAGTTGTTAACGCTGCTTTACAAAGTGGTTTTGCTAAGAAAGAAAAAGGTATGATATTAGAAAAAGTTGTGTACACTGCTAGTACTAATGACGCAGACGCTCCTGTATCTTTCTATGCTGAAATTGGTACTGCAACTTATGGTGCTGCAGGTAATAAAAAAGCTATCAAAGAAGTTGAAGGTAAAACAATGTATGACGCTATAATCGAAGCTATCTGCGATTTAGAAGAAGACTATGCTCAAAACGCAGTTTTAGTTATGAGAAAAGTTGATTACTTCAAGATGATAAAAGAATTAGTTAACCAAAATGCTACATTATTTGGAGCAAAACCAGAAGAAGTTTTAGGTATCCCAGTTAAATTTGTAGACGCTGCTACTCAACCAATTGTTGGGGACTTCAACTACTCTCACTATAACTATGACTTAGGTATGGAATATGATAGTGATAAAGAAATCTTAACAGGTTTAAGAAGATTCGTAGTTACTGCTTATGTTGACCACAGAATCACAATGAAATCAGCATTCAGATTAATAAAAGTTACTCCCTAATAATTCCGGACAAGTAGAAACTCCGGGTGGGAACACAGAATCAACAGAAGATGATAGTAAGGTAAGTACTCAATCTTTTGATAGAGAAGAGTTAGCTAATCTTACAAATACTCAATTAAAATCAATTTGTGATGATAATGGTATTAAATATACTAAAACATCTACAAAAAACACTTTGATTAAAGCTATTTTAAAGGAATAGAGAGGTGGTAATATTTTATGATTACTACTAATCAAGCTAAAGAGTGGCTAAGAATTTTAGATAACGATTCTGATGAATTAATAGGAAGATTACTTAGTAGGAGTCAAGCTATAATAAAGGCTTCTACTGGAGTTGGGTATGATTATGAAGATTATGTAGATGTGGACAAGTATCCTCAAATAGATGACCTTTACAATACTGCTCAAACTATGATAGTTACGAACTTATTTAACGAAGTTGATGAAGACCCGCATTCATTAACTTCTGTTTTAATTCAATTAGAAATGGAATATCTAAGGTGGAAGAAAGATAATGAAATTACCTAAACCCAAATATTATACTGAAAAATATAAACTTAAACCACATGAATTTAGAAGTAAAATTGAAATTTTAAAACTTGCTGAAACTGTGGACGAGGATAATATTCCTACTAAGGAATATATCCTAGTTTCTACAGAAATGGCAAATATTAATACTACTACTGTAGATGAAACAAGTGATTCTAAAGGTATTATTGATATTCATAGAATGAGAGCAATAATACGTTTTCCACTCTCCTATCAAGTTACTGAAAAAATGATAGTTAAGTATAATCAAGACTATTATAACATTATTGCAGTATCTGATGTACAAGAGGTTCACATGTTTTTAGAGTTAACACTTGAAAGAGTGAGGTCTTAATATGAACATTTCTATATCAGGAGTTAATAGATTATTAAACAAATTAGAACGTATCAATCACATTAAAGCAATTGAAGCACTCGATAGTGTTGCGGAAGATGTGAAAAGTGTTATAAGAGAAGCTTGTCCAGTAGATAGTGGAGCTGCCCGTAGTTCCATAGGGGTTTCCGATAGAAGAAGTAATAATTTATCCGCTTATATCGATGTAGGACTTAGTAATAAGACAGGGCCTTGGGAACAATGGAAAGGAGCCTACTTCCAAAACTATGGTTATCATAACTGGGGTCGTGGAGGTATATATCACGGTAAGTATGTATTTATTCATATTATGTGGTTTAATAGTGTTGCAGACACTATAAAAGGTAGTGCGGGGGCTAAAATAAAAGCTAAGTTGAAGTTAATGATATTGGCTGCATGGGGAGGTTAAAAATGACTATTGAAAAAACAATAAGAAATGCTTTATCCGAAGTAGTAGATATAGCACAGTCAGAAGACATAGATTTAAAATCTTATTATATTCAAAGACATGATTTATCCTTACCTTGTATGGCTTATTCCTATACAAGTAGACCAGCATATTTTAGCGATAATGGATGTAAGTCTGATTATTATACTGTAACTGTAAATTTATTAATAGATAAACAAGTTGAGAGGTACAAGAACCTAATAATTAACCATATGGAAAAGTATGGATTTGTTAGAACACTTACTTCTGCAACTTATTTAGAGGATAGTGGGTACTTTAATACCCCTATTCAATTTTTAATCTCTATACGAAAGGAAGATAATGTAAATGAGTAAGAAGGCTGTAGGTATATGTAACTGCCATTATGCAGTTTTAACTGTTACTCCTCAAGCAAGTGGGGCTGATTTAATATCTTACGGAAAACCTGTTAAGATTCCAGATTTAGAAGAAATTTCTATAACTGAAACTTATGCAGAAGGTAAGAACTACGCTGACAATATCTGTAATATTGCAGTTAAAATAGTTAATAATGCTGATATTTCAATGACATTCTCTAATGTATCAAGAAAAATTGAAGCAGAATTAGCAGGTAAGAATTATAATAACGGTCAAATGGAATCTAATGTTAATGATACTCAAAAATCAGTAGCAATTTTATTTCAAAAAACTTTTGATGACGGGTCTTATGAAAATATAATTTATTATAACTGTAAATTATCAAGAGATGATAATGGAGGTTCAACTAAGGGTGAATCTATATCATTCCAAGGAGTTACAATTTCCGGTACTGCAATTCCATTAAGTAATAATAAACTTTCTTATATAATTGCTAGTGATGAAGTTGGCGATGACGCCCAAGCTAAGAAGAAATTGGACAACTTCTTTAAGACTGTACAATTTATTGATGTGGCAGATGCTACTGCTTAGTTAATTATAATATTTTCATTTGTTTGGGAGGGATTTTATTTATATTCCCTCCCATTTTTTTATTACCTTAAATAGTCATTAACTATTTAAGGTAATTACTAATTATCATATTAATAGCAATGAAAATATTATAAGTTATAGGAGTTGATTTAAATGGCTATAGGAAGAAGAGAAAAAGTTGTAACAATAGGGGATAAAGAATATTTATTAGCTTTTGATAATTTATCAATTAAAGTTTATAAGGATTTATATAATAAAAATTTTATGACATCTTTTGCGTTACTAGGACAATGGGATGACCAAGCAATTATCGATTTTGCTACTGCAACAGTAAGAGATAAAGATAATCCTGATACTCCACTAGGAGCAGAGTTATTGAACAGACACGATTTATTAGAAATATTATTAGGTTGTGGAAATGATGTTGTAGAGTTTGTAATTGCAGGCTTACCAAAGAAATCAGAAAAAAAGTAAAACTTCTTCGACAGAAACAAAACAAGGAGACGATATAGATTTAGATTGGCTTGAGTATTATTACTGTACTATATTAAGACGTTCCGAGTATGACTTTTGGACAAGTGACTTGAGAAAGACCTTCGCTCAAATAGATATTTATACATCTATGAATGAGAAACAACAAGAAGCTAGAAAAAAGGTCGAAGAAGAAAATAATTTAAAAAAGGAAGGAAAACAAAAGACCACATATAAGGTCTTAGATTAAGGAGGCTTACAAATGAGCGATATTAAAAATGTTTCTGACTTATTAATATCTTCATACAGAAATGATTTATCAAAAACTGATTTAATACCGGTTTATAGAAAAATAGTATTAAATGACGCTATTGTACTCTCAAGTATTTTAAAGTATGTGACTGTTGTTAATGATAGAGATATAGAAGTGTTTAATAAGGATGGAAGTGCTGCATTTACTTTTACTAGACAAACTACCGATTGTGTTAAAACTGTTTTAGGGGAATATGTATTTAGAAGAAATGGATTAGATGATATTATCCCTCAAGAATTAACTCAAGAATTAGCTGAAACTTTAGATAAAGCTATCTACACTTATTTAAATTCAAAAGCCACTTCTGTTTCTGCAACTAAGACTACTACTGTAGAGAAGATAGTTGAGTTGAAAAATAGTAAGTTTAAGAATAAAGATTTTATATTAGGATTGGGATTACAACAATACTTAGATATAAAGGAGAAGTTTAATGATACTTTTCCCTACCAAGTAGTCTATATTCCTTATATAGAAGATGGGAGTATTCTAGCATTTAAAAAGAATTGTGTATATGCAAATATTATATTAGACTCTATTGAAATGAAGAAAAATGTTTTAGTTGGTACGTATACATTTGTATTACCTATACTAGATTTTAAAATAGGTTGTAAAGACGTATTTAAGATATAGTACTCTAAGAAAGGAGGTAATTAGATGTCAGAAGAACTGTTAATTACCCTTGGGGTACAGGATAAAAATGCAAGTGCACAGATAAGGGCTTTAGAGAATAATATAAAATCCTTAGATAGACAAATAAAATTAGCCAGCGGTAGTGGTAAGCTAATGTCTATGAATATGCAACAATTAACTACCCACTATACTCAAATGGGCGATAAAATGAAAAATATGCAAACTCAACTTAGGTCATACAAAACTAGATTGAGTGAAGCAAATGAAAATATCGCTAGACAAAAGTCATTGATGAATGAGTTAAGTGCCGCTGGTCAAGAAGGTACTACTCAATATGCAAAAGCTGCGAGTCAATTAGACCGTTATAGAGCAACTGCTAATAATACTGAGAATGGTATAAAAGAGTTACAATTAAAAATTCAGAATCTGAATAATGAAATTTCTCAGACAAAACATATTATGGATAACTTCTCTGCTATACAACTAGGAAATAAGTTAGTGAGTATAGGAAGTAATTTAGAAAATACCGGAACTAAAATACAGAACGTTGGTAAAGGTTTAGGTACTTTAGGTAATACTATAACCAGTCTATCTGCACCATTTACTGCGATAGCTGTAGGAGCTGCGACTGCCGCTATTTCCTATGAATCTGCATTTGCAGGTGTAAGGAAAACAACAAACGCAACTGAGCAAGAATTCAAGGTGATGTCTGACCAAATTCGTGCGATGGCTAAAGAAATGCCAACAAGTGCGAATCAAATAGCGTCAGTAGTTGAAATAGCTTCACAGTTAGGTGTTGCTAAAGAGTCTGTTGTAGACTTTGCAAAGGTTATGGCTCAACTAGGAGACGCTACAAACCTTGGAGCAGAAGAAGCCTCAACTGCAATTGCACATTTCATGAACGTTACAGGGTATGCAGGTAAAACTGCGACTCCGGAATTTAACGACGCAGTACAACGATTAGGTAGTACGTTGGTTGATTTAGGTAACAACACCGCAACTACAGAAGCTGATATTATGAATATGGCAAGTAGATTAGGTGCAGCAGGTTATCAAGTAGGTATGACTCAAGCACAAATATTAGCTTTATCTGCAGGTTTGTCATCATTAGGACTAGCTTCTGAAATGGGTGGTAGCGCATTCTCTAAATTAATGGTAAACATGCAAGTAGCGTGTGCTAACGGTGGAGATTCATTAGAAGATTTTGCAAGTGTTTGTGGAATGACTGGTGGTGAATTTAAACAAGCTTTTGAAACAGACGCGTATGGAGCAATAGTTAAGTTCACCGAAGGACTTGCTAACGGTGGAGAACAAGGTGAATCAGCTATTAAAATATTATCTGATATGGGTATTGAAGAAGTACGTTTAAGGGACGCTATTTTAAGAGCAACAAACGCACATGGCTTATTTACAGATACTTTAAATATAGCAAATAATGCTTGGGCAGAAAATTCTGCTTTAACTAATGAAGTGCAACAACGTTATCAAACTACTGCGAGTCAAATTCAAATATGTAAGAATAAAATGGTAGATTTAGGTATATCTCTAGGAGAAAAATTATTACCTCACATTTCTAAATTCTTAGACAAAGCGTCTGAGTTAGTAGAATGGTTCGGTAATCTTAGTGAAGGTACTCAATCATGGATACTAAAAATAGGTATATTAGGCCCACTTGTTGGTGGAACTATTTCTTTATTAGGTAAGTTTGTAACAGGTATTGGAACAGTTACTAAAGCTTTTGGTTCAGGTATTGGTATGATAGGTAATTGGGTATTAAAAATGGCAGGGGTATCAACTACTGCTGCGACTACATCAACTGCTTTAGGAGGAATAGGTACTGCTGCCGCAAGTAGTACCGGAAGTGTAAGTGGATTGAGTACAGTCATGGGTGCTTTAACTAGTACTACAGGTCTTGTCACTGTGGGTGTAGTAGGAGTAGCTGCAGCACTCGGAGGTTTAGCTTTAGCGTGGCATAACAATAATAAAAAATGTGAAGAAGGTGCTAAACAACTAAGTGAAGCAGGTTTTGTTGCAGAAGATTTAAAGGGAAAAGTTAAAGGTACTGCAAATGTATTAGATAAACTTTTTGGACATGAATATGATATTAAATTCTCTGATAATTATAAGAATGCAACTGCTAAAATAGAGGAGAATGTTCAAAATTGGGCAAATAGACTTAAAGAAATGCAACAAAATATTCAAGATATTTTAAACAATACTGAAATTACTCCTGAGACTAAACAAGAGGAAGTAAAAGCACTTGTTCAACCTTGGATAGATGAAACTAATCAGGGTGCACAGACAATCGCTCAAAATATGTCAGAGATGGATAAGTCTGTTGTGGATTATGCTAAAAAGACATTTGGAGAAGGTTCTAAGTCATATAATGAATTCTTAAATAGTTACAGTAAAGCAAGAGATAATTACAAACAGGTGTATGATTCAGATACTCAACAATTACTCGATATATATAGTAAATTAGGTACCGGAGAAATTCAAATGACTGAGGAAACTCAAGCTAGAATTCTTGACCTGATTGAAGACCGTAAAGAAGCCGAAAAAAGATTATCTATGACTAGTTCTGAGGACTATTTAAATCAATTAGAATTAGATGGAGAGAAAGAGAGGGCTGTATACGAAGACAAAATTAAGAATATTCAGAAGTATACAGACTCTGTAGCAGAAGCTAAAGAGAAAGAGAACCAAGCATGGGCAGACTCAGCAATAAAACAAGCTGAAGCTTTATATATGGCAGGTTCTGTAAGTGAGGAAACTTACCATCAAATGTTAGACGATATAGAGGCAAATGAACAAAAGCTCAATGAATTAGCACAAGTTTCTGCCAATTCTTATGGATTACAAGCTTTATACAGTAAAGATTTTGCTGACCAACACGGTCTTCACGTTAAACAAGTTGAAGGTGATATACAGGGATTATATCAAGTATATGATAGCAATGGACATGCTATGAGGACGGTATTTTCAGATAATGAAGCTGCATTACAACAATACGCAGCTACTAATGGTATGACTTGTAAGACTGTTACTAATGAAACTGGTGCTATGACTATGGTAGTAGTAGATTCTTATGGAAATGTTCAAGGACAATTAGCAAATAATGAGTGGGCATGGAAAAATAATGCTGCCGCTGTAGTAAATGCTTTAAACACTGAAATTAATAGTGTTAAAAATGGTCAAATGACTACTTCTCAAGCTATGGAGATAATAAAAGCTAAATTAGCTGAGGGTAGTTTAAAGGCTTCTGACTTCGGATTTGCTACTCAAGAAGGATTTTTGAGGTGTGCTGAACAAGCACTTAATGCTAAAGGCGATGTAGACTCATTAAAAAGTAGTGTTAACAATTTACCTCACACTACTACAATAACAGTCACTGATAATGGAACTGCGAAAGACGTGCAATGGAGAATTGATGGTATACATGGTAAATCAGTTACCGTTACAGTTAATCAAGTACCCGGTACTGTAGTTCAACATACTAGAGGAGGTTCATGGACTATTAACGAACAAGGTACACATGGTCAAGTAGGTTCTCAACAACTTGCGAAATTCAATGAAAGTTGGAGAGGAAGTAAAAGTTGGGAATTAATTGATGGTAACTATGTAGACTTAGGATATGATGGAAAAACTAGTAGAGCATTACTAGGAGTCGGTGCGAGTATTAAATCTAATGCAACTTCTACTAAAATGATGATGAATGCTGTTAAAGATGAAGTAACACGTCAAGTAAATAAAATGATAGAAGGTACTTACATGGATTATGGTGTACCGTCATCACCTATGAGTCAGATGGCGTTCAATATTAGTAACGGAGGATTTAATCAATCTGTTAGTAATAATTTTGATGATAGTAATATTGTTAATACTTTATTTGAAGTTATTAAAGCTATTTCTGGTATTAACATGAATCCTACTGTATCATTTAACCCCAAACAAACCGCCCAAGTTTTAACTCCATATATCGACAGACAGTTAGAGTGGAATAGAAAACACAGATAATTTATCGGAGTATGTTAAGTATATCTTAACATACTCCTTTTTTTATTGTTATCATATTTAGTATGAAGGTTGAGGAGGTGTTACAGAGAAATGTCTTTTTATATAACATTTGATAATGGTAAAACTGATAATAGTTTTGGAATGTACTTAGCGGAGAGACCTTCTATTCCGATTACTTCAAATAATACAGATTATATACAAATACCTGGAAGCGATGGCTACTTAACTCGCAAAGATGGTTTTCAGAATAGGTCTATTCAATTAAAGTATCAATTTAATGATAAATCTAATCTAATAGGTAAGGTTAGACCTTTTATTGCACAACTTCGTAATTCTAAATCTTTTTTCTTTTCTGATGACCCATCCGTAGAATATAGAATGGTAGATGTATCATTTGATAATATAGAAAGGGAAGTAAGAATTTTAGGTACACTTACTGTTAATGTTGTGTTAGAACCGTTTTGTTATTATCGAAATATAGCTACAATTGATGGTAAAGTTACTAGTATTATTACTAATATAGGGGATTATTTATCTCGTCCTCATATGAAAATAACTTGTAACGGTACAGTAACTAATCAACAAATTGTAGTTAATAATTTAATCGTGAAATTTAAATCTATTACAGATTTTATTGAAATAGATAGTCAAGTAAGACGTTGTTATAAAAACAGTTATTCAGCAAATATGGGAGATAAAGTAGAAGCTAACGATTACCCTATATTTAACGTAGGAGTAAATAATATCCAAGTTTCTTCTGGTATTACTCATGTATATATTAATCCAAGATGGAGGTGTTTTTAGTGGCAATTAGGAAATTTAGTCCCAACTCAACTGAATCTGATTGGAAAACATTGGGGTTAACATTAGATGACGAAATTACAGATATAGATGTGGCTGAAATATTAAATACTTCATTTAGTTTAACTATAAAATTTGATATAGATTCTGAAAAAGGTAATAGTATTTGTGAAAATGATATTATTGTATGCCCTACAAACAATATTGTGGATAATCAAATATTTGTAGATGAACCATTCCGTGTAAGAAATATTCAAAAGGATTTAGATACTATTACTGTATACGCTACACATAAATGTTTCGATTCTCAAGACAACTATATAGAAAAATGTAATATAGTAGCAGAACCAGGAACTGTAGCAATAACTGATGTATTAAAGAGTACTCAATACAAAGGAGAAATAACTGCGTCATCAGATGTAACAAAATCTAGTGATTTTTCAGTAGAAAATATAAATCTATTGAGTGCTTTAATTGGAGATGACGTATCCTATAAAAATGTATATGAATGCGATGCGACTTTCCACAATAATAATATCCATTTCGTTAAAGAGCGAGGAATAGACCGTGGAGTCGTAGTGGAATATGGTAAAAATTTAACTGGGGTAAATTACGAATTAGAATTTGCAGAAACATACACTAGGATATTACCGTCATCATCTGATGGAATATTATTACCTGAAAAATATTATGATAGTCCTAAAATTCAAGACTACCCACATCCTATCATTAGAGCAATGAGTTTTTCTGATGTAAAACTAGCAAGTACTTCAAAGGGAGATAGTATCGAATATTCATTCACTTCTCAAGAAGATACCAAGGTTACAATAGAAATAGATTTTGGATATTTCGATACTACTGATAGCCACGAAGTTTCTTTATACTCAGTATCACTACAAGATAAAGATTATAAGGAGGAAGACGGAGAAAGAGAACTTGTAAAGAATAGCGAATTCGTTAATAAATTAGATAACTGGGAACTAACAGGAGTTACTGCAGAAGCAGTCAGATTTAACGAAAAGCAGATAATAATTCCTATTGATGACCTTAATACTAGTTCTGCAAGAGATGTTAAAAACATTAAACAATTTGGGATAGCTATAAAGAATGGTAAAACTTATAAGTTAAAAATAAGTGGAGGTTCAACAATATATAGAAAAATTAGAATAGTTGTTAACTCTGCGAAAAACGCATATATTGACGAATTAAATTATTTAGGTAAACAACCAGAAGAAGATAAAGAAGATAATAAAGAGTCTCAAAATAGTTTAACAGAAGTATATAATGCAATAAGAGAAAGATGTGCCAAATTATTTTCTGAGGATAAAGTAGACCTTCCAAAAATCACAATTAGTGTAGATTTAGCAGTATTAACTGCTACTGAGGAATATAAAGACTTTGCTTCTGAAAAAATTTGGGTTGGAGATACAGTAAGGGTTAAGTACGCTAAAATAAATTTAGATACTTCTATTAAATGTCTTGAATCTCATTTTGACCCAATTAGAAAGGAAGTTACTTCTCTTGTTATAGGAAATGAAGAAAGTTCTTTTACCAACTCTGTTTCAGAATCTACTAAAGCAGATAAGGAATTAAACAAAAAGGTTAATGACTCTATTCATGTAAATAGTCCTGTTATAAACACAGATTCAATTATAAAAGAGGCAGTAGCACAAGCTACTGAGATAATAAACAATGGATTAGGTGGATATGTTGTAAAAACTAGAGATGAATTATTGGTAATGGACACCGATGATATAAATAATGCAAAAGTTATTACACGTATGAATAAAAATGGGATTGCAGTATCTACTAACGGATACGGAGGCCCTTGGTATGGTTTAGTGTCTGGGGGTAAATTAATTGTAGATGAAACCACATGTTCTAAATTAACTGCTTCAATAATAAAGGCAGGTATATTACAAAGTGTTGACGGTTCTTCTTGGTTTAATTTAGAAGATGGGTCATTTAGTTTTGGTAATGGACAGTTAACATTTAATGGTTCAGATTTAGTAATAAAGATAGATGATAAAACTATTAATGATTTATTAAACTCAACCTTTAATGTAGTGATGAATAAGGAAAATGTCACTCTTACTTTAGATACAAATAGTTTCCCTATAGACTCTCAAGAAATTCCTATTACATTTAAAGTTTTAAAGGAGAATACTACTACTGAAACTCCTTGTATTATTAATAGTGTAACTCCTTCAATTTCTACCGAAGCTATTAAGTATATACTTAATAATAATACATTTACTATTAAGGTAGATAATTCTAAGAGAATGTTAGATATTTCTACTATCAATTTAGATGTAGAACTAGAAATACTTGATTATATTATTCATAAAACTATAACAATAAGTACTGTTTTACAAGGTAGAGACGGTAAAGACGGTGTTAATGGAACTAACGGTATTTCATCTTATTTCCATGTTAAATATGCACCAAACGGTAATCCGACTTCTAGTCAAATGACTGAAACCGTCCAAGATTATATAGGTACTTATGTAGATAATATAAAAGAGGACTCTACAGACCCTAAGAAATATACTTGGGTTAAACTTGTAGGTAAAGATGGTACAAACGGTATTCCTGGAACTAATGGTACAGACGGTAAAACTACCTATCTTCATATCAAATATTCTGATGATATGGTTAAATTTACTGCAAATAATGGTGAGACTCCGGGTAAATATATGGGTCAATATGTGGACTTTATAAAAGAAGATAGTTTAGTATTTAATAACTATACCTGGGCTTTAATAAAGGGTGATGATGGTAAGAATGGTGTTAATGGTACACCTGGAACAAGTTCTTACTTCCACGTTAAATATTCTGCAATACCTAATCCTACAAAAACTTCTGATATGAGCGAAGAAGTTAATACTTATATAGGTACTTATGTGGATAATATAAAAGCAGATAGTAACGACCCTGCTTCTTATAAATGGGTCAAGCTTATAGGTACAGATGGTACAAATGGTACAAATGGACTTCCTGGGAAGGATGGAGTTAACGGTAAGACTACTTACTTACACATTAAATATTCCGATGATATGGTTACTTTTACAGCAAATGATGGAGAAACTCCCGGTAAGTACATGGGACAAATGGTTGACTTTATTCAAAAAGATAGCATGATATTTAATGATTATACATGGTCATTAATCAGAGGTAAAGATGGTAAAGACGGTCAAGATGGTATAAATGGTACACCTGGTACTAGTTCTTATTTCCATGTTAAGTATGCACCTAATAATAATCCAACTGTAGACGAGATGACTGATACTCCTCAAGAATATATTGGTACTTATGTAGATAACAACATACAAGATAGTAATGACCCTAGTAAATATACTTGGATTAAGATTCAAGGACAAGACGGTACTTCCATTACTATAGATTATACTGTTTCTAAATTACCCACTACAGGAGAAGTAGGTAAGTATTATTACGTAACTGCTACCGGTTTCTTATGGAGATACGAAACTGATGGTTGGGTAAGTTTAGGGAAGATTCAAGGCCCTCAAGGTATTCCAGGTAAAAATGGTAATGATGGTAGAACTTCTTATCTACACATTAAATATTCTAATGATGGGGGTAAAACTTTTACTACAAATAACGGTGAAGATGTAGGTATGTATATTGGTACTTACGTTGATTTTACCGAAGCTGATAGTAATAGTGTAAATAAATATACATGGGCAAGAATGCAAGGTATTGATGGTACTAACGCTAGTTATGTTACAATCGTTGAAAGTGATAGGATTTTTATTAAAACTAAGGGTGCTACAAATTACTCTCCGTCTACTATAAAACTTACCCCAGAATTCACTAATTGTACATTTAATAAGTGGCAATACAGTACTAACGGAGGTTCTTCTTGGACAGATGTAACAAGTGGGTTAAATGGATTAACTATAAGTAATCGAGTTTTAACAATCTCCAATTCTTCGCCTTTATATACTAATTCAATTAATTCTGTTTCCTTCAAAGTTACTGCCAGCGACGGTTCATCTGATGTGAGTACTATTGCTAGGTTAATGGATGGTACTGATGGTAATAATGGTACTAACGGTACAAATGGTAAAGATGGAGTTAGTGCTACTAATGTAATATTAGGAAATGAAAACCATACTTTCCAAGCTACTAGCAACGGAAAAGCAGTAGCAAGTACTATTTCTTTTGATATTGATGGTTATGTAGGAACACAGGAAAAAGCAATAACAATTGGAACTATAAGTAACGTACCAAGTGGAATGACTATTACCCCAAGTGGTTCAGGTACAACTAATGCAAAGGTTACAGTAGCTGTAACTACTTCTATGACTAGTTTAAACGGTATTGTAACTATTCCAGTTACTTGTAATGGACTTAAATTTAATAAACAATTTACTTACTCTTTATCAGTTCCAGGTAAAAACGGTAAGGATGGTATTAATGGTACTAACGGTATTAACGGTACTTCTAGTTACTTCCATATTAAATATTCTCCTGTAGCAAACCCAACTGCGAGTCAAATGACTGAGAATGTAAGTACTTATATAGGTACTTACGTAGACAGTAATCCTACAGACTCAAATGACCCTAAGAAGTATACATGGAGCAAATTTATAGGACAAGACGGTAACAATGGTACTAATGGGTTGCCAGGTAAAGATGGTGTAAATGGTATAACTTATTATCTTCATGTTAAGTACTCTAACGATGGTAAAACATTTACTTCAAATAATGGGGAAACTCCTGGGGATTATTTAGGTCAGTTAGTGGATACTAAAAAGGAGGACTCAACTACGTTTAGTGCTTATACTTGGAAAAAGATTAAAGGTGAAGACGGTATAGATGGTAAATCTGCATATTTCCATATTAAATATTCTGCCGTAGCTAATCCTACATCTGCAAGTCAAATGAGCGAAACTCCTAATACTTATATAGGTACTTATGTAGACCAAAATCCTACAGATTCAAATGACCCTAAGAAGTATACTTGGACTAAGTTTATAGGTAAAGACGGTAATAACGGTACTAATGGGTTACCAGGTAAAGATGGTAAAGACGGTACTACTTATTATCTACACATTAAGTACTCTAATGATGGTAAGACTTTTACTTCTAATAACGGCGAAACTCCTGGTAACTACCTAGGTCAATACGTAGATACTGTGAAAGAAGATTCAAATACATTCAGTAAATACACTTGGACTAAAATAAAAGGAGATAAGGGAGATACAGGTATTCAAGGCCCTGCAGGTTCTTCTAGTTACTTCCATATTAAATACTCAAATGTTGCTAACCCTACAACTACTGCTCAAATGACTGAAACTCCTTCTAATTATATTGGTACTTATGTAGATGAAAACCCTACAGATTCAAGTGACCCTAAGAAATATACTTGGAGCAGATTCAGAGGACAAGATGGTAATAAAGGGGAACAAGGTACTCCTGGCGTAAACGGTAAAGACGGTAAAACATATTATCTTCATATTAAGTATTCCAATGACGGTAAAACATTTACTGCCAATAATGGTGAAACTCCTGGAAGTTGGTTAGGACAATATGTTGATACTACAGAAGCTGACTCTACAGTCTTTAGTAAATATACTTGGGCTAAGATAAAAGGGGATTCAGGTTCTAATGCTAGTTATGTGAGAATTGATGATACTACTCAAGTATTTTTAAAAGCTAAAGGAAGTACAGTGTACACCCCAAGTTCAATAAAATTAACACCAGTATTTACAAATTCTACTTATAGTAAATGGCAATATTCTATAAATAACGGTTCATCTTGGACTAATGTAACAAGTGGGTCAAACGGATTAACTATAAGTGGGAATGTATTAACTATATCGAATACATGCAATCTATTTACAACCAGTGTAAAAACAATCGTGTTTAAAGTTACCGGGTCTAATAATACTTCTGATAATATGACTATAATAAGAATAGATGATGGTAATGACGGTGCTACCCCTAATTACAATCTTGTACCTAACGCCTATAAGATGGGTGATAGATTCTCAGTAGCTGGGGATTTCAAAGGTACTAAAACACTCGTAGCTGATACTGGTGCAGCATGTGGGTATCATGTTGAAATTAAGTGTACAACTGCTGGTACAGTAGGCCCTCATTTTCCAGTATTTCCTAAAACTTCCGACCGTATTGGAAAAGTTTATACATGGAGTTTATGGGCGAAAGCTAGTAGTAATATGGATATAAACACTATGGGTCACGAATCTGGTGGGACTGTATCTAATAGAAAGTTAACCACTACATGGAAAAAATTCACATTTACTTGGACATTTACTGATGCAAACAACCATTCTTTTGTATTTTATAAAAGTGGTAGTTCTTGGTCTGTGGGTGATATACTGTATATTAAAGATTTTAAAATAGAAGAAGGGGATTCAGATACAACATGGCTTCCTACAATAGAGGAAATGAAGGGGATTAATGCTACTACCATTCAACTATCTAACGAGAATCATACTTTCCAAGCTACTAGCAATGGAAAAGCGGTTGCTAAGACCATTTCCCTAAATGTTTATGGTTTTAATGGGACTTCTAAAGCTAATTGTACTGTAGGTACTATAAGTGGATTACCTACCGGAATGACAGCAACTATAAATAATAATGGTACTACTTCTACTTCAATTAGTATAGCAGTTACTACTTCAATGGCTACTGCAAACGGTATTGTTTCTATCCCAGTTACTTGTAATGGCTTAACAATTAATAAAATTTTTACTTACTCTTTAAGTATTCCAGGAACTAATGGTACAAACGGTACTAATGGTACAAATGCTAGTTATGTAGAAGCTATTCCTACAACCCAATTCTTTAAATGTGGTACGGGTTCTACAACTTATACTCCTAGTAGTATAACTATCACACCGACATTTGTTAATTGTAACTATTCAAACTGGCAATATAGTGTAGATGGAGGTAGTACTTGGACTAATGTAACAAGTGGGTCAAATGGATTGACTATAAGTAGTAATAAATTAACTATTAGTAATTCCTCAGCGTTATATACAAGTTCTGTAACGTCTATAGCATTTAAAGTAAATGCGAGTGGGAATAGGTCAGACGTAGTTACTATTTCTCGTTTAAAGGATGGTAATAACGGTACTAATGGTACTAATGGTACTAATGGTATAGGTATCAGTAAAGTAACTAATTATTATTTAGCTACTAATAGTAGTAGCAATGTTACCACTTCTACCTCAGGGTGGACTACTACTGTACAAAGTATATCTACTTCTAAGAGATATTTGTGGAATTACGAGATTATAACTTATACTAACAATACAACATCTTCAACTACTCCGACTATTATTGGAGTGTGTGGTACTAACGGTACAAATGGTACAAACGGTACTAATGGTAAAGGAATTAAATCTATTACTGAGTACTATTTAGCTACTAATAGTGGTAGTAATGTCACAGCAGCTACTACTGGGTGGACTACTACTATACAAAGTGTTTCAAGTTCTAAAAAGTATTTATGGAACTATGAAGTAATCACTTATACTGATAATAGTTCAGTTACCGGAACTCCTAGAATTATTGGAGCGTATGGAGATAGGGGTACGAATGGTACTAATGGTAAGGACTCTGTTAATATATTATTGGGAAATGAAAACCACACATTCGCAGCAGGTAGCAATGGAAAAGCAGTTGCAACTACTGTTAATACAACAGTTTTTGGATATGTCGGAACAACTAAAACGGCTTGTACTGTAGGTACTATAAGTGGACTTCCTAGCGGTATGACTGCAACTATAAACAGTAATGGTACAACATCTACGAATATTACGTTTACTGTAACAAATAATCTTAGTACTAAAAATGGTACAGTTACAATTCCTGTAACGTGTGGAGGAGTGACTATAAATAAAATATTTACTTATAGTTTAGCAATAGCTGGTGCTGCAGGTACTTCATCTAAATTAGTAACAATAAATGCGTCTACTAATGTATTTAAGAGTACAAATGGAGGTACTACATTCTCTCCTTCATCAATTACATTATACTATAAAGTGCAAAATTGTACCTTTGATAAGTGGCAATACAGTACAAGTGGTAGTTCTTGGACAGATGTAGTAAGTGGTAATAGTGGATTAACTTTGAAGGACAACGGTCTTACGATTTCTGTATCTTCTAGTTTATATAATACTACTGTAACTGCAGTATCTTTCAGAGCATTGTCTACAACAGGTGGTATATATGATACACTTACAGTATATAAATTGTATGATAGAACAGACATTAATGAACAGTTAGATAAAATGCAACTCACTGTTACACAATCTAATAGTAAGTGGGAAGCAGCGTTTAAAACCTCTAATGCAAATAATATGTTGTTAAATTCTGACGCACAAACTGGAAATACTAGTGATTGGATTACTAATGGAGGGGGATTGAGTATTGGTAAAGCTAATGCGTTTCCTTTCTACGGAAAAACTGAAAACTATTTTAGTACATCATTTAAGGGAGGTGCTAGATATGTCCATGACATTCAGTTAGAACCAAATACAGATTATGTATATGAAGGTTATATATATGCTTCTGCAAATTTTGCTACAGCAGACTTGTCTCCATTACATTTCTGGATTTGGAAGGGTAGTACTCCTACAGGTACTAGGTTATGTACAGTACTTGATTATAGACAAACTATTACTGCTGGGAGATTTGTAAAGTGCTATGTACATTTCAAAACAAATAATTTAACAGAAGCGTTATATGGTAGATTTTTTGTATATAGTAGTGATACTGTTGCTCAAGTAGGATTTAAAAGGATGTCTCTAAAGAAAGGTACTGTAGAAACTGAATGGACTCAACATCCTAATGAGGTTAAATCTAGTGTTGTTAGTATAGACGCAACTGGTGTTAATGTAAGGCATAGTGATGCTGGAACTACAACAAATATGAATTCTCAAGGTTTTTCTATTGTAGATGCTAACAATGGAGATGTATTAGCATGGTTATCAAGTAAAAAACAATGGACTGAATTAAAAGTTGACAAAGTGTTTGCTGGTAATATTGAGAATGTATATGAAGGAGACGCTAATCTATATGTAAATCATTCGGCAACTGTTGCAGGAGATGGTTCTGCTGATAAACCATTTAATTCGTTCCAACAATTATCTGAATACTTAGAAGTGACACCAGTAATTAACAAAGACCTATTTATTACAGTTAGAGACCCTGGATTTGAAATAAACGAACAACTTCGTTTAACAAGATTAAAGGGTTTGGGATATATCAAAATAACATTGGAAGGTAATTTAGTTATAAGAAGTAGAGGAGAAGGACAACCATGTATAAGACTAACTCAAATTCAAAAATGGGTTTGGATAGTAAGTGGAAGACAATTCGGTTCAGCAACGACAGGCGCGGTATTATGTGATGCTGGACACGGTCATGGAATATTGGCTTATGATGTTGACCGACTTGAGGTAGATGCTCTTACAATAGCATGTACTAACTGGGGAATCATGACCGAGAGAACCGATTTATACACTTGGCATATAGACTTCGGTAAATGCTATACAGCAGTAGAACTAATGTATCAATCTATATATTATAGTTCAGATGATGTTGGTAGCTGTACTAACTTCTGTCTTATAAAAAGCGGTTCTAAAGCGTTTTGGGGATATGATGGTGGAGTACCTCATAGACCACAAGGGAATTGTACTGCCAACAATGGTATTTATTATAGTCATGCAAACTGCACTCCAACTCCTTCTACTAGATTCGGAGGAGGTAATCCTACGCCACCAAGCGGAAATCAAGTATATACTCAAAGCTTCAATTGGACTTCACATAGAACTTATCAATATCAATGGAATAATTGGAATGACAATGATTGTAAACAAGGAAGTTGGGGCTATGGTCTAAGAGGGGGACACATGTTCTTCGATATTTCAGCTATAAGAAGTTGGATAGGTTCAGGTACTGTACAAGACGGTAACTCTATAACTCTAACACGGGCAAATAGTGGAGGTTTATCTGGTGGTTCAAATGTATATATAAATGGTTCTAGTTGTAGTAGTGCTAGTGGGACTCCTAGTTATGGAGGACAAACCCATTTAGGAACATTAGCTTGGGGAGAAACTAAGACATTTACTTTACCTAAAGCAATAGTGGAAGGTTTAAAGAATGGTGCGTACAATTCTCTTGCAGTCTATGTAAATAGTAGTGCAAACAATAACTATATAAATATAGTAAACTGTAGTATTACTTTAAAGGTTAAAAAATAATAGTATGAACTAAGGAGTAACTTATTTACTCCTTAGTTTTGTATAATTAGATAAGATAGAAGTTGAAGGAGCGGATAGTAGATGATTACAAGAACTCGTATTTTAGATGAACGTTGTTTAGAAATATATGAAACTGACATTGTAAATGGGGGAGAAGTTTTAATCCTAATGGTTTACTGTGTCAGAAGAAATAATGGTGTTTGGGCGTTAAATGAACCCCAAATATACAATGAAAAAATTTATGAAGCTAATAAAGATATGTATAACACCCAAATACAAGCATTTAGAAATGATTGTATAGGTGAGGTAAAAGAAGATTTAAGTTTATTAGTATCTCAAATAGAATCATTAAAAAAGGATAATAGTGTGATTATGAACGCTATAGCTGAACTAGATGTGGAAATAAACAAATAATATAAGAGTTAATGTAATGTTAATATTACATTAACTCTTTTTCTTTTTATAAGATATTCTATATATAATGAGACTAAGAAAGGAGTGTAAAGAGATGGCTATTTCAAAAAATATAACTATTACCATCAGGTCAACCAAGGCAACTCCTAGCGAAAAATTATTCATCTATCAAGGCGATTTTGGAATTGATTTCTATTTTAAATTAAATGAATTTAATTATTCTATAAAAAATACAATAAATTTAGCGTCTAATTTAGATGAAGGTGCGTATGCTAGTGTTACAGTTCAATGTCCTAACGGTGATATATTTGAAAGAGACCCCTTCCCTATTGAAAATGATTTATTAAAATTTACAATAACTAAAGACCTTACTGATGATTTAAGTGATATTGGAAAATATACACTTCAATTTCACTTATATGATGGAGAAGGTTCAGACGCTAATAGAATTACAATCCCTCCTATATCCTTTGAAGTCCGCACTTTATTAATTTAAGGAGGGATTAAATTATGGCAATTAGTAGAAATGTTACCGTTACAATAAATGGTACTAAAGCTACTGTAGATAGTAAAATTCACGTTTATAGTAATGACCGAGGTATTGACTTACACATAAATTTGGTTAATTTTGACTATGTAATAAGGTCATTGAACCAAGATGTATTGAAGTCAAGTGCTAGAGTACTAAAACCGAATAGAAAGGAATACTTCGATATTGATACATTAAAGGTAGAGGATAAAACTATTATATTTACTATAACTCAAGCAATGACAGATGAATTCGATGAAATTGGTAGATATAGTGTTCAGATACATTTATTTGATTTAGAAGGAAATCGTATAACTATCCCCCCGATTGATTTTTACGTAAATGAATTAGTTGCAAGGGATTCTATCCCTATAGATTCTTATGCTATGGCAGATATAAGTGAAGTAGATTTGTATAAAGCTGCTCCTTCCGATTATGTTCCCGTAGAAGGACAGTATATAAGAACTTGGTGGTATACAGGTGATTATATAACTTCTGCTAAACTGAATAACCTTGAAAATGGTGTGAGTATGAATATATTGCAAGAAGATTTTACAGTACAAGGAGTATCGATAGGAGAAGCTACTGATAAGAAAACATATAAAGCAGGACTCACTGCTTTAGATATTGTTAAAGATATGTTAACTAAGAGAGTAGTCCCTTCTTACACACCTCCTACAATGTCCATGACGTCCTCTGTAACGAGTTGTGAATTAGGGGAAAGAATTTCTACGTCTATTAGAATAAACTTCAATGTGGGCGATTCTGGTGGGATAGATACAGTATCTATATCATTAGATGATAAGATATTAGCAGAATCCACTTATACATCTTTAGATGGATTAGTTATGGACAGAGACATGGAATTTATAGGAAAACTATCATACTTAGAAGGAGATATAAAATATGACAATTTAGGAGATGAAGTACCTAATCATATTTTAGCAGGTAATTTCACTTCAAGTATACTTATAAAAGCCTATCACCCAGGGTTTGCTTATTGTGAAGACAGTAACACCATTCCTAATTCAGATGAAATACGTAATCACTCTAAATATATACTTAATCCAAGAAAGGGTACAACTATGAAAGTTATTACCACAGAATCTACTAATTTAGTGGTATTTGCGTATCCATCGTCTGTTGGAGAATGTTCAAAAATTCGTTATGAGGAATTGAATGATGATAACAGTAAATCAATCTTTACTTTAACTACTTTAGATGTAGTAGACTTACAAGGTACTAACCCCGAAACTTACTTTGTGTACTACTATATCCCATTAGTACCATTCGGTTCAAAAGCTACATTTACAATGACTATATAAGGAGGAATAGGTATGGCTGATGTTTTAAGTGCTACAAAACAATATAAAAGGCTTTTCTGTGGAACTCTTGACCCTTCAATGAGTTGGGACTCATTAGATTCCTTGAGAGAATATCTCAAAGACCCTACATGTCCCCCAAATATGGTAGTAGGTGCAGAAGGAAGAGCATATATAACACTCATTAATGAAAATAATGAAATGGACATTTCAGAATTAGGTGCTATAGATGAAACTCAATTTGGACAAATGGCAAGTAAATTATTAAAAGATAAGTATGATGATGTACAAGTAACTACGGTTACTAAAGAGGATGGTTCTATTGTATCTATGATACAATTCTACGCTAATGGAGTTGCAGTAGATGACCCTATAGAAGTAGGAGGAAGTTCGCTTACTGCTGACCAGTTAGATAGTCTTAACAGAATAGACCAAGCAGTAGATACATCTAATGAAGCTTTAGATAAATCAGTTACCACCGAATCTAAGTTAACTGATTATATTACATCTAATGATGAAAAGTTACTTGAGTTAGAACGAAAACTAAATGATATGAATTATAAAGAAATAACTACTAAATCCTTCTCAATTTATCCTCCTAATGGAGAGATTGGTAGTACTATAGACGCTACAATAAGTTGGGAATATACTAAAGACCCTACTTCTCAGTCGTTAAATGGTACAGATTTAGATGTATTAGTTAGAAGTTACGTAGCGACAAATTTAAGTTCCAATACTACATTTAAATTACTATTTAGTGATGGAATTACAGAAAATAGTAAATCTATCAGTATCTCATTTTTAAATAGTAGATTTTTTGGAGTCAGTTCTTCTAAAGAATATAATTCTAATTTAATTAATTCACTTACTAAGACTTTAACAGGTACTAAAAATTGTACATTCAGCGTTACTAGTGGAGATGGTGAATATATTTACTATTGTATCCCCACTCGTTTTGGAGAACCATCCTTTTACGTAGGAGGATTTGAGGGTGGGTTTGAGAAAGTAGCTACTATAGATTTTACTAACACCTCAAATTATACTGAATCTTACGATATATACAGAAGCGATTACTCCAATTTAGGTAATATTACTGTAATAGTAAAGTGAGGTGATATTAGATGGCTATAGAATTAATTTCAACTATAAAACCTAAAAATGGTGGTAGTTTTCCTATTGCAGAAGCTAATGACATTAAGGGTGGCTACTATAGTGTAGAAAGTATCGAAATAATGGAGAGTATTCCAATAGGTAGAAGGTCTGCCGGAATGCTATGCTATGTTATAGGTGATAAAATATATAAACTTAACGATACTTTGGACAACTGGGATGAATTCAATGTTGCAGGAGATTCTCAGTCAAATGGTATATGGATAGGTAAAAATCCACCTCCTAGTAATAAATATATACTATGGATAGACATTAGCGATGAAAGTATAGCAGAATCATTCTCAAACCAGGTAATAGATGAATTTAAAAATATCTTAACTACCTTAACTTCACGTATTTTAAAATTGGAAAGTAGAGTAACATACCTCGAACAATTTCATGGACAATCACCAGACATTCCAGATATACCATCTACTTCGGATACTTTACTTGTAAATGAAAATGGTTTTGTACTTGTAAATGAATCTGGTCAAATGCTTTGTGGAAATATCAGTAATCAAACGATTAATGTATTTAAGTATGTTACTAATGAAAATAATCAATTATTAGTCAATGAATCTAACCAAATACTGTGTTTTTCACTAGGTACTGATTTATTAGATAATGTGTTAACTAACGAAGAAGGTAAAATTCTTATTAATGAAGATAATAAGACACTTGCGTTAGACTTATACAACATGTTACTAACTAATGAAAGTGATGATTACTTGACCAATGAAGACAATAATACTTTAAAATTATAAGGAGGAAATATTATTATGGCAGATGAAAAGATTACGTGGTTTTCGCAACCTGCGAAAACTACAATAGGTGACAATGATACTGTAATGGTATACGATGGAACTAAAACTTATACTGTACCTTTCTCCGCATTTAAGAAAGCTTTACCTTCTAGTGGAGGTACTACTGGTACTAATTGGTATGAGACTACTCAAAAATTAGCTCCTGCTGATACTGACGTATTGCCTGTATACGATGGAAAAGACACTTATATAGTCCCAGTAAGTTCCATTAAGGGTGTAAGTAATGTAACTGATGAACACTTAATAGTTACTGGTAGAGATGGTAAGAAATACAGAGTAGGAGTAGATTATGTAGGTAATGTATATGCAGTAAGAGATGAAGCATATACTGCAACTCCTCCAAATCCCTCAGATAATACCAACGATAAATATCAAGCTTTAATTATCAATCAAATGTGGGGTGGAGGAGAAGCTGTTACCGGTACTGCAGTATCTCATTCTTTCATTGAATTATATAATTTAAGTGGAAAGGAATTAAATTTAAAAGGGTTATATCTTTGGTATAAGAGTGGTTCTTCTGCTTGGGAAAAAGTAGAATTAATAGGTGTTATACCCCCATACTCTTCTTATTTAGTTAGAGGGGCTCAACACAATTCAGAATTTAAAGATGACTGTCGTCTTAAAATTAAAGAATTTGACTTAGAATTCAAGGATAATAATGGAAACCCTAAAAAGTTCTCTGATAAAGGTATGAGTGTTTACATCTCAATTGGAGATACTACACCAGATACAAATCCATTGAGAAGTACTACTTCCTTAGAAGGTGCGGTAACATTTACTCCCGGATATGTCGATTTAATGGGATGTGGAGGAACTAGTGAAGGAACTGATACAGTAACTGCTTATGAAAAAAATTATAGGTTTGGTATGAATAAAAACTGTGCATGTAGAAGAGTGGACTTCTACAATGGAGGTAAAGCTTTAGATATTTCAGGTTATTCAAATGGTACAGGTGACAATGCAAATGACTGTGAAATTATAGATTACTCTACTTGCGATGTAGAGAAATTTAGACCTAGAACATCTAAAGAGGGTAATTGGGACATGTTCGTATCTAAAGACCCTATAAATGAAAATGCTCCGAATGCCTTTATTTTAGGTTACGGTGAAAAAGATACTACAAGAACATTCACATGGCAATCAAAAGTAATGAAACAAGGCTACGTAAAATATAGGGAACAAGGACAAACTGAATGGATTACAGTTCAAGCTAATACTTCTGTATTGCAACACCCTGACTGTACTGTATCAAAACACTCAGCAATTATACCAAATTTACAATATGGTAAGACTTATGAATATAAAGTTGGTGCTGAGGGTTACTGGTCAGATGACGCCACTTTTAATGTGGTGGACAAATCCTCAGAAGGTTTAAAAATATTATGGCTTAGTGATGTTCAAAGTTGGACAGAAGGTGAAATGCAAGCATTTAAGAATGTATTTCACGGAATTAAATATGATTGGCACAGTGAAACCCAATCAACTGATATTAAATTGAGTGAATTTGATTTTTACTTGGATACTGGAGACATATCACAGAATGGAAGAAGAAGACCAGAGTATTATTGGTGGTTTGACGCCCTAGAAGGTTTCAATAAAACTAGACCAATTATGGCTTGTATGGGCAATAATGATTTACTTAATAAGATGTATGGTCAATGCTTTGCAAACTTCTTCACAAATGAAAATCAATGGGCTAATAGTGTTTATCACTTCATGGTAGGTAAAACAGAATTTATTTGTTTAAATTCAAATACAGATTACGATTATGTAACTGGATTTGGTAGTTTAGGAGACTATCAATCTACCGACGCTTTTTTATTAGCACAAGCACAATGGTTAGATAACTACTTAACTACAAGAACAACTAATCCTACTTGGACAATAGTATTTATGCACTTATCTCCATTTACATGTGTTAGAACTAAGAGGTGTCAAGTATTTACTCCAATCTTCGAGAAGCATAAAATACCTTTAGTACTATGTGGACACAACCATCTTTACACTAGAAGTATACCAGTATATTCCGGCTATCCTGAAACAACTGTAGCAGGAGAAATACCGGCTTATAATGATTATTATAATTTCTCCAAAAAATCTACTACAAAACACATAGATGAAAAAACGGCTACAAATGCAAGTGGGTCTACAGGTATTAACCATACAGCCGACAAAGCTAATGGTACTTACTATGTAATGTGTCCATCAAGCGGATGGAAGAATAGTGGTAAGGAAACACATATTACTGAGTTTAGTAGTGATTGTGAAGAAGGTTATGATTATAATGCAAATGGACATAGTGATGGTAGAGTTTGGTGGAATGAAGTATCTAATACAGTAAAAGTACCAGGATATTTAACTATTAAAATTTCTGAAACTGAAATTACATTAGATTTCTATCAAATTCAAAATGCCAAAATGCAACACGTATATAATGGAACTAGTTATCCTTATGCTCCAGAGACTAAGGACTTAAACATGACTAGAACTAAAATAGACTCTTTAACTATAAGAAAGTCTGACAGGAATTAATTTTAGAATAACTATATAATTGAAAACAGAATAAATTATTATTAGAAGGAGTGTCAGTTAACACTCCTTTAATTTTTTATACGAGGACGGTGAAAACTTTGTCTATAAGATATAAAGATGAAAACGGTAATTGGGTCACAGGCAATAAAGCAATTGAAACTAGTATTGTAGACCAATCCGGTAACTTTGAATCAGATAATGTTGAAGGAGCCTTAAGAGAATTAGCTGACAAGGTAGTTAAAAACTCTGATATTGTAAATATTGAAGCTATGGCAAAAGCTAATAGTAGTAAAATAGCTGATTTGCAACAAAAAACTAATAACACAACGAATACACTAGGGGGTATACAATCAGACTTAAATCAAGCAAAAGAAGATATTGAATGGTTAAAGGCTAACGGAGGTGGAGGTGGTGGCTCTAATCTACCTACAATAAAGTCCGATTTTAAAGATTGTGCTATTGATAAAGGTACAGATTTAACTATTCCTATATTCTTTTCATCTCCTAATATGGGTAATGCTACATTGTATTTCTTAGTAAATAATATACAAGTAGATACTACAGGAATTAAACAAGGTAATAACAACGTAAAGTTAGCAAGTAGGTATTTAACCGCTACTGATAATGTAGTAAGTGTTTATGCTAAAGATAGAGCTGGGTTAGTGTCAAACCAATTATCTTGGAATATTATTGTAGGGGGAATAGATTTAACTTCTACTTTTGATTACACCGTAGACTACGGAATTACAGATACCATAAGAATTCCATATAAGATAGAAACAGGAATTAATAATAAAATAGTAATGACAATGACTATTGACGGTGTAAGTAAGGAATATGAAGCTACTAATGGAGATAATTTTGTAGACATCGCAGGTTCTGAACTAGGACTAGGTACACACTCTGTTACTATGTCTGCCACAGTAGATAAATATAAATCACAAGCTTTAGTGTTTAATATTGTAATCATATCAACTACTGAATTATATCTATCATCTACTTTCGTAAATGGTTCTGAATTTACTTACGGTGTGCCAATTTCAATTAACTATCGTTTATCTAAACAATCTACAGAGGAGTTCAATGTCACTATTGCAGTAGATGGAAACACCGTTAAAACTCAAAAAATTGGAGTAGGTAGTTATTATTGGACTTATACAAACGGACTTGTAGGTTCTCATGAGATAACAATAACTGCAATAAGTATGGATTACTCTGAAACTAAAACTCTTACATTATCCTTAACAATTGTTGAGGGGGAATACACTCCTGTAGAAGACTATAAATTGGGACTACTTTGTGATTTGAATGCGGCTGGTAAAAACAACGATGATGATAATGTAATAAGTAAAAATTTATGGGTAGATTCTAGTGGTAATGGTCATAATGGAAAATTAGTCAATTTTAACTATGGTACTAACGGATTTATTAATGATACTTTAGTATGTGATAACGACGCATATGTTGAAATTGAGTGGTCTCCCTGGGATACAAATGCACTTACAGGTTCTACTATAGATATAATATATAACCCTATAAATAGTGGTATCGAAGATTGTAGAGTATTAGACTATACTCAAATAACAGATAACCTAAGTACAGATGAAATAAAACCTTTCAAGGGAGTTTTTGCTGACATATTACAATCTATTCCATCATCTGCAAGTAGTGGTACAAGTAGTGGTAAAGTAAACTTAGACGATTTAAGTGGAGAAATCCATTTAACTTGGGTATTAGATAGAACTAATAAATTCTTTAAAACTTATATAGATGGAGTTCTATGTCGTATAATGTTCCTTACTGATAGTGGACAAGGGGTAAATAAGTTCTATGAGGATTTCTCGTTAGACTCACATATATTCTTAAATAGTACAAAAGGAAAGAATTGTGGTACTAACTCTATTAAGAGATTTAGGGTTTATGACCATGCTTTAACCTCAGATGAAGTATTGCAAAATCACCTAGCTAATATAAAAGACTTAGTAAAACAGAAGGAACTGTACGATTTTAACTATCGTAATACAACACTACCTAAGATGTATTTAACTGGAGATATTACTAATATGACTCCAACCCAATCTGTTCCCATGAAAATTGAATATCAATCACCTGATGAAGAGAAATATGGGGCTTCATTTAATACAGGTATTCAAAATAACCCAGTATTAATACAAGGAACAAGTTCGCTACAATATGTAAGACATAACTATACTATTTATCTTAAAGATGAATACGGTAGTGATATGTACTATAACCCATATGGAGACGGAAGCGTAGCTGATTATGTATTCTGCCTAAAAGCTGACTATGTAGAGTCTTCACACGCAAACAATACAGGAGTAGCAAAATTTATTAATGACTGCTTATATGACACTAAAACTCCTATGCAACTTGAAAATGAAAACTGTAGAACAACAATCAACGGATTCCCTATAGAACTTTATGTAAATGGAGAATATTTAGGGGTTTACAATTTTAACCATGATAGATATTCATATCAATCATATGGATATGATTATATTAAATATCCTAATATGCTTGTATATGAAATTAATTCTAACTCAAATACATCGGCAGGTGCATTCTACAGATACGGTGCTAATGCTGAATCATCTGCGAATGTAAGTGAAATAGAATACTATAAAAGAGATTTTAAATTGATATATGGTAATAGAACTACCGATAGTGATACTTATAGTGAAATTAAGTCTTTAGTTGAATGGGTATCTGTAGCAGAATACGATTTGTTTAGAGAAACTATTTCAGAACATTTTAACAAAGAATTTTTATTTAGATATTTCCTTAATGTATTATTTATCGGGGCAGTCGATAGTTTAGGTAAAAACTTGAAAATTTTTACTGTAGACGGTAAGGTGTGGTATCCACAGTTCTATGATTTGGATACTGTTTTAGGTATAGATAATAGTGGATTGAGAGTAAATAGTCCACTTTAAATTTACTCTAATATACGGCGAAAAACCTAGGGAAAAAGGTCAACGCCTTGGAAGAATTTTAAATTCACCAACAACGACTGAACGAGTAAACTCGAAAGAGATGTAACAGTCTGAACTACATCTATAATTTTCCTATCAACCAAGATGTAGAGGAGAGGTCAAGTGTAAAGACACTTTAAAGAAGTACTTCTCCCGCCTACTTAATGTAGGTCATAAAAGTAACAGAATGATTTAACGATTCAACCTGATGTCGAAATAGAATCTGGTTCATACAATACTTCAAACTCTAACTTATGGAGTAAAGTTTGGGATTATTTTAATACTGAACTTAAAGAAGAATGGGCAAAAATGAGACAAGATAGATTTACATTAGATAACTTAATGGAGTATATCTATAACCAACAAATTGCTCAAATACCTGCCAAAATGTATAATGATGACGCTCAAGTAAAATATCTTGAATTCGGTTCATTGTATACTTATTGTTGTCATGGTAATAAGGAACATCAAATAAGAAGATGGCTAAGAGAAAGAATAGCTTATGTAGATTCTATGTTAGGTTATTTCACATCTCAAGATGACCAAGTTACTATACGTATGAATAAGAGTGGCCCAGTAAGTTTCTCAGTAACTACTTATATTCCACTTTATTTTAGTGTTAAATGGAGTAATGCAACAGGAGGAACTCAAACAATTAAAATGAAACGTGGAGAAACTAAAGAGTTCTCATATAATAGTACGACTTCGACTGACCAAGAAGTTATTATATATCATGCTCAATATATTAAAGATTTAAATAATTTAAGTAATTTAAATCCTTCTTCATGTATTCTTGCTAATGCTTTAAAACTTACGAATGTAGAAATACATTCTCCACTGCTTTATAATGTTAATGTTACTAACAATAAATATCTTAGAAATATTAATCTTAGAAATTGTACTGCATTAGGTACAGTAACAGCTACAGGTTCTTCATTAGATTTAAGTAAGTGTAAATATTTGCAACATTGTGATATTTATAATACTAATCTAACAGAAGTACAATTGGGTAGTGAGGGTGGTAGTTTATTAGATATTTTCTACCCTAAATCAGTACAAACCATACAGTTAATAAAACAAAGATTGTTGCATACAATAGGACTTCCATACGGTAATAATGGAGATGAAATTCCTACATCTCTATATACAGTTACTATTCAAGAATGTCCAAATATAACTAAATTAAATACTTCTACTAATACGGCAATTAATTCTTCTTTCGTTAGTATGTCTTATTGTAATAATTTAACTATTAGAAACGCTTTAGATTTAGAGGAATTAAATTTTGATGGTTTCCACAGATTAAAGAATGTTGTTATTGAAAATATGTATAATTTAACATCTGTTGGATTTAATGATTTATTACCTAAAGGAGAAACTTCCACAATTCAATATATCGGTATGTCAAACTGTCCAAAACTTGAAACGTTGGAATTAAACTGTACTAGTAATGATTATGAGATTACTTTTGCAGATAAAGCGGTTTTAAATTTAGGCGGTTTATTTGGACTTAAATCAATAACATCTAACTGTGTATTAAAGGGGATAGAGACTATTGTTGTCCCTATGAAACTGGAGTCAATGTTCTTTACTAATGACTATGGAGAAGGGTATTCATCAATTAAGAATATATGGGTATCTAGTGTATGTGATGTTAATACATCTGGTTCTACTGCAAAAGTTACTTATGTAGGAGATATTAATTATAGTGGTATTGACTTTAATGGAATGAACTTAAAGAATATAGATTTAGGAGCATTAGTTAATATACCTAATGCTGTTAATTTTAATATTGCACCTACTACTGTTAACCCACATTTTAATTTGAATAGAGATGGAGAAACATATCCGTATCTTCAACCCGAAGGTTCTATCGATTTAACTAATTATACTGAATCCCTTGCTAGATTCTTCGATGGAATAGATTTAGATAAAATGCAAATAATCTGCAAAGGTTCTATGCCACAAACAGATTTAAGTTATTGTTTCTATAATGCTACATTTAGTAAATTACAATCAATTACTACTTTATTGAATAAAGTTGCTAATATTGTTAATTTAGATTATTGTTTCTACAAGACTACTATTAATAATACTTCCGTTATTAGTAGTATTAAGATGGGTACTAATTCTACTATGAATTATACTTTCGCAGAATGTCCTAATATTACTACTTTAAATAATATAACTATTCCTAAGAATGTTGTTGCAGTTGAAGGGATGTTTTATAAATGTCCATTAACTTCTATCAATAGTATGATTGTTAATGTACAAGGTAGTATTAAAGGATTATTTAAAGGATGTGAAAAGCTAACATCTATCACCACACTATTAATTCCTAATGTTACAGATGTTGAGTCTACATTTGAGGGATGTATTAATTTAGAAACACTTACAGGATTTAATTTACCTACTACATGTACTAATGTGAGTAATTTATTTAAAGGTTGCTATAAGTTAACAAGACTAACCGGATTGAATTTAGGTAGTACTATAACAAAGGGAGATAACTGGTGTCCTCCTAATTTAACTACTGTAGAAAACTGTACTATTAATACAGATAAGGCTAAATTTAAAAATGTAGTATCTCTTACTACTGTTCAAGATACTAATATTACAGGTGCTGATTTAAGTGATTTATTTAACGGTTGTACAAAGCTAGGAAATCTTAAAAATTGTTCTATTACTGCAAATAGGTCATTGGCTCGTGCATTTAAAAACTGTAATTTAATTACTCAATCGCCTATTACTGTAATTAAAGACTCTGTAACTAATATAGACGAGGTGTTTAGTGGATGTACAGGTATTACCGATATAAGTGGAATGGCATTTGGTAGTGGAATTACTAATGCTACTAACTGGATACCTCCAGGTTTAACTACTGCTGATAATGTAACCATTAAGAATAATGTGGTTAAATTTGGAAACTGTAGCACACTTGTAAACTGTAGAAACTTAACTATTTCAAATAATGTCACAACACTAGAAAAGTTTATATATGGATGTACTTCCCTATCTAATTTTTCATTCAATAAATCATCAAACTTATCAAATGTAAAATCCATAAAAAGTTTTATGTGTGGCAATAAGTTAATTGAAGTATTGGATTTCTCCGGATTTAATTTAACGTCATTAGATATTATGGGTGGTACTGGCGAAAACCTAGGATTTATAGCTAATACAAATGTAAATACTGTAAACTTTACTGATTGTATATTTGGAAATAGGAAAATAAGTTGGATATGGTTAACTAATAATTGCAAAACTCAAAAAAGTATAACATTTGATTTTACAAATGCAATTATGCCACTTATAGATTTTAATAGAATGGGTTGGGGTTCAACTGCCAAAATCTATTTTAAATTTAATGGTGCAGATTTTAAATATTGGACTACATTTGCTAGAATGTTTGCTACCGATGCAACTCATATAAATGGAGTTGATTTTACTGGTGCTAAAATCTCTCATATAACTGATTTTAGTAATATGTTTAATGCAACTGGATTGCCTCAAGCAAATTTTATTGAAATAACAGAGGATATTGAATTCCCTTCAACTGCTACAAATGTTGAAAAAGCATTTTATGGTTGTACTAAACTAACTCACATTCATAG
>OJAW01000187.1_pt1 | contig 48200 bp, 61 predicted proteins | sample 1589151 | NCBI WGS metagenome assembly OJAW01 (sample SAMN03283290) | human gut metagenome | biome: human-associated habitat; material: feces | host: Homo sapiens | place: Peru | collected 2012
TTCGCATAACCTTCGCTGCATACCTGCCTACGCACATCAAATCCCTACGGGATTTATTCAATCATTACTAAATTATCACAGGGACAACTTGTATATCATTTCCATTGCAAAAGCAATAGAATAGACCCACAATAAGCAAGTCGCTATTTTTTTGATTATGCCATTATTTACTATGATAAAAATAGAAGAGGGTAATATGATACAGCCTAAAGCCAACATTTCATAAAACTTGATACCATTCTGACAGTATAAGTACAAAGGCCAATAGAACATGAACACAGCTTGGAAAGCGAACCAGAACGGTATAAAATATGTGATTATTTTTGTTTTTGTTTTCATTTTATTTTACTCTTAAAGATTTTTCCAGAGGAATTGTTGTTTCGAATTGCTCTAAATGTACTTGCAGGCGTATATGGAGCATCCTCTGTAGGTGTATAGTCATCAAAAAATAAAAAATCTATGGTTGTTGATTTTATGCCTCCTGCATTTAGGGCTTTTTGAACAACTTGCGCATATTGTCTGTTCAATAAATTATACGCTTGACAGGTGAATTCCCTAAAATTATTACTACTCGGATCTTCTAACGGAGCACAGAGGGGTATATGGAGAGTCTCGATGAGCCAGCGAAACGAAACCGTCCATACATTTCATCGTGGAATAATCTTGAACAGTTAAATCATAATATCCACTATGCTTGTCAAAGATGAAATTCGGACTGTTTTCACGAGAAAGTGTATCTATAATGAATTCGTTAGAGTGAACAGAAATTATTTTGTTTTCTAAAAAGTCTTCACTTGGGCAGAGAATGTTAATCCGACTTGTTGAATCTTTAAAGAAAAAAACAAAAAAACACGAACTAAAGGATTTATCTGTTTTAATATAGTCAGAAGAAATGGGGGAAAACTTTTTGAGATCCTTTGAAAAAACGACATCCTGCTTGTCGTTTTTTGAAAAAACTATATATTGAATGTCATTATTTTTCTCGTCATCATAAAAGCTCAAATAGATGTCGTTAAATGGATTATAATAGCGCCCATAACGTTCACTTTCTGGAAATGGTGGGGCTGGCCACATTTTTGATAGCATCAATAATAACCCACCAACCACAATCACAAGACAAACTATCGTCAATTTGTTAAACATACATCCTTTTTTCATCATTTATTCGTTTTTTATATTTCACCAATCAATTGGTACTGGCCCATTTGGCAAATTTTGTCGCCACACAGAGAATCTGTCTTTGACCATCATTTTTCTTCTTGTGAAAAGCAATAGTGTGCTGTTGGAATCATATTTGCAATAATTATAAGAACAATAATCCAAAAGGCTTCTCGTGTTGGACTGGCAACTGATATTAACAACCAGCCTATAATTGCAGTACAAATGGAGTAAAGTAATAGAAAACCACAACATATTTTTTTAATAACATTTGATTTGAGATTAAACAAAACGGCAATCACTAGCAAAACACACCCTAACACAAATATTTCAGTATTCTGTTGTTTTTCGTTTATATATAAATATGAAGTCCAAGAAATCATTATTAATCCTTGAAGAGCAAACCAAAAAGATGTTGCAAGTTTATAAATTTTATGTTTCATTTTTTTTGCATGTATATTCCTTTTGGATTATTATCTCGAATAGCTCTAAATGTTTTTGTGGGCATATATGGAACTGTTTCTGTAGGAGTAAAATCATCAAAAAACAACATATTGCCACCATTATATTTTTATTTAAATAATTTATGTTTTAGGCAAACATAATATTTGATATTCAAGTCTATAGGTATTGTGTCATTTCCGAAACAAATATAATATTTATAATGTCCATAACCAATAGGGCTTAAATGAACACGCCGAACAGCGCTCACTATTCCATAAAATCGGCTCTTATTAAAGTTTTGGCCACACTTTTCACTATCAATGAAAATACAATATTTTTCATTGTTCTTGACACCAAAAAAACTTAATACACGGCTATATTGTTTCACACTGTCAATATCTAATTTCAATTCTGTTGTATCTTTTTCGTAAAAGGTACGAGGCGATCCAGCATATTCTTTTAATAATTTCGGGGCACAAGAGGACTGTGCTAACATATAGACGATTACAATATATGGTAATGATTTCATTTCAATACACTTTTTTTGTCGATACTTGTGAAGCGTGGCACCATTGGATCCATCTGTCGTGCGTGGAAGTCGTACCAATCGAGGCCGTTTTCGCGGTCGAGCTCTTTTGCGCTGTATTTAAGTGGCTGCACTCCCTTGGTGCCCGCGCCATCAGTCCCCAATTTGGGTAGTAGTGGTTGATTTCCTCCAGCCAACATTTTTGCAGCAGAAAACGCAAAGAAGGCAATAGCGCTAAAAGAGAGCATCAATTTTGCTTTCATAAATACACAATCTTAAATTTCTGCCAAATTAATTAATTGGCTTGATATACACAAATTTTTAAATATGTTATACAACACAAAGTTGGACTAATTTATATTTACAGTTTAAACACAGTAAAATTTTAATATCCCATAAATGCTCTGAAAGGAGATTACAAGATGGATTTGTTTGCTGTGAAGCACCTCGATTTCGGTGAGCTTTTCGCTGGCTTTGTCCAGTCTCCGCTATCTTTGTTCCACATAAACCACCAATCTCTATTTTCTAACTTCTAATCTCCTCCTGCTTTTCTAACCACTTCGGGGTGAAAAATCACTAACTTTAGTGATTGCTGGCTATAATGGAATGATGTAATTTTGCGCCTATGAAAAAACGTTTGGCTCTCACAGCAACAACTATCGGCGCAATGGCCCTCACAGCCAGCGCATCAACTACCTCCGACACGCTCAACCTGCAAGAGGTGACCGTGACGGCTATCAAACAAGGCACCGACATACGCAACCTTGCCATTTCGGCAACAGAAATCCGACGTGCCGACTTGGAGCGCAACGGCATAACTGGTACAAAGTCGGCAGCCGACATGGTGCCCAACATCTACATTCCCGACTACGGCAGCCGCATGACCTCCACCATATATGTGCGTGGATTGGGCACGCGCATCGACCAGCCTGCACTGGGACTGAACATCGACAATGTGCCTGTGCTGTGCAAGGAAAACTACGACTTCGACATGATGGACATCGCCAAAGTGGAGATGCTTCGCGGACCGCAAAGCACACTTTTCGGCCGCAATACCATGGCTGGCGTGATGAACATCTACACCCTGTCGCCTCTAAGCTACGCCGGCACCAGAGCTCTCATTCAATACGGCTCGCACAACACCTACAAAATCGGGGCAAGCCACTACATGAAATTAGCCAACAATTTGGGCATCGCGTTCAACATTCTGCACAATGCCACCGACGGTGAATTTCGCAACGAGTACAACGGTCAAAAAACCGACTGGGAAAAGCAGACCGGAGCGCGCGTGAAAGTGGAGTGGATGCCAGCCTCCGACCTGTTTGTGAGCAATGTGTTCTCGTTTGTCCACAGCCGTGAGGGCGGCTACGCCTACGAGCAGCTGGGCAAGAACGTGATTGCCTACAACGACACCTGCTTCTATCGCCGCACCGGCATTCTCGACGGTTTGACCATTAAGCGGAATTATGAGAATTTCTCGATAAGCGGCATCACCAGCTACCAGTATATCGACGACAATATGACGCTCGACCAAGATTTCACCGTAGATCCGTACTTCACCCTCACCCAAGAGAGAAAAGAGCACGCCTTGACCGAAGACATCGTGGCTCGCTCTACATCATCAGGGGCATACAGCTGGCTGTTTGGCACTTTCGGCTTCTATCGCCACTACAATATGGATTCGCCCGTTACCTTTAAGGACAAGGGCATCAGCCAACTGATTGAGCGCAACCGCAACAATGTCATGCCCTCCTACCCCATTTCGTGGGACACAAGAGACTTTGTGCTTGGCAGCGACTTCAAGAACGACACCTACGGCGTGGCACTCTACCACCAATCGAGCTACCAGCTGGGCGATTTCACCTTTGCTGGCGGTGTGCGCCTCGACTATGAACATGCGTCGCTGAAATATCACAGCGAAACGCACACTGGCTACACCATCACCACACAGGCTACTGGCGAAGTGTTTTCACACGAAAATATCGACATCAACGAACGAGGCCGCATCTCGAAAGAGTTTTTGCAACTGTTGCCTAAAGTTTCGGTCACCTACCTTGTGGGCGGCAACAAGACGAGCTTGCTCTACCTGAGCGTGGCAAAAGGCTGCAAATCGGGCGGCTTCAACACACAGATGTTCAGCGATGTGCTTCAGCAGAAACTGATGGGCGTGATGGGCATCGGGGCAAGCTACGACATCGACGAAGTGGTGGGCTACAAACCCGAAACGGCGTGGAACTATGAGTTGGGCGGACACTTCGAGTGCTGGAACCACCGAGTGAAGACCGACATCAGTGCTTTCTATCTCGACTGCCGCGACCGTCAGCTCACCGTGTTTCCCAACGGCACCACCACAGGCCGTGTGATGACCAACGCCGGCAAAACTCGCTCCATCGGCGCAGAGTTTGCCATCGCGGTGAACCCTTGGCGTGGCACCAACTTCAACGTGAGCTACGGCTACACCAATGCGAAATTCGTGAAATACAACGACGGCAAAGCCGACTATAAAGACAAATATGTGCCTTACAGCCCCAGCCACACGCTGTTTGTAGAAGCCCTGCACCAATTCGATTTCAGCGGTGGCAGCCAGTGGTTGCGTTCTCTCACCATAGGCGCTAACATGCGTGGCACAGGCGAAATCTACTGGAACGAGGCTAACGATGTGCGCCAACCATTCTACTGCCTGTTGGGCGCGTCAGCCACTCTCGCCGGCGACAAATATTCGCTGGAATTGTGGGGCAAAAACATCACTGGCACGAAGTACAACTCGTTTTATTTCGTGTCGATCGGGCACACCTTCCTCCAGCGTGGACACGGTGCTTCAATGGGTGCCACCCTGCGCGTAAACATCTGATAAATCAACAATAATCTACAAATAACACAGAATTTCAAAACTATGATGAAAAAAATCTTATTTGCATTTGCAATGCTCGCTATGGTTGCCGGCTTCACTTCATGCGGCGACGACAACAATGGTAACAATAAAGGTGAAGACATGACTACCACCCAATTCCTTGCCATGAGTGCTAAAACGCGCATCAACAGCGTACTGATTTACGACTGCGACTTCACCGCAAAATTCACCGCAAAATATGCCGACAAAACCGCGACTCTCGCGCTCAACAATGTGAAATTCGCTGAAAAAATGCCAGCGGTCGATTTTGTGATTGATGGCATTAAGTTCACACAAGAAGGCTCGGTGTTTACATTTGAGGCTTCGTCGGTGAAGGCTTCGGGAGGCTACACCGTGGGTGGATTGAAAGGTAAAATCGACACCGAGAACAAGGTTTACAACATAAGTTTCTATGTTGACGCCACCTACGAAGTGTTGCTCACCAGCCCATACAACTGCTCCGACAACCTGCCCTCTGGCACCGACACTCAAAAGAGCTACGCATTCAAGCAATCGACCGAGGGTGCACAGAAGAAACTGCGTTTCGCGATGATGAATGTGAAATTTGTTGAAGCGATGCCCACACTCAAGGAAATGGCAGTATATTTCAACGACGGAGATGGCTGCACCATCACCAACACCGCCACAGGCTACACCTTCGAAAGCGCGTCAATCACCCCTTATTTCAAATACAAGCCTGGAGCTCCCGAAATCCCAATGGATAGCCGCAAGATGACCAATGTGAAGGGCTCTGTGGACCTGGTGAACCGCAAATTCACCATCGATTTCGACTGCTTCGGCATGCACTACACCGATGCAGACTCGCTCTATCTTTGAAAAATAATTAAAAAGAACTGCCACAATGCAAAAATGTGTGATACGCTCACACATTATTGTGGCAGTTATATTATATTTGCGTGATATTAAATTAACGCACTTTTATACATGATGAAGAAATTTTTTAGCATACTGTCAGTTTTTGCCCTGATTTTCGCTGTGGCAAGCTGTGGCGACGACAATAAAGAGCCACAACCCGAAACCGTCACACGCTCTGCGCAAATGATCAACCACATAGTGAAATCAGCGAGTGGCGAGGTGCTTCCCCTGTCGGAAAGCAAAATCGACTACACCATCGACCGCAACAATCGCAAAGTGACCGAAGTAACCCTTCGCGTGGCTATCGACGACGCGGCTGAGACCACTGTGAAGCTCACCGACATTAAGAGCGAGACCAGCGACCAAATTTGCACTTTCAAGGGCAGCGGCAACGGCGTGCAAAACCTGGTCGGACGCTTCGACTTCAACGAGGGCACCATTCGTGTGAACTATGATTTAGACGGCACTTACCGTGTGATTTCCACCATGCCCGAAATTTTCAGCACCGAGTGCGCCACCTCATGCGTATATACCGACGGCACCACATCGAAGAGCTACGGCACAATGTATCAATTCAGCATCGACCCTGCTTCGCTCACCTCGCACATGACCGTGATGTATCTTCTCGACCAGTCGAAAAAGCGCACGCTCACATCCGTAAAAACGCTGACCAAGGCTAAGGTGACCGTTACCAAAGAAGGCTATGTGGTTGAATCAGAAACCACGATTCCCACTACCACCACCTATAAGTTTAACGGTAAGCTCACCACCACCATTCAGTATCCAGTTTCCAAATTGAAAGCCACTATCGATTTGGAAAACGACAAATACGAAGCCACCATGCAGCTGGGCAGCATCGCCGTAACTGCAAATGGCAAAGTGACTAATTAATAAATTTATAGAAAACCAATACTGCAATGAAACAAGCAACTATCATTCTTGCAATTCTCTTGGGCTTCGCTGTCACATCTTGCGACAATGGAGGCGACAAGACTATGTATCTTCAAGCACAAATGGTGAACCACATAGGCATCGCCGCGTTTGAAAGCGAATACACTGGCACATATCGTGCCGACGCTGCTGTATATGAAGTGGTTCTCGACACCGAAAATGGTAAAGCCGACGTGGCTTGCCGCATCACTCTGCCTACTGGCAAGATGGGCTCAATCGACCTGCGCGGCATGTCGCTGAGCGTTGACGCTAAGACTGGCGGCTACTACATCAAGCAAACCGCCGACACTCGCTCTCAAGGTTCATACACCGGGACCAACTTTTCAGGCATCATCGACCTGACAAGCAGCACCACATCAAAATCGCACTTCTCGTTCATCGTGGAGAATCACTATCAGGTGAATGCCACTATCGCCGAAATGCGATTCACTGGTGTTACAGCCGATATCAAGGATGCCGACGGCAATATGCGCACACTCTCCAACGGCACTGTCGTGACCACGCTCAACCCTACCACCAAGAAGGCGTCAATCACCATCACCGGACTTGACTACGACGGCAATCTTGGCAAGGAGCGTACCCTCACATACGAAAACCTCGACTTCGCACCTTGCGACAATGGCTACAAGATTAAAGCCAGCGTGGCATCGCCCACCACAAATGGCGATGTGGCACTCGCTAAGTACAAGTTGAAGGATTTCGAGGCAGAAATCGACTTTTTCGACGACTTTGATGCTTCCTACACCATCGACAACATTGGCGAGGTGAAGTTGGATCTAATTAATAGGAACAATAACTAAAATCACGACTATAAATTATGAAGAAAATCTTTTCAATGCTCTTAATGGGCATGATGCTGATGGGCATGACTTCATGCCTCGACAACAATGAAAACAACGAAACAAACTTCACCCTGTCGATGTATAACCGCACCGTGACAATGGGTTCGGAAGACGTTTCTGAGTTTAATGTGAACAACGCCGCATTCAAAATCAACTACACCAATAGCACCATCTCTGTGAATGCAATGGCTACCGTGGGTAAAGACAACACTATCCAATTCAAGATTGATGATATGCAACTCACCGCCGACCAAGGTATGCAAGCTTACCGCTTCTCTTGCCCTGCTGCCACCACCCAAGGTGTGGAAATCACCAACTTCAGAGGTATCATCGACCTGCAAGTGGGTGTGCTGTACATGACTTACAATGTGGGTGCCGACAAGACTGTGCACGCCACAGCCGCTCTCCCATTCTTGCGCTGCAAGACCAACATCGACCCTACCGATGAAACGAAGCAAGACTTCTCAAGCGAAAAAACGCAATACGACTTCCGCATCAACAAGAGCAATATGACTGCTACCGTCACCATCGTAGGCTTTGCTAAAGACGCCGACCAGAAGGAAGCATCTGAAAACATTGCAGTGTTTGAAGGCTTGAACGTGAAGTTCACTCGTAGCGGCTACAAAATCACCGCCCCAATGGTGAAATCAACCACCACAGGTGTAGGCAACGTATCCGACGCTACAATTAAAGACGTGGAATTCAACATCATCGACCAAGGCATCCGCTTCAACGGCAAATACGAAACCAACACATACGAAGCCGAAACCGCCGGCACAATGTTCAACGAAAAAACAGTCTAATCCCCCCTCCCCGAACAACAATAAAACACCCCCATAAACACCCCAAGCCCTGCCACCCCCACTCACTGGCAGGGCTTTTTCCATTCCCGCAAGAAACTCACCCTTCTCCCTTTTTTTTATTCTAATTGGACTATATTCACAAATAATTTCCATAATTCTTCTCATTTACAAATGAAAAGAACTATCTTTGCATTAAAAGTAAATCTTTTAACAATGAAGTTAAATCTAAATAGAATAAAAGTTGTTCTAACAGAACATAACAAAACTGGAAAATGGCTATCTGAAGAACTGGGGGTAAACCCTGCCACTGTTTCTAAATGGTGCACAAACACCACCCAGCCAGACTTGTACACATTAAAGAAAATGGCGGAGTTGTTACAAATAGACATAAAGGAGCTAATAAAATAATACTGTTCGGGCAATGAAGAAATCAAATATAAGTCTAAAACTCAAAGAATTAAGAAAGGCTAAAAAACTTTCCTTGAAATCTGTATGTAAGGAGACTGGAATATCTGTAGATGTACTTAAAGATATTGAGGCCAGTAAAGTCACTCCTTCGTGGGAACAAGTAAGAGAACTTGCCACTATCTACGGTTTTAGCGACGAATATCTTATCTGTCTGCTGATTAGTGATGAAGCTGTCAAGGTAGCCATAAATGATATAGACACATCATGTATAGTGGCAGAGGCACCTACTCAATATGGTCAACTTAGTTTGTTCGGTTATGAAGACTCGTCGTTATACAAGCCATTTGGCTTAGAAAGTCGTAGATACATCGGAAACAAGACAAAGTTAACTGACTGGATAATGTACGTTATCCATACAGAAGCTCCAGATGCCAAAACTTTTTGCGACATCTTTGCTGGAACAGGCTCTGTTGCAAACCAAGCATTAAACACATATAGCAAAGTTATTATAAACGATTTTCTTATCTCGAACAACACCATTTATAAAGGATTTTTCGGGAAATATAATCGCAAAAACGAAATGTGCAAAATCTGAAAACGAAACGAGCAAAACTTCTCTTTTTTCGCTTCTCAATTCACAGCAATTCTTTCCAATGTTTAGAAGATTGGAAAGAATTAGAAAACTAAACACAAAATAAACGCTGATTAAAAGCCACTTTTTCAGGTCTTTAATCAGCGTTGTTTCTTTTTCTCTTGCGTCTGTTTACACGTTCAATTCAAACTTTACCGCTTCATTTTCTGCCAGAAGTTCGCGCGTCTTGTCTGCGTTGTTTGCGTAGATGTGAACATTTCCAAGGTTCAGCGTTATTGACTTCAAAGGCAGTTCAATTTGTCGCGTTATCAAATACAAATGGTAAATGTCAGCAGGCAAACCTAAGTTTGCATCGCTGCTTCTTTGATAGGCTGACAAAACCAATTCACCGTCTTCAATCTGGAATTGAATAAGGCTTAAACAAGGTGCTTGATTGGTTTCTGCACCTGTCGAGCCCAAGAACAGCACATAATTTTTGCTGTTGCGTTTCTCCCTGTTGATTTGGGCGATTAAAGCCGGCAGCTTCTCAAAGTAAGTAGGATAACTGTTAATGAGAATTTGCCCGCAATAATCCCACCAATTTATCCCGGCTTCTCTGTACTTGCTCAGGTCTCTTTCTCCCTGCATAAACAGGCTCAATTCACTGCGCAACTTCTTGCGTGCTATGTTATGACCCTCAAAGATGTTCAAGAGGTCAGAAGGCGACAAAGAAAGCTGCTCATTAAGCAGATAAATAATGTCGCCCTTTTTATTGCTCTGTTTCTTCCCACAGCGCAATATCTTGTCTAAGATTTGATAATACTTGTTTTCCATTCGTAGGCGCAAAATTAGGCCGTTTATGAACCTCACACAAAGTTTTGCGCAATATCACACTGAAAAGGGTTTGCAGTCCTGACCGAACCGCTTTACAACATCGTAAACGGTTCGCTCGCTCACGCCGTAACGCTCCGCAAGAACCGCCACGATATAACCCACCTTTTCACCTGTTTTTAGGGCTTTCCGGTAATCCTCATAAAGTGCAATATATTTGTAATCACCTGTTTTTATTCCTGCATTTGTAAGCCTTTCCAATGGCTCACCGATAAATTTCAAGACCTCATATATTGTCATTCAGCAGTTTATTTGTACCTTTGCAACTCCTACCTCGTATTGAAACACCCAAAGGGAAGACGAAGGCTTTTTGCCCCCGGCTGCTCCCTTTGGGTGTTCCGTGTTTGTATGAGGTAGGATTCTGCAAACAAGCCGGGGGTTTTTTTATTGCCTCCGCCTGTGAATGAGGTTAGAGCTTTGTTATCATCATATCATTAAATTTCGCCTGGTAGTTAAGGGTGTTGGTCCGCACCTGCTTATTTGCCCCATAAAGTGGCGCAGCTTCGCCGAACTCGCAGACCAGCCAGTTGCAAAGTTCAGTTATCTGGGACTTGTCAGAGGTGAAATAAACATATTTCGTGCCCTTTGTAAGCTTCAACACGTCCAAATAATCGGTGAGCCTCCAGTAGTTCTCATATTGGCCGACCTCGGTAGTAAGATACGGCGGATCCAGCACGAACAGCGCACGGCTGTTGTCCTTATGCTTGGCAAACAGTTCCCTGTAATCCATTCTGACCACTTCCAGACCGTCAAGATAACCGGAACAGTCATAACCGCCAGGCTTCACACGGTTGTACATCGTGTGTTTGCGCAGTTCGTCCAGAGTCTTGACCCATTTGCCGCTGAACAGCACCGAGCGGCCTATTGTCATTACGTCCACATAGCCGGCGGCTTCATATTTTTCAACAATGGCCAGCACATCGGCACGCTGTCTGTCGCTTAACCTGGCATTCGATTGAACGCCTTTTAACCGCTCTTTAATCAGCATTAAAATTTCATTCGTCTGCTCGACATGTGCGAGACGCTGCGAGTAACCGTCATAGTCGTTGTAAATGACCCTGCAACCGGGCAACACCTTTTTGGCGGTATGGCTCAGCAGACCGCTGCCACCGAATAAATCGACCACCGTGTCAATCTTTCCCTCCAATGCTCCAAGCGTTTCAGAAAACGCCCGGACGAAATACCGCTTTTGCCCCATAAAAGGAAGCGGCGCACTTTTATAAATCCTGCTCATTCAGCATAATTACCTCGTATTTTGTTTGTTGTATAAAGAAATTAGTCGTACCTTTGCAACATCTGTTAGAACTCCAGTAAAAGTCCGTTTGTAGCCCGATATGCACCGTTTAGAATTTTCGTTAAAAAACCTGTTTGTTAGCTTCGGCGACGTTCGTTTCCCCGCAACCGTGGGGAACTGAAAAATGCTCAATCCGAGTTCCCCGCAGCCTTTCCATGAAAGCAATGAGGGAATAGCAAGATTTAACCCCGTCCCTTTGCTTCCTGTTTAATCCCGTGAAGCGAACTGCTTCCAAAAAGTGTTAAGCAGACCGGTAGCAATAGTTTTTATTACTACTTTGACGTGCGTACATCGTGCCTCGGCCGCAGGGACTTAAAAGTGAGGTTTACCGCCCCACTTTTTTTATGCCCTTACGTTTGGTTATTCAACGGAGAACGTTCTGCGGAACACATAATTTATGGTGTTCTTTACCTTGAACTTCTGCTGTCTTATTCTGTATTTCATACCCACTATTTCACCGCCGCTGTCCTTGCCGCCAACGCTGTTAAGGCGTGCTATCTGCAAGCCAATAGGCGCATATCCGGAATGTTGCACGCCCTTTTTGTGTGGCGCATTTTTCAGCACTATTCTTTTGCGGACACCCTGAATGCGGAAAGAGCCATCAGCAGAGACATAGAACAACGAAGCGCACAAGCCCGGCAATTCTTTGCCTATGAGGTTGCTGTCTGCCTTTTTGTCCGCAACGGCTATGCACTTGGGTACATACCATTTGCCGGGCGTTCCCTTGCTCAGCCGTATGCCCTTGAAATGCACATACTGCATTTTGGCGGCTCTCTTTTTACGGACACCCCTGTTTTTAGCGTATGCCTTGACACCTCCCGTGGCACGCCATGCGCTGCGCTTCTTTTTGCGCAGCAGCACAAGGTCGCAGTCCGTTCCAATAACTCCATGACGCACGTAAACTGTGGTGCCAACGATTTTAACTTCCAGGTGCATTGCCGTTTCCGTCTGCTGCTCCCATGCGCCCCAGGTGGTTCGGTCTCCTGTGCGGATATAACGCACATTGTCGCCCTGTATCAGTTCCTGCCTTACATTCTTGCTGCCTTGCTCGGTAATTACAAGGGTGTAGTCTGTCTCCCCGAAAAGGGCAACGCTTTCGGTGCAGGACAGGACGCAGGCTGTGCGTAGGTTATTTATCTGCTCCTTGGTTACGCCTTTCAGATGCTTGCTTGTGAGCTTCTGCGCCAATGTGTCTTTGAGGTACTCCAGAACCGTTGCGGGAAGGTTCTTAATCTGCTCCGCCAAAAGGGTGTTGCTCGGGAAGGCTCCAAGCGCTTTGCCTGACACGTTGGCAAAACTGTTGATGTCGTAACTTTCCTCGCCCTTGGCTGTCGTGAACTGGGCACGGCGGTATGTGCGTGCCTCCCGATATGTCTCATCATCAGCCTTGATGTCCTCTGTTTCGGTTATCACCGTCACATATTTCACCGACCGTGAAAATGCCGGCTTCTGCATCAGTTCCAGAACCTCAGGGGTGCCGTTCTTCTGGGTAATGACGACTATGCCGCCGGTGTCAGTCTGCAAAATGTAATTTTTGCCGCCTATGCCTGCCAGACATTCGAGCAGCTTTATTTGTGATTGGATAAAGTCCAGCGTTTCGGTTGAAAGCGGATATTTGCCGACGCCACCGGTGGCAGTAGTCGTGCTTGTATAACTTGCGGTATTCATTATTTTGTTGCTGTTAATTGGTTAAACACATCTGGGGTCCAGGTCGTCACTATCTCCAAATCCTGCATAACGGAATACAGGCTGTTGGTCTTGATGTAGTGCGCACGCTTGGTCACGAGTTTATATCTGTCCACCATTGCCTTTATTTCTTCCAGGCGTGTCCAATAGATGCCCGGAACAAATACCACAAAATCATTTTGAGCAGCGTTAAGCATCTGCTCGCTATATAACACCGGCACCCCCTTTCCCTCCTCGGTAGATGCCAATGTGATGTTTTCCCCTGTTTCAGTTACGGCATACAGCCAGTCGCCCTCCCTCTTTATGCTGCCGATTTTGAAACCACGACCGAAACAGTAGTTTAACACGCCCTGCAAATAACAGACTTGCCCGTTATGCGTCAGGCGGAAATTATGATCCTTACGCGCCGCCATAAAATCCTTGTAAGTCCGTTCCACTCCACTGACCCCGGCACGCAACACCCCGAAGATAAGGGGACGGCGCAGACTCATGGGAAGCAGAAGGGCGACAAGCCGCTTAAAGTCTATTTCAAACATCATTCAACGGCTTTATAAGGTTGGTAGTCCACGGTAAGGCTGTTGATGCTGTAATAGCCGCTGTAAGGCCTGTTGAAGCCTGTAACCGTTTCATATTCCTTTGCGCTGTGCGGCTTTACCTGCACGCTCTTGATGTCCGCCACCTCCACGCACGGAAGGGCTTGCAGAGCTGCCATCAGGTCGCTTTTACGGAACACGCCATTAAACGGCAGACCGGTAATGACCGACTGCACAGCTTCACGCACCGGCTCGGAGCCGTCGGAAAGTATGCCCGCGCCGTTTCCGTCCACGCTCAGCAGTGTAGGGTCATAATAAATCACAAGGGAAATTTGCATGTCGTCTGCCGGCTCATTTCGCACCTGCACGGAGACACCGGCGTCCTTTATTTCGTCAAGATAGGCACGAAGCCCGGCAAGTTGTGTATCGGTCAGTTTTGCAGGATTACCGTCAGTGTCCTGCCTGGCCACCTTGATATATACCACCGTGTTGCTCTCTGTGGCAACGGCATATTTGACCACCTTGGCGGCTTCTATGTCCGTGGGGGTCATTGCGCTTGTGTCGTAATAGTCGCAGTCAGCCACAAGCTTGCAGCCCTGCATATAGGCTTTTGTCTTTGCCACATACCAGCGCAGGGTGTGGGGCTCCAGCTCCTCAATGAGCTGCTCCACCTCCTGGCGGTGCATATCAAACAATGACTCAAGCGACCAGACGGCAAAGGCAAAGACATAGAACAGGATATTTTCAAGGCTTGCCGCACTGAAACAGTCCTTAAAAGTCTTTTTCCCGTCAAGCCCGTAGGCAGACATGACCGCCGGCTGCTTTATCCACTCTGCGGTCATGCCATTTTTTATGTCCTCTATTGTTCGTGCCATAGCCGGAACAGGTTAGAGGGTTCGTGCCAGAAGTTCGTCCACTTCGTCCTTACACTGCGCACGCAATGCGGAGAACTGCGCCAGTTCCGCAGCGTGTTCCGGTGTGTCTGCACCGTTGGCAAGTGTGGCGATCTGCGCGTCAATGTCGTAGTGAAAGCCAATAAGCCCAGCTACAAACTTGTCGCGTCGGTTCTCATCAGTTACGCCGGTCGCCTCAATCAATGTGCCGCCGTCCGGCTGGTCGCCCGTGTAAGAGAACCCCGGCACGCTTTTGCCAGTCTCCTGGTCGGTAACTTCACCCGGCTGCTCGTTCAGATAAAGCAGCACATGGTTTTCATCATACTTAACAAACTTTTTTCTTTCTGTGTAGGTCGCTGTGTTCATTGTTTATTTGCTTTTTTAATCGTCCGGATCGACGATTTTATAAAAGCACCGATTCCGTTCGATTGGTTGTTTTATTATTTTAGCCCTGAGCGGTTCCGTTATCTCCACACCGTCCAACTGGCGTATTAGCGCCTGGCTGCCCGTGAAAGTGATATGCTGCACCCAGCCTTTGACCTGGTTGCCCTGGTCGTCAATTACGTGGCGGCTCGTTCCGTCTGCCATTACTTCCATTAGCGGCTCCTCAATCTCGTATTGGAGTGTGAGGCAAGGTTCCGCATTGTGCTTTGACGGTGCGACCGTGTAACCTGTAAGGTGGATTTCACGGTTCAGGATTGCATCGATGTGGTACTTCGTACCTGTCAGGTTGCCGGTCTTTGCCGGCACAAGTTCACTGAATTTTTTCATACCAAGAATTTTTAATAGATGTTTGCTGTTACAATGCACCATGAAGCCGACGCGTGAAGCTGTCCGCAACATGATATCAGGTTCGGGGACTCCCTTTTTTCTCAACTTCGCCACCTCCCTGCACAGCCCCTGTTTGTTGCGCTTGCGTGCAAGGCTGTGGGTGTGGTAGGTAACATAGCCCACAAAATCAATTCCCCGGCTTTCCACCGGGAAAATCTGATAATTGCTTTTCATAGACAAATTGCGCTCGGTGTTCAGGTAGTCGTTTATGAACACACGCACACCGTGCAAAGTCGCCTTGTCTCCTGCCAGCACCACAATATCGTCAGCATAGCGGTAATAATAACGCACCCCGGCCACCTCTTTGATGCGGTGGTCAAGTTCTGACAAATAAAGATTGGCGAAGTATTGGGAAATGTAGTTGCCGATTGGAACGCCCGGGGCACTGTCTATGATGCCGTCAAGCAACAGAAGAACCGCAGGGTCTTTGATTTTACGGCGTATGACCATTTTAAGGATGTCATGGTCTATGCTCGGGTAAAACTTGCGCACGTCCAGCTTGAAGCAGTATCGTGTCCCCTCAGGGTCTTCCGCCAAGTCGTTACGCAACTGTTTAAGCAGGGAATGAATGCCGCGCCCTTTTATACAGGCATGCGTGTCTGCCGTAAACTGCGGTGTCCATATCGGCTCAAGGACCAACATAATGGCCCATTGCACGACCCTGTCCTTAAAAGGCAGTTTGTAAATCTCGCGCCGTTTGGGCTCGTACTTTATAAAGACTTCATAAGGTGAAGTCCTGTAAGTCCGGCAAAGCAGTTCCGTGCGTATCTCTTGCAGGTTGCTTTCAAGGTCTGCAAAAAACTTCTGCACCTCATCGCGCCGGCGCTTGCCTTGTGCCGCATTACAGGCGGCGGCACGCAGATTGTCAAGCGAACAGATGCGCTCGAACAAATAGCCGTATCGTTTCATTGGGTCTTCGGGTCATTTTATCGGGTCTTTGGGTCTGCTATGCACGCTTCGGAAACTGTCAACACCTGACGGCTTTTGCCTTGGTCCTACCGGCATCCTCTGCATTCATGTTATCTTTTGCCAAGTGGCACGGTCCAGCCCCTTTATCGCAATGTAATTTTTATTCGTGCAAGTATAGGGGCGACGAGTAGTTCGCATTCGCATTCGAAGCCGCATAGTTCGCATTCACGTAGAACGCACCTGCATTCGCACCATTGTTAGCGTTACCGCCAGCCGCGCGGACACGAAGGCCTTTTGAGGTCTTGGCGTTAGTCCAAAAGTAGTCGGCATAATAGGTAGCTGAACTTCCGCCGACCTCAGTAGGCATGGCGCACAGTCCCTCAAAACTCTTGCGCTTGATGTAGCCCTCAGTCTGCGGACATTCGGCAACTTTTTTAAGTCCTGCAACAGTGTTAGGGTCAAAGGCTGCCGCCATACTCTGTGCGACATACACCTCGCTCTTTTCTTCGCCTGCGTCCATTATCAAGCCGCGCACCCAACGCCACAAATGACCATAGCCGGCATGTACCAGGCCAAAGAATACAGGCACGTTAAATGTCTTGTATGGGGTTTCCTGATTCTCCGCGCTCTCGCTTGCCGGCAACGAGTAAGAGACAATGCCCGTACCGTCGCCCATTTCAAGACCGACACTGGTTGGAATTACCGGATAATAGCCATTGTAATTGCCCCAGTCCGGCATGTCGGTTACACCTGTACCAAAACCACCCTGATACAAGCCGTCGGCATCGCGTTCAGCCTTGAACGCAGCCTGCGTGTTGCGGTCGCCCATAATGACAAGCAAAAGGATTTCAACGGCCGCCTGTGCCACGAACCAATTAGCCTCCCAACCGTCTCCGCGCTTGCGTGCGTTGGTGCCGAAGGCTGTTGTACTGATAGCCGTTGCAGCCATTCCCAGCATCGTAGCCTGCGGCGTGTCAAGTGCCGGGCGTTTTGTGGCGCTATCAAGCGTCAAAGCGGAACCGTTGCCGCCTCTATACCGCTCGCTGTCGCTGATTACTGAACACAGCTTGTTTTCCGTGCGGTCCATTACTCCGGCACCAAGCCATGAGGTGCCGCCAACAGGTATGCGGTAACTTGTGCGCCCCTCGATAGGCTTCAAGGTTATTGCCCAATAGCTGCGTGAGCCCTCGCGCCAGGTGGTAAAGTACCACGGACGTGACCAGCACCACATACACTGACCCATTGAGCCGTCCAGTGCCGCAGGGCTGCCGTCCTCAAACTTGGTGCTGTCTTTCGGGTCAAGCTTGCGCATGGTGTGGTCGTCGGCCACAAGGTAGCGGCCAAGCCCCAATGTCTCAGGCAACTTTCTAAGGGCTTCAAGCGAGCCGAACCAGCCGGCCGCCTTGGTCGTGGCGTTGTCCTCGTTCCACCAGCGGCCCGCTATCGGGTTGCCGGCTTCCGACACTGCACGCTCCAGCTCCATGCGCCGGGTTTCGCCCGTCTCGTCCATGACTTCAATCTGCATAGCGCCAAGCTCGCCGGTTGCCTGGTCCAGTTCGTTGATGCGCTTGCCGTTTTCAAAGGCTGCCAGCAACTGCGCCAGCTTCGCCTCCTGTTCTTGTGTAAATGCCATTTTAATTGCTATTTAATGGTTGTTTAATACTCGTTACTGTATATTTCATAATCCTCATCGCTTACCGCGCTTATACTGACTGCCTGGTAATTGGCTTCCGTCGCCTGTGTCGCCGAATAATTCTTGATTACGACTTTCGTAATGTCGAAAATGTCAAGGAATGCGCTGTAAACCTCCAAAGGCTTCTTTTCGTCCAGAAATTCACGGAGCTGACGCAGTTCCTCGTCCGGGTAGTCGTCCGTAATGACACCACCGCGCACCGCCTGAACGCCCACAACGATGTTGATGTTCCAGTCGCCCTCGTTTATGTATTCTTTCACGGTGCCGTCCCGTCCGGTCAGTGGCGTGCAGACAATGCGCCTTTCACGGCTCACAGCGGCCACTGCGTCCGATAGTTCCATTTCCGAACCGTCCTCCTTGCGGAATGTCAGCGTACATAAGGCATAACGCCCCTCCCAATATGCGCGGTCGGTTATCGGGGTGCCCACCTCATGGGTGGTTATGTCCGCACCTCGACCCTCCCAGCTCGGTGCTTCTCCCGTGCGTCCGGGCTTGAACCTTACAAGCGACTTGGCGGCGAACTGCGCCGCGCCTACCGCCACAAATGATATGCTTACGGGTGATTTCATTCTGTTGCCAGTTGGGTATCATTGAGCGCACCCATTAAAGCCTCAAGCACTCGCTCCTTTATCTGCTCCGTGCCCTCGCTTATGGTTGCCGTGTGCAACTCTATGCGCTCGACAAGTTTCTCAATGTTAATGGTTACGTTGCGGATTTTACCGCTTCCGCTGTCGCCTGTTCCGCTGCCTGATGTGGTTACGGTATTCAGGCTCCCGGCTGTCGGATCAACGGTTGGAACAGCCACAGACGGAACGGCTGCACCTGTGCCATTGGGTGCGGTTTTCTTGCCTTTGGCTTTCTCCGCCGCCTCTTTCTTGGCGGCTTCGCTCATCTCTGCGTCGTATGCCTCATTGAATGCCGCGCCTATCTGCTTGCCGTAGTCGGAAAATCCGGCTTTCAGCTTGTTCAGTGCCGTGGATATTCCTGCGGCATCAAGGTTGAAAGCTGCCTTTATCAGGTCACCGATAGCCCCGAAGGTCTGTCTCGCCATTTCACCTATTCCTGTAAAGCAGGCTTTGAAGGCTGCAAAAGTTCCTTTCAGCACCGCCCTGAACTTTGCCGAAGTGTTCCAGAAGTACACGCCTACGGCAATGAGGGCGGCTATGGCTGCCGCTATCCAGCCAATTATCGGAATGTTCATAATTGCTACCGACACGGCACGGCAAGCGGTCTTTGCAGTTGCGGCAAAGGTCGCAAAGGAAGTGGAGGCAACGGTGGAGAACGTAGCGGAAGCGGTGCCGCCGGTTATGAATGACAACACCAGTGCGCCAAGACCTTTGAGGGCGTTGAATATGCCCACCGTGGCGAAACGAAGCACCGCCAATGTGGCGCGTGTGATGTTTATCAGAAAGCCGTTGGAAACAAACTGCCCTGTGATTAGTTCACGGTTCATAAACGCCATTTGCACACGTGCGACATAAACTGAGTTTTTTATCCAAGTCCACATGCCTGCCCAGTTAAGGCCCTTAACCCACAGCATCAATTTGCCTAACAACATAATCAAAGGGGAAATTTGCGCCAATGGCATAGCGGCATTAAATGCGGCGCCAGCCCACAACGTCAAGTCGCCCGTAGCCTGAAAAAGAGAAATTTTAATATCCTCGATTTTCTGGTTTACAACCGCCTGACGCTCCGCATAACTCTGCATGATGATTGCAGCCTGGTCGGTGGCGCTGTTTGTCCCGGTTACTGCCTGCGTGAAGCCGTCCAACGCCTCTGTGCCCTGTATCAACGCACGAGCTGCATTGTCATTTTCCACACCGAAGAACTTTGACAGCAGGGCACTGTCGTTCAGCATGGGTTTCAGCATTTCGAGCCGCTCTTTAAGGCTCTTGCTGTTGTCTCCCAATGCCACCACATCGATGCCGGCCTTTTGCAGTTCCTCTAACGCCTGTTTCTCCACAAACCTGCCTTTTGAAAGCTGACCAAGCACATTGCGAAGGGCTACACCGCCCTCGCTGGCTTTCTTTCCGGCCTTGTCAAGCACCTGTATGGCTGCGTTGGTCTCCTCAAAGCTGACATTTGCCGCCTTGGCTGCCATTCCGCACTGCTGCAAGGCTGCCGATATGGCCGGAAGCTCTGCGGATCCTGCCTGTCCGGCTGCTGCCATTACGTTCATCATACGCGCCATTTCCTGGCTGGCTGCCGTCGGGTCTTCCAGGCTTACGCCGTACTGGTTCATCGCCGTTGTCAGAACCTGTGCGGCTGCAACACCGTCACCGCCCATCAGCTTGCTGGTGATTTGTATGCTTTCGCCCATGTCGCGCAGGGCTTCCGGATATTTACCCAGTTCAGGGCTCAACTGGGACAAAAGCAGTTTGTAACCCTCCACAGCAACACTGGCATCGGTCCCGAAGGTCTTTGCAGACTGACGGGCGAAGCCCTCAATCTGTTTAAGGCTGTCCCCGGTAACGCCTGCGACGGCGCTAAGGTCGTGCATATTGCGGTCAAGCGCTATGCCTGACACGCTGAATGCGTCTGTCGCCTGCTGCAAGCCGTCTATGGCATTTTTGACCAAATCAATACCGGCAAGCACCGAAGTAAGTTTACCGATGCTGTTCTGCGCACCGTCAACCTTGGCCGAAAAGTCCCCGGTCGCCGTGCTCATGCCGTTGATGGTGGCTGTGTAATTGCCGCCGATGTTGAAAATATAGTCAAAAACGTTAGCCATGTCGGATTTATTTATTACTTTTGCAATGTGTTACAGATACATGTTTCTTTTATGTTGAGTCTTTTACTTAAAATAATCGGTTACGGGATTTTAATTGGTGGCATGTTTGGCTTAGTGCTCTATATGATTGACCTATTCCGTTATGCCTTTTCCAAGAAAGGCTCAGGCCCGCTCCCTTGGTGGGTGTTCTGGAGACCTTAACTTTTCCCGCTCCCAAATAACGCCGATATCAGTTCAGCACGGTTTTGGTTGCGCCAGCGTTCAAGCCAAATGGCCTGCGCGTAGAGTGCCGCCCATTCTTCCTCTGTCTCCACCTCGTCGGGGTCTTTGTGAAGGTTTGCCCGTATCAAGGCGCAACCCTTGGCAAATGTGTCCTTGTCGTTATCATCTGCAAGGGTGTGCGCCTCTACAAGTTTTTTAGGCTGCCCATACAACCGTTAACCAGCTTGCCGAGCTGAACCTGCACGGCCATGAAAAGCACGGCATCATTTCTAAGGTCCTCGCTGCCGCCCAGCCAACAGTTGTCAAACATCACCTTTCCGGCTTCCACCTCATCTGTCTTGGAAACCTTGGTTATTGCCTTGATTGTCGCAAAGTCTGGGCGTTTGAAATAGCCTATATGGGTATCTTCACCGTCCACGATGTCCACACGGTAGACCTTGCGGTGCTTATTCTTCCATGATTCTACCTGTTCGGGCGTAACGCCACCGTCAAATGTCTGCGCCTGCTGCGTCTTTTCCTTTTCCATATCGTTTAATTGCTGTTTAATCTGTTTTTATTGACTGCAAGTGGCCGTTAAGGTCGCATACTCTTAACGGCCGCCTGCAAGATTTCGGGTTACTGCTTGCTGCCCCAGTCTATGTGGGAAGGCACAAGCGGAAGTTCAACCTCCTGCCCGGTGTCACCCTCTTTCCATTTTCGGCTGTTGCCTGAGAACTGGCAGTTACGGATTTTGTCGGTAACTATCAGACCACTGTCAGGCAGATACTGCACGATTACATCAAAAGGCGGAAGGTCCTGCAACCTGCCATTAGGTGCCTGCGCCTGAAGTGCCTGCACCTCCTCCTGATAAAGAATGAGTTTGCCGCTTGGGGTGATGCGTCCTTTTGCACGCCCCACAGGGTGGCGACCGGCACCCCACTTGTTTACGACTTCCTGTTCATCGCCATACTCCACGCCGACAATGCCCGTTACAGGCACGCCGCCGATAAGGACAACCACATCGGCCCAGGCGCATAGCATACCATTGACCAAAGGAATGCCGTTGTTTATTGTACTTGCCATTTGTCTTGTTTTTTGAGGTTATACAGTCTTGGCAAACCCTATCTTTATGTTGATATGGCGGATTACAGGGCTTGCCACATTCTTGATTACAATGTCTATTCTACCAGTGCTCGCCACGTCCTGCTCCGGGTCAATCTCGGCTTTGTAGCCGCTGAGTTCTCCGGCTCGCTCCATATCTTCGAGGGCAAGGTTGGCGACATTTTCAAGGTGGCTGACGCTATAACTTGCCAGTTTGCCGCTTTCTGCGTCCACATAGACATTGCCTCCAAGCTCAGGCACGATATAGGTGCGGACACCACGTACGGCCTTATCCATAGTGCGCACGCTCTCGATAGCGGCGTAGTCGCTGGTAGCTTCGTCCATTGTGTGGCTGTCGTTCATATAGCTGCCTGTCTGCCCCGGCTGGGTAACAAAGAACAGGTAACGCGCCTTGTCCAGCTGCTCCACAAGCGCCTTATCCAAGTCCCTGTAAAGCGTGCCGTCTCCGAAAGCAGGAACACTTATGCCAGTCGGGAACTCACGCACCCAGGCAATGCACTGGTGGACCTTGGCACGGCTCAGAAGACCCAGAACGGTACCCAGGCCACTGACGCTGCTCTTAGCTGCGTTGCCTTTGTCCTTGTAAAGTGCCGCACCGGTTCCGCTGCCTGCCTGGCCGATTACCACGCTGACACGGCTCTTGCCGATACCTGCCGCTTCCTGCGTTATCTGCTTCACGTTTGCCACTTTCGGGGCATACAGGATTGACAACTCGGCTGCCTGGTCCGCAAGCGTGTCGCCTATGCCTTGCAGCGTCGTGATGTCGTCCGCACTCATGTTGCGGTCGCCGCACCATACGCCCATTTGTCTGATACGACCGCCGGCAAAATTCTGCACGGTCTTCAATTCCGCGAATGAGTATGCGTCGCTCGCCCCGCTCGGCTTGGCGAAAATGCCGACATACAGGCTAACCGCAGGATTAGTGCGGTAAATCTCGCTAAGGTGGAAGTGCAGCACCCTGACCGCCCAGCTGGCAGCATCGGCGGTAATGCCTGCCGCTTCCGCCGCATCTATCGTGGAAATAGCCTGTATTCTTTCAGCCTTGAAACTTGCCGGTGTCTCCGTGTCCGGCAAATACGCCACAAAGCCGGTTATATGGTCCTCGCCTTGCAGTGTCTTGGGGACATTCCCATTGGTTCTATTGATGGTTAGTTTCGTGCTCATTCTGCCGTTACTTTTATAAGTTCCTTGTTTTTGAGGTTGGCGGCGTGTGCCTTTGCGTCGCCCTCAATGGGGAAGCACTGCCCGTCGTCCGTAACCCATACATACTCCAGCCTGTGCATCTTGCACGCTTCAAGTCCTACCGCTTTGAGCATTGACGGAGCATCTACCTTGGCTGTTTTCTTTGCCTTTGGCTTCGCATTGCCCTTGGGTTCCTTGTTCTCTGCCGTGGGGGTCACCTCGGCCTTTGGCTGCCCTGTATTTTTAATTTCTTCTGCCATGTCTTTTGTCATTTTTTGAGTTTATAAATTATCCACCCGGCTGCCGCCAGAATGATTGCCGCCACACCCCACATGACGCCTTTCTTGATGCGTTCCCAAAGGCTCGGCGGCCGTTCTGCGACTACCACCGCCTCGGACAGTTCGCCACCACTGTAAACCTTGGTCTCCTCGGCTTCTGTGTTCTCCTCGGCTCGGTATGTCGTTACCTCGCGGCTCGTGCCGGTGCGGTCGGTTCGCTGTCTGATTCTTGCCTTTACAGGGTGTTCCCCGGTCTGAGGATTTGTCGGGGCTTCGGTATCATAGATTTCAATCTCCGTAACCGTTACAGCCTCGCCGGCTTCCTCATGGGTCCGCTCTTGCTCCTGTTTGGTCTGCGTCTCCTCCTGCCGGGTTGTCGTCTCCTCGATCTGCGTTTCCTGTCTTTCGCTTTTCAGCACTTGACGGGGTGAGGAGCAACTCATATTTAACAGGGCAGCGCTCAACATGAGGACAACCCCAAATACGTTCCAACGCGGCATTAAGCCGTTGTACATCATTCCTTAACTTGTTTATTTCGCTTCTGAGTGGCGGTACAATCGACTGCATCAGGATGTCGGAAGCCTTGCGCACGTTTTCAAGCTCATGGCTTTTTACTTCTGCGATTTTGTCTTTCAGCTCAGCACGGAGCTTGCCGACTTCGACCTCATACTTTGCACGCTCAACTTTTCTTCCTATCCACGTCCCCAAAGGGCCGGCTACCGCCGCTACAAGCGCCGATACTATGATAGTGATTACTTCGCCGCTCATTCACGTTTTTACTGTTTTATGCCTATGGATTGCAACCACTCCGACACTTCAAAGCTGGGGCAGTATTTCATCCACTCGCTGGGTTCTATCTTTCCGTTATTGTTCCTGTCCGGGCTAAGGTCCCGGTGCCCTATGATTTTTACATCGGGGTGGCGCTTGTGGAAGTCAAGCACATACTCAGCCATTGCCTTGCGCTGTGCCGCCGTCCTGGTGTCCTTTGATCTCATCTGCTTGTCGCAACCACCAGCATACACTATATGCCTGCTAACGCTGTTATAGCCTGCTGCGCCGTTGGTGATTTCCCAAGGGTCAACAAAAGCGTCCTCGTTGTTCTCAACAAGCCGCTCACGGGTACCGTCAAGCCGGAACAAGTCCGTATAACCTACCTGCCGCCAGCCGCGCCCCTGTGGCTTCGGGCTTGTGTGCATACGCCTTATGTCGGCGGCGCTCACGTCCCTGCCCTCAGGGGTGGCGGTACAGTGGATCACCAGATATTTTAATTTCTGCTTTCCCATGTGGCTTTACGGTTAGGCTCCTGGTGCGCTCACGATTGCCGCACGGCTCTTGGTGTCTGTCAATGGCAGACAGATGCCCCACTGGCGGAAATTCACGAGGTTGCGGTGATAGAGCGGATCGTTCTTGGAATCGCTGTGGTAGAAGTTTGTGGAACCGTATGCCTTCATCATGCGACCAGCATAGAATGCTACGGAAGCGCGGGCGTCACCTGTCGCAACAGTTGCACCCCAGGCTTTCTTTTTGCCTGTGCTCATGGTGTAGTACGGCGTGCCGTCATACTCGTAGATGTCAAAGCCGTACATACGGCAAATCTTGCCCTCTGTCTGGTTGATATTGTAATGCTCCTTGAACTTCTGCTCAGTCTCCAGAAGGTCATTAACGTGGTCGCTGCAAAGTACCAAAATACGGTCTTTCTGAGGTATGCCCATTTTATCAAACTCTCGTTTGAGGGACAGAAGGTCGTTGTATGTCATTTTCAGGCGTGTGCCGTCGCTTGCTCCTGTGGTCTTGATTACAGGCACACCCTCTTTGTTTGCGTCCGGGGCGATTGCGTGGATTGCTTTCTGTGCAATCTTCTCACGCAGCGCATCGCGGTGGCGCTCCTGGACACTCGCCATTTTGTCATAACTGATAGCGTGGAGTTCATCATCGGTTACAGGCGTCGCCTCGGTGTCGAATTTGTCAAGGCTGATAGGCTTGTCCGCATCTGTAAGGGCAGTAATGGCAAGCGGGTAACTTGTATTGTTCACAAGCACTTTAGGGTCGCCGCCCATTTCCGTAAAGTGGATAACGTCATTTTCCACATACTGGTTATAAGCTCTGATACGCTGCATCCAGCCCAACGCCTCAGGCGCAGTGCGGAATGTCTTGATCATTTCTGCCGTCCAGATTTCTGTAAGGACACCGGCACGCATCGCACCTGCCGGAGCAAGCTGTCCGGCTACAAGGGCAACGGCATTGCCCGCCACAGCTCCGATTCCGGCTGGCAAGCCTGCCGCTGTGGCAAGCACTGCGCCGGAAGCACTGTTGAAAGCTACCGCGCCCACAATCGCACACAGGGCGCACATCACTTTTTTAAGAAAATTGCTTTTCGCGTTCATTGTTTCTCGTTTTAATAATTGTTCTTGTTCTGTTAGTCTTTGAGTTCCGGACACTCGACCCCATACTCTGCCTTGAAAAGTTCGGCATATTTTGCCGGGTCGTCCTTACGCAAGTTCAAAAGTTCCTTTTCTGGCACTTCACTTAGTTTTGCATACTCCTTGGGCTGGGCACCGCTTCCGGGGGCGCTCTCCTTGCCAAGGTTGATTACCTCGTTGGGCTTCCTCTGTGGAGCCATGAGTTTCAGCGTCGCCGTCAGACTTTCAAGACCTGCGGACTTGCCCAACGCAATGAAGTGGTCGCGTGTCTCCGCCATAATTCGCTTTTCTGCAATGGCAGCATCAACCGCCGAAGTTACAGCCGCCAGCTGGATAGACTCCGCCTTGTCGGCTTTGGTTTTGAGCAAGCGAACCGAAGCCACCGCCTGCTCCTCGGTCGCCGTTTCGGGCAGGCCGAGCAGGGTTAAAATTTCCTTGTTCATTTTGTTTTTTATTTGTTTGTTATTTTCCTCGCCCTTGCTCTGTTCGGGGTCGGTGTTTGATTTCAAGATAGGCAGTGCCGGGTGTTCCTCGCCTGCCGCAAGGGTCAGCAGCTTGCCGGCCTGATAGAGTTGCAGGGCTTCGTCATTGCTGCCGATGTCCACTATGCTGACCTCTACAAGCTTGGAGCGCGTAACCGTGGCGCGGGTCTGCCCGTCAAACACCAAAGCCGGGTCGTCGCTTACCTCCAAAGGTTCAAGGCCGGCGGAAGCCATGCGCAAGAAACCGTTTTCCCATTTACTCTCTACCTGCTTGGCAAATGGGTCGTTTGCGTCAAATACAGGGGTACCTATAAGTTTGTCCCCCTCACGCCTCAGGTTCTCGATACGGCCAATGGGTCCGGCGGTGTCCTGATAACTCCGACGGTGCATCCAGAGCAGTACCGGGTTGCGCTTGTACTGCTCCAGGTCTATGCCTGCCGTAAGTATGCGCGTGCCGTAACTATTGACGGCTTCGGTGGATATGATTACTTCTTTCATTCGTCTAAAAAATAAAGCCGGGCACGCGTAACGCCGCAATGGTGTGGAGGGTGGTGTGCGCTCGGTGCACCGGCTTCGTTAGTCAATCTTTTTACCTTATCTGATTGTTGTTGCGGAGGTGGGATTTGAACCACACGACCTCGAGGGAATGAACCTCGCGAGCTACCGGGCTGCTCTACTCCGCGATGTGCTTAAGCAGCGCAAAATTGCGGACATTCTGCAACGCTAACAAAAAGAGTGTAAAACTTTTACACTCTTTTTTACTGCGGCTCTTTTTTGAGCCAATTTTGCACCAGAAAAGCGTGCCACAAAGGGTGCGCTATACATCTAAAAAACTGTTTTTGATATGAATGGCTACTAAAAAAGAACTTGAAAAGATGCGAGAACACGCGCGTCTGCTCTTTATGCAGGGCGAGCCCCAAAAGGTCATTGCCGAAAAGGTCGGAGTGTCCGCACAGACAATTACAAAGTGGGTAAACGACGGAGGCTGGCAGGCTGCGCGTTCCGCAGCGAATATCACGCGCCCAGAGCTCGTAAACAAGATTTTGAAAAGTATCGACGTACTTGTAGAGGACCTCGTGAACGAACCAAGCCCGGAAAAGACGGCCGCAGCCGCGGACAAACTTGTAAAGTTTTCCGCAACCATTGAAAGGCTTGACAAAAAGACTTCCGTAGTGGACGTTATAGAGGTGTTCATGGCTTTCAGCAAATGGCTGCAATACCGCATGAGCTTCGACCCGAATGTTACGCCCGAACTGATACTGACAATTAACAAATATCACGACCTGTTCATCAGTGAACAGCTGCAAAAAACTTTTTAGCACATGGCAACGAAAGCGGAAATAATAAAGGCACAGGAACGGTGGAAGCAGCACTGTGAGACCGTGCAGGCAGCGACTGCCGTAAACATAAACGAGACACAGGCGCAACGCCTTGCACGTATCAGACACCTGCGCACGGATTATGCCGCTTTTGTCGATTACTACTTCCCACACTGGACCATAAACCCGGAAACAGGGAAAGCAACACCATGCGCACCGTTCCACGTGTCAGCAGCCAACAAAATTTTGAAAGACCGGAACCTTAAAGCTGCTTTCCAGTGGCACCGTGGCGCTGCCAAATCTACCAATATGGACGTATTTGTCCCCATGTGGCTAATGGCTCAGGAACACCGCGAAATAAATGTAATGGTGTTGGTCGGCAAGAGTGAGGACAACGCAAAGACGCTGTTGGGCGACATTCAGGCAGAATTGCAGTATAACCAGCGTTATATCCACGATTTCGGGGAACAGTATAACGTCGGCACTTGGGAAGAGGGCGAATTTGTCACACGCTCGGAAGTAGCCTTTTTCGCCCGTGGCCGTGGGCAGTCGCCCCGTGGTCTGCGCTACCGCTCCCACCGCCCGGATTATGTAGTCATTGACGACCTCGACGATGACGAGTTGGTAGAAAGCCCGGCACGTGTCACTAAACTGTTTGACTGGGTGCGTTCCGCATTGTTCGGAACTCTTGACGGCGGACGCGGACGCTTCATCATGGTAGGCAACCTCATTGCCAAAAATTCAGTGCTGGCGAAGTGGTGCGACATCAAGTCGGTACACGTTACCAAGGTGAACATTTACGACAGCAAGGGCGGCATTTCGTGGGCTTCCAAATGGACACCGCAGGAAGTCAAGGACATTGAGAACGTGGTGGGTTATCGCGCCTTTCAAAAGGAATATATGAACAATCCCATAATTGAAGGCGCAATTTTCCGCAACGAATGGATCCGCTGGGGAAAACGCCCTGCCTGGTCCAAGTTCTCGGAACTCGTCCTGTACATCGACCCCTCATTCAAGGGTTCAATAAAGAATGACTACAAGGCTGCGAAACTTTGGGGAAAGGCAGGCACGATGCTTTACCACCTCCGCGCCTTTGTTCGCCAGTCCTCCGTTGCCGAAATGGTGCGGTGGTGTTATGACCTGTACGAGTGGACCAGAGAGCAGGGCATTTCCGTCCGTTGGTATATGGAAGCCAATTTTATGCAGGACACCATACTGGACGAGTTCCGCCGTGAGGGTGAACTGCGCAGCTACCAGTTGCCTATTACAGGCGACAAGCGCAAGAAACCGGACAAGTTCCAGCGTGTGGAAGCCATAAGCCCGCTGTGGGAACGTGGCTTTGTAGTGTACGACGAGACACAAAAGGACGACCCGGACATGCTTGCCGGCATTGACCAGACACTGGCTTTTGAAAAAGGAATGCGCGGACACGACGACGCCCCCGATGCCGACGAGGGCGCAATCTGGCTGTTACAGAGGGACACCCGCGCAAAATCATTTAACCCCTCTTTCGGCAGGAGGACTAATGCAAAAAATGTATCATGGTAATCATTGACTACTTATGCGCCTGCCTGTTTGACTGGCGCAAGAAAAAGGCTATCAAGCAAGCCAAAAAATCAGCGGAGCTTTACCGCAAAAAATTCCTGGTGCTCGTACATAACGGACGCCCCGTCTGCGTTTCCATACAGGGCATTAAGCAGCTGATAAAACAGCATAGGTTTGCCCCCGGCTTCACAGCGGAGAAGGCACGCCAAATCGCCATTTATGAAGCCAACCCCTCTAATTCCTCCGCCCATGTTTCTGACCGTTGACGATTACCGCCCTGTCTGCGACCAGTACGAGTTTGAGCAGATAACCCAGAATGAGGACATACGGCTTTCTGCGGAAGCCGCCGCGGTGGAACAGATATCCTCATACCTGCGCCACCGCTATGACACTGACCGCATTTTCTCCGCAGTCGGGGAATGCCGCAACCCAATGGTCGTGCAGTGCGCCGTTAATATATCCCTGTGGCTCATGGTTCACAGGCTGCCCCAGAACATGGGACACGAGCGCCGCGAATGCCTCTACAACGACGCCATTAAGTGGCTGCGTGATGTCCAGGCTTCCAAAGCGTCCCCGGATCTGCCTGTATATGTGTCGGAGGACGGCTCCACCGACACACATAACCCCATACGCACCGGGTGCATGAAGCCTAACCGTTACGACTATTAAAGACCAATTAAACGCTGTTTAACCGATGTTTCGACTATGCGCAAGAATAGAGATTAAGGGCGACCGCTCATGGTCGTTTGACTTCGCCAATGCCGTGGAGATAACCCGCGATATGGAGAAGCTGACCACGGAAGCCAAAATCACCATGCCTAAAAAAGTCAAATGGGACGGTGCGGACGAGATACCTGTCAAGCGTGGCGACACGGTTACTGTTTCATTGGGATATGACGGCAACCTGCAAACGGCGTTTGCCGGCTATGTCAGGGATGTGGGCTTCAAAACGCCAATAGTGATAACCTGCGAGGATGATATGTTCAAGCTGAAACAGATGCCGACACAGAAAAAGGCGTACCGCTCCGTTACGCTTGAAACACTTCTGAAAGACCAGGGAATAAACTACCGCCTTAACATCATGGGCGAGCAGGCGCTTGGGGCTTACAGGGTAACGGCCGACACTGTGGCCGCCTTGCTCGGCAAGTTATCGGAACAGGGTGTCCGTTCCTTTTTCCGCTATGAGGACGGCGAGCCTGTGCTGTACTGCGGTGTTCTCTTTGAAAGGGACACGAAACCCTCGCAGGTGTTCAAAACTGGGCTTAACATCATTTCAGACCAAAGCCTGCAACAGCAGAAGGCCGAAAACATGCGCCTGCTCGTCAAGGCGGTCAGCCTTATGCCGGACAACAAAAAAATTAAGGTGGAAGTGGGCGACGCGGACGGTGAGCGCAGGACACTGCACACCTACAACAAGACGGAAAGCGAACTGAAAGCCTGGGCGCAGCAGGAAGTAAAACGCCTGAAACGCGACGGGCTGACCGGCTCGTTCACCACTTTCGGGCACACCCTCGTTGATTGTCTTGATGCCGTCGGCATCATCATCGACGGAGTAAAAATGGGCGTGTATCAGGTTAAAAAGAACGTGATTAAATACGGCGACGGCGGCTTCCGCCAGGAAATAACCCTCGGGCTGCGTGTCGGCTAAAATTACAAGATTATGGGAAGTATTAGAGATGCTATAAGACAGCTTGCACAACAGGACGGGGAAACGGCCGCCCTTGTGTGTACCGTGGACGAAATAGACAAGGAAGCCCGAACCGTGGACTGCACGCCTATAAACGAAGGTGCGCCGCTCCTTGGTGTCAATCTGCAAGCCAATCAGGGGTCGGACTTCGGTCTGGTCATTTATCCGGAAAAAGGGGCTTACGTGGTTGTCGGCTTCGTCGCTGACGGTGCCGCCGGGGTCGTGCTCGCCACGGACAAGATAGAGTCCGCGGAACTGGTTATCGGGGAAACTTCCGCCGTCATTGATGCGGACGGCCTACGTGTGGAAACTTCCAAGATGTCCGCACACATCAACAAGGAGGATATTATTTTCAACGGCGGTAAACTTGACGGCCTGATCGTTATCCAGAAGCTCACTGACAAGCTCAATGAACTTGTGAACACTTTTAACAGCCATACGCATAATGTTACCGTCTCACACCCGGGAGGGTTGTTTACGACCATTGCCCCGGGCAGTTCCGCAAAGCCATTCAACAAATCCGATTACGAAAACACCAAGATAAAGCAATGAAAATTTTAGGACTTCAAACAGATACGGCAACGGCTGACCTGCTCGTTCATCAGCGCTCCGCCGTCGTTGCAGAGGCTTCCGGCTTCATTGCCGAAATTGTCCTTCTTTCCGCACCCGGGGACTTCAAGGAAATGCCCCTCCTCGGTGCTGATGCGCCCGCCATGCTGGCCGCCAACCGCGACCCGTTCTGGCCGGGAAACACAAAAAAGATGCTGCATAACATTGGGCTTGATGTCTCGGCAATAACCGTTGCAGACACCGGCGTAATCACAATTTCATAGATATGGAAATAACAGTAAAGGACCGCCAGACACTTCTTGACGTTGCAATCGTCGCCCTCGGCTCCGCTGCCGGGGTGTTCGCGTTTGTAAGGCGCAACGGCATATCCCTTACCGCCAGGCTTGCGGACGGGCAGGTTCTGGCTTATGATGCCGCCGACATCATAGCCCCGGCAATACGCGACACATACGATGTACGCGGTTTGTCCCCGGCCACCGACATTGACAGCGCAGAATACAAAAGCCTGCTGATTGCAACAGGATCATCCGCTAAACGGTACAACGACACTATGGCGGACACAGTAACGGAACAGCCCGGCGGTACGCTGCAAGTGGACCCATTGGAGGAAGCCATTGCCGATGCCATTGCCGGACGGCCACCGAAAAAGAACACGGAAATACACCTTACACGTATATTTCAAAATCCGTTCGACGACATATTCGCATAATTTTAATACTCATTATAATGGAAAATTTTACACCCATACCCTTGCAGTCGCTTGACACCGAAGCCCTGGCGGAACGTGCCGTCGCCATTCGTGACGCGGTACAGGCCAAGACGGTATCAGCCGCACAGGTAGGCTCTCTTTTTTATGACTTGGTGCAGTGTTGCGGAAATGTCCGTGACGCTCTCGAACTTTTCATAAACACCAACCTGCCGGAAATTCAGCAGGACATTGACCAAAGGCTCGCCGGGGTGGACTCTGCCGTGGAGAAAGCCGCAGCGGAGTTGCAGAAGTCCGAAGCCTCACGCGCTTTGGTGGAGTCGCTGGTGGCTTCGCTATCGTCCCAGAACCTTGCCGCGCCGCTACGTATTGACATAAAGCGATACCCGGACTCGGTAACACTGACCAACACGATGCGCCCGCGCATTGATGCCGCCCTGTTCCCTCGTTTCGGGCTTGGCTCCATTTTCTTTTATGCCGAAAACTCGGCCGCAAGAATAACCCCGGACGGGGAAATTATCCCTCTGGAACAGGGAACCGCCCACATATATGCGGTGGCAACCGGAAACACTTCCGTTTACAAATCCATCAGCATTGAGGTTGTACCGCCACGCCTGCGCATTGCAGGTGATGCGCTGCGCCTCGATGCGGAAGGCAATTTAAGACTCACATAATGGCACAGGCAAGACATATAAACTACAAAAGCGACTTTGTCCTCCGTGAGCGTTTCCGTAATGCTTCCGGGGATATTGTCGCATTGCCCGATGTTGATTTCACGCTTGAATATCAGACCAAGCATGGGCACAAGTTCACCGCATCACGCACAGGCGGAAAATATGAGAATTGCACGCCCGACGGTGATGCCCTGCTCGTCATTTTCAAGGATCACGGACTTTGTGAGGGCGAACTGTGCAGGGAACTGCATTTGTGCCTGATTAACGACCTTATGCCGGACGGGCTCCAAAATGTCTATTACCCCGAAAAAATCAACGTGCAGCTGTGGCACCTCGCCACCGACACGGAGGGCGTGATAGAGTGCGACGCATTGGCCTCCTATACCCGTGGGCTTCCGTTCACTTATGAGGACTTCACGCCGGAACAGCTGGCTAAGCTCAAAGGCGACAAGGGGGACGCATTCACTTATGATGATTTCACCCCTGCACAAATAGAACTGCTCCAGAAGCCCGCAAACGCTGCTGCGACACAAGCCAACGAAGCGGCAAGGAAAGCCACAGAAGCGACCACAAAGATATTGAGCCAGGGGCAGAAACTTGCCGACATTGCAGACAAGGCGGTCAAGGACTGCAACACCGAAACGCAGAAGGCAAAGACCGCCACGGAACAGGCAAACACGGCCACCCGAAACTCACAGGCTGCCGCCGTTGAAGCACAGTCGGAAAGGGTGCTGACCGAACAGACACGCCAGCAGCTTGAAATCGTGGCGGAACGCGCGGAACAAGCAGCGCAGCCTATTCCCTCGGGGCTTCGTGTGGAAACGCCTGCCCCTGTAACTATCGGCAACCCCGTGCCCCGATATATTGCCGCAAAGGTGCTGCCACTCTCCGCACTGCAAAACATCATTTTTCAGACCGACGGCAATGCCGCCGGCATTGAACCGGACGGGCGCATCGTGCCCAAAGAACCGGGAACGCAAAGGGTGCATGTCATTCCAACAGGCGGCACACGGTATTACAAGACAATCAGCCTTACCGTCGTGGCTCCTGCCTTGCGCTTGTCTGCCTCTGACACGCTGCGTCTGGACGCTTCCGGAAACATACGTTTAACTTAACATTTTGAATAATGGCAAACCTCATTACTAACATACGGGACTGGTTCGACCGCCCCACAAGGTCTGAAATAATGACATTGGCGCGTAAGGCGTCAAGCAAGCAGGGGCTCAAGGTTACAGCTCAGCTGCTCCAGCAGACCGACACACTTACAAAAAAGGACATTGCGGACTGGCGCAGTGCCCACCAAATGGCCATTGACTACGAGAACCCGAACCGCTGCCGACTTTATGACATTTATGCAGATGCGGTTCTGGACGCCCACCTGTCCGGCTGTATCGGGCAGCGTAAGGGCAAGACACTTCAAAAGGACTTCCGTCTTGTGGGGAAGGACGGCAAAGAGAACACCGAAGCCACCACACTGTTGCAGCAGGAATGGTTCACGGACTTTATGGACCTTTGCCTTGACAGCCGTTTTTGGGGACCTACACTCATACAGCTGGGGGATATTATACACGACGAAGACGGCGTTATGCGCTTTGACGGCGTGGACCTTGTGCCGCGCAAACACGTCGTGCCTGAATATGGGGTCGTGGTAAGGTCGCCGGGCGACGACTGGCACAGCGGCATATCTTACACCGACGGGGACTTCGCCAACTGGGTTGTACCTGTCGGCAAGGGGCGTGACCTTGGCCTGCTGTTGAAGTGCTGCCCCTCCTGCATATCCAAAAAGAACATGCTGGCTTTCTGGGATATGTTCGGTGAAATTTTCGGACAGCCTATGCGTATCGCCCACACTTCAAGCCCGGACGAAAGCGAGCGCAGACGGATTGAGGAAGCGCTCCAGAATATGGGCGCGGCATTCTGGTCACTGTTCCCGGAAGGCACGGACATAGAGATTAAGGAAAGCAGCAGAGGCGACGCCTACAATGTCTATGACAAGCGTGTGGACCGCTGCAACTCGGAACTTTCCAAAGCTGTGCTGATGCAGACAATGACCATTGATTCGGGTTCCTCACTCTCACAGTCGGAGGTGCACCTTGAAATTTTTGAGCGTGTAACGGAAAGCGATGCCGCAATGGTGGCAAATGTGGTCAATGGGCGGTTGTTGCCGCTAATGGTGCGCCACGGCTTCCCTGTGCAAGGCTTGCGCTTCCAATGGAACAACGCGGCATCATACACCCCGGCCGAACAGCGAGAAATTGAACGCCTGCTGTTGGAGTATTACGAGATACCGCCGGAATACTTCACGGACAAATACGGCGTGCAGATAACCGGTGCCCGTGAAGCCAAGACACAGCCGGACCGTTTTTTCGACTAAGCCCCGCACCTGATGCCGGGCTGCGGGGCTCATATCGCGCGTTTAACCGTGCTTTGGGCGACTTGTATAGCGACGACCTCCTGCGCCTTGCAGAAGGCGATACGCGCCCCGATTTTGACGATACGGCATTCTTTGACGCTGCCGGCATGGTCTATAATGCGGGGCGGTTTGATGCGTCCATGCTGAACACTCCGGAAGCACGCAAGATGATTGCCGAAACGCTCCGCATACTTAAAACCGGGATTGATGCAGGGCTGCCGGTTGAAGTGCCGGAAGTCGTGCGCTATGCCCTCGAAAACAATGCTTTCATTTTCTCCGGGTTCAAGGCGTTTCATACGCTCCGCGAAGTCGGTTTGTCCCTGCTTACGGACAAGGGCGAAATAAAGCCTTTTGAGACATTCCGCCACGATGTGGAGAATGTGAACAAGCGGTATAACCACAATTACCTGTATGCGGAATATAATCACGCCGTAGGGGCTTCGCTGATGGCTTCACGCTGGCACCAGATTGAAGCCGACGGCGACAAATACGACCTGCAATACCGCACGGCCCAGGACGACCGCGTGCGTGAGGATCACGCCATACTGCACGGCACGACGCTGCCGCCGTCTGACCCGTTCTGGGGCAAGTATATGCCACCTAATGGGTGGAACTGCCGTTGTACCGCCGTACAGGTCAGAAAGGGCAAATATCCGCTTTCTGACCCTGCCCTGTCTATGCAGAAAGGCGACAACTGCACCGAAGCCGCAAAACAGCAGATTTTCCGCTTCAATCCGGGCAAGGAACTGCAACTGTTCCCGCCTAAGCACCCATATTTCAAAGGTCCAAAAACGGAACAGTTAAAGCAATCCATTGACGGCTACACTCCTGCTGAATGGACGCCCAAAACAATAGCAGAAGCAGAACAGTTCTACCATGACAAATTAGGCGTAAACTGTTCACTGAAAGGCTTTACGTCAAAGCAAATGGAGCAAATTAAGGCTATTTTCCGAAGTGTTGAACGTCATTTTGAATGTTACCCGGAACTAAAAAAGAAAACGCAGTATGTCGGCACAATTCAGGGACGTGTGGATTTGCTTGTGCAAAAGAAATTTCAGGAACTTAAAAAGGACTCCAGATACGAAAGCCTCGGGGATGACTATCTTATGGAGTATGCGAAAAAATTCATTAAAAGTTATAAAGTCGGTCCCTCTAAAAATACGTATGCTTATTCTCATGGGGCTTTCAGCGAATGGGGACTGGCTGGCATTGCTTTTAATACCATGTGGAAAGGTGATAAAATAGACACATCACTCGCAAACGATGTAAAGAGTAAATGGCACCCTGTCGGAACAGATACATTAAAGGCTGTTTTTGACCATGAACTCGGCCACGAAATAGACCGACTTATCGGGCTGCGCAATAATTCTGATTTTTTGAAATTGTACAATGAAGAAAGATTAAAAGGCAAGGAGCATATTATGGACAACCTTTCCTCATACGGCTATAAAAACGCGGCTGAATTTATTGCAGAGGCGTGGTCTGAATACCTCAATAACGAAAAACCGCGACCTATTGCGGTTGCGGTTGGGACTATAATAAAAAGATTGTATGCAGAAAAGTATCAAGATTCAGGCTCCACGTCAGCGGCTACATAAACGCGCATTGTATCGCGTGGCCTTGCCGGCTCAAATATATAATTGCCTTTTTGACCCTCAAATATATGGTCGTGGCTCTCTGCACCGTCTTGCATTATCTCAATCGGGATAATGTCAAACGCCGCACAAGTTAAGCCTTTTACAAAGTGCTTGCAATGCTCACACATATAAGGACATTCCTCTATTTTGTCTATAATCTTTGCCATACCGCAAAATTACAATTTTTATTTGATTAAATAACAATTAAACGCCAATTAAATGCTCAACGCCAACGAATTAAAAACGGACATACTCAACGACCTGCGTGTGGAACTGTCAGAAGAGTTCGACCGAAACTTTGAGCGCAAAGCCTTTTTCTCGGACAAATGGAAGCCACGAGCATACGATTACCCCAAAGGTTCGCTCCTGCTCGTTACCGGTGCCATGCGCCGCTCCACGCAGGGGCGCGTTGAGGGCAACGGCGTGCGGTTCTCATCAGCCCTGGCATACGCAGCCATTCACAATGAAGGCGGCACCGGGTTTAAGCCTGTCAAGTCACACCAGCGCAAATCAAGGAAAGGAAAGGTTTACACGGTTCGCGCACATACCCGAAAATTCACAATGCCGAAACGCCAGTTTATCGGGGACGGTCCAGACACACAGCGGCTTATTAGGGGTGTAATTGATGCAAATCTGCAAAAGTTTAATTTATCATTAACCAACTTCATAAAGAAATGAGAAAAGCAATTTTTTTAGCCATTGCGGAAGCACTTTGCCCGGCAAATCCGTCTGACCCAAATGCCGACACTTCAAAAAACATAGTTCCGTATGTGGACTTATGGAATGACCAGGTAAACCTCCTTGGCGGCGGAACAGCCTTTGAAACGCCTGCGGTGTTCGTGGAGTTTGAACAAATAGACTGGAAACAGCAGAACGCAGGGGCACGCCGTGGCGAAGTTGCGGTGCGTCTCCACATCGTAACTCGTGCCGTATCTGCACACGGCTTTCATGATCAACGAATGGAGGAAGCTCTTGCCGTGTTTGACCTGATAAATGCAATCAACGCAAAAATGCAAGGTTTGCGCGGTGAAGGCTTTGCCGGCTTTCAGCTTACCACCTCCGCAACCAACCACAACCACACTGAACTTGTGGAGAATGTGGAGCGGTTGGTAACATCTGCCCAGGACTGTACCGGAATGCGTCAGTTTACACGCGCTGTCGGCCTGTCCGCGGACATTTCAGCCACAAAGTAATACAGCAGCACCCCTGGCGGTTCAAAGTCCGTCAGGGGTGCCATTAAATGCCCTAATCAAATAGTGTAGGCGTGTTGTCTTGCCGGGATTGCTGTTCATTGTCCGGGGATATTCCCAAATAACTCAGGTAAGTGCGGTAACAGATACCAAACTCTGGTTCAATCCAATGCCGCCAAACAGCCCTGTAACATTTTGCCTGGTTCCCGGCTTCATAATGCAGTGCGGTGAGCGCTTTAATCTTTTTCGCTCTCGCTATCGTACTTTTATGCCGTTTGCTCATTGTCATTTGCCCGATTATTAGTACCTTTGCGCTATCCTTTTACATCGGGCGGCGTCTGTTTACTGTCTTCGGGCAAATGTGAGCTACGCTGCTTTTTTTATGCGCCTGTTTCTGCTTCCGGCTTTTCGGTTTCCTGCTCCGTTTCCACCATATCAACATCAGTTATGCCAAGTGGAATGTTACGCCACCCGTTGCCGGTTGTCTCATCACGGTACTGCGCACGGATATATCGGCGCGTTGCGGTAGGCATATAACTTTCTTGAATGATTTTAACGCCCTCCTTGAACTGGTCGTCGCTGCTTTCCTCAGCCATTTTCGCCAGCTGAAGCACACGGCTTGCATTGAGGTTGCCCTGCTTGTCCTTGCTCAACAGCCGGAGCACCGTATTTACAAGGGTCTTGGTCTTTTCGTCCGTGGCAAGGCTTTCTATGTACTTGCGCACCATTGCGATGCCGGTTTCCGCCATATCGCTCCAGCCGTCAACCGTATTGACACCAAGGGTCAGGCGCAGGCTGCTTTCAGAATTGGTGAAAGTGTGGCTGTACTGGCCGTCCTCCTTAAAGCCCACGACTTCCTCTTTCATATCAAGAACGGTTTTGAAGTTGCTGAAAACCGTGTCCTTTACCGTGCGTATGTCCTGGCTCAACTTGCGGAGTTCTGGCACGGCTTGCGCCAGTTCCTCATCGACCAGTTGCTGATACGTTACGCGGGCTGCCTTGCGGCGCTCCGCTGCTTCCTTTTTCTCTTTGTCTGCCTTGTAGGCTTCCCATTCCTCCCGCTCCTTGGCGGTCATTGTTACCTGTTCACTCATTGTTTAACGGGTTTTAATTGATTATTAAATACTGTTTATTATTCGCCTTTATCCTTTTACACCGGCGCAGTGTCAGTTGTCGTAATCTTCCGTGTCCGGCGACTCGAAGTCAAGCGAGCCCGCCTCCTCACTTGCCCACCATGCAAGGGCGTCCAGCAGTTCGATCTTGGCGTTCTCCGCCATGTCTGCCGTCTGCTCCTGCACATAGGCTTTAATTCTTTCCAGTTCCTTGCCCATTATTATTCTGTTTAGTTAGTTCTATTCGTTTCGGTAGTACCACGCAATAATTACAGGCTTCACAGCAACGGCCGAAAGTTGCCACCGGGTAGGGGTCATTACCACCCTTGCTCAGTTCTCCGCCACAAATGCAGCAGCGTCCTTGTCTGTCTTTTTCCATATCCGGTCAGTTTAATACAGGGTTGGTTACTTTGCCTCCGCCAAGCGTCTGCATAAGCAATGCGCCTGTAAGTGCGTCCACATTCTTAATGTCCTTGGTCTTGTTGTTGAATGCCGCTATAAGGTTGCGCAACCGTTCCCTCGGTATCTTGTTGAAGTCGCTGTAACCTGACGCACGGCACGCGATGCCTTTTATCTTGCTTATATTCTGTTCCTGGCTCGTTTCACGCAGCCAGCAGCCTATCGCTGCAATTAGCTGTTTTCTCAGTTTGTCAAGCGATGCGGTGCCGTCCTTATGGTTCACCTGTTCGCTCAACTTGGCGCAGATGTCAATTAACTGATGCTGGCTGAGGTCCCGGCTGCTCTCTACGCCCCAGCTTTGCAGTAGCGTGCTCTTTTGGTCCTCTGACAAACCAAGGACGCTGCAAAGGGTGTGGAACTTTTTAAGTAATCCACGGTGGATCTGGTCCATTGTCTTGTTTTCTTTTGCCATAGTCATTTTTCTTTTATTTGATTTAACCAGTATGCGTCTGCTCCCTCTTTCCAGATTATAAAGTCCTTGCCGCCCTCTCCAAGTTCCGGCACCTCGTAGCGTGTTGTTACAAAAGCCTTGTAGCCCTCCACCCTGATTTTTATTTCTGCGTCATAGCGGATTGATACCGCGAGGTTTCCTTTGGGTTCTCCGTGCTTCTCCTGGCTTATGAAAATGAAAAGTTTGTCCGGGAACTCATCTTTTAACTTGGTGTAGTCGTTCCATTTCCAGCCGTGCAGATATTGCACGCTGTCAATCACTACGACTTCCGGACTTTTACGCTTATTCAGTCTGGTGCGAAGGTCTGCCATACATTCCTTATTCAGCAGGATTATTTGGCTGCCTACTTCCTCCATTCCCACACGTTCCCAAGCCTTTTGCAATGACAGGCTCAAGCCCTGTTCAAGTGAGTTATAAGCCACTTTCCGAAACTTACACAGATACTTGCAAAGCATCAGCAGGAAAGTGGTCTTACCGCTGCCGCTTCCTCCGAAAATCAGCCAAGCGCCGCGCAGTTCTGGACGGCCGAAACTTGCCAAGAATGGCCCGTCAAAATCCGCCGTCTCGAACTGTGCCGCCAGCACGTTTTTATTGCTTATTGCTCTGCCCATGTTGCATTAAATCTCCTGTATTTTCTTATCTTTCACAACGACACCACGGAAGCCGCAGGCACGCATAACCTTGGCAAATGCACGGTGTTTGGCTGCCACGTCATCGGCGGTATCGCCTGTTATGGTTACTTCTACGAACCGAAGGTGCAAGCGTGTGCATTGTTTAACCGCGAAGTCCACAGGCAAACTGTTTTCAAGCCATTGCCCCAGTGGCTCCGGCACCGCTTTCGCTTCAAGCCCTATGCTGAATTTGTAGTTCATCATTTTGCTTCTTTTCTAAACCAGCAGACTATGTTATTCACGAAGTCGCCCACGCAGTCCAAAAATTTCCCGAAGTCCTCCGTATTCACAACCACACGAACAATGGCCAGCGGCAAATAAATCACATACAATGCACAGACCGCTATGCCTGCAACGGCAAATGCAATTGTAGCAAGCACTTTGCTTAATACTTGGTTTTTCATAATGCACCTCCTTTCAAGGCTGCCCATACGCTGCGCTTTACACGGCGAAGGTCGCCCTCACTTTCGTTTATAATTCTGTTAATGCCTTTGGTGTCGTTCAGTCCGTTTGCCACGCACACGGCTGCGATGTCCTCGCTGTTCAACACCGGCAGTTTTACGAACTTGCGCCCTATACGGCTGTATATCTCTGCATATCCCTTGCGGTTCAGCCTGACACCTCGTTCAATGCGCTTTTGCAGGAAGCTGGTTGCGGTCAGGATTATGCCGCAGTGTCCCTCCAGCTGGTTATAAAGGCTGATGAAGAAATAAAGCACCTGGTCAGTCAGTTTGTCGGCTTCGTCAAGGATTATAAGGGGCGCGTCCTTGCGTTTGAGGGTGTCCACTATATCGTCCATCATTTCGCTTACCGTCGTGCCGCTCACGCTTACACCCATACACTTCAAGAGCTTGCCCATAAAGGTGCGGCGGTTCCAGTACTCCGAACAGGTCAAGTGGTATGCGTTGGCGTGTCCGGCGGCATAGTTCTTAATGGCCTCTGTCTTGCCGCACCCCGCATCACCGGTAACGGCAAGCACCAGCGCATCGGTCTGGGCATTGGTCAGCGTGAAGGTCATGCACTCGTATGCCTTGGTGTTCACGACCTGCCACCCCTCGGGCTTTCCGCCTGTCTGCGCGGCTATCGTGCGCCACATTTCGTCGCTGATAGTGTCCCATGAGCCTGCAAGCACTTTGCTTATTGTGGCACTGCTCACGCCGTTAAGGCTGTTGGCTGCTTTGTTCTGGCTTCCCTTTTGGTCACAATATGAGCGCAGCTGCTCGCAAATCTGTTGTTTCTGTTCCTTTTGCATCGTTTAATTGTATTTAAGTTGTTGTTAAATCAGTATTTTAGAAAATCGAATAATCATCAGCGCGGTAGTCGCTTGTGTCTGTTGCAGCCGCTCCCTGCGGAATGACAGGCACGTCCACCGCCTTAACCTCTATGGCTTCTACATCAGCCGCCGCAAGGCGTTTCATACTGCGCTGGTCCTTGTGCTGTCCTTTGCTGTCTGTAATCAGCAGGCGGTCTTCTATGCTGCCACGCAGTGCCGGTGTACTCGCTATCAGTTGCTCGGTCCGCTGGTAGTTCAGTGCCATGCGCTCTGCGGTCTGCTTTTCCAGCTGCTTGTTGAAATCCTGCACACGTTCCAACTGCTCATAATCGCCTGGCTTGCGGTCTGCAAGTGCCATAGGCTGCACATACTTTTCTTTGAGCATATAGCGGCGTGTGCCGTCGTCATTCACAGCCAGAATTTCGCTGAGGTCGTCAGGGTCATACTTCACCGTCCAACGCTCCGCGGCATGTTCGCGGAATGTCAGGTCGAAGCAGTCATAATCACGCTTGACGCCTAAAATGGTCGGGCGCAATCCGCAGCCCTCCAATGCGTTTTTGAAGCCTGTTTCCTGCCCGAAGTTCAAGAGGTACTGTTCACGGCTCAACGGCAAGCGGCGTTCAGGGGCCAAGTTGCTCATAAGCTCACGGAACCTGTCCACCTTGCACATTCTTTCCAGATACATCACCTCATCTATCTGCTTGCGCACGCCCTGCTCGTCGGGGAACTGGTGACGCAATTTGTTCAACGCCTCACTGTTCGGCTGTTTCTTTGGATCCGTGGTTACACCGTATCCGCTCCAGTTGTTGAACCTGTTGCAGAAAGTGGTGTTTAAGTAGTTGAAATATGCCTCTACGGGCTTCGCCTTGGCATTCTTTACCCTTGCCGGGGTCAGTTTATCACCCATGACGGCATAAAGCGGCGACATTGCCTTAAATGCGTAATGGTCGCACTGTATCTGGTTGGATCGGAGCATTTCTCCGAACAACTCCCGGCTGTGTACCGCAGCATTGCGCAAAGCCTCTTTTATCAGTTCGGGACATTCCTGCTTGCCGACAGCATAGCCTATCGGGTAGTCAATGCAGGGGTCAAGCACTACGACTATGGTAAGGCGGTTGGTGTAGGTCGTTACATTTCCGCGCTTGGTCTGCTTGGTGTCCTGGTATAACAGTTCCACGGTCCAGCCGTCAAGCGTCCACATCAGGAATGGTGCGGTCGGACGACTGCGCTTAACCTGCATTTCCTTGTTGTTCCGGAAGTTTGAAACGCCCAAACGGCCGGCACTGACCACCACGTCCAATTTTTCACGCCACACGCCCACGGCTGCCGGTGTTATCTCTTTCCACCCAATCTCACGCGCAGCATGGTTGTAGTAGTCTGCGACACGCACATCTGTAAGGTTGTTATGGTGGCTCAATATCGTAGCCAGCAAACTTTCCTGATCCTCCGTTACCACCTTGCCGGCATTGTTGTTCTGGTACTTGCCGCTTATAAAGCATTCGTAACCGCTCGCCAGATATTCAGAGAACTTCATTTGCAGACGGCGCGGACTGCGTGGCAGTGAATGAGGGTAACGGTCTGCCAGATATTCAAGCGAATTGGCAGCCTTGCGCCAGAACTCACCCAATGGAGCACGTTTGTTACCGCTCTTGCTGCGCTTGCTTTGGCAGTCCTCAATACAACGGCGAAAGGCATTCATGATGGCACAGTTATTAGCAAGTTCCACCTGCTTGGCTTCCGGCAAGTTCCTGCCGTCTGAAAGCTTATAACTCTGATAGAACAACAGGGCTGCGCCGTCCGGCTCTATCGTGTCCATAAATTCGCGGCTGTCTGCCTGTTCCTGCAAGTCCGGGTAACGCTTGTAAACCTCTGTACGCCATTTGAGCGGCAAACTGTCCACGACAAACAAGGCTGCACGTCCATTACCACCCTTTTGTACCTGTTGCACCTGTCCCTTGCGTACAAGTGCTTTAAGGTTGGAGGTAGTGATTATGCGCCCGGTCAGTTCCGCATGGCTGATACAAACTTGTCCGTTAATCGTCTCCATACTTACAAGCTTTCAGCAAACAGTTGAATCTCGGTAAGCTTTGCAAGGGGGATATTTTCCCATTTTCCTACACTCTCACCTTTGCGGTTATACACTACCACATTGCCGGTGTCTTTGTCCGCCTCCAGCTTCACGCCATTGTCGAAGTTCTGGAGCATCAGTTTCCGACCGTCTGCCGTAACATTGTGCAGGGTTTCACACTCCGGCAAGTGGTGCATCGGCTTGCCTTTATAGTCTCTTACCGCCACATAGCGGATTTTACGCGCCAACGATGAGTCCTTACGGTAGGTCAGCGCCATATACACGAAAGTTTCTGTACACTTGAACAGTTTAGCCAACTTGGTCTTGTTGGCGGTTGTTACGTCGATGTAACGTCTTGATGCTGTTTCCATATCCTTTTACTTTATTATAAATCTGTGTTTTACTTGCCCACCTGCCCATTTTTTTGTACTTTTGGTGGCTGTTAAAGTAGTAACACGCTGCAAAGATAATAGGAAATTTCCTAACAATAAAATAATTTCATAGGATTTTTTCTACATAGTGGCACTTTATCCTATAAAAAATGATATTAGAGAGGTTAAAACAGTACATAGATTTTAAGGGTATTTCGGTTGCAGCCTTTGAGCGTAGCATCGGAATGGCAAACGCATCATTTGGGAAATCCCTGAAAAAACAAGGGGCCATCGGTACCGATAAATTAGAAAATATCCTAAACATCTATCCCGATATTTCCCCAGCGTGGCTACTCAAAGGGGAGGGGAATATGATTTTAACCGGCGAAGTATCACAACCAACACAAGAGCCTGCGCCTACATATTTACTGAATATGGTGAACGAGAAAGATCTAACCATTAGGGAACAAGCAGAAGAAATTGGGGAATTGCGCGAACGCATTAGACAACTTGAGCAAAGATTGGGAAAAATTGCCGACGATGCCAACACCGTGGGTACTGCAAATGTCGGATAATGGGGCTTTCACCTGCGTTCACCATCGTACCTCATTGCACCCCATTCAAGCCCTTGAAATAGGGTGTTTATGCTGTTTTACTCTCTTTTTCAAGCTATTAAACATAAAATACATTGAATATTAACAACTTAAATAGACAATAAATATATTATTTAATGGCTCGTTTTTGGCATTAAAGGGGTGTTTATCGCCCAAAAAACGCCATTTTCAAAACAAAATACGGCATTAAAGGGGTGTGAACACACCCGCAAGTGTACCCCCAAGTGTATCCCCAACTATATCCCCAACCCCATTTTTGAAAACAAAACGAGCAAAAATTCACAGCCACTACCCTACCGTTTTAACCTCCAAATTGCCGGTCTGTCCATTCGCCATTTAACACCTGATTAAACACCTATAAACGCCAGCCATTACAACCTCCAGAACAGGCACGCGACACATTCCCCTGCCCTACCCTATCCAATCGGCACAAACACCCACAGGAAGCCCATAAACCGTGCTGTTTGCGCCTTTCAGCCCTCCGCCACTGATACCCTTGACATATACGGAAAAGCGGCAGCAGTGAGCCATAAAAGCCCATTGCCACCGCTCAAATTAAAGCCGATTAAAGATGTATTAACCCACGATTAAACGGTTATTAAATGGTCGCGTTCAAAAATTAAAGCCGGATTAAAGCAAATTCAAGTTTTTGCACGTTTCGTTTTTCAAAGCCAGAACTTCAACCAAGCATCAAACACACACCATATCAGCACCTTACAACAAATTCAAGCACACAACATATTGCTCACTTCGTTTTCATGCCCATAGACAGATTCTCGTGTCTCCAAGAAGGTGATTGATCAGCTTTTGGCGAACGATAAATTTGAGTCCTTTATTGATGTCGTTAAGGACCTGGATAAAGACACACGGGAGTATTACCTACGAAAAGACTGGAAACTGATTCTTTCTTTAGAAGATAAATACACGAAGGATTCTGTCGAATATAAATTACTATTATTAGCCATTAAAACCCTAGAAGACCCGTCAATAGTTTCTTCCTGTGTTTTTATCGGCGACAAATGCTTGAAAGAGTATTCGGTTAAGGATAATGTAACTTGTGCATTCTACTCCAATGGAATAAACATCTCTGTAGATTTTTCATTGTCTCGTCTTTTGCCCGATTACGAGAACCAGTCTGGCAAGATAGAAGATGTGAAGAAACTCTTTGAATCCCCTTTGGCTTGGGACAAATTGGTTAGGGCTGAGCAGAAAAATGCCGATTGGGTGGAAGAAATGTTGAATAAGAAGCTTGGCATCGTGCATCCCTGTTACGCTGACTGGATTGCAGGTGCCGGTAATGCACAGCAATATCTCTTTTCCGTATACTGCCGTCGACTTTCCTGGACTACTGTCAAGGGGTTTACTATTGATTTGGAGAAAGAGACAGACTCTTTTGTAAATGAGTTGATGGACTTCATATATGAACACCAATTGACCATCTCGACATCTCCGTTTACATGTAAAATTGACAAATATTTCTCCGGAAAATATTTCAATAATGATTATATTACCAAAGATGAGCAATTATTGCCAGTTCTCGAACGATGGGCAAACAGTGAGGATAAGAGGTATTTCCTGATAAACAATGGCATTCAAACACCTAATAATGATGCCATTCTATTTAGAAAAGCTTTCATTAATGATGAGAATTTTTCCAACTTTGATTCATTATCAGAGACGGATAGAAATAAAGCCCTTGAATTCCTTGTGACAACTGACATTGTCGCGTGGCCAATTACCGGCGAAAATCAGTGGAATTATTTAGAGCAGATTCTTGAAATGCGTTACTCTCCTCTGAAAAAGGCTATTGAGCTGACGGAACTTAAACTAAAATCCATTGAAATGAATCGGCCGTCTTACTTGAAATGGGTTGAATCTAATTATCCAAGCATTTACCTCTATGATGGGAAGATGCCGATGCAAGTAAATTATGATAGTTCAAGTATTATCTTGGCTCATTTTTTTGAGAATGATTATTACTATGATACTGCCGAAAAGAAGTTATATATTAATAAAAATAAAAATATTGAAGGGCTTTTATTCGATCTTTCCATGGATAGTAAAGTGCCGTTCAGCCATGACGACTACAAGGCTGTCTTCCTGGTTGGGATGACATCTATTTCAAATGAAGAAATAGAACAAACTCAGAAACGCATTGAAAGCTTGACCACTGAACTTTCCGAAAAAGAACAACTCTTGATTCGCTATAGGCAACGTTTTGGTGACTTAAATGAAAGCCACGCCACGGATTTTAATTCACCCGGAGGGAACGTCATCATTAGAAAAGGTGATCTTAAAGAACTGTCTATAAACGAAATGGCCACAGTTCAGATTGAGGCCCAACGCTTCCTTATGCTGACCCAGCCTCAATGGCAGTTCCCGGAGCACTATGGAGATGTTAATGAGGATGGTGAACCTTACCATTACTCGACCGCTAAAATCATAGACGAAAACGACACACCTACACAGATTGTGCTGAAAAGCCACAAGGCAGAGGGAGAACCACTGAAGATCAACACTTTTGAATGGACGTCCATTTCAAGAGACAAAGCGAGAATATTTGTTTATACCGGTGGTGACATCAAAGAAATAGATGTCAAAGATCTCGTGAGCGACCAGCCCACCGTGAAAATTTCGTTTAGCACCGAGAATCTGGACATCGAAGAAAGAATTACGGCTTTTGCAGATAGCCTCCGATATTTTAAGGAGCTACACTTTGATTTTGATAGTTTCAATTTATCAAAACAAGCGAAGTCGCTCTCTGGCATGTACAACGTGAATGACCGGCGGCAAGGAGCCACTTCCGACAACGATTTGTAATATGA
>OJAW01000189.1_pt1 | contig 47986 bp, 81 predicted proteins | sample 1589151 | NCBI WGS metagenome assembly OJAW01 (sample SAMN03283290) | human gut metagenome | biome: human-associated habitat; material: feces | host: Homo sapiens | place: Peru | collected 2012
GGCTCCGATTTCCGGCGGGTTCAAGCCGAACCGTGCCGAAGAGGATTTTGATATGGAGGCACCTGAATAATGGCTACTATCCGTTATGGCACCATCATCGGCGGCCCGGCCCGCAAAAACGACCCGCAGTTGCGCGAAGGGCTGATGAACGTCGCCCTGCAACCTGGCGCACTGGTCGACTTCAACTCCTCCGACAAAATCATCGCGCATGCGACTGCTGGCGGTCACGGTTTCCCTTACGTTCTGCAACATAACTATGTTGGCGGCGGCGACGTGAGCGAAGCTGTACCGGCGAATGCTACCGGCATGGCAGTACAATGCGAATTTGGCGTAACGTATCACGCTCTGGTTGCGGCATCCTCCGCACTGGTAAAAGGTACTCCGCTGGCAAGCAATGGCTCCGGCGCGTTAAAAGTGGCTGGCACAGGTGATAAAATCCTGTTCTATGCGTATGAAGCCTACACCGTAGCATCTGATGGCGCTGAACTCGTTGCAGTTCGTCGCGCTGGCAATGCTGCAATGCCTGCGGCGTAAGGAGCCGAACAATGGAAAAGATTATCTTTACGAAAGGCCTGATCACCAACTCGCAGGTGGTTAAAGAGCAATGGCGTCACCTGACCGTTGACCGCAAGGTTTTCATCAATGGTGAAAACGCTCTGGCGAAAGAATACGGCGTAAACGCCACCGCACTGGTAACGAAAGACTACTGGCGCGAAGTGGATGACGTGACCACCCGTGTATTCCGCAACGAGTCCGGCATGGATATGATGGCCGACCTGATGACGCTGGCGACCAACATCAACATCGGCAAGACCGTGGCAATCAGCCGCATGGCTTCCGACGCTGGTAAGGTTGTGCGCACCATCTCCGGGCAGGAGCCTGAAGACCTGGATAAAACCCGCTACTCCTACAGCGGCGATGTAATCCCGATCTTCAAAACCGGTTATGGCCGCGAGTGGCGTGAGCTACTGGGCATGCAGTCTGAAGGTTTCGACCCGCTGATTGATGACCAGGAAAGCACCACCTTCAACCTGCGCGCAGACATGGCGGATTATCTGCTGGTCGGCGATGCAAGCCTGAACGTGAACGGCGTTTATACTGCTTACGGCATCACCAACCACCCTAACACCGTGCAGCTTAACCTGAGCGCTTCGGGCACTGGTGCGCTGAACATCGACCTGCAAACCGCGACCCCTGATGAAATCGTTGAGTTCTTCAACCAGGATTTCCAGGCGGTTCTCGATGCGCAGAACGTGTTCGAGCCGGTTACTCTGTGGGTTTCTCCGTCCGTGCGCCGCTCCTTCAGCCGCCCGTACTCCAACGCGGCAGGCTTCAAAGGCGGCACCATTGAGGATTACATCCTCGCATTCGGCAAAACCGGCAACGTTGGCCGCATCGCGTCTATCGGCACCAACTTCAAACTGACCGGGAACCATTTCGTCGGCTATGTGAAGAATGCGCTGTATATCCGCCCTCGCGTCGCTCAGCCGGTATCTACCTATGCAGAGCCGCGTACCACGCCGCACGCTAACTTTAACTTTTTAACGTGGGCTGCTATGGGTTTGCAAATACGGCGCGATTATTCAGGAAAATCAAAGGTTTTCAACGGGTATGGAACACAAACAGCGTTGTAATTGATAAAGGGGGCGTTAGCCCCCTTCTTTATATCTTATCTCGCCATATACCATCCATTGAAGCATATAGCACCACTCCCATTCTGTAATATCATCCCTTAACCATCGGCTATTCTTTTTGAAGTTGTACTCGGCTGGCTCAGCTTTAAGGTTATGCAAGCAATTAACTAGCTCTGGATACACAAGCTCATTCTTAACAAACCAGTTAACAGGAAGAATATGGTCAATATGCCAGGAGCTTCTATTATCAAAGCTCATCCATGCCTCCATTGTTGACTCTATATGGTTAATAAATTCATCCTTTGAGTAACCAAGAACTTCATCAACGCTTGAATCAGAAAGAATGGCGCCAATCTTGACGTCCATCCTTTCCAGAGTCTTCCTCAGCAACCTATGGTGTGGATTGTCTGTCGCCCATTGCTTTACGTTTTGCAGTGCCTTTGCGTTACCATTTTTTGAGTAATACCATTTACGATAAATCTTCCTTTTCTTCTCCAAAAACTCCTCGCGCCTCAAAGGGTCTTCTCTCATCCTTTTGCTATATTTGGAGCCATTAAGCGACCTCCTTCTCCTGTTTTCTTCCTTTGAGTAATATTTATCATATGATTTTTTCCGGCTAATGCGCTCCCTTTCCTGCCCCTCACTTGTTGCGCGCTTGGCTCTGGTGAACTCATACAAGCAATCCTTGCATCTTCCTCCGCCGGCAGTAAAAAAGGTGACACAACCACATTTTGCGCATGGTATTTCAGTGCAGACAAACTGCTTTAATCCCTGCTCTCTGGCTTTAATAGCCAGTTCTTTTCTTGTAGCCATAGTGTAATCCTTGCTGATTTGGTTTTGCCATCTTAGCACATCTATATGTCATGTGTTATAATTAATCAACATCAAAATAGAGGTATTTATCATGGCTAAATATGAAGTAATCGCCAGCGGAATCTTCGTCAAGGATAAAGACGGTCGCCTGCGTGAGCTTGCTATTGGCGATATCATTGACGAATCAAGCCCACACATTGAGTCAAAACTTCGCCCGGTTAGTGAGAAAGTTCTGGAAGTTGCAACTCCGCAAGAATCGCAGCCAAAGGCGAAGAAAACCAAGTAAAATAAACCCGCAAACAAGCGGGTTTTTTATTGGGGGATTTATGGCTATCAGATACGAAATTTTTACCACTCCGACTGATGGAGAGGTATTGTTGGGTGAAAGGATGTCACCTGACTGGACGGCGCTACAGGTCAACGTTGTGCCACTGGATGCGTCAGGAAACTACACGCCATTCACAAGCGGCACGGTTGCTGTCAAGGTGTCACCCTTTGATTCCGGCGATTACTGGATTGACGTCAACAATAATAATTATTATGGCGTCGCTTTGCGCCTGAAAATCGTCAAGAGTCAGTTACCAGCGGCAGTGGCATCATTGCGCGTTCTCATCTGGCGCGCTGATATCGCACCACCGGCCAGCAGCCTTACTGTGCAATCATACATAGAGAGAGCCAATAAACAAGGCAAGCTGTTTACCGCATCACGTCGTGTTGATGCGGTTGCAGGCTCCGCCAACCTCGATAGCATTTTCATCACCGGCGCTAAGCAAGTTATTTTTAATCAGCGCATTATCGGTTACACCGGCAAGGGTGTTATCGCGTCAATTTATCGCGGAGCGGTTGCGACTGGCGGAACGGCTGCGGAGATAAACAACCCCAACGATATAACGCCGCAAGCAGTTACCGCGCAGCTCCTGACCGGCGCTACAGTGACAAGCATCGGCCAGCTAACCATTGCGGCGGCGTATAGTGAAGGTAACGCATCGAATCAGGGGCAAGGTAATTCGCAGGCCATATTGGGTGAACGCGTTATCATGGCACCAAACACCACGTATCTTCTGCGCATCACGTCGCTTGACACAGCAGCACAAAACATTAACGCCTATGTGTCCTGGTTTGAGGATGATACTTATATCAATGGGTAAATGATAAAGCCCCGTGAGGGGCTTATTTGCGATTCTTAATATAATGCTGCTTTGCAATATACAGCATCTCATCAAACGCTTTTCCGGTTACACTACGGCACTGTCGGTAATGCTGCAAAGCAGCCTCAATGGCTGAATTGTCAATGCCAGGCAGTTTTTCGCGCAGGTTTTTCTCTATGAATTGTTCGGGATTCATTACCAACTCTCCACCACGTTTGCGCATTCATCATAAAATAAGAAATGCCTTGTTTTTTCTTCGTAACGCTTCATTTCAAACGCGATTATGTCCTCCTGATAGTGAATTTTCTCCACCTGGCGAGCCACTCCGTCTCGCATTAGGATGTGATCGCCTTCTTTTATGTTTTTTGCAGCAGTGCCAATTGTAATCATCACAGCTTCTCCAGAATCGCCAGCACTTCACTCAACTCCGCAGAAGGAAGGCGCAAAAATTCTTCTGTCTCCTGTGCCACATGGCCCTCAGCGACAACCATGTGATCTGCTTCTTTCAGCAACTGAATCAGGCGGTCAATCGGCTTAACTTTTTTGGCTTTGAGCGTTTTCGCCGTCACCTTATCCTTGCCTTGCGCTTTCGCTTCCTCAACGGCAGCATCAATAACGTTAACGGCATCATCGCCATGCTCGCGCGCCACTGCAACGGCGTTGGCATAGCTGATTTGTCCTGCATTGATGCGCTGCTTGATGGCATCAGGTACATCACCAAGTGACAGGTGCATCTGCACATCAGAAACAGAGCGGCCGACCTTCTTGGCGATTTCTTCATTCGTCCATCCAAAACCTTTCAGGCGCACATAAGCCTTTGCACGCTCAAGCGGGTCAAGCTGCTTGCCCTGACTGGATGACACCATGAAGGCGATTTTATCCGCTTCATCGCCGGTGAAGTCTTTGCACTCAATGCGCGCAATTGGTACGCCGCGCTCAATGGCACGCAATGCGCCAAGGTAGCGATGCTGACCATCAAGAATCTTGATGCGCTTACCATCGGCATCAGGAATAACAGTTAATGCCGGGATTGGCTGCCCCGATTCCCAGCACTGCGCGAAGTATTCGACGTGCGCAGGGTCGGCGTCGCGGATGTTGTATCCAGGCTCAAGGTAAAGCTGGTCCACAGGAACCTGATAACCCTTGTTAACCACGATTCCGCCGCGAGTCTCTTTGTCTGCATAAATTTTATTGAGAGATGTCATTTATTCCTCACTTTGATAAACATATTGCGCTTGCAATTGCAAAGCCGATAACGATTAACACAAGTTTTACTTTAAACTTACCCCATGCTTTCAGGTCTTGCTGACGGATTTCGTGGCGAATCATTTGGTTTCTCCGAGCGCTTTGGCGATTGCGGCACGCGCTTTGTCATATGGGCACATGCATGTAAAACCATTGTGGCCGCATGACTTATTACCACCTGTTTGCTCAGCCATTAATAATTGAAGTGCTTCCAGCAATTCAGGTGCGGCTGCTATCAGATTGGCATTAGCTACTTGAATTTCTATCTCCGGATCAAACTCAACATAAGCCACTTCAATTATCATCCCAAAACTTTGGTCATCAAGACCACTGACAGGGCCGATGCCCCTTCCAGTCTTGCTTGCCACCCACGGCCCCGGCGTACCTTTAAAACCTTTCATCTTCATCACCTCTAACATTTATTGTTGTTTCTACGTCATCACTATAGCGACACCCTCAATCTACGTCAACACTTTATGATAAAATTAAACCAACAACACTCACCCCGCGCTGTTCCGTCCTGAAAAACGTAAGGCGGCGAAATTGGATATAGCAATCGGCGTTATCGTCATAGCGTTTTCGCTGGTTCAGGTGTACAGATGCTGGAAGTTCATCATTCGGAGAATAATTAATGAGAGACGCGCTTCAGCACGCCGCAAACCAGATAATTAGTGGCACTGTCGGCCAGGTAATCGACAAGGCCGGTTATACATCCATCGGCACTGGTCTTGGCCTGAAGGTGGCAGAGCAGACGCCGGTCGCACAATCATACATTGCCTCAATGATCCCCCATTCGATTACCGAGTGGGCAGCGGTAGCCTCTATACTTGGCGCGCTGTCACTGGTGGCAAAAAACCTTTTTGAGATGTGGTGGAAGATTCGGGAGAGCAAAAAGAATGGCAGCACCGACAGCAAGTGAACTCGTCGCCGCCATGGCGTCAAGAGGCGTAACTATCACCACGGCAGATGCAACTGGCATCCTGTGTCTGGTAGCGAGCATCACAGAGTGCCTTGAACTTAATTACCCTGAAGACACATGCAGACAGGATGCAATTCTGCTATGGGCATCCATCCTGATCGCCTCAAATACAGCCGGGAGATACATCACCAGCCACCGGGCGCCATCTGGTGCGTCGCAATCATTTGGCTATGGAAGCAAGCCGTGGATGGCCCTTTACAATCAGATGAAGCTACTCGATACGGCAGACTGCACAGGAGACCTTGTGGAAGAGCCTGATGGAAGTGCAAAGCCGTGGTTTCGGGTTGTTACCGGGAGTAAGTGCAGATGAAAACGTCAACATTAACTGTAAATATCGAAATCCGTAAATGGTGCATGCCGTTGCTGATTATCCTGGTATTGCTGCGCCTTCCTGTTCCACGCTGGGTTTATACTCTTGAGGCCGCACCATGTCAGCAATAGCCAGATGGACTTACACATATCCATGCACAATCTGGCGGCTTACTGGCAAGGATAAGTATGGCAAGCCAACATTTGCCGCGCCAGAATCCATCATGTGTGATTATGGCTTCGATAAGAATCTGACAACTGGCACAGCTGGCAATGAGATTGCACAGAAAAACACATTCTGGACGGAGTATCAGGATGCGTCTGTTGGCGACTTCATCATGCTTGGCACCGTCACAAGTGCTGACCCTCTAGCCGCCGGAGCTGACCAGATTAGAAACGTAGTGAATTACGGCAACACACTAAATCGTAACGACCTTCCTGATTTTGCGCTGGTAACGGGGTAATGTATGAGCAGAAGAGAGAGACTTTTGAAGTGCGCGCAGCTTAATCTTGACTTGATGCGGTTAGGTGTCAAACCCATCTGGCAACTGCATTACTGGATGAAATAATGGCCGCCAAAATGCGAGGTATCCAGCAGGCGATTAAGCGCACTCAGCAGATAGTCGGCGAGATTACTGGCGAGAAGGCGGTATCAGCAATAAAAGCCGCCAACTACATCATCAGGACTGAATCGGCGTCTATGACTCCAGTAGCTACATCGGCGCTGATAAACAGCCAGTATGACACCGTTGAGGTTAATGGCACTCGCATAACCGGCAAGATTGGATATGCTGCTAATTACGCCCTGTATGTCCACAATGCACCAGGTAAATTGCTTGGCACGAATACGCCGCGCACAGGACGACTCAAAGGAAAGGGTAACGTGTGGGATAAAAGCGGCGAGCCTAAATTCCTTCTCAAGGCTGGCGAAAACACACGCGAGCTTGTCGATCAGGTAATTAAAAAAGAGATGACGCTAAAATGAGAGATATGCTTGAGCTTGTTGACCAGTACCTTAGCGATGCCGGTCTTTATGATGGGTGGACTTCTCAGCTTGAGTTCTGGAATGATACCGAAGTTGGCACAGATCGGTTTATGGTGCTGCAATCCAATGGCGGCACGAACGTAAGCAAAGACCTCGGCAATGATTATTATTTTTCGCTCTATGTTGTCGGCCAGCAGGGTCAGTACAACATCGAGGAGACAAAAGCAAAAGCGCTTGATGTCATCTCATATATCAAAGAGCATCCCGTTGATAGTTGCATTGGCATGATTCAGTTGCAGGCGCCGCTTGGTCGTCCAACACTCACTACAGAGCAGAGACCGGTTTACGAGTTGTTTCTGAGGGTTGTTTTTGGTGAGTGATGGTTCCCGCGACAGGATTCGAACCTGTAATCATCCGATTATGAGTCGGGTGCTTTAACCAGTTAAGCTAAACGGGAATTTGGTGCACCATACTGGATTCGAACCAGTTACCGATTGCTTAGAAGGCAATTGCTCTATCCTGATGAGCTAATGGTGCGTTTATTGTTGTGGTGGCAGCACACCTAGCCGCACGTTTTCAGTAAAGTTACATCAGGTGATCAGTCTGACGCTGTTAGGGCGTGAGATTTATGCCCCGCATTCACCACAACGGAAAGAGCACTGCCTAGATACTAGGTCCATTTCCTAACGGAAAATTCAATGCTCTTACCTGTTGTGTGTTGTGACTACTAACCCAGGAACCCATTACCGCGCTTTGGCTCGACCTTTTTACAGGTTGGTGAATGTATTTCATCCGCTTGCATTCATATGTTTTGCTTTCGTCACAACGGAAATGGCGCTACACTTTGCTTCGTACTCTGTGGCAATCATGTCCACTATGTAAACCTGCAACGCCATTTCCTGTTATGTGCTGGCGTCTCACATTAACAGTAAACCGAATGCCACCTGTTAATGTCCCTGCATTCTGCGACCAGCAAAGTAAATCTACACCACCATTCCGCGCCTGTCAACATGATATAATACGATTGTTTAGCTAAACACAGAGGATTCTAAACATGGCTATTTGTGCAAATGACAACGGCATCATCACAGGTCGCCAGTCGCTCATTGAGCTGGCTGATGGCTGCTGGGATGCCGTTCCCGCAGAGGAAGACTGGAAGTTTTTCGCCCCTATGACATCGAAAGGGGTCGACTTCAGCCCGAGCACCACTACTTCAGAAGCCGATGATGGCGATGGTTTTGTTGCCACTCTGGTAACGACTGCTGACCTGACCATTTCTGGAGACTTCGAGGTACGCAAGGCTGACAAAGCTGATGAGTATGGCGTGCATAACCTCATCAAATACTTTGTAACCGAAGTTAAAGCGCGTCGTCAGCCGTCTGTCTGGGTTCGTCAGACCACCGGTAACACCGTTGTTGTGGCCTACTGCAACATCACCGCGCTGAGCTATGACGGCGGCACCAACGACATCATCACCGGCTCTGTTGAGTTCAAGCCGTATGATGGTTCCACCGTTGACGTGTCCAGCATTGAAGACCTGACGCTGACTACCGATATCGCCGCCACACTTAGCGTTGCGACTGGTGCAACTCTGACGCTTGGCCCGGTTGTCGCCGCTGGCGGTGTTGAGCCTTACACTTATCAGTGGTACAAAGGCACATCTCCGATTAGTGGCGCAACTTCTGCCACATATACCAAGGCAACCGCCGCTGCTGGTGATGCTGGCACGTACTTCTGCCGCGTTACTGACTCAGCAACCAGTCCTGATTACGTTGACTCCACCAAGTGTGTTGTTACCGTTACGGCATAAAGAAAACCCCCGAAAGGGGGTTTATAGTTTATGTGGAACAAGTTTATATTGTTTGGTCTTTTTGCATTTATCACACGTTACGAATCGCCGGGTAAATGCATATCCATTCTGTCCAGCCATTGGGGCGCCGCAGGCAGCCAGGTTATCATTGCGCCCACTCTCAACATGAATTTTTTTACCTGCATACGGGTGTCCATTACTCATCATCATCCTCCTCACTAATCGCAGTATCGAGTTGACGGCGAAGCATACACAGCGCGCCATGCGGCATAAACTGTGAAACCATTCCGTCGAATATCTGGCGGTTTAATTTATTATCAATGCGCGGCCTGATTGCAGACCAGCATGACCGTATAGCGCGATTAACCGGACGGCGGTCGAGCATTGCGAGTCGCGCAGCTAGCTCAATAGTCACGAGTGCATCAAGATACTGCTCACAGGCGTAGCGGCCTTCATCATCCATTATTATCATCCTGCATCATGAGAAATACTATCATGGCGGCGCGGAGTGGGTTTTTATGGTTCATGCGATGCTTAACATATGCAGGCTTGAATTGCGCTCGCCATGTTTTCTCGTGCCTGTTCACCACAATACATTCCAGAGAAATGCCATTATTAACAATAATCGGCCATGCATCTGCTGGGTTGTTGCATGGGTCAAATTTACACTTAAATTCCCGTTATCAAAAAAGAAAAAACCATCGTTATTAATATGCGCAAGCCCACCATTTTGGCAAAAATCATTACTAAGCCAAAAGAATACTTTTTGCGCAACTTCTATATCACTCATCTTGCTGTAATCAGTGCTCATCTCTTATCCTCCACCACTACGCCAATCTTAGCCAGCAACAAAATCGCCTTTACGCGGGCCTCTTCATAGGTGTAACCCTGATCGATGTAAAGGTCGATGTAAAATCTCAAATCAGAATCAGTCTCGTTCATATGTCAAACCCTCAATCACCTTATGCTTTCAATCTACGTCAGTCTTGCTCTCCCTGTCAATGGTATAATTACGTCATTATGAAAACAGGATTTAGACATGAGACAACGCACACCGCTAACAGAAATCGGAGAGATGCGCATCTACCTGGATGACAAGTCTTTTTTCTTCAAACCATCATTTGCGGCGATGAATGAGCTTGGCTCACCAAAAGAGATTGTCGAGCTGTACGTTACGCTTAATGGCTATGAATACGCGGCCATACTCGGCGCCATTCAGTCAATGCCATATGGCGCGCAGATTCAGGTGGCAAAAATCCTGTCACGTCCTGCCTATGGTAAGAAAGTGCTCAGCGCCGCCTGCCTCATCATGCAGTCCTGTTGTGATGATGATATCTCGGTGCTCATTGGGTCATGGAAGCCGACTCCGCGCGGTGTGAAGTACGTCACCGGAAGAATGCCAGTAAATGACATTATTATTATTGCTCGCAACCTGATGGAGCATGGCATCATCGGCAAGTCTCCACTCAAGGTTCCTCAGCGCTCGGAAAACCAAAAGCGCACAACCAGTGAGTTGAGAATGTCGGATTACATCATCTCAGCTCGCACTCACTTCGGAATCACCCGTGAGGAAGCCGAAGACCTGACCATGACCGAGTATCAGCAGATGATAAAATCAAAATACCCGGAACCGGAAGGCATGACGCGCGAGCAGTATGATGCGTCTTATGAACGGGCTAAGCTGAATAAACAGAAACTGAAAGAGAAAGCCGCCAGAAAGGCCGCTAAAAGCAAAGGAGCAAAATAATGGCAGAAGAAGTTGGCGGCATTGTCTATGAGGTTGGCATGGAGGTCTCTGGCCTCACTGCTGGCGCTAAACAGGCAGAGGATGCACTTGACAGCATCGATAAGTCAGCGCAGAACTCATCAAAAAGCATGGATAAGCTGGATGGTGCGGCATCATCATCTGGCAAAGAGCTTTCAGCCCTGGCAAAAATTGTAAGCTCCATTGATGCAACTCTGAAGGATATGGCTTCATCGTCTAAGACTGCCGCCAGCTCAGTAGAAGCTACAACCTCCAGCGTCACTGGCGCCGAGCAAGTTATTGCATCCCTAAACCAACAGCTTGCACAGATGCAGCAGGCTCAGGTGTCCGCGAACGCAACCGGCCTTGCGCTTCAAAACTCAGTCAATCAGGTCACTCAGGCTATTCGCGCTCTTGGCGCTCAGTCCACTGAAACCGGCGGCTCGATATCTGGTATCGACAGGATGATTGAGTCTCTTGGAAATCAGATTGCCATTCTTGATGAGCAGGCAGAAAAAGGTGCACGTAGCGCTGCTATTCTTGCCGCTCAGTTGCGTGCTGGAGACAGCGCCACGGATTCACAAAAAGCAAAAATTGCTGAACTTACCGGCCGCCTTTATGACATGAAAAATGGTACTGAGGCTGCCGGTAAGTCAACTGGAAACTTTAAGAATATCATGCAGCAGGGCGGCTACCAGATTCAGGACTTCATTGTCCAGGTTCAGGGTGGTCAGTCTGCGCTTGTGGCATTCAGTCAGCAAGGTTCTCAGCTGGCATCCGTATTTAGCCCTGTTGCCGGTGCGGTGCTGACTATCGCAACGGTTATTGCTGGCACCCTCATTGCTTCCCTTGGCAACGGAAAAAACGCCGTGGACGCGCTGAAAGAAGCGATTACCACAATGGATAGTGTAGTGTCGGTGTCGTCTTCTGGTGTCGCAGTGTACACCGACAAATTCGCTCAGCTTGCCAAGGTTAACGCCAGCGTAGCAACGCTTATGCGCCAGCAGGCGCAGCTTGAGTTACAGACAGCGCTTTCCAAGGTATCAGCTGAAGTCACCAAGGCATCCAGCGATTTTATCGGATTTGGTGACTCGCTTGTGTCATCGCTTGGCGGTGGTTATGCCAGCGTCAAACTGTTCAATGACTACATGTCGCAGTTGAATATCACTACCAACAGCTGGACGGAGGCTATTAAGCAGGCATCTGCTGCCGGGGAGGGCGGAAAAACCTCAATGAATGGCATGATTGCCACCGTTGGTGCTCTGGCAAGCAAATTCCAGCTCTCAGACCAGCAGGCTTTCGAGTTTGCGAAACAACTGTCAGACATTGCCAAAAATCCATCAGATGAAAAATTAAAATCGCTGATAGACACCCTGCAAAAAGTAGGTCAAGGGACTTCAAGTGGCGCTGTTACTGCGCAGGAATACGCAAAGAGGCTACTTGAAATAGCAACCAGCAGCGCAGATGCTACTCAGCGACTGCGCGTATTGAAACAAATGACGGATGAGCTTACTGACTCTCAGGATAAGGCGCTTCAGCAGGCTAAGCAGACCCTCTTCATTGAGCGACAGACTGGCGTAGAGAAACAGAAGGCGCTCGCATGGCGTGATGCTGAGAATCAGGGGCTAAAAGCAGGTACTCAGGCATTCCGTGACTATTACAATGTTCGCCTGCAAACCTATCAGCAGCAGGAGAAAAATGCACAAGCCCTGAAGGATGAGCGTAGCGCACAAAGTGCTGCGGAATCAGCGGCGAAAAAAGCAGCCACAGAGCAGGAGAATATCGCCAATAAACTTGAGCAGCTTCGCCAGAAGTCACTGCTTACCGCTGAAAGTACAAGAGAGCTTAGCCGCGAACAGTCAATACTGGCTGCTCAGCAGTCTCTTGGAAAGGGAGCCACTCAGGAGCAAATTAACCTCGCCGGGCAATATGCGGCTAAGGCATGGGATAATGCCAACGCGCTCAAGGCTCAGGCAGAGGCGGAGAAACAAAGGGTCGAAGCTGTAAAGGGCTTCGCTGCATTAAAATCGCAGACATCCCCAATGTTTGCCGTTGAAACAAATTATCAGAAAGATTTAGCAGCGCTCAATGCTTACGCGGTGGCTTACCCGCAAAAGATAGCGGAGGTTGAACAGGCCAGAGCGGCAATTGAGGAGCAATACCGCCAGCAGCGCCTTGATGCCATGTGGCAGGAGTGGAGCCAGCAGAATGCGGCTACGCAAGCAGCAGCTGCTGCATTTGATGCTTTTGGGCAAACCGCAAGCAATGCCTTAACTGGCGTTCTGACTGGCTCAATGTCTGTTAGCGAGGCGCTACAGTCAATAGGGAGTAATGTGTTAAATGCGGTTATTAACTCTTTCGTTCAGATGGGTGTGGAGTGGCTTAAATCGGTAATTATGGGACAGGTTGGTATGACCGCAGCTGCAGGAATGGCGGCGGCTCAGGCCCAGCTAATCGCAGCGGCAATGGCACCAGCGGCAGCAATGACCTCGCTTGCTACAGCTGGTGCGAACGCAATCCCTGCACAGGCTGGCATTGTTTCCACCGTTGGTGTAGCTAAAGCCATGTCGGTTGCCGGGGCATTAAAGAATGGCGGCCCTGCGCAGGCTGGCTCAATGTATCAGGTCGGTGAGAATAACCTCCCTGAAATCTTCCAGGCCAGTACAGGTAAGCAGTATATGATTCCCGGAGATTCAGGTAAGGTTATCAGCAACAAAGACCTTACCGGCGGATCTTCTGGCGGTGGCTTGATTATAAATAATAATGTTTATAATAATTCAAGCGGAGCAACAGCAACTACCAGTGCCAGAGACAATGGAGATGGATCGGTCACAATTGAAACAATAGTCGCAGATATAGACAACGGAGGCGCTGTTGGGCAAGCAATTTCAAGGAATTATAGCACCAACAGAAGAGCTACAGAGTAAAAAAAGCCCCTTATGGGGCTTCTTTCATTATCTCGCTCATTAATTCAGGTGAGTATCTTAACCATTCTGTTGCTCCATCAAATCCTGCCAGTCCTGCGCTTTCGTATTTCTTATGATAATACTTTTCAATGCGCATGGCTTCGACTCCGGTTGTTTTTATCTTTGCTATCAGGTTGAAGTCGAATGGTGTTCCTGATTTAAGTTGCGATAATCTTTTTCTGATTTTATTAGTTATTCCAACCTTAATAATTCCATCGGCCATCAAGAAATACACATATCCGGTCAATGATGGATTATATCCACCTTTTGAACAAGAAGGGCAGCCACTACCTTTCATATGTGTATTTGGTGATTGCATGAATATCCCATGAATAGGGCAGACTATTTTTACCTTACTCATTACATTTCTATAATCAACAAGATGATAGTCATATCTTGAATCGTGAATTTTATTTGATCTGATGATGAACTCACCTACCTTTAAAGTTCTTCCTTCAACTCTAGACTGAATGCCACATGACGGACACCCCTTGCCGTTTACATGTGATATGGCTCTCTGAGTAAATAACCCGTGTATGTTGCATTTAATATTAACATCGGCATCCATGCCATTAAAATTAGCAGCAGAGTAATCATATCTCAATCCATGTCTAGAAACAGCCCTAGAAATAAAACTATCAATAGAATGCGTTTTCTTTTCGGATATCCTTTTATATCCGCACAATCTACACCCTAAACCTCCAAGGTGTTTATAAGGAAGCTGATTGAAATCCCCATGGGTTGCGCATGTTATTGTTATTTTCGTGTGTGAGTTTATATATTCAACTTTAGAATAATCATAAGAGTCACCATGTTTTGCAATCGCATCAGCCACAAACTCACGCGTTGTTTTCCTCTTACCTCCAGAGCATGATGGGCACCCGGACCCATTCAAATGAGCACCTGGAGTTTGCTCAAAATCACCGTGATAATGGCAGGTTATAATTATCTTTATCTTTGAGCCAGTGTACACGGATTTATCATAAATGTACTTATCGCCATGGATGGCTTTAGCTTTTGCTATAAACTCTTCTGTGGTGAGCTTGCGCATTTGGAATCCTCGGTTAAAGGTGGTTTGAAGTGATGCAGCAGGCGATAACCAATCGCTTTTCATCTGGCCGGACTAGCTGCACTTATGATTGTACCATCAACGTGCTAAAATACAACAACAAGAGATGGAGACTATCATGGCCACAATTCCCTACCCAAGCTGGTTGCCTTTAGCTCAGAGGTCCAGCAAGAACATGACGACTCAAACGCCGTTCCGCAGCGATCAGCCTGCCGTTGGCGCGCCGATTTTCCAGAAGTTGACAACTGACGTTGCGGTAACATGGAGCCTCACCTGGGTTTTTACGCTTCGCCAGGAGCGTGCATTCATCCAGTGGCTGCGGAGTTCGAGATACCTTAACCACTGCACTGAGTGGTTTACAATGGATATCGACCTTGGCGGCAGCGGACTGCAAACGCAGACCCTGCACTTTACCGATTATCCAGTGCAGACCAGCATTAATGGCGGACTTGTTACATGGTCTGGCAATGTTATCTGCAAGACTCTCAATAACTCAATGGATGATTTTGATGATGTTCTCGTTGAGCTTGATGAGAGATGGTTTTCATGGCTTGATGAAGTCGTTAACAGGGATTTGCCGGAGTATCCATAATGCCAACATTGCGTGAATACCAGTCAAAAAGGCCAAACTGGAAGCTGTATGACACCATAACCTTTTATCACTCTTCATTTGGTTACGTCCGGCTAGTTGGCAATGAGTTTTCTGATGTTGTGCTTGGTGGTCAGACTTACCAGCCAGTGCGCATGGATGTAACCAGAAGCCAGCAATCAAACACGCCGGTAATCAATGCCACGCTGAAGTTTGCGAGACTGGCAAATGACTTTAAGCAATATCTGAAGCTCTGGACTGGCTCCGGAAGGATTGAGCCAATCACTGCGCTTTATCAGCGCTTTGATGAAACTGACAAGAACACACCACTGAAGCCGTACACACTTTACGTTAACGATGTGACGCTTGATCAGTCTGATGTGACTGTCTCCATTTCCATCAAAAACCCCATTAACGGCAACGTGGCAAAACTTTATGACATCACAGAATTCCCTGGACTGCGCACAATTTGAGTCGCTTATGCTTGGCAAGCCATATGTTGACAGGTGCTGCCATGAGGATGCAGTGGATTGCTGGGGTCTTGTGGTTCTCTTTTATCGCCTTTGTCATGGGATAAACGTTCACCACGATGATTCATATTCAACGGGTGGTGACTTTGTCACCTGCTTTGATAGCGAGGTTGAATTCTGGCGAGAAACCACGACACCGAAAGTTGGCGATGTGGTTGTTGCATATCGCGGAAGTCATCCGGTACATGTCGCGCTGTGGTGGGGTCGTGATAAAATACTTCATGCGCGAGAGAAGGCGGCGGTCAAAGCAGATCGCCTGCGAACACTCGAAAAACTATCAACAAAATTAAGGTTTCTGACTTATGCCGGTGATTCACATTCAGAAAATGCCAGGGGTGCCAAAGGAAACGGGTAATGTGGCAACAGGTACTAACCTGTGGCGCTGGCTTGAAAGCTCTGGCCTGCCAGCTGATATCCGCATAGCACTCAACGGGCGCATTTTTGGCCCTGATGATGAACTTTCCATTGCGCTAAAACAGAATGATATTGTTAACATTTACTGTCAGCCTCGCGGAGCCATTGGCGATCTTATCAGCACGATACTCAAGCCTGTAACTAAGGTTCTTTCTTTTCTGCTGCCAAAGGCATCAACGCCATCGACCAGCACTGGCACGACGGTTGAATCACCGAATAACAGCCTGAAGTCGCAAACCAATATTGCGCGAAACGGAGAGGCAAGACCTGACAACTTCGGTCAGATAAGGGCATTCCCTGACCTGATTCAGGAATCGCTTTTTGAATACATTGACGATCTGAAGTACGTCACTGAGTTCATGAACTTTGGCCTTGGGAAATACACCATTTCATCGGTTCGCTATGCGGAAACTAATCTTGGTTCTCTGCCCGGGGCCACTCATGTCATCTACAATCCAGGTGATGTGATTGGACAAATAATTGAGCCTTACCAGTTCGACGGACTTGATGGTCAGGAGGTTCCAGGGCTAAACGAGTCAGAGGACACCCCGATAGAGACAGCGACCACGACATCTGTTACCAGTGGCGATTATGCTGGCGGTCAGCTGTTAATGGTCATACCAAAAAACACTGATTTCGATTACTTTATGGGTCTCTCTTTGCCGCACTCTGTGTCATTAACAATAAATATTACCTACAACTCGACATCCGGGCCAGTTACTGAAAATATCCAGCTTAGTGGCAACATCATTTCAGCTGAGGAAACTGAGACAGGCGTCATTCCTGATATTCAGTATTTCTATAATTTCACCTTCAATAACCTGACCGGCGCAAATCTTGGCAACCTGACAGGAGCAACCATCAACAACACTTATTTCCAGATTGTGGATAATGAGGCGCTTGTTGTTGGCCCATATGTTGGAGCCGTGGAATCGACGCAGGTATGGGTTCACGTTCAGTCTGAGCTTGGGCCTACCAGTGGCACGGCGGATTATCTGATCAAGGTATGGGCGGTTGATGATAATGGGGATGCCATCCCAGGAACCGAGGAGCAGCTTGCAGACAGTATTGACAACCCATTCAATCAGACAACCAAAACCTATTATCGCACGTATAAGTTAACTCCTGCTTATGGGCTGGCTAAGTATGCCATCAGCATTGAAAGAACAAACAACTCAAACTCTGGCAACCGCGTAACGTTGCAGGCGGCGCACGCCATCAACATCCGCGAGAATGTAGTTTATCCTGATGACACCCTTGTTAAAGTCACGGTGAAGGCCACGCTTCAGCCCACATCAGTTACTGAGCGCAAATATAATGCGCTGATCACCCGCTGGACTATTGGATACAATAGAACAACCGCGGCAGTCGACTATACGTTAACGCCATCAAGAAGTTTTGCAGATTCAGTGCTGCATAACTGGCTTATTACTGCTGGTCAGCCTGAAAGCACGATTGACGTGGGAAGATTATATGAAATAGCTGATGCGCTGCCTGATGAGCGTCTTGGGTACTTTGATTACACCTTTGACGATGAGGATAAGTCCATTGGTGAGCGAATCCAGACCATCTGTGATGCCGCTCGCGTAACTGTATTTTGGGATGATGGCGTCTTGTCTTTCTCAAGAGATGAGCAAAAATCAACCCCTGAAACTGTGTTTAATACCAGAAACACGCAGGCTGATGGCTATAAAATGTCTTATGACATGACTTTGCCAGGCTCATATGATGGCGTAAGCGTTCAGTACCGCGACCCAAACACAAACAAACAGGCTTACGTTTATTATAAAGTTGGGGTATCTGGTATCGAACCTGGAGAGCCAACTAAGCCGAAAAAATTCGACATGCTATATGTTCGAAACCTGTATCAGGCAACAGACAGGGCTATGCTTGAATGCAATCGCCTTATGTACTCACGTCGCGGAATGGAGATAAAAGCGCTTGCCGATGGAGAGTGGGTAAACGTTGGCGATATGATTTCCGTTGTCGACATTTATGATTCAGTGCAGCAGACTGGCGTTATCCGTTCAAGGTCTGGAAACGTATTTACCACCAGTGAACAGCTCACAGCAGGAAGCGGCCTGTTTGTGGTCATCACTGGCGCCAATGGGAATGTGTCAGAACGCCTGGCTTGTACCGTTACTGGATTGAATACATTCGAGTGCGCATTACCATCTGATTTCGAGTTAAACATTTTTGACGGTGTTAATGTTCAGTCAGAATCAAGATATGCCATCTCAACAGAGGTTGAGCTTGACTCAACCTTATGGACAGTGAGTCAAAAAACTCCAGGTACTGATGGCACAGTGTCTCTTACAGTAACTGAGTACAGTGACGCTATGTACGCCTACACCAACCCTGTTGCATGATACAATAGGGCAATTAATGATTACGGAGATTGCAGCCGATGGCTACTACCCCAACTAACAAGCCAATCCCTTCTGAAGACCCGCGCGACCTGAAGTTTAACGCCGGGAAGATTGATGAAGAGGTCAACGGAAGTGCTGATTACTACACCGACCGATTCGGCATGCAGAGGCTGACGAATACAGGAAGGAATAATCAGTTTCAGGAGGCGCAGGACCAAAGGGAGTCTGATTTCGTTGCGTCACAAGTGGATAAAGAAGCGCGTTTTCAGCAATTTCTTTTAAGCTCTGGATATCAGTTTCTTGGTGATTATGAAAATGGGCCATACACAATTGCAGCTCGCAATCAGATTATTCGTTATCAGAATGAATTCTGGCGTTTAAATGCGTCCACCAATCCACCATACACGACCACTGGTGTTAATAGTACGTCGTGGGCCACCGATGTCACGCATCTGGTGAGCGTTGGTGATGCTAATTTACGTCAGGAGTTATATCAACCTACAGGGTTAGGTTTGATAGGTCAGTGCTCGACTATATCAGCTTTAAGAAACATAGCATTTAATCAGGTAGGGCAGCAGGTTTTTGTAAAAGAACATACCTCCGGGCAAAATGCCGGCGGAGGTATTTTCTACTGTCACGCCCTCACATCGTCAAGTGAGGTGGATGATAACGGTTTTCAGATTATAAATAATTTTGGGCAGGTTATTCGCAGGAAAGACCCCACTATACTATCTGCCGAAATGTTCGGATACATCCCAGACTTTAATGGAACCACCCAGACAGGCACCGACAACGCCCCAGCTATTCGCAACGCTATTAAGGCGGCTATTACTTTTAAGTACACCAAGGTTGTGCTTCCTGCAGGCGCAGCTCTAGTGGATGTTACTTCTGCCGACATCAACTTAGGTGGTCAGGGGTACAGTGGAGTGAACGGCGTGCGCGTACAGGGTCAGGGGCAGCAGAGCACCAGGCTATTTGTTAGGGGCCCTCTTAACTCTGTATGCTTCTCGAATATAGGCGGTAGCGGCTCAAGCTCTTATAAGTCCATATCCGGGCTGACTCTTATTTGTACTACAGATAGTACTAGAAACGTAATCCTATACCGGATGCAGGGTTGCTGTATGTCTCATAACCACGACCTATACATATTAAACGGGTTGATTGGCGTACAGTATTATAACGCACCAAGTGCCGGTACGTTTACCGAGTTTAACACCTTAAGCTACAGTCGTGTGCAGGGGTGTCTGTATAATATCAGTTTTGATGTTAACGGTGGCGACAATAGTTTCCACGGAAACTCCTTTGTTAACGTCCAAAACCAGATCCTTGCAGGGGCAACATACGGCGCTGGTGTTCGGGTACTTGGTTCGACAGCGCCAGCGTATCTGTACAATCAGACATGGGACATGAAATTCTTTGGCGGTACAAACTGTCGGGCTTTTCTACTGACAAACTGTAACACCGATAACTTATACGGTAATTTGACTTTCGAAGGAAACATAATTTGCGAAACGACTGATGATTCATATTTCGAGTTTAAAGGGAATCTGGCTGGTATAAGCGGCACGACATTTACTGTAGCCACACCAACAACAACAAGAGCAGCCAACTTTGTGTTTAATAACACGCTGTCGAATTTTAGTGCTTTCACCAATGGAACACTATCCTCGTATAGCCCCCGCCTATATAATCCAGAGCTAGCGGATACTACAGATAACGGGGTATCCGCCTCCCTGTGGCGCGTGCGCAACTCCACAGGTGATGGTATTCTATTTAATTCTTTTTCAGGTAGTCCTGGGTGGTTCTTCACAACCACCGCAGTTAATCAACGCATACAAAGCGCGTCACCAAAATACTCATTTGGGCCAGATGGTAATAATATTACCGCGTACAGCGCGACTTTATATTTAAACCCCAACAATTCGACGTATGGCGTGCAGCTATCAGCAGAAAATGCGAGATTCTCCCCCAGAGAAGATAACGTAATGTCGTGCGGGTCTGGGGGCTTTAGATGGACTCAGCTTTTTGCGACTAACAGCACAATAGGAACATCTGATAAACGTAAGAAGACCAACCTGCGCCAGATATATGATGCAGAAGTGGATGCTTTCTATGAAATAGGTCTCCTTGATTCGGTGTGGCAATGGCTTGAAAAGTATCAGATCGAGGGTGATGATGCTCGGTTGCATTCCGGGCCTACAGTACAAGACGCCATTGCCATTATGGAAGATTACGGTCTTGACTGGTCAAGTTACGCCTGTTTCGTTCATACTTCCATCCCTGAGCACGTCGATGCAGAAGGTATTGCGCAACCGGCAGTTGATGAGTACGCATTCAGAAAAGAGGAGCTACTTTTTTGGATTTCCAGATCTATAGTTGCTAAGCAGCAAGACATATTAGCGCGTCTTGATGCGCTTGAAGCTAAGTAATTAAAAAAGGGCCTTGCGGCCCTTTCTTCATTAAAACGGAATATCATCATCAAAATCCATCGGCGGCTCATTTGCTGGTGGTTTTGGTATGTTTGATGGTTTCATTCAAAAACTATCAATTTGTATGCTCTTATCATGAGGCTTTTTCAAATGGTAATACGTTGCTCTCCAGTCATTGAATGCCATCATGGCTGCTTCCCATCCAAGGCATACGCACACAAAGCATTCTGCTTTTTTACTCGCCTCAAGATACTCAAGCTGACCATCCTCCCATTCGCAAAGTGTATGGTCTCTCCTCTTCATCTCAATGACAAGTGAGGGGTTCCCAGGGATTATTATATCTGAAGCTCCTTTGTTTAAAGCTCCTTTCTTTTTTAGGTTATTAACTTCGTGCGCTTTTCTCTTCCCCTCGTTTGGGACGTGAAGAACAAGGCGCCCAAAACTGTCAGGATACATTTTCTTCAACTGATTTATGAATGTTACAAGTTCAGCATCTTCTACAGGACATTTTTTATTGCGGTAGTCCTTTTCACCATAAATTTTTAACCATTCTGGAAAAATCATAACTCACCCCAGTACATTCCTTTCACATTGTAATATTTGCTGCCTTTATCCTTTCTGAACATAATGGCAGTAGGATATGTAGCATCTTCTCTTCTCGATAGTGCTTCATCTATTTCCAGTACCTCTCCAAAAGATTTAATACTGAAGTCCTCCCATTCTCTTCTTTGCCATGTCTTTTCTGCCATAGGTTTAAAGAATTTATTAACGAACCATGGCGACTGCTCAATAGCAAACTTAACTACCAACATATCATCACCACTACTTACATAGTGGCGCGTGATGCTCATCATTGTAACTTTTGATTGCTTGGTTGCATCAGGCGCAGAGTCAAGTCTTGCCGCCTCTTCCTGTAGCTTCTGATTTGGGTCAATAATTTCTGCTTTGCAGCTCACGCAGTTACGAGCAGCAATATCATTTTCAAAACCACAATCAGGGCATTCTTTGAATGACCACTTATACGTGCAACGACGCATTTCACGCAGCGCACCAACCATAATATAGTTCTTACAGCGACGCCCAAAGTGTCCTGGCATTGGCTTTTGTCCTATCTTTTCGCCAGATTTATCATAAATATCTACCATTATTCTGTCACCAGCGAGATCAAGCCAATATCCCTCACTGTCCATATCAAGGCCTTCTGGATTTGGGCGCACTCCAAATTCATTAACAAATCCGCATGATGGGCATTTTACTTCCATTGGAACAGATGGTTTTTTTCGCGTTGCTTTAATCTCAGGAGTAAACAGGTCTCCTGTCTCAGCAAAATGACGGTCTATGTTTCCTGCGTAGTCGCTCACGAGAAAGTTTTCCTTCCCTTCGTAAAGCCTTGTTCCACGACCTATTATCTGCTGATACAGTCGCGGTGACTCTGTGGCGCGCATTACAGCAATATGATCGCAATGTGGCACATCGACGCCAACCGTAAGGATATTCTGGTTGACGATGTATTTAACTTTCTGCGCCTTAAAATCTGATATAGCCTTGTTGCGCTCGGCAGTAGACATATCACCGAAAACATAGCTATAACTACCAGAAGGCAGAGATTCCATAATCTCCATGGCATGCTTTTTCGTGCTGGCGAAAATCATAGTTCCACGGCGATTCGCTGAACGCCTGACGATATCCTCAACGATGCGAGATGTCTTGCGTCCTTTTCCAACCATAGCGCGCTCTACCGATGCAGTTGTATAACGCCCAAGTTTATCCTTCTCAAGTCCAGAGGTATCATATTCTTCTTCTACGTGCTCAGTAACTGGAGGAGTCAGGTAGCCATTATCAATCAGGAATTTTGCCTCAAGCTCATAAACAACCTTGTCATAGTAAGGTTCAATCGCCGTATCTTCGTCGGTTGGCCCATCAATATAGTGCTCCTTATAGATATAACCAGTACCAAGGCGGTAAGGCGTTGCGGTCATTCCAATGATGCGCAGCTTTGCGTTGCGACGCCTCACCTCATTAATAATAAATTTAATGGTTGGCGTGATGCCGTCGCACTCATCAATGATGACGGCGCCATATTTATCTCCGAACATTTCAATAGAGTTTTTGATTGTGACAGGAGAGCCAAACACTACCGGGTGGCGCAGATTTTTAGGACCAGCCTTGGCGCTAAACATGCTTGCTGGCTCGCCAGTTAAGAGGTATTTAGAGCGATTCTGCGTCACAAGCTCCCCCGTGGGAGCAATGCAAAGCACACGCTTTTTACTCATCTCATAGATGCGTGCTGCAAGCTCAGCGACAACCATTGACTTTCCTGCGCCAGTGGGAAGGATAATAACGCATGATGAGATTGTTCTTCTAATGTGAGCCATAGCAGCGTCAACCGCTTCCTGCTGGTATGGCCTTAGCGTATATTTCATAATGTCCTCTCGAATAAAAAGGGCCACGAATGGCCCTTGGTTACTTTTTGAAATCAAAATGGTACATCATCGTCGAAGTCAACCGGCGGCTCTTCATCCTGCGGCTTTGCCGTTTGCTTTTGTTGCTTTGCTGCTGGAGCTGCTTTAGTCTGCTGGCGACCAAATACCCCGGCAACGTAGTTGCCTGACTTCTGCTTATCGTCAGACTGCCAGACGCGAAGCAGGAGGATCATCGGGCGGTTAGCCAGAGCGCTTGCGATAGCGAAATCAGTAGGCTCTTTCCCTGAAGCCATCAGTTTGCCACCAGCGTTTGCATCAATTGCTGCCAGCATGCTGATGGCGTTATCGCGCTGCTTGTCCTTCTGGCTGAAAACCTTCAGCTTCTGGAAGATGATACGATTTTTGTAATCGCCATCCAGGATGCGCCACTTCAGGTTAAAGAAGCGCTCACCTTCCCATTCATCGTCCTTGCACTCCTCAACAGCAGCCAGCACGCGGGTGCCGTCAGGAATAACTTCGAAAGCACCACCAGCCTCAAATTCAGACTTTGACTCAACTTCTTTACCGTCAGAAAGATTCCAGAAACCCATTTTTATGTCCTCTCGATTATTTGATGATCAGCTTTGGTTTTCCATCGGTGATGGCACAACCTTTAATTTCAGTTCCGGCTTTCAGTGCCGCTTTAATGGCTGCATTATCTGCCGAAAATTTTACAACGCGATACTGCTCTGGCAACTGCTCAACCGGGACAAACACATCCAAAACAGGAGATGGTTTGCCAAGCGTTATGCTGAACAGCTTGCCTTTGATATTCGTTTTTCCAGATGCAAGCATGTTCTGACGAAGATAATCTTTCAGGTTATCTATCTTCGCAGTCAGCACCCGCTTGCGTTCTGACAGGCGATCAATCTCAGCCTTCATGCCAGCTTCATCCGCCTCAAGCTCGCTGATATAAGCGGCAACCATCTCGGCCTTTCCTTCAAACTCCTCCTCAATCAGGTTAATGGTGTCTTCAATCTGCTCGCGTGGAATATCTTCCATCGCAAGCAGTTCGTTAAGCTGTTTCGTTATTTCGTAAAGACGCATAATACTTAATCTCTGTCAGAAGTGGATTTTCGCCTTTATCAAACTGAATCTCAGGTTCAAGGTTGAAGCGATTTTTCGCATTAACGTAACCAACCCGGCCATCACCAGAGGTGACAAGTACACGCTGCCCAGTCTGCACAACCTTACCGAACTTAGTTACCTGCCCTTTTTTATCTGTCTCAGTACCCTTCACAAACTCCTCATTGCGGATATAGATAACAGCATCGCTAAGCGCAACGTAACCATCAATACTGGCTTCGTGCATGTTGAGAGTGTAAACGGTGTACTCGTCAGAATCAGGTCGGTTCTTCATCTTACGTATGCCAGCATGCGCAAGATAAATGATGCTCATCCCTTTGTTAGAGCGAAGATACTTGCATGCGTTAATAATTTCAGCATGCATCTCAGCCACAACCAGATAGCCCTTGTTGTAACCACCGGCTGCTGCGCCAACGTTATCTACTCCATAGTTTTCGCAAACCTCATGCTCAAACATGGCGTGGAGGCTGGTGATGGAGTCGATAACCAGCGTTTTATAGTCATGCTCTTCTGTAATAAGAGCGCGCAACTGTGACAATAAGTCTTCTTTTGTACTCGTCTTGCGCTTTGCATCAGCTCGCTTCAGAACAGGGAATGAATCAGGCTTGTTTTCTTCGTCCCAGTCGTCGAATACGCCAGTAATCTCTTCAGCCTGAATGAAAACAGGCTTAGGGAAGAGCGCCGCCAGAGTCGTCTTGCCAACACCAGGGGTACCAACAAGGGTAATGATAGGTGCAACTGGTTTTGGTTTTTGAATCATTGATAAGCTCATAGTGTCCTCTCGAATCACTCAGCGTTGTTGCTGGTGTGAGTAAAAGATACGACAGGACATTCGTCAGGTCAATAGCTTTACATAAAAATATTTTGCGTTTATCATTCTTCTATAAATTAGCAGGAGGAAAGATGAAAACCATCGCTGAACAAATCAAAGAAATGGAAAAGAAAGCTCTCGATGCTCTTATTGAGCATATGGGAGGACAAGCATCGCTGGCGCGCTTCCTTGGCGTTTCTCGTCAATCAGTAAACGAATGGGTTTCCCGTGGGCGCATCAGCGCAACGGCTGCCATAGAGGTAGATAAGCTAACCAACGGACTTTTTAAAAAGGAAGATTTGCGCCCAGCAGTTACTCAATGGAGAGCGAAATAATGACAGGATACAAGGATTATCACGCCGCCGGATTCCCTGTTATAGGAATCCATCCAATGGATCATGACAGGAAATGTACCTGCGAGCGTCCTGAATGCGACGCAGCAGGCAAGCATCCCATAATGTCAAACTGGCAATGTGGAATCATATGGGAAGATGACCAACTTGAAAACATGCGCGAGTTTGGCCAGCTAAATAGCTTCGGCGTGCTGGTAGATGGTTATCTTGTCGTGGATGTTGACCCGAGAAATGGTGGCAATGAAGGGTATGAGGCGCTTTGCGAGGCACTTGATATGGAGCTTGCAGATGAATCAGGATTTGTAGTGAACACTGGTGGTGGCGGAAAGCATATTTATTATAAATTGCCAGATGGAGTGAAGCTCAATTCTCACGACAAGCGATTCAAAGGAATTGACTTTAAGTCTTCAGGCTTCGTGATCGGATGTGGCTCATTCCATAAATCAGGCAACTTTTATGAAGCTGAGCATGGCTCTCCGTCATCCATAACAGAGCCACCGTCGTCACTTGTTGAGCTATTGCAACGAGCAGAGCGCGAGGAATTTTCACTCGGTGCCGAATCGTTTTCTATGCAGGAACTTCAGGACATGCTGAACCACATTAATTGTGGTGAAGATTATGAAGACTGGATTCGCGTTGGCATGGCAATTCATGAGGCAACAGATGGTAACGGATTTGATTTGTGGGACTCATGGTCATCACGCTTCTCAAAGTATGACCCATCTGATATGGATTACCACTGGCACTCATATGGTAAGGGAAATGGGGACCGCGTCACTGCCGCTACGCTTGTTCATCTGGCTGAAGAGGGTGGATGGGTTCGTGCAGTTTCATTTCAGGCGTCGCCAGAAGAAATTGCATTGCTTGAGAAATTTGAGAAAAAAATGGCGATGGGTGTTGGTGAATGCCCGGTTGATTACAAATCTGTTGATGTGCGGTTTCCGCCAGGGTTCGTCGGCAAGTTGACGGAATGGATTAACAGAAACTGCGCTGAGAAAAGAGAATACCTCGCAGCTCTGGCAGCCATCCATGCGGCATCAATAATCTGCGGCGCCTCTTCAGATATTTACCTTACCAATCGTAAGGCTGTGCCAAATCTTTTTTCTATTGGCATCGCCGGGTCTGGCTCAGGAAAGGGTGACGTGCTTGCGGCTTTGCAAAAAATTATCGACTGCTCAGGACTCAGCAAGACAGTAGCCGGTAAAATCCGTTCTGAAAGAGCCATATATGAGGGGCTGGCAGCTAATCAGATGTTTAACCTCATTATGGATGAGATTGGCATCAAACTCGGCAGCGTGGTTGGGCAAAAGGTCAGTGAGTACAACATGGCCACGGCTGGCGCACTAATGGAGTCTTACACCGCAGAAATACTGTACTGCGACCAGCGCATCACTGATGAATACGTCAAGCAGTTTGAAAAAAGGCTTGGCACTCTCATGATGATGATCGAAGAAAACGAGTTGCAGGCAGATCCTGTCGACATTAAGCATCAGTTTGAAGATGTGATTAGTCGCATAGATGGTGCGATAAGAAATCCTTTCTTTTCCATGTTTGGCGTTTCGACTGATGACCAGTTCAAAAAACTCATTACCGAAGAGAACATCAAATCAGGTCTCATGGGGCGCGCCATGATTATGCAGGAGCTTCAGGAAATCGCAGACGAAAACGAAGATGTGGAATACTGCGATCTGCCAATGTCTATGCAAATGACCATAAAAACAATAATAAATGGCACTACTGCTGGTTACAAAAACTGGACTGAATCAATCATAAGCAACAAAGAAAGGCGAGCAATAAAGGCAACACCAGAGGTGTCAGCAATGGCCAAAGAGTTTTTTTCATGGCTCAAGATGATTGCCCGTCAGCACGTAGAAAATGGCACAGGCTATCAACCGTTGATTAACCGATGTGCTGTAAAGGTGGCAAAGATAGCCGGAATTCTTGCCTGCGATACTGGCGTTATCACAATGGAGCATCTACGGTACGCCGTTGCGCTCACCATCAAATCAACAAGCGATTTAATGATGCGGGCTGATAGTTTGTCAGGGGCTAACTCCAAGAGCAACGACAGGCGCGTTGAGGGGCTTGAATCGCTTGTCCGTGAGTACGTCAAGCGTGGAATGGCCCGCAAAGCAATCATTATTGGCGTGGCTAAGGACGGAAACTATAAACGAGCTGACTCTGAGCGCATGCTGGACAAGCTCATTGAAGACGGTGAGGTTATTGAGGATAAAGAGGCCAGGCGCACAAGCAACCGGGCCATCATCTATAAATTAGTTAATGATGAGGTAAGCATATGATCCGCGTAATTCAGCAAAGCGATATTTTTGCATACAGCCAGTATGAAGCTGAGTGCGAGCCAGAAGCAGCGCTAAACATGATGACTGGAAGAAACCTGATGGAAGTCTACTATCACAGCGTGCCGGTGTTTCGTTGCAATATGGGGCACAGCATAGAGGATGATGTATTTTTCTGCCGCATAAACTACAAGGGTAACACGGCATTCATTTCACAGCCTTATCGTGATGTGGCGAAAAAATGCGGCAAGTGGACTCCAGATGAGCATTTCGCTGGAAATGCTGTGGCAAACTTCTGTGATGTGTTTGGCGTCAACAGGGAAGAACTGAAGAGACACCTTGACGCGAGGAGAGAAAGGGATTGCGCATCTAATTAAAGCAAAGCCACCTAGCCGGTGGCTTTTTGTTTGATTGAAGTTGACCAGACACGTTAAAAGTAGTAACTTTATATAAGTTGATGATTTTATTGAGTTCTAATGTTTTCTGGACTTTAGAGCGACATTCAAAACGTCTTTAGGAAGTTGTTGATTTTTAAACGAAAAACACCAAAAAACAGCTCTAAAGTCTACTTTTTGGTACCCCCCCCCCTCATCGAAAAATAAAATTCATAACAAAAAAATACCCCCCCCCCCACAAAAAATAGACTTTAGAAGCAAAATCGCCCTGCAGGCCGCGTCATATATGGATTCTCTAAAGTCGTGACCTAAAAAACGTTCGGGACTATAGAGGCTCCTATAAGACCTTTTTTCTCCTTCAATACTTACCAATTATTTATATATAAACAATAGACTTTAAAATCCCTTAGAGAGATGGTAACTCACGTTACAAAACTATTAGCTTGCTATTGTTTATTTATTTTCACCATCATATTGACGTAGATTGAGCGCCATCGTATAGTTACCACACCAACAACAAAGAGGTGATGAAGAATGAAAAAAGGCGATGTGGTGGAGTGCGTTGACGCAAAGGGAAGTGAATATCTTACTAATGGAAAATCGTATGAAGTTGTAGCGGGAAAAGGCGACAATGGAAGATATGGATACATCAGCAGCGATATGGGATTTGAAATAGTAGACGACAATGGGTATTCAGCATTTTGCTTATATCCTGAATGTGAACACGCTGAATGGAGAATCAAAGAATGACCAAAGCAATCTACAAGCGCACTCAACTGGAACCAGAAATGGGCACAGTGAAAGCGCAAAACTTTATGATGGCGCAGGCAATGCATGCATACAGCAACGGCAAGCGAGTCTGTCGCGTTTTTAGTGGCGAAGGTAAGCACAGAACACTTGAGCAGGTTATCGTGTCGTCTGGCGCAAACTAAACCGGTTTAGCAACGATGAATAAGCTATTTGCAGTGGTGTTGCTCGTCATTTCCAACGCAACAAGTGCCGAAACCATATGGGTAACGAAATACGCGCTTACCCGTGGCATTCAGAAGTACGAAAGCGCACAGTTGTTTGCTGATGGTCAGGTTGCCGTAGTTGGCGATGTTTACTTTAAGCGTGGTGAGTACTGGCTTGATGAACAACAGGCAAAAGACCATGCAGAAACGTTGCGTCAGCGCAGAGTATCAGCACTGATGCGTGAACTTGAAAGATTGCAGGCTGTTAAGTGAGGGTGTGATGATTACTGTCAATGAAGTGCAGCAAATGATTGAGAAACTTGAAGCCGCTGGCGAGATTTCCATGAAGGAAGAAAAGTATCTGGCGCTGGCGAAAGCGTTTAAGCAGCTGGCTGCGGAGAATGTGGGGCTTAAGGCTGGCGTTGCAGAAGAAATTGAAGTTATCAATCGCGGCGGTCAGATGTACTGCGTGAAGGACGGCATGTCCATAAATCCGATATATGCGCGCGGATGGAATGACCACCGGGCTAATGTGACGGCAGTACAAACCCCCGCCACCGATCTCATCGTAGCCGGGATTAAGGCTGATGGGGTGGAGGAAATGGCGTCAACTTACCGCGGTTTTGCCAATAAGGATGGCTGCTCTGTAAACATGAAATGCAGCTACAACCTCACCGCAGAACTAGCCGAAAGCTACGCGGCCTATATTCGCCACCAGATGCGCGAGGGGGCCAAATGAGCAAGTCATTCATCGTAATTATCCGGCGCGCCTGGTGTAACGAAGGCGGGCACGGTATCGAATATTCATCTGACCTTATTCACTACGAGACCCGCAATGGAGCCATATCACACGGTTTTCGGACTGTAGATAGCGACGATTTCAACATCGGAGTTATCGAGGGCGGCAATCTGGTTTCGTTTGACTGGATGGATAAGCCGGTTGGTGAAAGCGAAGACACGCTGGCACAGATTGCCGAGCTAATCGGTCTGGAGGCACAGCATGACAACTGATATCACCGAACTCCCGCCAAACATTGGCTATGGCGTCCGTCGGCGCTGGCACGCTCAACGTGGGCAACGAAATGGTCGAGGTGGGAGATATCATCGCCTTCCGTCACGACACAATTTAAGGAAATGGATAGGCAAGCGTTTGATTGCAGAAGTTTTAGCGGAGGCCAAACATGCAAAATGATATCACCGAACTGGCGCATAGCCTGAAAGCGGCGGCAGAGAAAGCAATCGCAGAAGAAGGTTCGACTTGGTGGAACGAAGAGCAACTGGCGAGCGACTATGGTCTTGCGCTGCATAGGACGGACGCTAAGTTCATCGCGTTAGCTAGTCACGAGAACGTGCTGGCTCTGGTAGAGGCGCTGGAGAAGGCGCAGCGTGCCAGCGGCTACCTTCGTGAGCAGTCTGCTGAATGGGAGCGTAAGGCAATCAGTAACTTTGAAGACTGTGCGGAAATGTCGGCGCGGGTTGAAGAGCTAGAATCACAGCGGAAACTGGCTTTCGCCGCCAGTAATCGCTGGGCGGATAAATTCAGAGAAGCAGAGAAGCGCATCGCCGAGCTGGAGTCCCGCACCGTGAAGCTGCCAAATCAAACTGAGTTTGATGATCCGCTATCAGCGTATGAGGCTATCCAGAAGTGCAAAGAGGCGCTGACCGCCGCTGGCATCAAGGTGGAGGCTGAGTGATGTGGAGAGGAATCGATCGCACCAGAAGCCAGATGATACTGACCGAGTATCGCTATGACCCAAAAGCCAAAGACTCCAAATCCGTTTACCTGGTGCGGCATAACAGCCGCATTCATCAGACTGTTCTGGAGCAGCATTTGACAATAGAGCGCGATAGTTTCGGTCGTTTCATACCGACTATCGAACTGAAAGACTTTCCGGAAGGACTTAGCGACCGCGAGTCGATGCTCAAACTCGCCGACTGGCTGCACCGCTTAGGCGTGGCGATTGAAGATAACTGGAGTCAACCATGACCAATAACACCGAAACGAAAGGTCGCTATATCTACCACTTCTGTGGCGCACTGAAAGGTCAGAACGCCACGCTTTCTGGTGTCGCTCAATTGACGTTCAGAATCACGAGCCAGCAGGATTTGGAGAGATTCAAAGCGGCCGTCAGTTGTGAGGGAAAAGAAATCGATGCAGTTTTTTCTCTGAGCTATCTGGGGCGGGAGCACGAATAAATGACCAAATCAACCATAACCAGAGAGCGCCTGGAAGAAATTGTCAGCGACCCAATGATTAATCAGGGTAGCGAGTTTGCGATGATGGCCCGCATGGCGCTGGCCGCAATGGACAGCAGCGAGTCGGTTGAACTGCCGCTTGACTACCTGCAGGGACACAAAGACGGTCTGGAATGGGCCGCCCAACTGGCAGAAGCCAATCACCCTGAAACAGGAGACTGGCTGTACGATGACCCTATCGAGCTGGCAAAAGCTATTCGCAAAGGTCCAGATATGCCGCCAGCGCAGCCGGTAGCGGACAGCGAGCCGGTGGCGTACATGACGTACAAAGGATATCTCCTGCACGCAGGCGACCCGAAACTAGCCGAATACAGCGAGCCAATGCCCCTGTATGCCGACCCTCGACCGGAACCAATATCTGCCGAGCCGGTGGCGTGGCTGCTGTCAGGTGGTGGTGCGAAAAATGTTGTCGTATTTGACGGCGGGAATGCATACGCAGACCCATTGCGTGAAGTCACGCCGCTCTATCGCCACGCGCAGCCAGCGTCGGAACGTGACCAGGTACGCAGTGCGCATGCCGAGTGGTCACAGGCTACCTTTGGCAATGTCGGACCGGTTGGCCCGCTGAAGCACCTCAGCAAAGAAGCACTGGAAGCCGCTGAACAGCCCGGAGACCTGTCAGAATGGGCTGATATGCAGTTCCTGCTGTGGGACGCTCAGCGCCGGGCTGGCATCACTGATGATCAGATTACCCAGGCGATGATCGATAAGCTGGCGGCAAACAAACAACGCGAATGGCCGGAGCCGAAAGACGGTGAACCGCGGTTGCACATCAAAGAGCAGCCGGCGCCGGTAGTGCCGGAGGAAAAACCAATTCCAAATACACTGAGCATGTACGCCGTGGATGCAGTAGCAGCCATCGCTGAGGTGAAGGGCTGGAACGCCTGCCGCGCCGCCATGCTCAACGGAGGTAAGTCATGAAACCATACATCGCACGCCGCCTAATCGCCATGGCGCTGGCAATCTTCTGGCTCTCAGCAGGAGGTGCAATTGCATATTACTTCTGTTCCTGAGCTGATTAAGCAGTACGGCACCATGAAGAATGTGCATGAGGCAACTGGCTTTGCGGAGTGTTCAATCTACCGGTATCGCTTTGATACAGGCATGAAAGACCACATTATTATAAATGGCAGGCTGTTTACGGCCCGTAAAACATCGAAGGTGGCAAATGTTGTGGTCAGACATTCATGCGGTGTGTGAAGAGGCTGATTTCCTGTATGAGGAAACCGGCAGGCATCACTCCGTCATTCAGGTTGGCAGCATGATGATGGTTATTGAGCACCATCTGTCATTGCAGTACATGTACTCAACGGTGAGGTATCAGTAATGCCGCAGAAAACGAAACAGGAGATATGGCAGGCGGCCAAAGATGAGAAAGTCGACCACTTCATTGCCGCCATTGCGAAGGCGTTTCCTGATGCGATTGAAGTGGTGCATGTGAAATCAGACAATCAGAATGTTTGGTGTTATGTGAATAGTGATGTAAAATAAACCCATCACATCACCCACCACCCTTTTAACCCGCTTCGGCGGGTTCTTTTTTATCTACGCCATTGTGGTAAGATATGTCCTATGTGAGTTACTCAAAGGACACATAGAATATGGCGAACCCAAACCCAAAACATAAGTTTTCTTCTGATAATCAGCCGCCTCCCAGAGGAAAAAGCTACAGGACTGTGCTTTTAGAAGCATTACGTGCTGCAAACAATCCAATGAATGAGATTGAGTTCGTCACCTATTACATTAATCAGGCAATGAAAGACGGCGATGCTGGCATGCTGCGGGAAATATTCCTGCGCCTTAATCCAATTCCGAAACCAGTCGCTCCTCCGATTGAGTTCGACTTCCCGGCAGATGGCACTCCTGTCGAGAAGATGGACGCAATTATTAAAGGCGTTTCCACTGGAGCCGTGCCTGCTGATATCGGCAAGATGATGGCTGACATCATTAAGTCTGGCCTGGATATTCAGGAAGTCACCGAGCTTGCTGCACGACTTGAGAGGCTTGAGAAGTTGCTGGAGGAAAAGAATGCTTAAATTCACTCTATCAATAATGGCATGCGCAATGCTGATGTTTATATTTTGCGGAATATCCAGCAGCAGCGCCTTTGTTATATGGGGAAATATGTTTACATTTCTCTCATTTATAATCACACTCCTGGGCACCAGAAAGCATGGCTCGTAAACGCCTCTCTGCACTGGCAATCGAAAAGCTGGAGGCGCAGGTGGATGATGCACTGACCGATGTTGCTGAGTCGGCCATCTTCGGCATCTGCGATATGCAGAAGAATGTCATTAAGCGCCTCAGAATGACCGCTAATGGTGTGGAGGATGTTACCAATGCAACAACGCAGGCTGACCACTTAATCCCCGCAAAACTTGAAAGGCTGCTTTATCCGAAGAGAAACAAGATAGCTTTCGGTGGCAGGGGATCGTCGAAGACCAGAACGGTAACGACCATACTCACCGAGAGAGCCAGGTTCCGCCCTGAGCGCATAGCCTGCTTCCGTGAGATTCAGCAGTCTATTGAGGACAGCTCATATCAGGAACTAAAGGACGAGATTGACCGCAAGGGAGAGACAAAAGAGTTTCGCGTAATCAATAACGAGATAACCCACAAAGGCACTAAGGCAAAATTCCGATTTAAGGGGTTGTATCGCAACCAGACGACTGTTAAGGGCTTCGCAGGCATTACCGTGGCCTGGGTGGAGGAGGCTGAAAACGTCAGCCAGACAAGCTGGGAGATACTCACACCAACCGTCCGCGCGGAAGGGTCAGAGATATGGGTGACATTCAACCCGAATAAGGAGCATGACCCAACGTGGAAAATCTGGGTGGAGCCTTTTTATAATAAATTGCGCGAGAATGGCGGGATTTACGAGGACGAAGAAAACCTGATCATCGAGTGTAATTACTCAGACAATCCGTGGTTCTGGGATACACCACTGCCCAGCCAAATGCAGCGCATGAAGGAGACCGACTTCGACCGATACCAATGGGTATGGGGAGGACGTTTTAATAAGCGAAATGATGAACAGGTCTTTGGAGGTAAGTGGCGCGTTGCTGATTTTGAGGTTAAACCTGAATGGCATGGGCCTTACTTTGGCATTGACTTTGGTTTCTCGCAAGATGCCACGGCGATGGTAGAGGTCTATCTTGAGATTCTTCCAGGTGACAGGAGAAACGTTTACATTAACCGAGAGTACGGAAAGGTAGGCCTTGAGATTACCGACACCCCAACGGAAATGGAGCAATCATTCCCGCTCGCCAGGAAGGCAAGATGGTATGGCGACTGCTCGAGACCAGAAACCATTAGCCATATCAAGCGATCTGGTTTCGATATTCATCCATGCAACAAATGGCCCGGTAGCGTTGAGGATGGCGTGACATGGCTTAGAGGTTGTGATTCGATTGTCATCCACGACAGGTGCAAGCAGACTCAGGAAGAGTTTTCAATGTACAGCTATAAAGTAGACAAGCTGACTGGTAATGTTCTGACAGATATAGTTGACGCATGGAACCATTTCATAGATTCGATCAGGTATGCATGCAACGACCACATCGTACAGCGTGGCTCTGGATGGATTAGAAGGAGCAGGAGATAAGATAAAGCCCTCTAGCGAGGGCTTTCTGTTTAATTTTTGCGCAGAAGCGTGGATACCGTTTCTTGTGAGGGGTGTCGGTAGTTAACCAGTTGCTCCGGCATACTCATAAATTTATTGTTTTTATCTTTGACCGTGACAAAACAGGAGTGAACACCAAATGCGCCAGTGTTGATTGTTTCGTCGTATTCGTGGAGAAGTTCTGCCATTTTTTCCTGCCACTCTTTCGGCATCTGCATCATAGCCACGCGGGGCATAACAACAAACGCTGCATAAGATAAACCGAACCACCCATGCAGGTCTTTTCGATAGTCATCTTTCATCGCCTTTACCTTTTATGATTAAGTCGCCAATCGACTTAGTGAATTTAATCTACATCAACAACGAATCCACGTCAACATTTACAATAAATTATTTATAAAGCCAACAATGAATCCCCGCATTGCGCATGGCGGCATAAATCACATCATCAGACACGACCGCCATTGCCACCCTGTCAGCTTCAATCTGCTGGTGCGAGGCCATGATGTCATCATAGAAAATATCGTTAGCATGCAGCCATTCATACGCATTCTTTGCCCTCATAATCAGCACATCATGCCCGGCAGAATAGAGCGACTTAGCTAGCGCAACGTTGCCAGCGATAGCATTTCCTTCCGAATCGCGCAGCACGCCATCAAGCTCGAAAATGACACATTTCATAAGATTTCTCCGAGAGGTTTCATTTTAATCTACGCCATGCTAGAATCTACGTCAAGGCGCATTGACATAACTACATCACCGGGGCATCATGAAGGCATACTCATCTTTTTCGTGGGAGCAGAAGGAAAAAATATACTCACTCGCAAGAGCTGGTGTATCAGATGCAGCTCTGTGCGAAAGGTACGATGTGGATGAGGCTATTCTTCTGCGCATGTATGATGAAGTGTTGTGTGAGTTGCAGCGGCGCCGTGGTTATAGTGGTCTGAAGACGATTAACGATTTCTTTCGGAATGTTGAGTTAAATAACGATGAGGGTAGTGATTTATGATTATTGAAGGTGAAATTTTTGAGGATATCTCAACTACAGAGATTAATCCGCAATCGATGAACATCAATCAAAATGGTGATGCAATCGTCATCGACAAACACCAGGCCGAGCAGCTTATCGAAGCCCTGCAACGCTGGGTTAATGGCGAGGAGATTGAGTGATGAAGGCTGCCAAAACAATCCTGTTCTGCATCATCAACCCGCACCTGATTGTGATGCTAATCTGCGGCGCCATTCTTATCGGCGCAAGAAAGTCGCTTTATTATCTTTCCGATAAGCTGGATGATGCGGCACGTTACGTGCAGAATATTGACTATAAACTCGGTGCGAAGTCGTACCCAGCATGGTTCAGATCGCTGGTTGATGATGAGGTGAATAAATGAAGAGATTCCTTTTGGCGTGGGCCTTGCTATTTACGGTATTCATGGCGTGCCTCGCACTAGCATTTCCTGTCGCGTGGTTCATAAAATGGCAGCCACCGATGCTGAGCGATATCATGAATATCGGTGTACTGCGCATCTCGGTATTTATGCTGGTTGCGTCTATGGTTGGCGCATTGTTCTTGGTAAGGTCGAGGAGTAGCGGCTAAAAGATTTATAATAAATTGCGGATAGGAAGGCCATCCGACAAGTGTGTTAGTCAGCGCATTTCCGCAATCCTCTACTGACTCCTGATGACAAGGTATAAATCATGAATTGGAATGAAATATTTTCTTACTCCGATGGAAATCTTATATGGGAGAGGGTTAACAGGAATAGATATAATAAGCCTGGCGATATTGCTGGCAGGCTAAACCCGACAAACGGTTACTTGTATGTAAAAGTAAACCAGGAGGTGAGATCGGTTCATAACATCATATGGGAGATGCACAACGGGAAGGTACCTGACGATATGGAAATTGACCACATAAACCACATTAGAACAGATAACCGCATTGAAAATTTAAGGATTGTTTCTCATCAGCAAAACGCTATGAACAGGAGCAAAACATTAAGGAATACATCGGGCGTTGTTGGCGTATCTTGGTGCAAGATGAAAGGGAAATGGTATGCGCACATAAAGAAAGATGGAGTAATGCATAACCTTGGGAGATACACCAATTTTGAGGATGCTGTTCTGGCAAGAGCGTCTGCCGAAAAGAGGCTTGGCTTCCATGAGAACCACGGCTCTTGATGATATAATGACCCTTACAGAAATGTGAGGGTTTTTTATGAGCGATAAAATCGCAGCACTGAATGCATACATTCAGCAAAGAGTAGCAAACAATAGCCGGGTTATGGAACGCCAGAGGCGTGAGTTTGGCGGTGTAAACATAGACCAAAAGCACACCAGACTGTATGTCGAATGTGGCTACCCTGAAGAAATCACCGCCGAGATGTTCCGCTATGCCTATGAGCGCTATGCACCGGCAACAGCTGGCGTCAATCGCGTGCTCGATAAGTGCTGGCAGACTCCGCCGCAAATCCTTCAGGAAGGCGCCGATGATAAAGCAAGCACCCCATGGGAGAAAGCTGCCAATAAGCTGTTTAAGCGCGCCGCGCCGTTCATCAAGGATGCTGACCGCCGCAACCTCATCAACCGATACTCCGGCCTTATCCTGCAAATCCGAGACGGAAAGCAGTGGAATGAGCCGGTAGACACCACGAAAACAAAACGCATCAAGGATGCTGCCATTGTCCGCTACATTCCGGCATGGGAAGAGCAACTAACCGTCAGCGATTGGGAGAATGACGAAGCCAGCGAGGACTATGGGCAGCCGAAGATGTACCTGTATCAGGAGTCGGTAATAGGCGCCTGCAATAACGACGGCAAACCAACGCGCTCCCTGAGCATCCATCCCGATCGCATTATCGTATTTGCCGAGGGTGCGATGGATGGCTCCATTTACTCTGGTGTCCCACTTCTTCGTGCCGGGTATAACCACCTCATCGACATGGCGAAAGTCACCGGCTCAAGTGCCGAGGGCTTTCTGAAAAATGCAAGCCGACAGCTCAACGTTAATTATAATAAAGACAACGTTTCCGCTCAGTCGCTGGCACAGCAAATGGGCGTGCAGCTGGAGGAGCTGGCAGATGTGCTCAATGAGGATGTGGCGCGTCTGAATGAGGCAATTGACGCGGCGATGTTCACGATGGGTGCAGATGTCAAAGTACTCTCAGTGACACCAGCTGACCCAGGGCCGACATGGACTATTGCAGCGAACCAGTTTGCGGCGTCCATCAAGAAGCCATTCACCATCCTGTTTGGTCAGCAGACTGGTCGCCTTGCGTCCGATGAGGACAAAACCGATGACGCTATGAGCGCCAAACAGCGCCGTGAGGATTGGCTGGATTACATCATCTCGGTATTTATCGACCGGATGATTTCCTTTGGCATTCTGGATAAAGCGCCGGAAAGTGGTTATTACTGCAAATGGGACGACCTGCTTGCACCTTCCGAGCTGAACAAGGCAGACCTGCTGGTTAAACTTGCCACTGCAAATAAATCCGTGTTCGATGCGGGCCAGATGGCCCTGATTACCGCAGATGAGATGCGCGGCATTGTTGGTATGGAGCCTCTGGAAGAGCAGCTTCCTGACGGATTACAGGAGGGTCAGCAGCAGCAAGACCAGCAACCGCAGCAAGACCAACAGCAGGGCCAGAGCGATGCGCCTCCTCAAAATTAATGCCCGGCTTCCGCAGCCAAAATTAAGCATGAGCCTGACAGACCCACTCGGCGCAGTGGGTCGCGTCAATAAGATGGTGCGCGATGTTGACGCCAGATATGTGACGCTAAAATCGCAGTTTGCCGGGCTGTTCCGCACGATTCCTGTGGCGACCAGCAACGCGGAGGCTGGAAATTATTATTATGATTTCTCCGCCTACCGCGCATCGACATTCTTTGATGAGCTTCAGCGCATCCTTGATGGTCAGTTGCTGGAGGGTGACGATTTCACACACGGAAGATTGTGGGCATCATCCTATGTCAGCGACGCCATGTATGCTGGTACGCAGAAGGCCAATTCAGACCTTGGCGACCTGTCTTCGGCATACAAAGACAGCAGGCCACTTGCTGAAATCCTGTACTCTCAGCCGTATCTCGACCGACTTCAGCTTGCGTACACGCGCACTTATAACGATTGGGGCGGCCTCTCTGATTACACTCGGCAGCAGGTGGCGGAAGTCATCACTGCTGGCATTGCAAATGGCGAAGCTCCGGGCGTGGTTGAGCAAAATATCGTTAATCGCATGGACGTATCAAGGAGCTATGCGCGATCAATTGCTCAAACTGAAATCACCAACACCCTGCGCGAAGCCAACAGGCGCGAAGTGAAAGAGGCACAAGTCACGCTGGGTATGGATACCATCATGCTCTGGCAGTCGGCGCTAATGAAAACCACTCGCGTTACTCATGCTGCGCGTCATGGGAAATATTACACCCCGGAAGAGATTGATGAGTTCTACAGCGAAGGAGCAAACCGCCGTAACTGTCACTGCGCACAGACTCCAGCGCTGGTGATGGATGGCAAGCCGGTGATACTTGAGAAGACACAGGAGAAGCTGGATAAGCAGCGCGAAGCATGGCAGGATACGCACAAGAAAGCCGCCTGATGGCGGCTTCTGTTTATCTTTTTCTTATAGCTGATTTTAAAATGCAGTAAGGCCATGCAAGGCTTGAAAGGAACATGATAATAAAAACCAATAGCGCGCGATATAATCCATCAATTGATTTGATTAAATCTCTTACACTCATGTAAAGACCAGGAAAATCAATCACGCAGCCAATGAAAACATACAGCAAAACCAAATAAATCATATCAATCCTCCAGCTTCATGCCCGGCACTTTTCCAGCGGCAACGAGGTCGTAAATTTCCTCGGCGACAGCCTGGCACCATCCTGTTAACATAATTGTTTTCACCGCCTATTCGCGCTTCTTGTCCGCTTCTGAGCGGATAGGGCGGAATATGACGTCTCCAATGTTGTAGGAATCCTCTCTACCGCTTTCTTTCAACTTAATGACAACAAGTTGATTGCTTGTGAAAAGTATTTTGCATCGCTGCCATTCATCACAAGCCCATGAGCGCTCACACTCACAACCAACAGGCGGTAATCCTTCGCCATTCCAAATCTGCGCAGCATCCTGACCGATGCACTCATTCAGGTCGGCTACATCATCTACTTTGTCCTGTGCTGCTTCCTGCGTATTGTGCAGGCGGTAGGCGATGATGTCGTGAGAGTTGCCATGATGCCGCCATCTAATTGCGTTACGCCTTGATGAGTACAGATCATGGCTTATTTTTGCTGGAATACCATCGTCAATTCTTCCATCTCGCCATTTGACGTCAACCAGAGTTCCTGTCGGCACCGGGCACTCACCACCACCCCAATCAATCCATCCGTCATTTTTGGCAGCCAGCGCGGCTTCGTACTGTTCGCGGGTGATGATGGCTGTTTCGTAGTCACTTGCCAAAACATCAGCGGTGAAACAATCAACTCTAGAACCATTAAGAAACCACCGATTAAAACTAGCATCAAATCTAGCAACGCTTGACTGGCATGTTGCCGGCATGATTTCTCTGTCGCGGTCCTGCGTGATGCAATTTGCGCGCTCCGGCCATGACCATCCGTTTTTAATAGTTTCTTCAACCAAAATATCAATCAGCTTCATTTCTTCTCTCCGTTATAAATGCTTTTCAGTTCACCCATCACATTCAGCCATGCTGCATGCTCATCCATGCCGCGCATCACCAGCTTAACGTAGCGATTGCGGGCCTTAAACATCAGGCGCTGGCACATTACTTATTACCGAAGGTTGAGATGCAGACATCGCGCGCAATGGCAAACATTTCTTTCGGCGTTTTGTTTGTCATTTGGTATGCGGCATCAACGGTTGTTTTGTTGATTTCGTTGGCCTCTGCGCTCGCCTTGCTGCTAACCGACACCGCCAGCGCAACCTGCTTCGGTACGCCTGCATCACGTGCTTCTGCTGCTGTCTGGCCGAGTTTGCCCATTGCATCGCAAAGTTCGCCAGCTGATGCACCAAATGAAGCCATTGCGAATACTGCCACCACGATAAATTTTTTCATCTTGAATCCCCTGTTTTTGTGTAACTACATCATCGCCTACGATTCAATCTACGTCAATAGGATTATGATAAAATAATCTGCATCACCGGAGGTAACAAATGAAACTATCAACGCGCGGAAAGAATTTAATTAAATCTCATGAGGGTTTGGTGCTCGCAGTCTATCCTGACCCGGCAACCGGAGGCGCCCCGTATACCGCTGGGTACGGTCATACCGGAAGCGACGTTAAGCCTGGAATGAAGGTCACGCAGGCAATGGCTGACGCATGGTTTGATAAAGACGTGGCGAAATTTGAAAGCGGCGTCTCGTCACTCATCACATCCCCGACAACTCAGGGCCAGTTTGATGCAATGGTGTCGCTGGCCTACAACATTGGCCTTGGTAACTTTGGTAAATCAACTCTGCTGAAAAAACATAACGCCCGCTGCTACACCTGCGCCGCCGACCAGTTCCGGGTATGGAACCGCGCTAATGGCAAGGTCATGAACGGACTGACCAAGCGCCGCGCAGCTGAGCGTGAGGTATACATGTCATGAAGCGCCTAAGCAACTGGCTTATCGGCATTTGGGCATCACTCTGCTCGCTGATTCAGCTCTGGCCTGACGCCATGGTTCATGTATGGTCTTTCATGCCTGAGGACCTCAAGTCTGCCATTCCACCGATTGCGGTCAAGGCGATCAGCTACAGCATCCTTCTTGCCTCGCTGTTTGGAAAAATGCACGGCATGAAAAAAGAGATTAAGGCGCTGAAAAATGATTCTGCAAATCCTCAAGGCTAACTGGAAAGTTGTTGCGGCCATTATCGGCGTAGCGCTTCTGGCATTGATTATCTACGGAAAGTGGGTCAATTACGGGAAGGCGAAATATAACTCTGGATATCTGGCCGCCGTAGAGGCGCAGAAGGTCAAAGACAAAGAGGCGAGCGAACAACATGAGCAAGACAAAAAGACCATCGAGCAGGAAGCGCAGAGTCGCATTGATGCCGCGCGTGCTGATGCTTCCGCTGCTGCTGTTAAGTCTGGCAGGTTGCAGCAACAGCTCGCCACAATCAGAAAGCAGCTCCTCGGTTATTCCCGCACTGAGTCCATTGGCAATCCAGCCTCAAACACCGGAGTTTTGCTCTCCCAGCTGCTCAGCGAATCTGTCGAAAGAAATCGACAGCTGGCAGAATATGCTGACTCAGCAAGAGAAGCAGGATTGACTTGTCAGGCACAATACAACTCCCTGCGCAATAAAAAAGCCCCGTAAAGGGGCTTTGTTTTAAATTAGTTCCACGGGGTTATGCATAAAGAGCCTCCATTTTGTACCCAAACATAACTGCGTTCTGGTGCTCAACACTACCAGCAAACACCAGATAGCGACGCCCACGATTGCTGGTGATGATGTAGGCTGCTGGCTCCCGATTCATAGTTTCACCATTGATGCTTTGCTTAGCTTGTCGTTGACGTGCTGGATGCACTTGATAATCTCCCCAACCTCATCATGAGTAAACAAGCTGCAATCATATGCAGCATTGACCTTATCACCTGCCACCTCAATAGTCAGGTGCTTGCCTTTGAATCGTGCAGCAAACCCATTACACTCAAAGTGTCCTGATTCTTGTGCTACATTATCCGCGCATGCATTGGTAACTTTCATTTCGATAACCTCGCCCAGCCTTTACCTTTCACGTTATAAACAAGCCCCTTCTTTTTCAGTGCCTGCATTCTCCTGTCAAGGATTGTGATGTTTTTGACTGGTGAAATGTCCAACACCTCACGCCAAATCGACCCAATATCTACAGGCCTGATTGAGTCATCAAGACGGCGCAGAATTGCATCGTCAAGTTCATCATAAACACCCATCACTTTACCTCCCCATTCAGTTCATTAACAATTAATGTTGCATAGCCAGCAATGTCTTTCCAGCTATCGTCGTATGTCGGGTCGCCATTCAGGATTCGACCAATTTTATGCTGAATCATGTCGAGCGCCTCCTTCTGGCTCGCCGTCAGGTTGCTCCAGCCGTCAACGTCGCGCATGGTGTCTTTCAGTGATTGCATGATATCTGCGCCGTCTTTGAATTTGCCATAGCGATTTCCGCGCTCGGTGATGAGGGCTTCTGTTGGGTCTGTGCATTCTTTGGTGGCTTGCCCCTCAATATCCACAATGTACCGCTTGGCCATGCATAAGAATTGACTGCGGTATACACCCTCACCCCAAATTCCAGAGCCGCCATATACGCCCCAATATCTGGCGCCGGGAGTTGGGGAGATTTCCACGAAATATTTTCGCTTGTTGTTGTCAATGACAAGCATTGTTGCTTCTTCAGGAGCGCCATAGAAATGACCCTCATTTCCTTTCGTGTATTTGTATTTCCTCATCACTCCACCCTCAACGTAACTTTGTTTTTCTCATCCACACTGAAGTGTTTACGCACAAACGCATACATTTCTTCAGCGCTCCATTCCCGCATTGCTACATAGCAGTGCGCGTAATATCTGACATCTCGCAGGCTTAACGGCTGGCGCTTAGCGATAATCTCAGTCAGTGCTTCCATTGGTTCTTTGCGTTGTCTCGCCATTTGTCGCTCTCCTGTGAAAATAGTATTGACTAATCTACATCATCTAGTCAATACTTAATGACGTAGATTATATCACATTAGAAATCGGTGGTGTGGAATGAAAGGATGGCGAGAAGTAACAGAGGTGCATAAGAGGGATTGCCGGGAAATGCTTGAAATGCTCAACATCCCGGAATCAATCATCAAATCTGTCGAGCTGCGCATTGATATGGCGGCAATGGAGGCAGCGCATGAACAGCAATCCTGCTGGATTGACAGGCCGTTACCGGGGATTTTACATCGTGGTAAGACTTCCGATTGAAGATGATGTCGGGTATCTGCATAACCATAGTCATGTGCTCAAATATTATGGCGCTCACTACAAAGTGTTGATGGAGAGAAAAAATGATTACTGACCAGATATACGAAAAAGAGTTGCTGAACAGGCTGGAAGAGCTCGACCGCACTCGCGCATGGGTGGAAAGTGAATTGCGCGAAGTACGTAACCGCATGCAGCGGCAGGTTAACCGCGAAATTATTGAGTGGCGCGAAGGGCGACCGCATTTTAGCAATATTGGTGAATGGGTGGCGAAATGAGCAAGGCCAGCACGCTGCATGAATTAATCATGGCTGATATCAGGGAAGACAATGCAAGGGCCAGATGGCAGCGAAACCAGCCTGACCGCCGAACGTTGAAGCAGAAGCTGCATCCAAAGCGCAGGCGCCCAAATAGAAAGCGAGATTATCGCAGGGACAGGGTGTTGCTTAAACTGTGTGATATTCAGATGAAATTTATTATTAAGGAGGCGATGAATGAAACCAATGATGAATGATGAGGGGATTCTAGAATGCCCCTTATGCCAGGCTACTATCTCGCATGCAGAGCAAGCATATTTTGAGCTATCACCAGTTGGGTGGGTGGTTGAGTGCTACGAGTGCGGATGCACAACAGGAAAGCATGCAACAAAAAACGGCGCCATTGAGTCATGGAACACCAGAAACGGCCACCTCTATACCGCTGATGACTACAAACAGGATGCAATGGAGCGCGCAAATGGACTTTAAAACGCAAATACTCACGGTGATAGAGCGCTGCGGCGGCGCAACCAATGCGATGATACGAAAGCAGACTGGCATGACAAACCGAGCCAGCGTTACCGGCTATCTGATTGAGCTGGAGGGTATGGGATTTATTATTAAAGAGGAAAGCGTCAGCTATGGCAGGCGCTGCTTTAAGTATTTCCTCAATCCCGATAATACTGCGCTTGACCTGGCAATTCAGACGTACCTTGAGGCGAATCCTGGGCGCAAGAGCAAGCAGATAGCAGAGGCTGTCGGCGTCAACTACACCATCCTCAAGGCGCGCATGCGCTATCTGGCAAGCATTGGTCAGGTTGACCGTGAAATGCTTCCAGGCGGTGCATGGAAATATTACTGGCAGGAGATCATCCCGTTTGGTATGAGCCGTGACAGGATGATGTTTGAAAAGCTGCTTGCCGGGGCGCGTCAGTCATGTGGGCGATAAAGCATAAATCAGGAACCGTGCTGTTTGTCACCAGATGTGAGCGCACGGCCAGTAATCGCAGAGAGATGGGGTGGATAGTGGAAGAAACAGAATGCCCGCACGAATGGGTTAGCAAGGGAAGCTATCCGGATATTTATTATGTATGCATGTGGTGCGGAGAGTGTGGTAATGACGAAGATGACTAGCAGAGAGCAGTTTGAAGGGTGGGCAACCAGTGCCGGTTTTATTGTTACCACTAAAAATGACGGCTACTTATACCCAGCAACCAATAGCGCATGGCAAGCATGGCAAGCATCACGGCAAGCGGTTGAAATTGAGCTTCCGGCTATCGAAGATAAAAGATGGTATTCATCATCCAATGGCAAGTTTAGAGAGGTTGGTTTTTATCTTGCTATTCGTAAAATCATTATTAGTCACGGGTTGAGGGTGAAGGCATGAAACTACAACTTAACGAAATCATGGAAGCAACAATTAGCGAGCTGGATGACATTGACATGACCCTTGCCTTTGAGATTGAGGCCATCGAGCGTCAGCTTGCTGGCAATCAGAATGGAAATAAGGTGTGGAGAGAGAAGGCCATGAAGGCGAAGGGACACATGCAGCGCACCCGAGCGCTGGTTCGCACTCGCCTTGATAAGCTCTACTACGGCGAAGAAAGAATGTTACACGGCGCCATTCTGGCTGAAATCCGCAAAACGATGTCTGTCGGGAAATTCATGGATGCCGTAAACCGCGCAAAAGTTAACTGCGGAATGTTAAATAAGAATAGTCCTCAATAAATTCTCTTCCGTGGCTGTTACCTTGCACTCAGGAGGTAGCAGCCATGCCAATCATACTGATATCATTCTTTGCTACTCTTTTCGCTTTTACCGCATCTCCGCTTTACCTTCTCGCGTCCATTTCGTGGTGCATATTCATGGTGTGTTATAATCCGGGCATAAAGTAAGCGCGGAGAAAGGTCATGATTGTCAAAATTGGCGACAAGTGGGTCGTTAAATCTAAGGATGGCTCGCACCAGTTTGGCGAGTACGACACCGAAGAGGCGGCGAAAAAGCGCCTTGCTGAGGTGGAGGCATTCAAGCACATGAATAATAAATTACAGGTTAACATCCTGTACACCGTCAACTCAGCCAGCAACATCAGTGAAAAAATCATTGATGGCGACCCGCATTATGTCATCAAGAATGTTGTGCCGGTTGTGGATGATATTGTCATGAATGGCGGCCTGTACCCTGGCGATGAGATTAAAAAATCATTCCATGGGCTTGATGGGAAACCGGCTCCATATGACCACCCGAAGATTGACGGCAAATACGTATCAGCCAACATGACACGGGCCGCCAATCAGTTCAGCGTTGGTGCATGGATTGAGAACTCATCTCATGACGGCAGCAAAGCACTGGTAGACCTTTACATCAACAAAGTGGTAGCCGAGCGCTCTGATAAGGGCCGGGAATTGCTGTCGAGAATTGATGGCCTCAAAGTTAACAGCGCCGATGCTGAACCTGTTCAGGTGTCCACGGGCCTGCTGCTCAACCGCGAGCAGGCATCAGGAACTTCCAAGGGTAAAAAATATTCCTGGATTGCCAGAAATATGGAGTGGGATCACCTCGCCATTCTTCCACCTGGCATTCCCGGTGCTGGCGGCCCTGCTGATGGTGTCGGTATCTTTGCTGCTAACGGCGAAGACATTGGGCGCGTTGTAGTCAACCTTGAGGAATCGGCAATGACCGACGAAAGTGTAAACAAAATAAAATGGTGGCAGCGCGCCATCAATCGACTTACTGGCAACCAGCTGTCATTCACCGATATTACTGAGCAGCTCCGCAATATCATCAAGGCCGAGATGCCAGCCGACTCATGGCCTTATATCGTCGCCGTTTATGATAATTACTTCGGTGTTGAGATTGACGGCACCATTTATATGCAGTCCTACATCGTCCGTGAGGATATGGTAGAATTAGTCGGTGAACGGGTTAAGGCTGTTTATAAAACAGAGCTTGAACCGGTAAAAGCAACTCAAGGGGAAATCTCAATGACTAACGAGGAATTACAGGCTGTACTGGCCGACGCCCTCAAACCGGTTCAGGAATCGTTGACCGCAGTCAACCAGAAACTGGCCGATGTGGAGGCGCAAAACAAAACCCTGCGCGACCAGTTGCAAGCCAATGCCGCACAGGAAGAAACCGTACGGAGTTCGACCGTCTGTTGCCCTCCGAGCCTTTTCGTGATATAATAAAACCGTTGGAAAGGAGAATGAAATGAAAAACGCAAGACAAACTGCGATTTTAAGTATTATCGAGCATAACGACATCGAAACGCAGGAGGATCTGGCTGCGCGCCTGCGCGATATGGGCATTATCGTCACCCAGGCCACCGTCAGCCGCGATATCAAGGAGCTGCGCCTGCTGAAGGTTCTTACGCCCAGCGGCGTCTATAAATATGCTACTGCCGCCAAGGCGGAACATGGCGTTTCCGAGCGCCTGGTGCGCATGTTTATTGATTCCGTCCTGTCCATCACCTATGCCGAAAACCTGGTGGTCATTCATACCCTGGCTGGCAGCGCTAATGCCGCCGCC
>OJAW01000191.1_pt1 | contig 47429 bp, 53 predicted proteins | sample 1589151 | NCBI WGS metagenome assembly OJAW01 (sample SAMN03283290) | human gut metagenome | biome: human-associated habitat; material: feces | host: Homo sapiens | place: Peru | collected 2012
TAGCATTTTATGTATGGATACCAAGATATAAATATAAAGTATGGAATATAAATAAGGTTATAGGAACAGACTCATATAACGCTAGAACAACGGGAATAGACATAGTATTTGAAAGTGACACAAATACAACTGGAACAATAATTTGTAATAATTATAGTTATGCAACACCATCATCAGATGCAGGTTCACCAAATGAAACCTGTACTGGAGAAAATAGTGATTATTATACACACCCAGCATTTACTTTTGAAGATAATGAATTAAGAGGTTTTTGGATAGGTAAGTTTGAGTTATCTAGTGAAGCACCAACAGCAACAAACGGAGGTGGAAGTTCAACAACTCTAACAGCAAGAATATTACCTAATGTAAATTCTTGGAGAAGTAATCAAGTATCAAACTTTAGTACAGTAATACAAGGTATGCAAAACACAAATAATATATATGGATTATCAGCAGATAAAACATTAGTAGATTCACATATGTTAACAAATATGGAGTGGGGAGCAGTAGCATATCTAACAAACTCTAATTACGGAAGATGTACTGGAGGTACTTGTACTGAAGTAACAATAAATAACTGTTCTACTTATGTAACAGGAATAGGCGGAGATAAAGTAAGTGCAAATTTTTCATCAACAACTTGTACTACAGATGCAAATAAATATAACGGTGCAAAAGGAGTTTTGGCATCAACAACAGGAAATGTGTACGGAGTATATGATATGAGTGGAGGCTCTTGGGAATATGTAATGGGAAATATGTCAAGCACAGCAGACACTTATACATTTTATAGTTCAAATGCTGGGTTTTCAAGTAGTTGGTATTCAAATTATAGTAATCAAAAATATGTAAATACTTATGCCAATGGTTCAACATATAACAATCAAACTGCATATAATAGAGCAAGACTAGGAGATGCAACAGGAGAAGTAGTGTTAACAGCTTCTTACAATGGTGGTTGGTATAGTGACTACGCGTACTTCCCTTACTCCGATAATTCTTGGTTTAATCGTGGAGGCCCTTACAACATAAATAGTCGGAATCCAGGTGTATTCAGCTTCGAAAATAACAAAGGTGGTTCTTACAAATACGTCTCTACCCGCGCTGCTTTAGTCTGGACCTTATCTTAATTATTATTAAAGTCATAGTTATAAAATTATGACTTTTTTTGTTGTGTATTAATAACGTACAATTGTTTGGAGTGTGTAAATTATACGAACGTATGTTTAAAATTGTAAAATGTAGCAAACAAATGTTATGTATTCTTGGTAAGATTATTACCGATAGATACTCCTCTGTGGTAAAATTCTTACCAAAATGAATTTTTTTTGATTTTTAGAAGTAATTTGAAAAGTTATCTATAATAATTAATAGTGTAAGGAGGTAAGAGATGAATAAAAAATTAATAGTCTTGCAAAACGGAATTAAAGAATGTGGTAGTGCTGCTTTACTTTCTATAATTAGATATTATGGTGGAAATATTTCTTTAAGTAAATTAGTAGAGTTAACTAATACAACTAAAGAGGGAACTAATTTTTTAAATTTAAAGAATGCTTCTTTGAAACTGGGATTATCTGCTGTAGGTTATAAGATTAATGATATTAATAATCTAAAAGAAATAACTTGTCCTTTTATCGTACAACTAGTTAATAATAATTATTCTCACTTTGTAACGGTTTATAAGATTAAAAATAATAAACTATTAATAATGGATCCAGCAAAGGGAAGAGTAATTATTGATATAAATAGTTTTATTAAGTTATGGACTGGTTATGCTATGATATTTAGACCAAACCGAAAACTATTAATCTATGAAGAAGAGAGGTATTTAAATAAATTAATTCTTGAAGTTATATTTCATAATAAGAGATTAATATTTAATATATTTATTATTTCTATATTATTTACATTAACCTCGTGTCTTGCTACTTATTATTTTCAGGTAGTAATGGATAATGTAATAGATAGTGAATATTTTAATTTGATTTCTATAACTTTGATATTTATAATTATTGCTTTATATAAGAGTTTTTGTAGTTTATTTAGAAATGAATTGTTATTATATTTAACTCAAAAATTAGATATAACTTTAATTATAAATACTATAAATAAAATCTTATTACTTCCTTACAATTATTACAAAAATAAGACTACTGGAGAAATGATATCGAGGGTTAATGACATAGCATTTATTAAAAATAGTATATCAAAAATAACTATCACAGTATTTTTAGATATCATTATCTGTTTAGTCGGGGGAATAATTCTATTTAATATGAATAGTAAATTATTTGGTATTTTAGTAATAATAACTTTAGTATATGTTTTGATTATATTAATATTTAATAGGATTTTAAAGAGATTAATTAATATAAATCAAGAAAATAATGCTAAAGTAAATTCAATGCTAGTAGAATTTATTAATGGTTTTGAGACAATTAAGGGATTAAATATTGAGAATTATATTAGTAATAAGTTTGAGGATTTATATACTAATTCTTTGGAAGTAAGTTTATTATATGAAAAGATATGTAATATTGAATTTTTCTTAAAGGATTTGATAAATAGTATTTCTAATATTTTAATTATATTTATGGGCGTTAAATATGTTATTTATGATAATTTTACTATAAGTAGTTTGATAACATTTAACTTCTTATCTAGTTATTATACTGAACCAATAAAAAATATAATTGAATTAAATAAAGAATATTATTATATGAAAAATAGTTTAAAAAGAGCAAATGATTTATTTGAAGTAGAATGTTTAAATAATAATAAAACTAATATATCAGTAACCGGTGATATAAATGTGGTTAATTTAGAGTTTAAATATGCAAATAATACTATTTTAGATAAGGTAAATTTCAATATTAATAATGGTGAAAAGGTAATTATATTGGGTAATTCTGGAACTGGTAAATCTACTTTATTAAAGTTATTATTTAAGTATTATTCTGTAGAAAGAAATATGATATATATAAATAATTATGATATATGTGATTATACTGTAAAAGATATAAGAGATAATATTACTTATATATCTCAAAATGAAACAATATTTACTGATACTATTAAAAATAATATTATTTTAGATAATGAAATTGATGAAGAGACTTTTTTAAATATAGTAAAACTAACTTATATCGAAGATATTATTAAAGATGATATTCTTGGTTATAATAAATTTCTTGAGGAAAATGCTTTTAATTTATCTGGAGGTCAAAGACAAAGAATTATTCTAGCAAGGGCACTACTAAAAAATAGTAAAATATTATTAATTGATGAGGGATTAAATGAAATAGATATTGATTTAGAGAGAAAGATACTTAAAAATATATTTAATAACTACAAAGATACGACAATTATAATTATATCTCATAGATTAAATAATTTAGATTTATTTGACAAGGTATTAAAACTAGAAGATGGTGAAATTACCACGATTACTAGGAGTGTGTGAAGATGAATACTATTAAGGGATATATTATATTAAATAAAAATACTAATTATTATATAAAATTATTTATTTACTTATCTATTATATTCTTGTTATTTATTGTTATGTTATTAAATACGAAATATAAGATGTATTATAAAACAAAGGGAATAGTAACAAGTGATAAAAATCTTATGTTAATTGTTAAGATAGATAAATTAAAATATGTTAAGAATAATAATAAATTAGTAATTGATAATAAGGAATATGTTTATAGTATTAAATCTATAAATAATGATTATGAAATAGATAATAATCTAAATAATTATTTATATCTATATTTAGATGTTTCTTTGGATAGTAAAGATAAAATAACTAACAATGTTTTAAATGTTAAATTACTAGAATCAAATAAGAAAATATTTTACTACTTAAAAAATTATATTATGAAAGGTGATAGGAATGAATAAATTAAATGACAAAGAATTAAGTGAAGTAAATGGAGGATTTAGTTGGGGAATTGCTGCTTTAGTAGCGGCAGGTATAGTCTTTATCTCTGGACTATTAGATGGATATATAAATCCTAAAACGTGCAACAATTAATAAAGAAGGAGGAATAATATGATAGAATTAGAAAATGTCGAATTATTAAAAATTAATGGTGGAGGAATAAGTGGAACACTAATAAATGCTATAACTGGTGCAGGAAAGTTTATCTTTAATATAGGGCATTCAATTGGTAGCTCAATAAGAAGAATGGTGAGTGGTAACTATTGTCCGGTTTAGTTAATTTTAAGAATAACACTATGAAAACTATTCTTTATATACTTATAACTCTTATGTGTTTACCGGCGGTAACTATAATAGGTAAATCGATATTTGCTTTAGGGCAACTTTTAGGTAGTTATACTAGATTAATAGGTATGTAGTGGTTTAATCTTTATATAATATCTTTAAGATACGTAAACAACAATTTTAACTTATATCCTTGTAAGTTATCTTTCTAGAAAGCACTTTTTATGGGTGCTTTTTTCTTGTACTTGCAATAAAATATGAAATATGTTATTATATAGATGTAGTAATTCAATTAGTCCATTCGCGTTTTACTACCAATAAACATTGTTTAGAGGAATAATAATGAGTCTCAAGAATCTCTTTATGAATGGCAAAATACACATATATTGTGATATTTTTGCTGTTGGTAAAGAGTTTTTTTAATATCACAATTTAAGGAGGAAATATGAATTTATTTAAAGAAGTAATAAGAAAAAATAAAAAAATGATACTATTATATGTATTTCTAGGAATATTAATAAATTTTTTAGAATTATACACAGTAACTTATTATCAAAAAATACTAGATGCTTTTCAATATAAAACATTATCTATTTCATTAATTATAATATATGGAATATTACTTATAATAAAAGTAATATTGGGGTATATTGAGAATTATCCAGAACAACAAGTTTATAACAAATTATATTTAGACTTAAAACTACAAGCACTAAAGAAAATGAAAACAATAGATTATTTAGAATATCAAAAAATAGGTACAGGAAAACTAACAGAGAAAATCGAAGTAGGCTCATCTTCAGGAAGAGATATAATCTATTATTTCTGGTTAAAAATTTTTAGATATTTATTACCAACAGCAATATTTAGTTTAATATTTATTTTTAGAGTAAAAAAAGAATTAATTTTATTTGTATTAACAGGATATATCATAGTAATAGTTGTTTCTAATATTATATTAAAAAAGCTATATAAACTAAAAGAAAATATTTTAATTAATCAAGAACAATTAAATAAACATTTAATAAGAGGATTTATGGAACTAGTAGTTTTTAGAACAAACAAAAAATATGATACTGAAATTGCATTAACAGAAAATGGAATAAAAAATATTGTAAATGGAAAAACTAAAATAAAACTAGTCCACGAAATGTTTTTTACTATCTTTAGTTTAATTGTTAATATATTAAAAGTAATATTATTAGGTTATGCAGTTTTAAAATCTAATTTATCAGTTGGGGCAGTAGTTACAGTTTTATCATTATTAAGTAAATCTTATGAACCAATTGCTATATTTAATGTTGAATTAGTTGATTATAAATTAAACAAAATTGCTTTTAAAAGATATTTAGATTTTTTAAACATTAAAGATGATATTAATATAAATAAAGGAATTAAATTAAAACATATTACTGGTAACATTACTTTTAAAAATGTATCTTTTTCTTATGAAAATAAACAAGTTATAAATAATCTATCTTTTAGTATTAAAAATAATACTTTAGTAGCACTAGTTGGTTCTTCAGGAAGTGGTAAATCAACAATTATAAAATTATTATTAGGATTAATAAAATATAACAAAGGAAGTATTTTAATAGATAATAAAGAACTAAAAAAAATAAACTTAAATAGTTTATATAATAATATAACTTACTTATCTCAAGAAGTACCAATTTTTGATGGCACCTTAAGAGAAAACATAGTTTTTGATAAAAAAGTATCAGATACCTTACTAGAAGAAGTGTTAAAACTAGTATGTTTAGATAAATTTTATGAAAAATTAGATACAGAACTTGGAGAAAAAGGTATTAAATGTTCTGGGGGAGAAAGACAAAAAATTGCTTTAGCAAGATTATTTTTTGATAGTTCAAAGATTATTATTTTAGATGAAGCAACTAGTGCAATAGATAATATAAGTGAAAAAATAGTTATGAAAAACGTTACCAAAAAATTAAAAGATAAAACAATAATAATTATTACCCATAAACTAGAAATGTTAAAAGAAGTAGATAATATTTTAGTTTTAAAAGAAGGAAATATTTACGAACAAGGTAACTATAAAGAATTATTATCTAAAAATGATTATTTTACTAAATTATATAAAGCAAAAAAATAACATAGAATTTTATTTCTGTGTTATTTCTTTAACTGAAGAACCTTAATATTTTTAGGGGGTTCTTCATCATTATCTTCCATATACATCATTAACTTATCGCAAGAATTAACAATAGTATTTTGTGAGGTCTTACTATTTCTATATGCCGTTATTACATTATACTTAGTATTAATTTTTACCTCTTGTAAACTTTTTTCCTTTTCATTAATATTTCTTTTTAATGTTTTAATTATATGTTTTATTTCTTTTCTTTCAGAAATTCTACTAAGTCTAGTACCATAAGTTGTTATATTTAAAAGCTTAGGAAATATATAAGTTATTAACATTGTAAAAAACAACGTTTGAACTGATAAAATAGAATTAACAAAATTGAAAACAACAACTAGTCCAACAATAGTAAATAAATTTATTGTTTCACTACAAAGTATTTTTTCACTATTTCTTTTTAATTCACTTTTTCTAATAGATAATATTTGATTTAGATTTTCTATTTCATTTTCCTTATTTAATATAGTTTCAAAACTAACATTATTATTTTCTTTAGTAATAAGTGTAGTATTACCAAATTCATCAGTAACTGCACCATAATTATCATTTGCTTGAATTAAATCCTGGTTCATAAAATTTCTCCTTTTTTCTTGAGACTTATTATATCACTAATAGTTGCTTTGTCAATTGTTTTAAATAAAGAAGTATGATATAATTATATACATCAAAGGTGATAATATGATAGATAACATATTAAATTATAAATTTAAAGAAAATGATTTTGTGTACTATAATACATATCATAAAATATTAGAAGATTTAGCTATCAAAGAGTTAGATATTTCTAAAGTACAAGAAGTAATTAAAAGTTCTGATTTATTAACTGTATATAAGGAAGTTATGTCTGATTTTAATACTGATATTTTATATAAAAGCATTTTACATGGAATAAATCATAATATAAGAGTATCTATATATGCTTTAGTTATATCTATTTATGAGAATATAGATACTCATACATTTAAACTAATTACCGAAGCATGTAAATATCACGATATAGGCAGATTAAGTGATCATAAAGATGATGAACATGGTAAAAGAAGCGCAGAAATGATAGATTTTCTAAAAGATAAATATAGTCCTGAAGAAATTAATTTATTAAAAGCAGCAATTACTTGTCATAGTTTACCTGATTACGAATTTATTAGAGTATTAGAAAAAAATAATATTAAAGATAAAGAAAAATGCACTAAAATATTTAAAATACTAAAAGACGCTGATGCTTTAGATAGAGTAAGATTATCTGGTTCAATGATAAAAGTAGAAATGTTAAGAACAGATATAGCAAAACAATTAATAAAGTTTTCTTATCTAGTTTATCAGAATTATAATAAAATGATGAATAAAGATAATAACCATAAAACTAAAACAAGATAACTGTTAATAAACTACATTAGTTATCTTTTTTCTTTTATGTAGATTTTTCTCTTTAAAATATTTAGATTTTGTGGTATTATTAATACAGGTGATTTTTTATGCAAATTAACAGAAGTGAAGCAAGATATAAAGCAATGACAATTTTATATCAAATAAATTTATATGAGAATAATAATATTAAATATGATATACCTGAAGTAATCAAAGAACAATTAGAAATACAAAATGATTTCGTAAATGAATTAGTATATGGAGTAATTGAAAATAAAGATAAAATAGATGAATTAGCAAATAAATATCTAAAAGATTGGACTATAGATAGATTAGGTTTAACAGACCAAGCAATTATTAGAATAGCAATTTATGAAATAGTATATACTGATACTCCAAATCTAGTATGTATAAACGAAGCAATTGAGTTATCTAAAAAATATTCAGATGATAAAGTAAGTAAAATGATAAATGGTATATTAGATAAAATATATGCATATTATGAAGATAAAAATAATTAGAGGTAAAAATGAATGAGAATTATGTAACAATATCAGAATTAACTAAATATATTAAAAGTAATTTTGATAATGATATGTATTTAAGAAAAGTATATATTAAGGGTGAAATATCTAATTTTAAAAATCATACTACAGGACATTTTTATTTTTCTTTAAAAGATGAAACTAGTAGAATTAATGCTGTTATGTTTAACAGAGATGCTAGAAATATTAAATTTTTACCAAAAGATGGTATGAAAGTATTAGTTACAGGAAGAGTATCAGTTTATGAATCTACTGGTAGTTATCAAATATATATCGAAGATATGATCGAAGATGGGATAGGTAATTTATATGTTGCCTTTGAACAATTAAAAGAAAAACTTGCTAAAGAAGGATTATTTGATAAAGATAAAAAGAAAAAGATAATGCGTTGCCCCAGAAGAGTAGGAATAGTTACTGCCCCAACAGGTGCGGCAATTAGAGATATTCTAACTACAATAAAAAGGAGATATCCAATTTGTGAAACAATTTTATTTCCTGCATTAGTTCAAGGAGAAAATGCTAAATATGATATTGCTAAGAAAATAGAAATAGCAAATACATATGATATTGATACTTTAATTGTAGGTCGTGGTGGTGGGTCCATCGAAGACTTATGGCCTTTCAATGAAGAAATAGTAGCATATGCTATATATAATTCTAAAGTACCAGTAATTAGTGCAGTAGGTCACGAAATAGACTTTACCATTTCTGATTTTGTCGCTGATTTAAGAGCAGCAACTCCAACCGCTGCCGCAGAATTAGCAGTTCCAGACATTAATACTATTTTAACTTATTTAAATAATGCAAAAGTAAGAAGTTATAATTTTATAAATTCATATATTGAAAACAAAACTTTAACATTAAATAAATTAAAAGATAGTTATGTCTTAAAAAAACCAGAAAATATGTATGAAATAAAAATACAAAATTTAGATAATTTAATAGAAAAATTAAATAAAGAAATGAGTATAATTATTGAAAATAATAAATTAAGATTATATAAATGTAAAACAAACTATATCATTAATAATCCAGAAATACTATATAAATTCAAAAAACAAAATTTAGATAATTTAATTAATAAACTTGAAGTATTAAATCCGTTAAATACCCTAAAAAGAGGATATGCAATAGTAAGAGATGATACTAAAGTAATAACAGATGTAAATAAAATAAAGAAAAATGATGTAATTAATATAGAATTATCTAATGGTAAAATAATATCTAAAGTAATGGAGGTAGAAAATGGGTAAAACATTCGAAGATAAAATAAGAGAACTAGAAGCAACAATTAATGAACTTGAAAGTGGCGAAGTAAATTTAGATGATGCCATTGAAAAATATACTAAAGCAATGAAACTTGCTAAAGAATGCTCTGATAAATTAAATGAAGTTACTGAAAAAGTAAATAAAATATTAATGGAAAATGGAGAATTAAAGGATTTTTCTGTAGAGTAAATACTTATTAAAGTATTTATTTTTATATAAGAGGTGAAGGATGGAAAAAACAAATGTTATAAATAGTTTATCGTTATTTGTTTCTATGAAAGAAAGTAATTTATTAAATAATAAAATAATTAATTTTAATACTACTTTCTCTGTTACAGATTTATCTAAAATAAATGATTATAAAGTTATATTACCTAAAGAGATATATGGAGATGTGATAGTTTATTCATTTAAAGAACAAATAGAAATGCTAAAAGATTCAGTTAATAATAATGAAGGTATTAGAATTTGGACTAGTCATTATGAAATAGAATCATATATATTATTACTTTATTTATGTGATTTTTTAAAGGATAAACAAGGTAATTTATATGTAGTATATTCTGATTCATATGATAAAGAGTGTTACTCACCAGCGTGTATGAATGAAAAAGAATTAGAAAGTCTTGCGTTATTGGAACACAAAATAACTAAAGAAGAACAGGATAAATATTCAAAAATATGGCAGAATATAATTAAGAATAAATCTGATATGAGAATATTAGAAAATGAGAAAGTAAAATTAGTATCTTATGATTATTATAATGATATTATTTTAGATAAATTAGCAAAATTAGGGGAAATAACAATATGTAAATTTACTGCTTTATTTATGAGTGAATACTATTTTTCTGATTTAATAATTGTATATTTTATAAAAAGATTAATAGAAAAAAATAAGATTAAAATTGTTAAGGAAAGTAAAGAGAATTTTTTTCAAAATACTATTGCTATTAATTAACTTTAATACTTTGTTAATGTTTAATTGACACAAAAAATAATTAAAAATTAAATAATTATAAATACTTGTAAAACTATCTAATTTGTATATAATATAATTAGAGGTGAATTATGAAAAAAAAGAAAAAAATTAATTATAAAAACATTATTATAATATTATTAATACTATTAGTTATAATATTTGCTATCTTTAAATTAACAAAAAAAGATAATACTAAAGAAGTAGTAAAAGATAATTTAATGGAAGACTTTGTAAATAAAGAGATATCTTTATTAGAAGATTATTCAAATAAACAAAACTTAACATTAAATATAAGTTATGAATATAGTGATACTATAGAAAAAGATAAAATAATTAGTCAAAGTATTAATAAAAATACTAAAATTAATAAAGGAGATACCCTAGAAGTAGTAGTATCTTTAGGTAAGTTAGATAAAGAAAAAATGGCAAAAGATAATATAAATGAATTAGGTAGCATTCCCATTATGATGTATCATGGTATTAGAGAAAAAACAAGCACTAGTACGGGTACAGTTGGAGGTAATGTTGATAAAGATGGTTATAACAGAACTCCAGAAGCATTTAGAAAAGATTTAGAGTTTTATTATGAAAATGGTTATGAAATGATACGTTTAGAAGACTACATAAATGGAATAATTAAAGTATCATATGGTAAAAGTCCAATAGTAATAACTTTTGATGATGGAAATGAAGATAATATTAGAGTTACTGGATTAGATGAAGAAGGTAATATAATTATTGATAAAAATAGTGCAGTTGGAATACTTGAAGAATTTAAAAAGAGCCATCAAGATACTCCAGTCACTGCCACATTCTTTGTAAATGGTGGTATATTTAATCAAACTGAATATAATGATAAAATACTTAAATGGTTAATAGAAAATGGATATGATGTAGGAAATCATACTCAAACACATCTTGATATTAAAAAATCAACTGCTGATAAAGTTCAAAAAGAAATAGCATATGTTTATGATAAACTAGAAGAAATAATTCCAGAAAAGTATGTAAAAATAATTGCGCTACCTTTTGGAAGTCCATACGTTAAAACTCACGATAATTTCAAATATGTCTTATCTACAACATACAATAACAAAACATACGAAACCGAAGCAGCACTTAGAGTAGGATGGGAACCTGAAGTAAGTCCTTTTAATATAAATTTTGATAAAACATTCTTAAAAAGATGTAGAGCATATGACAATAATGGAAAAGATTTTGATATTGATATGGTATTTAATAGATTACTTAAAACTAATAGATATATATCTGATGGTAATCCTGATACTATAGTTACTTTCAAAGATAATGAGAGCATTGTCAATACTAATACTAATTTAAAAATAATATATTATTAATATCAAATAAGATATAATTAAGAAATAATCTTGCAAAATAAATATATATATGTTATTATTTTGTTGTAAAACTTATTGAAAGATGAGTAGATTAATTATTTTTCAAAGAGAGTCTATGGTTGGTGTAAATAGATAAAAGGATTAATTGAACGCTACTTTCATAGTGTAGTAATAACTACCGGATTAGTCCGTTATCGAAATTAAGTTAAGTAAGGATGGTACCGCACAATTGCTCCTTTTGGAAGGTACTATCTTTTTTTAGGAGGTATAATATGAATAAATTATTTGCAATTGTAGGAATGTGTGGAAGTGGTAAATCAGTTGCTTCCGAATATTTAGAAAAAAAAGGTTGGAACAAAGTATATTTTGGTGGAGTTACTATGGATAAATTAAAAGAAAACAATATCGAAATTACTCCCAAAAATGAAAAAGCAATGCGTGAAAACTTAAGAAAAGAATTAGGAATGGGAGCATTTGCTATTATCTTATTACCAAAAATAAAAGAAATGTTAGAACTTGGAGATACTATTCTTGATGGAGTATATTCATATGATGAAGTAAAAATATTAAAAAAAGAATTTCCTAACATTAAAATTATTTCTATTGTTTGTGATAAAGATATAAGATATAAAAGATTAAATACAAGAGAATTTAGACCACTTACTAATCTTGAAGCAGAAAATAGAGATATTTCTGAAGTAGAAAATATTGCTAAAGCACCTCCGATTGCTATGGCAGACTATTATGTATTAAATAATGGCACAATCGAAGAATACATAAATAGATTAAAAGACATAATCGAAAGGAATGATTAAAATGAAAAAATTAACTGGCGAAGAAATAATTAGAACGTTTATCGATTATTTCAAAGAACACGGACATTTAGAATTAGAAAGTGCTCCATTAATTCCTAAAGATGACCCAAGTATATTATGGATAAATGCTGGTGTTACCCCACTTAAAAAATATTTTGATGGTAGTGTTGTACCAGAAAATAAAAGATTAACTAGCGTACAAAAATGTATAAGAACTGGAGATATCGAAAGTGTTGGTAAAACAGCAAGACATCATACTTTCTTTCAAATGTTAGGTAATTTTTCTATCGGAGACTATTTTAAAAATGAAGCAATAGAAATGTCTTATACACTTCTTACTAGTCCAAAATACTTTGATTTAGATAAAAATAAACTATATATTACAGTATATCCTGAAGACACTGAAGCATATAACAAATGGATAAGTTTAGGTATGGATCCATCTCATATTGTTAAATTAGAAAATAATTTTTGGGAAATTGGTGAAGGACCTTGTGGACCAGATTCCGAAGTATTTTATGACCGTGGGGTAAAATATGATAAAGATAAACTAGGAATTAAATTACTAGAACAAGAAATAGAAAACGATAGATATATTGAAATATGGAACAATGTATTTAGTCAATATAATGCTAAAAATGGTGTTCCTCGTTCTGAATATAAAGAATTACCACATAAGAATATAGATACTGGTATGGGTGTAGAAAGAATGGCATGTATTTTACAAGAAACAGAAACCAACTATGAAACAGATTTATTTATGCCTATAATACATGTTATTGAAGAAGAATCTAAAATATTATATAAAGGACAATTAGAATTTAAAGTAATTGCAGACCATATAAGAACGCTTGTTTTTGCTTTATCTGATGGTGCAACATTTAGTAATTATGGAAGAGGATATGTTTTAAGAAGATTACTTCGTCGTTCAGTAAGAATGGGAAGAAAATTAGGAATAAATAAATCATTTTTGGCAGATTTAGTAGATGTAGTAATAGATAAATATATAGGAATATATCGTAACTTAAATAATAATGTCAAAGAAATGAAAGAACTAATAACTAAAGAAGAAGAATTATTCCAAAAAACATTACTTTCAGGTGAAAAAAAACTTGAAGAATTATTTAAAAGTGATAACAAAGAAATAAGCGGAATAGATGCTTTTAAATTATATGATACTTATGGTTTTCCAATTGAATTAACTATTGAAATTGCTGAAGAAAAAGGATTTACTGTAAACGTTAGTGATTTTGAAAAAAATATGAAAGTACAAAAAGAATTAGCAAGAAATAATAGAAAAGTTGATAGTAGTATGAATATTCAAAATGAACTATTAATTAATTATAAAGAAGAAAGTAAATTTGTTGGTTATGATACTTTAGAAAATACTACTATAATTAAAGATATAATAAAAGATAATAAATTCGTTGATGAAACAAGTGATTATGGCTATGTAGTTTTAGAAGAAAATCCATTTTATGCTGAATCTGGAGGACAAGTATCAGATACTGGTTATATATTTACAAGTAGTCTAAAAGCAAGAGTAACTGATGTAATTAAAGCACCAAATTCACAAAATTTATTATATGTCGAAGTTGAAGAAGGTACATTAATCAAAGGTACTAAAGTAAATACTATGGTAGATAAACAAAAAAGATTAGATACTTGTAAAAATCATAGTAGTATCCATTTAATTCAAAAAACATTACAAGAATTACTATCTGATACAGTTCATCAAGCAGGAAGTAGAGTAGATGAAAATACTTTCAGGTTTGACTTTACTTATCAAGGAAAACTAAGTGATAAATTAATATTGGATATCGAAAAAAGAGTAAATGAAAGAGTAGCGCAAAATACTGATACTAAAATAAAAATAATGAATTTAAATGACGCAATTAATCTTGGCGCAATGGCATTATTCGAAGACAAATATGGTAGTTTAGTAAGAGTTGTAACTATCGGAGATTCAATTGAATTATGTGGTGGAACTCACGTTAAAAATACTAAAGAAATAAATAAAATTGCTATAATTAATGTTGAAAATAAAGGTTCAAATGTTTATAGAATTACTGGAAGCACTGATGAAAATATTGAGAGTGCAATAGAAAAAGAATTAATTCCATATAACGAAGAAAGAAATAAATTAATAGAAAAAGCAAGAAAATTAGTCGAAGAAGCAAGAAATCTAGAAATAGCATTATCTTTTGAATTTGAATTTAAAACTACTAATAACTCTAGTTATCAAGATATTATAAATGTTAAGGAAGACATTAGTTTGTTAAAACAAAAAGTAAAAGAATTAGAAAAAGAATTTACTATTAAAAAGAGTGAAAAATCAATAAGTGACTTATCAGTATTTTTAAATAGTGAAATAAAAATTGGTGATTTATCTCTAATCGTAGCAATTACCGAAGGATATGAAATACCAGTTTTAAAACAAATCGTTGATGCAGTTAGCAATAAACTAGATAAAAGTTTTGTTTTAATTGCTAATACTAATGGTACTAATGTTAACTTTATTGCTAAAACAAATGATGATAAAATAAATTGTGGTAGTGTAATTAAAGAATTGTCTCTTAAATGTTCTGGTAATGGCGGAGGAAGTAAAACTTTCGCTCAAGGTGGTGGAACAAACATTACTGAACTTGGTGTTAGATTACAAGAAGTAAAAGATTATATAAGAGGTCTATAAGACTTCTTTTTTACGAGGATATTATGTATAAAAAAGTATATATAGAAATAACTAATAATTGTAATTTAAATTGTGATTTTTGCATCAAAAACCAAAGAAAAAATAAATTTATGACAAAAGAGGAATTTAACACTATCTTAAATAAACTAGAAGGTATAACCAATTACTTATATTTTCACATACTAGGTGAACCACTACTTCACCCAAACATAACAGAATTTCTAGAGTTAGCATGCCAAAAATATAAAATAAATATAACTACTAATGGTTACTTAATTAATAAAATAACTAATAATAAAAATATTCATATGTTAAATATTTCACTACATAGTTTTGATGATAAATATAATGTTTCACTAGAAAAATATTTAAACAATATCTTTAAAACAGTAGACACATTATTACAAAATAATACTATTATTAATTATAGAATATGGGTAGACAATAAAAATAATAATAAAATAATTAATTATATTAACAATTATTATAAAACTAATATAACATTAGAAAACTCTAAAATAAAAGATAATCTATATCTAAATATATCTAAATACTTTATTTGGCCTGATTTAAATAATAATTATTATAATGAAAAAGGTAAATGTTATGGATTAATTACTCACTTTGGAATATTATCAGATGGAACAATAGTTCCTTGTTGTTTAGATAGTAAAGGAGAAATAAACCTGGGTAATATATTCAAAGATAATATAAATGAAGTATTAAATACTAAAAGATGCAAAGATATGGTCGAAGGTTTTAAAAAAGAAATAAAAAAAGAAGAATTATGTAAACATTGTAAATTCTTGAATTAAAATTAAGAAAAAAGTTTAAATTAATCAAATAATATGGTATTATATAATAAAGGAGTAGCATATGAAAAAGAAACACTCTAAAATAGATAAAGTACTATTATTATTAATAATTATATTTTCAATATTTGGAATAATTATGGTATTTAGTGCTTCCTCAATGGAATCTTATATGCGTTTTGAAAAAAGTCCTTATTATTACTTGATAAGACATTTATTCTTTGTTGGAGTAGGACTATTTATTTACTTTTTAATGCATATAATTCCAGTAAAAGTCTATAAAAAACTAAGTACCTTTGCTATAATTGCCATAACTATAGTAATGATAACTTTACTAGTTTTAGGTAAAGCAACAAGAAATGCCGTCAGTTGGATACAACTTGGACCAATTAGATTACAACCAAGTGAATTTGCCAAAATCTTTGTAATTATCTTTCTAGGTAGTTATTATGAGAAAAAAAGAGATGTACTAGATAGTCAATGGAATATAATTAAACCATTATTAATTGTGGTGGTAATTGCCATATTAATTGCCCTACAACCCGATTTAGGTACAGCAATGATTTTAGCAATTGTAACTATAATAATCTTTTATTCAGTACCAATAAAAAAAGAATATCGAAGTATATTTAATAAAATATTTGTTGGAGCATTAGCAATAATTATAGTGCTTTTAATTAGTACCAAAGGTTCAATATTAAGAGATTATCAAAAAGATAGATTAACAGCGTTTTTACATAATCCTTGTGAGAATTATCAACAAAAAGAAGGATATCAATTATGTAATAGTTATATTGCCTTTCATAACGGCGGTTTAACTGGTAAAGGAATAGGGGAGAGCACCCAAAAATATTTATACTTACCTGATTCTTATACAGACTTTATCTTTCCAATTATCGTCGAAGAATGGGGATTATTAGTAGGAATATTAATTATAATTGGATATTGTATCATACTTTACAGAATATTTACAATTGCTAGACACGCTAAAAATCTTGGAAATGGTTTAATTGCTTATGGAGTATTTATTTATATATTTACACATATTACCATAAATTTAATTGGAGTTATGGGACTTGCACCACTTACTGGAGTACCACTTCCGTTCTTAAGTTATGGTGGTAGTTATACATTATCATTGTTTATTGCTTTAGGTTTAGTTCAAAGAATATCTGTTGAAAATAATCTAAATTAATAGAGTAGGGGTAGTTATTGAAATACCCCTATTTTTTATTAGCATTCCCCCTACCTTACTTTATTTACTAAAATTCGTAAATGTAGTATGTTAATAATGATAAGAATAATAATGTTAAGATAATTTAAATTATTTTTTAGAATTATAAATTTATAAATTATTAATTGTTTATTATTATCATCTGATTATATATTAAATATTATTTTGGTATATTTTAATTGATGTTATGAATAATTAGTAGAAATATTAATTGTTTAATAAAATTAACGTTCTCAAATTTAAATCGAGAAACTAAAAGATGGATAATTAATTATACACCTCAAATCAAAATTTAAGTCCCCTATCAAAGTTAAGGTAAAAAAAGTAGGGGATATAGCTATTAAGAATACTATAATAGGTCTAAATTTAAATCGAGAGTATTTTAGTTAGATAATTATATATCTCAAATTAAATAAATCTAACTAAATATAATATAATATAATAGTAAATTAAAATTTAAAAATTAATTATAAATTTAAAATAAATAATTAATAAAAATGATTTTAATATAGATTACAAAATAATAATAAATATATAATTAAATATTAATAAAAATATTATAATATCTATATATAATAATAATAATCAAATAAATTTCAAAATATCATACTTCCTATAATATATATTATGTTAAGTTCTATATAATAGAAGAAAAGGAGTATAAATAATAATAAATAGATAATACTATTTTTAGGGAGGAAAATAATGAAAAAAGATAATAATCAAAATATTAAATGTAATGTTACATCTTGCTGTCATAATAATCAAAATGATAAAAAATGTGAATTATCAGAAATTAATGTTAGTTGTACTTGCAATAAAGATGATTGTACTTGTAGTAAAGAAACTATATGTGAAAGTTTTAAATCAAGAGAAAACGAATAGGTATCCCCCTACTCGTTTTTATTTATTATTTCATCTAGTAAAGTATTAAACTCTAAACTAATTTCATTTAATCTATCTTCACTACTTGCTTCATATCTCATTGTAATATTTGGACCAGTATTTGATGCTCTTACTAAAGCAAAACCATCAGTAAATTTAACTTTAACTCCATCAATAGTTAAAATATTATAATTCTTATTTTCACAGTATTCTTTAACCTTATTAATAATATCAAACTTTATTTCATCTTTAACCTGTAGTTTTAATTCTTTAGTAGAATAATATTTATTTATTCCATCAAGTAAACTACTAAGTGATTTATCAGTATAAGATAATCTTTCAATTAATCTAAGACCAGCATAAATACCATCATCATATCCAGGGAATTTATCTCTAAAATAAACATGGCCTGATAACTCACCACCAAGAGGATAATCACCATCATAACTAATCTTTCTAGTTATTGAGTTCCCTACTCTAGTTTCAACTGGTTTAACTCCAAGTTTAATTAATTCATCTTCGAGTGCTTTAGTGCATTTTACATCAAAAAATCCTTCTTTTTTATCAACTTTGTCATATAGATATCTCCACATAATAATCATAAATTTATCCATATCTATCATATTGCCTTTTTCATCAACTACCCCTACTCTGTCACCATCTCCATCATAACCAATACCTAAATCAGCATTATTTTTGATAACAGCGTCTTTTAAGAAAGTAAGATTTTCTTCGACACAAGGGTCAGGATGATGATTAGGAAAATTACCATCAGATATATCAAATAATGCTATTTTTTCTACACCTATTCTATCAAATATATCTTTTGCTATAATACTAGTTGTCCCATTACCACAGTCATATACCACCTTTATTTTTCTATTTCCTAATTTTATTTTATCAGTTAACAAATTAATATACTCACTTCTTATATCACAATCTATTATATTACCAGTTCCATTAACGAAATCATTATTGATTATTAATTCATATAATTCTCTTACAGAATCTCCAAAAGCATTATGAATACCATTATATGAAAACTTAAACCCATTATATTTTTTTGGATTATGACTAGCAGTAATCATCATACTACAATTAACATTAAAATAATTAGTAGCAAAATAACACATTGGGGTACTAGCAAGACCTAATCTATATACCGTTATTCCAGAATCCAGTAACCCTTTTAAAACATTTTTTTCAATTATTGGGGAAGATAATCTATTATCATATGCTAATAACGTTTTATTTAATCCTAATTTACTCATTTTGGAAGCAAATGCTCTTCCTATTAGATAAGATACTTCTTCATCAATATCAACATTATATATACCTCTAATATCATATTCTCTAAATATATATTTATTTACTTTCATTTCTTTTCCTTTCTAACCTCTTGGATGAAATAATTCATAATTTTCTTTTAAAGTTTCATTATTTATATTTGTGTATATTTGTGTAGTAGATAAATTACTATGTCCTAACATTATCTGAATACTTCTTAAATCTGCACCATTATTAAGTAAATGAGTAGCAAAAGAGTGTCTTAACATATGTGGAGTTATTTCTTTTTCAATACCTACTTCTAAAGCAATATTTTTAAGTATATATAAAAAACCTTGTCTAGTCATTTTTTTACCGTGATTATTTAAAAATATGTTATCACAAACATAACCTTTTTTCATACCATCTCGGTAATTATCCAAATATATTTGTAAATACTTTTTAGCAACATCTCCCATAGGAACAACTCTTTCTTTATTCCCTTTACCAAAGCATCTAACATAACCTTCATTTATATCAATATTTTCTAATTTCAAATTAACTAATTCACTTACTCTAAGACCAGTACCATACATAAGTTCAACCATTGCTTTGTTCCTATAATCAAATTCATTCTTTAACGGAAAAGACAATAACTTATCAACTTCTTCGATAGATAAAACATTAGGTAATTTCTTATAAAATCTTGGAGACTCTATTTTTAAACTAACATCTACTATCCCATAAGTTTTAGAAATATAGTGATGAAATTTTTTTATTGAACTAATCTTTCTAACAACCGAATAAATACTATATTCTCCAGAATCTAAATATTTTAAATAATCATAAATATCATTGTAAGTAATATTTTTATAATTATTAACTTTATTATTTTCTAGATAATTCAAATACTTATATATATCATATAAATAAGAATTACAAGTAGTATCCTCGTTCAAATGTTCTTCGACTAATAAATATAATTTAAAATCATCAAGTATCTTCTTATTATCATTATTTAATTCTAAACTATCTATATTTATCATACTATCACTATAATAAGTATAACAAAAAAAGACATAATTTAAAAGTTAATTACATCTATTTTACATTTTTTCTATTTAACATATTTATTTATTATTATATCTTTTATTTCTTTAGGTAATAAATTAATATCTTTTATCTTATCTAAAGGAATATACATCGGTTCATAATAGTTAGATTCAGTCATATAATTTAATTCTTCACCACCTAGTTTTAATTCTCCACCCACTATTTCACATAAAAAGAAATTACTAATATCTTTTCCTTCTAATTTACAAACAAATTCTTTAACTTTAACATCTAAACTTAATTCCTCTTTAATTTCTCTAATAACAGTATCTTCCAAAGATTCACATTCCTCAACACCACCACCAGGAATAACATAATAAGTAATAATATTACCATCTATATTCTTTTTCCTAAACATTGTAAGCAGTTTATTATCTTTAATAATAATACCCCTAGAACTAATTCTCTTATCCATATACTACCACTTCCTTATTTTATTTATAACTTAATTATATCAAATAATCACAATAAGTAAACAATCAATTGATAAAAATATCTATTTATAGTAAAATATTTATAGGTGAAATTATGGAAGAATTATTAGCAATAAAATTAAGACCAAATAAATTAGAAGACATTATTGGACAAAAACATTTAGTATCTAAAGATAAAATACTATATAATCTAGTTAAAAATAAAAAACTATTTTCTATGATATTATATGGTAAACCAGGAATAGGAAAAACCTCAATAGCAAATGCTATAGTAAACGAATTAGGTCTAAAATATCGTAGTTTAAATGCCGTAATTAATAATAAAAAAGATTTTGATATTGTTGTCGAAGAAGCCAAAATGTATAATGGTTTAGTATTAATAATGGATGAAATACACAGAATGAATAAAGATAAACAAGACTTATTATTACCTTATTTAGAAAGTGGTTTAATAACTCTAATAGGTATGACGACATCAAATCCTTATCATTCAATTAATCCTGCGATAAGAAGTAGATGTCAATTATTTGAATTGCTTCCTTTAGAAGAAGAAGATATCAAAGAAGCAATAAATAAAGTTAAAGATAAAAAAATATTAGAAAATCTATCTATTGATGAAGAGTGTATTTCCTATATTGCTAAAGTAAGTGGAACTGATTTAAGAACAGCATACAATTTACTTGAAGTAGCATATTATAGCACTAGTGATGGTGTTATTACTATGGAAGTATTAAAAAATATTAATGGCAAGGCAAAAATATATTTTGATAAAAATGAGGATGGCTATTATGATGTAATTAGTGCTTTTCAAAAATCCATAAGAGGTAGTGACGTAAATGCTAGTTTGCATTATTTGGCAAGATTAATCGAAGCAGATAATCTAGATATAATTCTAAGAAGACTTGCTGTTATTGTTTATGAAGATATTGGACTAGCAAACCCAATGATGGGACCAAAAGTAATGTCTGCAATTGAATCTGCTAAAATGTTAGGACTTCCCGAAGCAGAAATACCTTTAGCAGAAGTAGTAATTGAACTAGCACTATCTCCAAAAAGTAATTCTGCAGTTGCAGCAATAGAATTAGCATTAAATGAAATAAGAAGTAAAGATGTTGGCAATGTACCAAAACATTTAGTTAATGGTAACCCTGATTATTTATATCCTCATAATTATGAAAATGATTATGTACGTCAACAATATTTACCTGATAAAATAAAAGATAGTATTTATTATCATCCTAAAAACAACAAAAATGAATTAGTTTTAAAAGATATTATGGATAAATTAGCAAAGATGCAAAAAGATACAAAGAGATAAAGAAAACTAATAAAAATTTAAGTATAAAGAAAAGAAGATTTACTTGTAACTATTAAGTTTTAGTTAAAGTTAGTCTTCTTTTAATATATCGTTAATAACATAACTAGTACAAAGTAGTCCAGATATTGGAGGAACAAAAGATATCGAAGAAATAACTCCTTCAATTTTTTTGGGTTGTTCTACCGAAGACACGACCATTACTTTTCCTTTGATTTTATTATCAACAACAAACTTTCTAATCTTTTTAGCAAGTGGGTCATAACTAGTTTTTCTGATATCAGTTATTTTTAATAATTCAGGGTTTAGTTTATTACCAGTTCCCATACTACTAATTAATTTAATTTTTCTTTTCTTGCACTCTAAAATAATCATTTCTTTTACTTTTAAAGTATCACAAGCATCAATTATATAATCAGGTTTTTCATTAAATAAAAGGTATAGGTTTTCTTCATTTAATTTAGTATTAATAGTAATAACATTACAATCAGGATTGATATTATTTATTCTTTCTTTTATAACATCAGTTTTATATTTTCCAATATTACTTTGTAATGAAATAATTTGTCTATTTAAGTTAGTAATATCTACTATATCATAGTCTATAATAATTAATTTAGAAATACCTGCTCTAACTAAAGACTCAACGGCATATCCTCCAACTCCCCCTACTCCAACTACTGCAACAGTTTTAGATTTGATTTTTTCTAAATTTTCTTCACCAATTAATTTTATTTCTCTTTCAAACATACTAATCATTCCTTATATATAGTATATCATATTTTTTAGATATTGTTTAATTAACTATTATATGATATAATTTTTTTAAAGTACAAGGAGGAATTTATGAATAATAATGTTTTACCAGGACCATATGACAAAAATTTTGATAGTGCATTCGGTCAATTAGATACAATGTTTTATATAATGTTTGGAATTGCTATAGTTGTATTTATATTAGTTTTTGTGTTTGTTTTATTAATGATATTTAGTCCTAAATTTAAAGCAAAATTCATGAGTAAACAAATAAAAGCAACGAAATATGTACTAGATGACAATAAAAAAGATTTAAAAAATATTGTAGATACAGGAACTGATATTTCAAAAGATGCATTAAAGACCACAATATCCGTAATAAAAGAAGGTTTAAGTGAAGAAAAAAATATATATTGCAAGTATTGTGGTGAAGAAATAGATGATGATTCTAAATATTGTAAAAACTGTGGTAGAAAGCAATAAAAAAATATGGAACGGTTCCATATTTTTTTGATATAAGTTTTTAATTTTCGTTATATTAACTATTATCAGCATATTAAGATGACATAAATCTAAAACTTACATTACTAAGTAATGTTAGTTCTTGTTGTTTTAATACCATTTAAGATGACATAGAGAGTTAAAATAAAGCCTTTGGCCTGAATACTTACTCTAGTAAGAACAACTGCTTTGGCAGTTTTTTTATTTGCCTATTTTTTTCAAATAATCATCTCTGCACTAATTTTACCATATATTTTCACTTTAATCTATTTTCTAACATCAAAAAACATTTTTATGCCATAAAAAAGCACTCTAACAAAAGTGCCTATTCTTTAATTAAAATTTTAATTTTATTTACTAAATCAGTATTATAATAAGAATTTCTAAAGTCTCTACGATATTTATCATCATATATAGTATTAGCAATTTTAACTACTTTATCTTCTTTTCCTTTTAAAAATGAACCTAATTCTTTTAATAATTCCATTGTATCTTTGGATAATCTAATATCACTAGTATCAATACTATCAAATAAAAGTAATCCAGAAACATTATCATCACTTATTCTATTAGCAAGTATATTACTATTTTTATCTGCACTAATTTTAAAGAAATAAATAAAGTCTGGCATTAATACTCCATTTTCGCTTGCTAAATATAATGAAGAAATAAAAATATTTTCCATATTAGGATTATTGAAATCTAATTTTTTATCATACATTACTTCATATAACTTAACAAGATATCTATCATCTCTTCTTAAATTTATTTTTAAATCACCTTTTACTAGGTTTTCTACTTTAAACATTCTATTAGTAATCTTACTTGATAAATCATTCGCAGTATAATCAAATAGCCTTTTATTTTTATTTGTTAATTTAATATCAACACCATTATTATAATTATAACTAAATAATAACTCTTCTTTATTATCAAATACTTCATTACTAATATATCTTGATAATCTATTATTATAATACATTACTAATTCATCTATTTTTTCATTTTTAGATAATACTATTCTTATTTTTTCTTCTTTTACATCTTCAAAAATGGTCTTAATAATAGATACCATATTGCTAATATCAGCATTATAAGTAATTCTATTAAAACATCTATCTAATATTTTAACTTTTCCATTTAAATCAGTATTTTTTTCTACTTCATAAGATAAATCTAATAAAATATTTCTATTTTTTCCTTTATTAAATGTTTTTTTTATATTAATTATTTGTTTATCTTTATTCATTAAAACCTCCATTAAAAAAACCATTATTTTTATTTTCTTCTTCCATTGTAGTTTTTCTTCCGTGTCCTGGATATATAATTGTATATTCTGGTAATTGTCTAACTTTTTTAACACTTTTAATTAAATCATCTAAATTACCAGTTGCTAAATCCCATCTACCTACGCTGTGATAGAAAATAAAGTCTCCACAAAATAAAGCATTAAATTCTTTAAAATAATAACTAACTGAATCTTTAGTGTGTCCGGGATTAAACATTACTTCAAAATTAAATTTACCAATATGATATTCTTTTTCTTCAAGATTACTAAAAGAATATACTGGAATATCTTTAAATTCTTTTAATGCTCCGATATGGTCTGAATGAAAATGAGTAATCAATATTCCTAATACCTTTCTTCCGTAAAGTGCTAGTTTAATTTTTTGGTATTCTGCTCCAGGGTCAACTATTAATACTTCATTATCTATATCAAGTAAATAGCAATTGGTTTCTAATTCTCCAACTGTAACAATAGATACTTCCATCATCTACTTCTTCTACCTCTTTCTTGTTCGTTATTATATTGTAGTTCTTGATTTAACATAGATAAAGAAAATAATCTATATCTAAGTTTGTTAATAATTAATTGTAATTTTTCTAAAGATAAATTAGCATAATCATGTCCTAAATATTTTAAATACTTATTAATAATATTAATCTTTAATCTTTCTGATTCCATTAATGTTTCTTTAATAGCATCTGCACTACCAGATTCTTCATCAAAATCACTTAATTCTTGTAGTAATTTTTTTATCTTTAGTTCAATTTTTTTCTTTATTAATTTTTCTGTTAGTGTTGGAGAGACAAAAACTATTTTATTTACGTTAATAGCGTCTTCCTTTTTAGTTTTAGGGGTAACTAAATAACCATCAAGTTTATCATATTCAATATATACTATTTCATCAGTATCTTTATTTCTTTCAACAAAGTAATTTAAATTCTTTTTCATAACTACTCTCCTTTTAATAAATCACTGCGATTTTCTTTAGTAACCCTAATTCTTTCTTCTTTTCTATAATTATCTATATTTTTATGGTGTCCGCTTAATAATACTTCAGGTACTTTCATACCACGAAATTCAGCAGGTCTAGTATATACTGGATAATCTAGTAAATTATCATTAAAACTTTCTACTTCTAAACTACCATCAGTAATAACTCCTGGAAGTAATCTAATAATTGTATCACTAATAACCATTGCTGGTAATTCTCCACCGGTAAGAACATAATCGCCAATAGATAATTCTAAATCAACCAATGTTTTAATTCTTTCATCGAATCCTTCATAATGTCCGCATAAAAGGATAATATGTTTATGTTCTTTCAAAGAATAAGCAATACTTTCATTAAATGTTTTTCCTCCTGGAGTAAGCATTATAACTAGAGTATCTTCTTTTCTTAAACTTTCGATGGCATTAAATATAGGTTCACACATTAAAACCATTCCAGAGCCTCCACCAAAAGCATAATCATCTACTTGTTTATTTTTAAATGGTGAATAATCTCTAAAATTATGAATATTAACTGTAACACATTTTTTATCTATTGCTCTTTTAATTATTGAATTATTTTTAAAACCTTCAAACATTTCAGGAAATAAAGTAAGTATATCTATAACCATTATATCAGTCCTTCGATATCATTTAGAATTATCTTTTTATTTTCTAAATCTATTTCTTTTATTATACCATTATTAAGGGGAATTAGTTTAAAACTATCATTATAGTTAACTTTTAACATATAAGAACTAGGATATTTTTCTATACTTACTACTTTAATATTAGTTTTATCTTTATAGATAACTTCAAAACCTATTAATTCTTCATTTAAAAATTCATCTTTTTCTAATTTTAAATCTTCTCTATTAATAAAAACATATTCACCTTTATATTTTAATACTTGATTTATATCATTATATCCTACTAGAGTAATCATATCAAATATTTTATGTTTACGATAGCTATTAATAATTTCTTTATCTTTATTTTTACCAATATAAATTATAAAATTCTTTTTAAAAACTCTATCTTTAAATTTAAAATCAGATAATAATCTAACTTCACCACGAATACCGTGAGTATTAACTATTTTACCAATTCTTACATACTTCATTTTAACCTCCCTAATAAGTTTCATATTTACTACCAAGTTCATACATAAGTATTGAGGCAGCAACAGATACATTTAAACTTTCACAATTACTATTCATTTTTATATATAAATTATCATCACATAAAGATTTAACTTCTTCACTTACTCCAGTTCCTTCGTTACCAAGCACTAAAGCGAATTTTTTGTTTACTGTATATTTTGATACATCACTGCCATTATAAACATCAGTACCAAGTATTAAATAATTCTTACTCTTTAAATTAGTTATTTCTTCTTTTATATCTCTTCTTAAAATATTTATATTAAATAACATACCTTGAGTAGACCTAACAACTTTAGAATTATATAAATCCACTGAATCATTACTTAAAATAATAGTATCAAAATTAAATGCTGTTGCACTTCTTATTATTGTTCCTAAATTACCTGGGTCTTGTACCCTATCTAAAATAACTACTTTATTTCCAATACTTTCTTCTTTTTTCTTTTCTACAATTGCCATAATCTTTGGAAGGCTAGGATTATCACTTAATTTTTTCATTACTTCCCTACTAACAATTATCTTTTTAAAATTAGTATCAAAAGAAAAATCTTCCAAAACAAAAATAACTTTAATTAAATTATTATTAATTGCTTCATTTACTAAATGTAGTCCTTCGATTAAAAAAGTATTAGTTAAATCTCTATATTTTTTTTCTTTTAATTTTACTGTTTCTTTAATTAAATCATTATTTACTGAAGTTATAATCATAATATCATCCCAAGAAAATTATATCATTTATAAGCAAAAATGTAAATATAAGAAAAAGATAACTTACTAATTTACAAAAGTTAAAAAATAAGGTAAAATTATATATGTGATAAAGATGAAAAAAATATTAATTAAATTGATTGAAATATATCAATCTATACCAGGAAATTTTCATAATTACTGTAGACATTATCCAACTTGTTCTGAATATACTAAACAAGCAATAATACATTACGGTTGTCTTAAAGGTTGTTTTATGGGTTTAATTAGAATTCTTAAATGTAATCCTTTAGGTACTTATGGATATGACCCTGTTATTAAGGAGGAAAAATGAAATTTATTAAAATTTTGGGAATTACTACCCTATCACTTATTTTAACTGGTTGTTTATTTAAAAGGGATACTATGGAAGACATAGATATTTATACTACTATTTATCCAATAAATTATTTAACAAATTATCTATATGGTGATTATTCTAAAATACATAGTATTTATCCTTCCGGAGTTGAAGTATCAGAATTTAACTTATCAGATAAAAAATTAAGAGAATACGCTCATAGTGATTTATTTATTTTTAATAGTCTAGATAAAGATAGGGATTATGCTGTTAAAATGATAAATGAAAACAAAGATTTAAAAGTAATTGATACTTCACTTAGTGTTAGTTATGAATATTCAGTTAGAGAACTTTGGTTAAATCCTAATAACTTTCTAATGATGGCACAAAATATCAAAGATGGATTAAACGAATATATCTCTAATCCCTATATCAATGATGAAATAGAAAAAAAATATGAAGAATTAAATAAAGATTTATCTAAACTAGATGCTAATTTAAAAGAAGCATTAAAATATGCAACATATGATACTCTAGTTGTAGACTCTGATGCTTTTAAATTTTTAGAAAACTTACTTTCTGATAAAAGTTTAACTATTATATCACTAGATAAAAGTGAAGAAGTAACAATAACTTATACAGTTCAAAATGGTGATACATTAGATAAAATTGCTAAAGAAAATGATGTAACAAAAGAAGATATTATAAAATTAAACAATTTACAAAATGATAATATTAAAAAAGGTGATACTCTAGAAATAAATATTAAAACAATATCTAATACTAATATAAATAGAGTTAAAAAACTAATTAATGAAGGAAAAATTAAATATATCTATTCCTTTGATGAAACTTCAAATGAAGTAGTAAATGAATTAATCAAAGATAATAAATTAACTCTAATTACTATTAACGATATGGATACTATTGATGGTGGAGTTACTAATACAAATGATGATTATTTAACAATAATGAATAATAATATTGATTTACTAAAAAAAGAATTATACAAGTAAGATTGACAAAGTCTTACTTTTTTTAATATAATATTATTAAGTTACAAAATGGAAAGGAGTATTATTTGTAATTAGCGTAAGGTCCATAGGAATACGAGGTTAGTAGTTATCGAATATCTTGCGGATACTACTACGGATGAATAAACATTCGAAAGATATATAACAAAAAATAAAATCAATCTTATAACAAAAAGTATATCAAAATATGAAGGAGTTTAAAATATGTGTGGAATAATAGGTTATGTTGGCAAAAAGAAATGTAACCCTATTCTAATTGATGGACTTAGTTCCCTAGAATATCGTGGTTATGATTCTGCAGGAATTGCAGTTGTCAAAGATAACAAAATAGAAATACAAAAAGAAAAAGGAAAATTAATTAATTTAGATAAAAAAATAAATAAAGATGTTGAATCTTATATAGGTATCGGTCATACAAGATGGGCTACTCACGGTGAACCTAGTATCATAAATTCCCATCCTCATAAACAAGGTAATATTACTATCGTACATAATGGTATAATTGAAAACTATCAAGAATTAAAAAAAGAACTCGAAGATAAAGGTTATACTTATAATAGTGAAACAGATACTGAAGTTGCTTGTGCTTATATTGATTATTTATATAAAAAGAATAATGATATGTTAAAAACACTAAATGAAATAACTAAGCTATTCAAAGGAAGTTATGCTTTTGGTATCTTAAATGATAAAGAATTAAATACAATTTATGCTATTAGAAAAGATAGTCCCTTAATACTTGCAACTAGTGATATAGGTAATTTTATTGCTTCAGATATCCCTGCAATATTAAAATATACTAATAAATATATATTACTTGATAATTATGACATTGCTAAATTAACCGAAGATACTATTCAAGTATATAATAATGGTAAAAAAGTAGATAAAGAAATTAATACTTTTAATTTTGATTTAGGTACCGCAATGAAAGATGGATACGATCATTATATGTTAAAAGAAATAAATGAAGAAGATAAAGTTATCTCTTCTCTACTAGAACACTATAATACCAAAGAAAAACTATTAAATAATTTGCCTGATTTATCAAAATTTAATAAAATAGATATCGTTGCCTGTGGTAGTGCATATCATACTGGACTTGTAGGAAAATACTTAATCGAAGAATATGGTAACACAATGGTTAATGTTGAAATAGCAAGTGAATATCGTTATAAAAAACTATTTTTAGATGAAAATACCCTAGTAATTGCAGTATCACAGTCTGGAGAAACCGCAGATACTCTAGCGTGCATAAGAATAGCAAAAGAACACGGTTGTAAAACTTTGGGAATAGTAAACGTTGTAGGTTCTTCGATAGCAAGGGAAGTAGATGATGTAATATATATTAATGCCGGTGTAGAAATTGCAGTTGCTACTACTAAAGCATATTTACTTCAATGTTTTATCTTCAGTTTACTTGCCTTTAAGTTAGCAATAACTAATAAAATATTTAATGAAAAAGAAATAAAAGATACATTTAATAAGTTAGAAGAATTACCTACTTTACTTAGAAAAGAAATAGATAAAGATTATACCAATGTTGCTAAAAAAATCTATAAAAATTCCAATACTTTCTTTATAGGAAGAAATATAGATTATGCTACTGCTTTGGAAGGTAGTTTAAAATTAAAAGAAATATCTTATATTCATTCTGAAACATATGCTGCTGGAGAATTAAAACACGGAACAATATCTTTAATTGAAAAAAATACCCCAGTTATAGCAATAGTTACTAAAGATACAATAAGTGAAAAAACAATAAGTAATATTAAAGAAGTAAAAGCACGTGGAGCATATGTAATATTAATAATTACTAAAGAATTGGATAAAGAATTAGACTGTTATGATGAAAAAATAGTAGTAAATACTACATCTAATTTATTTCAACCATTAATCAATGTTATACCTTTACAATTAATTTCGTATTTAGTTGCTAAAGAAAGAGGTTGTGACATAGATAAACCTAGAAACCTAGCAAAATCTGTTACTGTAGAATAAAAAAAGAGAACAATCTCTTTTTTTCTTTAGAATAATCCCTTTTTAATACCTAAATGTTGATATGCTTTTTCTGTTACTATTCTACCACGATTAGTTCTTTTTAAAAATCCATTTTGAAGTAAATAAGGTTCATAAACATCTTCGATAGTACCTGCTTCTTCCCCAATTGAGGAAGCAATTGCCTCAATTCCAACTGGTCCACCATTAAATTTATCAATAATTGCTTTAAGTAAATTATAATCTGTTTCATCAAGTCCCATCTTATCTACCTTTAATTTATCTAAAGCAAGTTCAACGACCTCTTTATCGATATAACCCTTACCAAGCACCAAAGCAAAGTCTCTGACCCTTTTAAATAGCCTATTACATATTCTTGGAGTACCTCTACTTCTCCTTGCTAATTCATATGCCGCTTCATCATCAATATCGGTTTTTAAAACTCTACTAGTTCTTTTAACAATTTCAAATAATTCTTCTTCAGTATAATAATTTAATTTAGATATAATACCAAACCTATCTCTAAGCGGACTAGATAAATCCCCCGCCCTAGTTGTGGCACCTACCAAAGTAAATTTAGGTAAATCAATTCTAATATTTCTACTACTACCTTCTCCACCAATAACAATATCTAAACAATAATCTTCCATTGCAGAATATAATATTTCTTCAATAAATCTAGGAATTCTATGTATTTCATCTATAAATAAAACATCATTAGGTTCTAAAGAAGAAAGAATTGCTGCCAAATCTCCACTCTTCTCAATTGCAGGACCACTTGCAGTTTTAATATTACTACCAAGTTCATTAGCAATAATGTATGCCAATGTAGTTTTACCAAGTCCAGGTGGACCATATAACAAAACATGGTCTAATGCTTCATCTCTCATTAATGCCGACTTAATAAAAACTCTAATATTTTCCTTAACTTCACTTTGTCCTATATAATCATTTAAACATTCTGGTCTAATATTTTCATCTTCCATAAGTTTTTCTGGTGTTACTATTCTCTCTTCCATAAGTCCTCCATATCTCTAAATAAAATATAACATAGACTAACACCAAAGTCAATATATTACAAACAATTGTTTGCCAAAAATAGTAGATTAATGTTTTAGTAATATTCTTACCAAGAAATCTAAAATATCTATTGCATATTATCTGAATTTATATTAAAATTATCACAAGACGTACTTAGATATGGTGTTTACTCCACTGAAAAGAGGAGTTTATATGATATATTTTCTCTCCGGAAATGGAGGATTAAATGCAAGAAATTGCATTAATACTAATAATAATATTTTATACTATTATTGCTATTAAAAATAATAATAAATATAAATATAAATATAAATATAAATATAAATATATAAAAACAAACACCATATCAACTAGATATGGTGTTTACACAAAATATATGGAGTAAACACTTAACTCAAACTAAGTGCATCTCTTTTTTATTATATGCAAGTTCTCTTGCTTACATACTAATAATAACATATTTTTTTATTTATGTCAAAAATTTTATGACAGGAAAATTTTACATTTAATTTTTCACTTGTTCTTTTTTTAATTAATTATATTTTCTTAGTTAATACTTTGCTTTTCTTAACAAAATTCTTTTCTAAACTTAAAATACTTTCCTTATATCTATCGTATGCTTCATTATAATTTCCACATTCTAATTCTTTTACACAATAGTCAACTATATTATCATAAACATAATCATAAACCATACCCGCTTCATTTAACTTATTTATTTCATTAACTATTCTTGGGGCAATATTATAATAATCTTTAATATCTTCTTTAGATACATAGTTATCTCTAAACCATCTTAAAACAAATAATTCATAACAATTATCATCGAAGTTTTCTTGATAAAATTTCATACAAGCACTAGTTAAATAGCAACCACCATTGCTTTGAACTTCACCGGTTGATGGATTTTCTCTACTACCGCTTTCACTTCTGTGCCAGTCACTATCATTACCATTATTATAATCATCTTTATTTTCCCAATATGAATGACTATGTCCTCCATCACCATTATCAGAATATCTATTAACCTTGCCATTTCTTTCATAACTAGTATATGTTAATCTTTCATCATCTTCATCGTCAACATTATAACTAGCATAACCCCAGTCTCTATTACTTCCTCTACTCATTATTATTTCTCCTTACACTATCATCAAAACAAACATATCCATCTTCTTCTACACAAAAACCACACTCTAATAATTTCTTCGCTTCTTCTTCAAATTCATTAGCAATTTCTTTTGCCAAGTCAAATTGTTCTTCCTCAGATAAAGAATTTTTAGCTTTTCTAAAATTATCTAATTTATTCCAAGTTTTATGAACTTTTTTAAAGATAAAATTAACGTAATCTTCGTAACCTTCGAGTGCTAATGAATAATAATAATTCTTAGTAGTTAAATATTCATATTCATTCTCTTTATTTTCCATCATACCTCCTATTCATAACTAAAATATATCATAGTCTATTTTAATAGTCAATAGTTAAAAATAGCAATTATTCTTTTTCATAATTAGAAAGAAATTCAACGTAACCAATATCCTCAACATCAAAATCCACTTTATTTAAATTCTTTATTTCAAACTCAAATTCACTAATAATCTCTTTTACTAAATTTAACTTATTTTCTTCTTCGCTATTTTTTAAACATTCTAACTTTTCTAAAGTTTTAGATACTTTTTTAAAAATAAAATTAATATAATCTTCACAACCTTCTAAAGATAATGAATAATGATAATTTTTGTTAACTAAATCATCATACTCATTTTCTGTAACTTCAGTAACTCTTCCTTTATCATTAACATTAAAATAAATATATCCATCTTCTTTTAAAACAAAATTATGTTTAGTTAGTTCGTTTGCTTCGTACCAAAATTCATTAGTAATATCTTTTACTAATTTAAATAATTCTTCTTTAGGTAAAGTATTTTTATTTTTTCTAAAATAAGAAAGTTTGTCTTCAGTTTTATAATTTTTTTCAAAAACTAATTTAGTATAATTTTTAAAATCTTCTAATGCTAATTTATAGTGTTGACACTTATTAATTAAAGTTTCATATTCTTTATTTTCCATAATGTCTCTGATTTTTAAAAATATAATGTATATTAATTATACTTTTTACTTAACACCTTGTTTTTCTTAACAAAATTCTTTTCTAAACTTAAAATACTTTCCTTATATCTATCATATGCTTCATTATAATTTCCACATTCTAATTCTTTTACACAATAGTCAACTATATTATCATAAACATAATCATAAACCATACCCGCTTCATTTAACTTATTTATTTCATTAACTATTCTTGGGGCAATATTATAATAATCTTTAATATCTTCTTTAGATACATAGTTATCTCTAAACCATCTTAAAACAAATAATTCATAACAATTATCATCGAAGTTTTCTTGATAAAATTTCATACAAGCACTAGTTAAATAGCAACCACCATTACTATTTCCTTTGCTATTATCAGAATCACTTTCTTTCTTATTTTTTCCAGAATTAGGATTAAAAAATTCTTTATCTTGTCCTGTTGCTATAATATACTCGATAAATCCTAAATCATCATCTTTTTCATTTAACATATTTATCACTCCTATAAATAAAATATAACATAACCAATTAATAAAATCAATAAAAAATAACTACAATGTAGTTAACTTTTATAAATATCTCTAATAATAGATATCGGTATATATTCATTATCCATAGTAATTAAATTATTACCATTTTTTCCTACTATTCTTTTCTTTAAAGTTTGTGTATCAGTAACAATAGTAACATCTGCTTTATAAATATAATCTTTAGCATTAAAAATATTAAATATCTTTTGTTCTATACTAAATCTATCAAACTTTATATCTTTATTACTATCTTCTTTTTTATTAATTCTTAAATCATTATTATTCAAAGTAGAAAAAAAAGTCTCATTATTTTTTATTTCTTTATCAAAATTACTATGATACATTTTAGGAAGTTCTTTATCCATAATCCACCTCTAATTAAGTATATGAAAAAAAATGTGATTATTTACAAAAAATGTGTTAAAATAATTAATAGAAAAGTGGTGATAATATTAAAAACATATCTAAATACAAAATAGAAAAAACAATTTTAATACCAATTCTATTATTCTTTTTAATAAGTTTAATAAGTATATATTCTACTAAAAGTGTATTAAGTGCTGAATATCAAAATCTTTGGATAAAACAAATGATTTGGTATATGATAGGATTATCAATTGCTTATATTATGATGGCATTTGGTAATAAATTTTTCTATAATAATGCTTATATTTTCTATATTATTGGAATTATCTTACTTATATTAGTTCTGATAATTGGAACTGAAGTAAAGAATGCTAGATGTTGGTTTAAAATCGGAGGATTTAGTATACAGCCATCTGAGTTTATGAAAGTGTTTTGGATAATGACTTTATCTAGAATGATTAATGACTTTAATGAAGAAAATGATAATCCAGAAATAATTGATGAATTAAAATTTATCTTAAAAGTATTAGCGATGGTTTTAATTCCTTCGATATTAACTTTTATTGAACCTGATACTGGTGCTGTAGTAATGTATCTAATAATAACGTTTACTATGCTATTTATCGGAGGATTTAGAAAAAGATGGTTTATAATAACTATTTTAGTAGTATCTTTATTACTAGGTTCTTTTATTGGATTATACTTTTTAAATCAAGATTTATTTATAAATATCTTTGGTACAAGTTTCTTTTACCGAATGGATAGAATATTAAATTGGTCTAATTCAAGTGGATTACAACTTACTAATTCTATTACCGCAATTGGTTCAGCAGGATTATTCGGACACGGATTTAATCATACACCAATATATTTTCCTGAAATGCAAACAGATTTTATCTTCGCAGTATTTACTTCAAACTTTGGTTTAATTGGTTCGTTATTCTTAATTGCTTTAATAATATTTTTTGATATAAATTTAATAACAACAGTAAGTAAAACTACTAATACTTGTGATAAATATGCTATCGGAGGAATTATATCAGTCTTGTTATTTCAACAAGTATATAATATTTCTATGACAATTGGACTTCTTCCTATAATGGGAATTACTCTTCCTTTTATTAGTTATGGAGGTTCTAGTTTATTATCTTATATGATCCTTTTAGGAATAATATTTAATGTTTCAAATGAAAGTTTAAGGTTTACAAATAAATAACCCCGTTTAATTAAAAACGAGGTTTTTTTAATGTTTTGGTTTAAATACTAAAGCAAATATAAATCCTAAAAATAACGCTAAACTAATACCTGCACTAGTTAGATTAAATACTCCAAATGCAAGACCTAATACCCCAAGTTGTCCTGCCATATCCATTGCTCCATGAATAAGTAAATGCCCGAATGAGGTAATTGGAACAAGTGCTCCAGCACCTGCATATAAAACAATTTTATCGTATATTCCAAAGACATCTAAAAATGCTCCAATAACTACAAATAAACTAGTTATATGTCCGGGAGTTAATTTTGTATTATCAAGTATTATCTGACTAATCATACAAACAAGCCCACAGAATAGAAATGCATAAACGTATGTCATATTATAGCACCTCCAAACTAACTGCGTGTGCGATACTAGGAATAGATTCCTTTTGGAAAGTCCATGTCGGAGAAAATATCGCTCCAGTAGGTACAATTAAAACTCTTTTTAATTTATGGGATTTCATTTGTTTTAATACATAACCATAATTAACTAAAGCACTACATACTGGTCCTGAACCTCCAGCAAGAACTGGTTGAGTATCTAGGTTATATAGCATTACTCCACAGTCGTTATAATTTTTACCAAGTTTGATATTATATTTTTCATCTAAATACTTAACTAATATATTTCTTCCATATATTCCTAAATCTCCAGTTAATATTAAATCATAATAATCTGGTTTTCTTTTTAATTCAGTTAAATGTTTATATATAGTATCTGCGGCAGCACCTGCCATAACTGCTCCCATATTATTTACATCAATTTGTCCTAAATCGATTATTCTACCAATTGTAGCACTTTCTATTTTTATATCAGTCTTTTCATTAGTTAAAAGTAAACTAGCACTACCAGTTGCAGTAAATGTAGCAGTTTTATGTTTGGGTGCTCCGTATTCATTAGGGTTTCTAAATTGTTTTTCAGCACTAGTATTATGACTACATACAGAGGCAATAGCATTCTTAATTTTTTTACCTTCGATAAATGAAGAAGCAACAATAATAGATTCACTACTAGTAGCACAAGCATTATATACTCCTAGAAAAGGAATATTAAAGTTTCTTATTGCATAATTTGAAGCAGAGATTTGATTTTGTAAATCACCACTTACTATTAAATCAATATCTTCTTCTTTTAATTTATTCTTATCTAATATATTTCTAATATTATCTGAAAGTAATTTTGCTTCTGCTTTTTCAAAACTTTTTTCACCAAAATACAAGTCATCTGTATAACATTTATCAAAATATTTTCTAAGTGGTCCATCGCTTTCATACATTCCTGCAATAGTATAAGCATCTTTTACATATACATTATTATATTTTATAGTCATTATAATACCCCCAATAATAGTCTTATTAATCCAAATACATAAACACTAACTACGCCATACAAAATAACAGTACCAGCAAGTTTAAATATATTTGCGCCAATACCTAATACTAATCCTTCATTTTTGTATTCAAGTGCTGCACTAGTAATCGAGTGAGCAAATCCGGTAATTGGAATAATTAAAGCACTCTTTAATTTAACAACAATAGTGTCAAATATGCCACAGGCAGTAAGCAATGATGAAATAAAAATTAAAGTAAGTATAACTAAAACACCACTTTCTTTTCTAGGTAAGTTTAATAGGGTGCTATAACACACTAATAATAGTTCACTTAAACTACCAATAATTCCTCCACATACAAAAGTAATAATTGCATTTTTTAAAGAATTCTCTTTGGGAGTTTCTTCAGTAACAATTTTTTCATAAATATCATCTTTCATTTTATCACCATTACTAATATTTACTATATTCCTTTATTTATACAAAAAAAGAAGCTTTTTGCTTCTCTCACTTGATGTATATGTGTTATATACTAATTTTTAACTTTTTCATTTTCTTCAGTATCTTCTTCGATAAACATATCACTAAAAGGTTTATTTAATGCTTTTGATAAACAATAAATAGTATCTAAAGAAAATGTGTTCTTAATACTAGGTGCTTCAATTTTTCTAATAAATTGATGCGAATAATTTGCTTTCTCTGCTAGTTCTTCTTGAGTCAGATTTGCTTCTTTTCTATACTTTCTAATATTCTTAGCAACAACATCATATATATCGTGATAACATTTTCTATCTTCACTCATAATCTCACCTAATAATATTTTCTCACATTTTAAGCAAAATTAATGTTGCTATATTGTCAACATTTTATTTTTCCCAGTAAATACAAGGGTTTATTTCGGTAATTTTTTAAGCAACATATGATGAAGAACGATAATTATCAGATAATTTCTTCAAAATTTTCTGTTCTGTCCTAGAAACCTTAACTTGATTTATGCCAAAATCACGGGCAACTTCAGACTGAGTTTTATCTAAAAAGTATCTCTCTTTAAGTAAAATTAATTCTTCTTTAGATAATTTACCCAATTGCTCGTATAAAAACATATTATCTAAAGTATTCTCTTCCTTACCCACCATATCATATAAAAATACTTTCTTACCATCCTCCATTATCTCTCTATCTAAACTATCAATAGTTTGATTCATATTAATTACTTCATCAATTAGTTTCTCATCAACTTCTAAAAATAAAGATAATTCATAATTACTTGGTTCTTTCATTAATTTTTGTGTAAGTAGTGTTTTTGCTTCATTAATTTTTTTGTATAAATTCCTATTTTCTTTACTTATTTTAAAACATTTATTATCATTAATATATTTAATGATTTCTCCGAAAATATAAGAATATGCATAACTAGTAAATTTAGTATTCATATCACTCTTATAATTATTATATGCTTTAATAATACCCATCACTCCGACTTGATATAAATCATCAAAATCATAATATTTTCCGTATTTATTAATAACCGAATATATTAAATTCTCATTTGATAAAATTATCTCGGTAAGTTGGTTCATAATCATCTCCTTTGAACTTCATACTAAAAAGTATGTTTCTAACATCACTATTAGAATTTTCTCCATTTAATAATCTATTATTAATGTAGAGAGACATAAACTCGGATAGTCCCTACCCTATATTATAATACTTCTTACATAGAATTAAATGCTCTTAATTCATTATCTATTATAGGTATTTTATTAACAAAAAAATTATCTATTTTATTATTCTTTGAATCACAAATAACTAACTTACCATCATTATTTTTCATCTTCTTTCCATATTCAATGATATAACTAATTGCATAACTATCAATAGAAAGCAAATTATCAAAATTAATTACTATATACTTAAAATCATCATAGACAATCTTATTAATATTATTTTTATTCAAAGACCCAACCGGTCTAACAAACATTATTCCCTTTCTAAATTCCGTATCTATTTTTAACATATTTTTCCTCCTGATAATAATTTAACACATTATTTATCTTTTTTGTTAAATTCGACATATTTAGAACTTTTTTTCATTCGACATTTTTAATATACAAACTTCTTAACAAAATATCCTAAAAGACCTAAACCAAGAAAATAAAGACTAAAATAACTATTTTCTTTTTCTATACCAGTCTTAACTAACTCATTTGTGTCGTTGTTATTTATAATATCGTTATTAATAACATTATTTTTTGTGTTATTGTTATTGTTTTTGTTATCGTTATTTTTGTCATTATTATGATCTTTATCATTATCACTGTTGTTATCATTATTTAATTTTACTTTATAAAAAATTTTGTAATCATCTTCATCTTTTTTTAATTCTGATTTTAAATTATCAGTAACATTAATATCATCAATACTAGCATAATATTCATCATCTATATACGTTCTATGAATGTTATAATTAAATTTTTTAATCTCTCTATATTTACATACTTCTTCACTAGATAATACTTTATGATATTTATCATTTTGAATATTATATCCTGTTAATATATCACCATTTAATGGTTTCATTACATAATTGCTATTTTTATTATATTTTTTAATACTAGATTTACCATCAATAATTGCAATGACATCACTATCCGACATTCCTCGTTGCTTATTTAAGTATAATTGATAATTTAAATTTCTGTTATCTAAATCTATGTAAATATTATGGTTTATAAATTCAAGTGGGTTTTCTAGAGAAATAATTAATAAACCTCCAGTATTTATGATGTTATTATTAATATTGACATTAATTCCTCCTAGTATATTATGATTTATTAAAGTATCATTATCATATATCTTAATACTTTTTATATTCATTTGTTTATTACTAACATTTTTAAGCATTATAATATTAATTTTAGCAATAGTTTGATATTTGTCTTCACTACCATATAATATATCATAATCACTAGAACAGTCCTCAGTCCATTCAGAATATTCTCCGTATTTAACATTATTATCATCTACAAATTCATATTTACCTTCAGTATCACTAACTAAATATTCACCATCCTTTCTTTCAAAATAGTATCTATATCGATATTCGGTTATCACATTTTCTCCCTCAATTTTTTCTTCTTGCCATTCATCTGCTTTAACTATATTAATAAACATAAGTCCTGCAAATAAAACAAATAATATTTTTTTCATTTTTTGCTCCTTTCTCTTCCCCTTTTTTCTTATAAAACTTACCTCCCTTCTACTATAATTATTATAGATAACTTTTCAAATTACTTCTAAAATTTTAAAAAAATTCATTTTGGTAATAATTTTACCAAAAATAAAAAATCTCGGTAAATATATTACCAAGATTATAATAACAATTGTTCGTTATATTTTTAATTTTTTAAACAAATGTTTGTCTATTCTAAATTAAGAGTTAAAGTTTTTCCTTTTTCTATGTCTAAATGTTCGTAAGTAACACCACAAGTATCAAATAATCTCTTGGAAGCAATAACTCCTTCGGTATCTTTGTATTTATCACTTAAATATATTACTTTTTTAATTCCTGACTGAATAATTAATTTAGCACATTCATTACAAGGAAATAAATCAACGTATATTTTAGCGCCTTCCAAATCTTTCTTATTACCTCTAAAATTAAGAATAGCATTCATTTCTGCGTGACAGACAAATAAATACTTAGTTTCTAATGCTGCCCCTTGTCTATCCCAAGGAAAATACTTATCATCAAAACCATTTGGTGCTCCATTATAACCAATAGATAAAATTCTATTATCATTACTTACTATACAAGCACCTACTTGAGTTGATGGGTCTTTACTTCTTTTTGCAGATAATTTAGCAACACCCATAAAATACTCATCCCAAGTTAAATAATCTTCTCTTTGTTTATTAAATTCCTTCATAATACCTCCATAATTAATATAGCATAATATTTAATTTTAGTCTATCCATTTAACTCAAAAAATTTATTTACTGCATTAGCACTTATTCTTTTAGTAACTGAACTTTGATATTCATAACTAGAATTATGACTAATATCAGGACTAACAACCACAATACTCATAATAGGATTATCCGTTGGTGAATAGCCTACAAAAGATGAAGTAATTGTTTCAGTATCAACTTTACCATCATTATCAGTATCAATAAAACTTTGACTAGTACCAGTCTTACCACTTGAATTAGTATAATTACCCATATAACCATAACCAAGTCCATCACTAACTACTCTAGAAAAACCATATCTTACTCTTTCAATATATTTTTCTTCAACATCAACCGTCCCTAATTTAACTTTTTTTGCTTCATAGATAGCATCTCCTAAAGTACCAGTATTTGATGGAGAATGAATTTCTTTTAATAAATAAGGTTGGTATCTTGTTCCACCGTTAGCAAGAGTATTAATATATTGAGATAATTGTATTGGCGTATAAGTATCATATTGTCCTATAGCAAAATCAAGTAAATGGCCTGGTAACTTACTAGTACCAGAGTATCCTAAACTTTCTATTGGTAAATCAATACCGGTCTTAATACCTAAACCAAATTCAGCATACATATTTCTATATTTATCAAAAGCATCAGCACTTAAATTAAGAGACTCATTATACTTATATTCACCATTACCAACTTTAATTGCAATTTTATATTGATAAGTATTCGAAGAAAACCTAAGTGCATACACATCATCAATATTACCCATAGTCCTCCAAGAACATTTTTCTGGAGTATCTTTAATTTTTATACACTCATCAAGTAAAGTAGTCCCAATATCAATTGCTCCATACTTATATCCTACTAACATCGAAGCACCCTTTACTACTGAACCTGGAGTTACTGGTAGCGTTGATATACCTGGAGTATAATCTACCACAAATAAACTACCATCATCATCTACTCTTACTTGCTTACCACTCATTGCTAAAACTTCCCCAGTATTAGGGTCTGATATTATAACAAAACTACGATTATAATATTCAGTATTTGCTTCCATTTTAGCATTTAATACCTCGTTAGCAAGCATTTCATCTAAATACTTTTGTAAATTAATATCAATAGTAAGAACAATATCATTACCTCTTTTACCTTGAGATACAAGTTCGTAATTATGATTATTTGTTACTTTATAAACGGCTTTAGTACCCTTTAAATAATTTTCATATTGATATTCTAAATAACTAATACCAACTCTATCATCTAAACTATAACCGTTCTTTAAATAATAATTAGCAAGTTCAGCAGGAATACCTTGAGAATTCGAAGATACACTACCTAAAATAGTTTTAAAAGTATTACCATATAAATAAACTCTTTCCCAGTCAAGTTTAGTATTAAAACCACGTAAAGTATCAACATTTTCTGAAATATAAGCATATTCTTCTTCAGTAACATCACTATTTTTAATTACTTTTTCGGCATAAGAATAACCTTTATTCATTAAATAATAAATATACGCTGCTTCTTTATCTAAATCATTAAAACTATTTAATTCTTCTTCAGTAATTCTTTCATAAATTAACTCTAAAATATCATCATCAGTTAATTTTCTTTTAGTTTTCTTTTTCCATTCTAAATCAGTTATTTTCTTTAAACTTTCTTCTTTGTTATTCAAATACCAGAATTCTTTTAATCTTTTTTCTGTTAACTTGTCATAATTAACATTAATGTTTTCTGCAATAGTATAGGCAAGTTTTATCTCATCATCAGTCTTAATACCATTTTCTTTCTTATAGTATATTGTTTTAACTGCTTCATTATCTACAAGCAAATTATAATTTCTATCATATATTCTACCTCTTGGGGTACTGGTACTTTCAATAGTTTTTTCAACACTATATGCTAATTTTTCTACATATTTAGTATTATCTATTACTTGTAATTTAAATAACCTAAATGAAATAATAGAAAAAAATAAAACTATCAAAGCAGTAATTATCATATATCTTTTTTCAATAATCTCAGGTAAATACTTATGAGTATCTTTTCTTTTCTTGTTTACTGTTTTTAAATTATTCTTTTTTACTATCTTTTTCTTTTTACTTATCTTATTTATTGGTCTATTTCTTTTTAACACAATAATCACCATAAATTATTATATCACGAATATATACATTTATGTAGTACCAAAGAAAAAAATATATAGCATTCTATATATTATTCTTCAGTTTTTGTTTCTTCTTTAGGTTTTAATTCTTTAACATATAAATCTGTATCGTATTTTCCTACTATAAAGCCTTCGATATCGTTACTAGTTTTAATTTTGTACCAATAGTATCCAGCATTTTCACCTTCTGCTGAAGTATCTTCTGCGGTATCAAGTACAGTGTATATTTCTTTTTTATAAACTTTGCCTAATATATCAGAATGAGAGTTTGCTTCTTTTCTAATATTTATATAATCATTTATAACTTCGATTTGAAATACAGATTCATCTCTTTTATTAGACTGAACTATTACTTCTTCTTTATTCTTATCTTTATTTAAAAGTAAAAATACCTCTCCCAAAATAATAACTAATAAAAAACAAATTAAAATTATCTTCTTCTTCATATTTACCTCCTAATATAGGATAACATTTTATTTAATGCTTCATCTAAATCTAAGTCAGTAGTATCAATAAAAATAGCATTATCAGGTTCAATAAAATTACCATCTTTGATATCCTTTTCATCTCTTTTTTTTATATCGTTATATATTTGTAGATATGTAACATTTTGTTTTTCTTTCAGTTCATTATATACTCTTTCTGCTCTTTTATCTAAAGTGCTAGATAAATAAAATTTATAGTCAGCATCTGGAGCAATTCTAGTACCAATATCTCTTCCTTCGATTACAATGTTTCCTTCTTTAACAAATTTACCTTGGATTCTTCTAATCGCTGGTTTAATTACCGAATGATTAGCAATACTAGGAGTAAAAACAGAAACACTCTCTAGTCTAATTAAATCAGTAACATCATTATCATCTAAAAAAACTCTTTGCTTATTATCAATTATTTCAAAATCAATATTTAAGTTTACTATCTTATCTTCAAGTAATTCATCATCTAAACTAATTTCTTTATTCATCACTTTTAGAGCAATACATCTATAAATAGACCCTGAATTCAAATATTTTAAATTAAGTTTAGATGCTAAATTAAACGCTAACGTACTCTTACCAGTCGCAGACATTCCATCTATTGCTATTACCATATATACCTCACTTTTCTACAATATAAATTATAGCATATTATTAAATTTATTACAATATAAAGAAAACTATAAGATTTCTCTCTATAGTTTTTAAGTATTACATAGTCTTAGCAATTTTCTTTATTTCACTGATGCTCTTACCAGTTGCTTCAGATATTTGATTTAAAGTAAAGCTGTTGTTTAACATATTCTTGATAATTGCCATTATACCTTCTTGTTTACCTTCTTGCATACCAATATCAATTCCTTCTTGCTTGCTAATTTCAATTTCTTTGTCTCTAATTATCTTATCCCATTTTTCTCTTTCCCAATCGTGTAAATGAAATTCTTCACTAAACATTTCTATCATTCCTTTCATTATCTTTTCTAACTCATATTCTGGTATTACATTTGATAGTATTTGATATAATTCTGTAAAACTTTTACTTGTTAATGCCGTTAATATTACTACTTCTTTTGTTCTTATATTTCTAGTATAGTATAAATATCTATAGTAAGCAAGATATTTTAAAACTATTTTTTTATTTTTTGTATAAATCTTACCTGTTTTCTTACCAGTTTCATATATCACATCATATTTATTCTTATTTGTATCTAATTCTATAGTATTTAAATTAAGTTGTATTACTTTATATTTATCTAAATTCTTACTTCCTTTTTCAAATATCGTTCCATATAACTTATCTACATATGCTATATTTCTATCTTTACAACTTTCAAATGATGTACTATTTAATTCAATATCAATAATAGTATATTTATCTACTTTTAACAAAACATCTACACTCTTGTTATATTCATTCTTCTTTTCTTTCAACAACTCATTCCTTTCAAAAGAAATATTATCAATATCAATATTTATTCCTAAAGTAGAATTTAATAATATATTAAGTAATACTGGATATTTATCAAATACCTTTTTAAAACACCAGTCAATAGTTAAACTAATAAATAATTCTTTCTTATCAACTTCATAAAGATAATTAGTATCTAGCTTATTCATAACTTCCCTCCTTTCACCTAGAAGGTAGCATATTTAAAAAATTAATGCAAACGAGAAAAAAATTTTTTGAAAGCATTTTTAGGGGTCAATTTAACATTTTGAACCTATAGGACTCAAAAAGTTAAATTAGGGGCCATTTTTGCCTTCATTTTTTATTTTGCTATATTTTTGAAATTTGACACTTTTTTGACACAAAAAGAAAAAAATAACCAATTTCTTGGTTACTTATTAATATTCATCTCTATCTCTTAAAAATGGTGGAATATCTAAATCGTTATCTATATCAATATTACCATTACCACTTCTAGATTCTCTATACATATCTTCTTTCTTAGTAGAATTGAAACTATGATATAAAGGTTCAGAAGGTTGTTCAAAACCAGTTGCAATAACTGTTACAATTACTTCGTCAGTTAAATTTTCATTGATAACAGCACCAAATATAGTATTAATATCAGTATTTGCTGCAGTTCTAATAATTTCTGCTGCTTCTTCAACTTCGAATAAAGTTAAATTAGAACCACCTGTAACATTGATAATCGCATCAGTTGCTCCGTTAATTGAAGTTTCCAAAAGTGGAGAATTTACTGCTTGTCTTGCTGCTTCTGCTGCTCTATCAGAACCACTACCAACACCAATACCAATTAAAGCATTACCTCTATCTTTCATAACTGCTTTAACATCGGCAAAGTCTAAGTTTACTAAACCCGCAACAGCAATTAAATCAGATATTGATTGAACTCCTCTATGTAAGATATTATCTACTTCTCTAAATGCCTCTAACATTGGAGTAGATTTATCAATTAATTCTCTTAATCTATCATTAGGTATTACAATTAAAGTATCTACGTGTTTCTTTAATTCTTCTAACCCAGTTAATGCTTGTTCCATTCTTTTTTTACCTTCGAAACTAAAAGGTTTTGTAACGATACCTACAGTAAGTGCTCCTAAATCTTGAGCGATTTCTGCAACAACTGGACTAGCACCAGTTCCTGTTCCACCACCCATACCACAAGTTACAAATACCATATCAGCACCTTTAAGTGCTTCTTCGATTTCTGCTTTGCTTTCTAGCGCTGCTTCCCTACCTATTTCTGGATTTGCCCCAGCGCCTAAACCATCTGTAAGTTCACTACCTATTTGAAGTTTTATTGGTGCAAGAGATGCATTCAAGACTTGCAAGTCAGTATTAGCAACGATAAACTCAACACCTTTTAGGCCTGAATCAATCATTCTATTTACGGCATTACATCCTCCGCCCCCAACACCAATTACTTTAATTTTTGCTAACTGATCCATTTCTAAACCAAACATATTATTCA
>OJAW01000192.1_pt1 | contig 47274 bp, 17 predicted proteins | sample 1589151 | NCBI WGS metagenome assembly OJAW01 (sample SAMN03283290) | human gut metagenome | biome: human-associated habitat; material: feces | host: Homo sapiens | place: Peru | collected 2012
CTTTCTTGGCAAGGTCTGATTGCGTCATGTGCTCTTGCTTTCTTGCGTCAAGGATAACTTGACCTACGCAATATGCGTATGCCTCCTTTCTGAATGCCTCTCTTTCGGGAGTTCCCTCTTTGCCATAGTCTCTGTCGAGGATTGCATCCACGCTTCCTATTTCTTGTTTTGCTTCCATAACATGTACTCCTCTTTTAATTTTAATGCTCTTTTTATCTCATCGGGTGGTGTCTTTTGGCTTTTCTTCTGAAAGCCATTGAACAACACTACTATATTGCCGTTGTCAAAGATGAAGAATACTCGGTAGATATTACCGTTGTATTCCGCTCTCAACTCAAACAATCCGTCCTTGATGAACTTGACGAATTTCTCACTTAGGCGGACTTCCGTCTTTAGCAAATCCAAAATGTAGGCTACCTTGCGTCTTGCGCCAAGTTCCAACGATTGGTAGAAGTTCGGAAAGTAATCCCTAAAGTGGATAATAGTCCTTTTCTGTTCCATGCTGCAAAGGTAATACTTAAAGTTGATATATCCTACAACTTTTGCAAATATTTTGCATCGCTCATAAAAAACTCGCTTACGCGAGAAAGCAGGGAGAGGGAGCAGCCTCCTATCGTCGGCTCTCCCTCTGACGCTTTTTTCGTGGCTGCGCTTGCCGCTTTATCCGACTATTACGAATTTGCCGCGGAAGGCCAGACGCCCACCGAAGTTCGCGTACGAGAACGAAGAAGCGTGATTCGCGCTCGCAAAGGCGAGACCGCTGTTCGCATTCGAGTAGTTGCCAGACCGCAGAACACAGCGGCCTCTGCTGCCCGGAAACCACAAAACTGCCGCATAGTGTGTGGTGTACTTGCTTGTGTCGGTCTGATGCACCTTGCTTGGCAAGATGTCGCACTTCGCTCCATGCACCACTCTCACAACGCAGTTGCCGTTAGAGTTCACACTCTGCACCACACGCTCGGTTTTCTTCACCGGGTCGTAGATGTGGAATTTGTAGTCTATGGGGTCATCGTTGGTCTCCACACAGCGGTTCTTGTAGAATGTCTCGTAGCTCTGCACGTTTCCTGCTATGTAGTCCATCCATTCCGAGTCGCAGCCCACATAGTGTTTGAGTCCCATGATGGAGTTCATTGCGTTGCCCACATACGAGGTGTCGGCCATACCTATGTTGTCGAGGCTGTTCAGCGTAGCATCGTGTGCGCCATTGCCAACAACAGACTGCTCGTTGGTCGTGCCGTGGGTCGCCCACCACAGGTTGCTGATTTCCTTGTGCTGCTCGTAGTCTTGGAGCTGGTAGCCCTCTCCGCGCATGTGCGCACTGTTTTGGAAGTCCTTTGCCGTGTAGTGTATCGTCCCGGTCGGTGTCTCTGTCGGGTTGCCATCCGTGTCGTATGCCCACTCTGTCGAGGTCTGCGAAGTGCCGTCTCCCTTGCGTGAGCGCACCGCGCCCGATATGCTCCTCGGTCGTTTCAGTCCATCTATGGTGATGGGATATGTTCCCAAGAGGCTGTCGTTCTCGCCAACGGTGTGCTCCGTCCATTCGGGTTCTATGGCCTCTATATGCTCGCTGTCAACGGCAAGACACAGGCTGTCCTCTATGTCGCGGTACGAGGTGAAGTACATCCACTTCGCTCCGCCAGGCACATCGCAGAACACGTAGCTGCCTATCGAGAAGTCGAAGTAGGTGTGGCTCACCATCATGTTGAACTTGCCTACTATCTGTCCGTTCTCGTCCGTGAACACGGCTCCGAGCCTTGCGTGGTTCAGTCCCGGCCATCTCACCTGCTTCATGCCCTCCACGTCCATGCGGTAGGCGTTCACATTGGCAGCGGTGGTGATGATGTTCTCGTCTATCACCGTGCCTACCTCTGCCTCGTCAGCATACACGCCTGTGTTCTCCGCATAGATCAGTGCCGATAGCATGGCCTCGCGCTTGTTGTTCACGGTGGATAGCGGCTCGTTCTCCGTGGTCGAATAGACGATGTACTTCTGTTGGTTCTTGTAGTCGTTCACGCCCTTATACCAGTGGTGGGGCAGATGGTGGAAGATGTCAAAGCCCTCTCCTGCGCTATCGCCCACATCGAAACTCTCGCCTGTGGCAAGATAGTTGAAGTCGCTGTCGCTCAGTTGCACGCCCTCCATCTGTTTGAGTTTGGAGTTGTAGGTACACTTGTAGGCGTGGGTCTCCTGCAATATCTTCAGCGTGTGTCCGCTCGCCACAAAGGTCTTGTCGTAGTCCGAGCCGGTCTTGTTTTCGGGGTTGCTGTATCGCTCACAGAAGTCTCCGCTCACGATGTCGTCTATCTTCACCACCGAGAACTGCGAGTTGATGACGGTCAGTTTCGGGAAGTATTTCTGCAATGCCTCCACCTCGCTGTCCTCCACAAGTTCTGTCAGTATCCATCGGCCGATGATGCCGCTGCACTGCCCGGTCTCATCGTAGGTGCTGCCGTTCGCGTCTATGCCCACGGCTCCGCTCTGCATGATGCCGCGCAGCATCTCCACGCTGGCGGTGGCGTTCACGCCCGGTATGCGCACGCTCTTCAGCTGTCCTGCCGTGGTTATCTGCCGCAGCAGGGTCATGGTGTCGATGTGCGGACACTCGTCAAGGAACATTTTCTTCACGTTCGTCATTCCTGCTATGGTCAGTCCGCCAGGATAGGTCAGTTTGGGCAGGTTCTTGAAGTAGAGCGTGGTCATGGTGGCTGGCAGTTCAAGGGTCTCTATCGGGGCTGTCTCGGCAAGGTCTATGCTCGACAGTTGCGAACCGCTCGCCAACACCTCTTTCAGTCTCGGGCAGTACGAGGCGATGATGCTTGTTACCTTGGTGTTGCGTGCGTCTATGCGTCTGAGGAAACTCTTGTTGCCCATGTTGAGCTGCGTGATTGCTCCGCTTTCCTCGGCTGGCGTGTAGTCCGCTCCGCCAAGTATCAGTTCTTGCAGCATCGTGCAGTTCGAGATGTCCCAACCCTCGGCTTTCGGGGTGCAGCCGCTGATGTCAAGACTGGCAAGGCGTGTCGCTCCGAACACGTAGAGCATCGTTCCTGCGCCTGTGGCAGTCATGCCGCTCTTCAGCGTGTAGCTTTCTCCTGCTTTCAGATAGCAGCTGTCCACACAAGCGTCCGCACGGTCCACGCCTAATCCGAAGAAGCCGTCCTGCGCTGCCGTTATCTTGATGCTGATGTCCGTACCCACGGCACGCATCTTGAACGGATTGGTGTACAGCTCGCCCACTTGGTAGTAGCCATCACGGTAGGCAAAGCGTTTCTCAAACGTGATGGGCAAGTCCTCATACCGCAGTCCGTGTACGGCATAGTAGTAGTTTGCACCTGCTTTGGAGTTCTCGATGTACTTGCGCTCTCCGTCAAACGAGCTGGTTATCTTCGCCCACTTCGCTATGCGGTCGGTGATCCAGAGTTTCTTGCAGCCGTCTGCGGAGAATATCTTGATGCCGTCTGCCTCCGCGCTGCGCATGTCGCCCGCTATGTCGTGCAGCGTGATGGTGGTCTTGCCCTCATCTTCAAGCCAGAACTTGTCGGCTGCGTAGCCTTGCTGGAACATCACGGAGTTCCACCCTTGGTAGTAGTGCTTGGGGTCGGTCACGCTGTCCAAGTCCCAAGGTACGGTGATGCCGCAGTCGTTGTCGGCAAGCCAGCAGCAGTCTCCGTCATACCAGTGGTTGAAGTAGGCGCGTGTCAGTCCGTTGGTGTCGAGGTAGAACGAAATCATCATGTTCTTTGACCGCTGGTCAACGGCAAGCACATAGTCCGTGCCCACGATGTAGCACCCAGTGGAGCGCACGTTGGCATACAGATAGAGTTCCTCGCAGAATTTCTTCAGTCGGTTCTCCTTTGTTCCTGCCACGCTCTTGCCGTGCAGGGTGATGTTTCCGTCTGCCTCGGTACGGTCTTGCGAGCACTCCTGCGTCCACAGCAGCCATTTATATAAGTTGTACGGCACTTTCTTTCCCTTGGCGTAGAGGTCGTTCAAGTCGTCATCGTCGGGGTATCGGCTCTCGTAGTAGCCGAGCCACACGGGTTCGCCTGTCGATTGGTCTATGCGCATAAGGTCGTCTATGCCGTTCACGCCTTGCAGCCAGCAGAGGGAGTCGTACTTCAAGTATTCGTAGCACTCCACAGGGTTCAGCACCCTGCCTGTCACGCCCCATTTCTTGGTGCTTGTGTCATACTGCATCTTGCCTGTGGTGTCTTTCCACTTGCCTCCGCTGTATTTCACATACTTGTAGTCGTTCGTCAGGTACACCGTTCCCCAGTCGTAGTTATTCACATCGTCTGCCAACACCTCGGCAAGGCTCTTGTCCACCTCGGTCGGGTCGGCTGTGGCGGTGGTTTCCACCATGCTGCCTGTACCGTCATTTTCAAGGAAGATGTGCTTCTCTCCGCAGTACTCGCTCAGCATGTAGATGTTCGATGCTATTAGCGCGTCACTGTTGGCCAAGGTCTGCACCTTGAAGATGTTGAGGTCTTGGTCTTTCTCGGCCACGAGTTCCACGAAGTCTCCGTAGTTCAAGCAGTCGCTGTTGTAGCCGCTCACTTTCTCGAAACCGAAGAACGAGGGGTTGCCCTTATCCACGTTGAAGTTGGCCTTGGCATGGAAGTAGGCGTAGGTCTCGTTGGTCGCGTCCACGCTCTGCTGGTCGGTGCGGAATAGGGCGCACGTCACGCTGTCGATGCTGGTGTTCATCGTGTCGCCTCCGTTGTAGGCGTTCTGCGCAGGGGTCATGTAGTCTGCTCCCATGGCTCGCTGGGTCTTGTTCATCAGCTCCATGGTCGCTCCGTTGTTCGCGCCTGTCGAGTCGGAATAGTCCACCTTGATGGTGATGGTCTTCACCCACAATCCTCCGTCTATCACCTGTATCTGGCTCTTCGCAGCCATCTTCTTGGCCTTTTGGAACTTGGCCAGTGCCACTGGGTCGTTCTTGAAGTCCTCCTCGGTGTGGAGCATCTCTATCTTGCAGCCCTTGAACTTGCCTTTCTTGTTCTTGATGGGGCGCAGCGATGAGGTCGTACCTTGGTTCGTGGTCGGCACGTTGTACACGATGCAATCCTGCCACGGCCTGTCGGGGAAACGGATTACCCAGTCAAAGTATGCCTTGGTCTTCTTGTCTCCGTCCAGCTTGTCAAGGTAGCCGGGGTAGCTTTGCTCGATGTCGGGCGTGTCGGCATTTTTCAGCAGGGTCACGCAACACAGCCCTGCGTTCATGCATGCTTGCAGGGTTGGCCTGTCCTTGGTCGTTCCCTCTGCGGTCTGCGAGGCCATCACTTGGTTCTTCTCATACTCGGCAAGCATGGCTGCGGTGTCTTTCTGTCCCACCAAGTAGTTGTTGAATGCCTGTCGGTAGTTGTAGTAGGTCGCCCAACCTATGGCGCGGTACAGGTAAAGGTCGGCTTTCGTGCCGTCAAACATTATCTGCATGTCGTTGTGGGCGAACTTCCCTGCATTGTAGTAGGTGGCTGCGGCCTCGTCTCCGTTCATGTATATCTTGATTGAGCCTATGCCGCTGTATGGGGCTATGCTGGTCGGCTCTATCACAATGTCGAAACGTGTCTCCTTGTCGGTGGCGTACAGGGCTACGGCTGTCTGTTGTGCGCCCAAGTCGTCGGGGTTGGCTGCGGTCGCTCCGTCACAGGTGAACACGAGTTTCTCGCCTGTCAAGTAGAAGCCGAGCTGGTTGTCGCCCAGGCAGTCTATGATGCGTGCCGTTCGGTCTTCCACGTTCTTCACCTTTACCGTGAAACTCAGTGCCATGCCGTTCTGCTCGATGCTGGTGTTGGCGAATGGCTTGAACGAGCACACGGCTTTCATGTCCTCGGCTATGCGGAGTGCCATGCGTCCCTTGTCGTTCTCCGTGCCGTAGGTGGGTGTGCCGTAGGTGTCCTTGACAAATCCGTTGCTCGACCAGTTGCAGTTCTCAACGGTGATTTCCACTCCTCCGTCTTTGATGGTCTTGTCGGTCTCTCCGTTGCTGCGTGAGTCCATCGTGATGTTGAACTCGCGCATGGTGGTCACTTCCTCCACATCTACAAGCGAGCCATCGACAATGAATGTGGCGGTTTCTGATGCGCTGTCTCCGCACATCACTTTCACCGACACGCTCTTAGTGCCGTCATGCACGCTCTCCTGCACTTGCTTGGTGAACGTGCTGGTCTGTCCCCGGTAGGCTATGGTGGTTGTCTCCTGCGCTCCGTCATACCACACCACGGCTTGCGGCTCGTCCGTGTCAGCTGCATACACGGCATAGTCCACCTCGATGTTTTCGTAGAGTTTCCTCTTGCCTTGCAGCTGCTCGGTGTACCAGCGCATGGCCACTATCGGGGTGTTGTTGCCACTCTCCACCACCATGACGGCTGTATGGAGGTAGTTGCCCACCACGCCCGAACCTACATCTTCTCCGTGTATGCGCAGGGGGTACGCGCCATGTGTCAGCGTCTCGCCCAAGCAGCTCTTCGGGTCTATGGTGATGGAGTGCGAGTAGGTGTCGAGCACCACGCTCGTGCCGAGTGTCTGCCACTCTCCGTTTATGTATATTTCGGTTACTACCTTGATGCCTTTGTCCGATGCGTTGTTGGCAAACTTGTACATCGGTATGCTCTTGGCGGCTCCTCCTGCGGCAAGGGCGGTACTTGCCGTGTAGTTGAGGGTCTGCACGCTGCTGATGGTAACATCTACACCGCTCACGTTGATGTTCCTGCTGCCTGTGTTTCCTGCATCGTCATAAGCGATGAGCTGGAAACGCTTGGTGGTGGCGGTCACGAAGTAGCTGCTCACGTCCATCTCGAAGTCGTAGGTGTCTCCGCTTGCCGATGATGCTCTGTTGAACATGAATGTCTCCAAGGTCTGCCCGGTGTCGCGGTCTTTGAGCAACACCTTTTCTATCATGTTGCTCAGTTCTTGGCTGCCTTGTGTGGTAACGCTTCGCACGGCTGCTTTCATTACCACGCTGCCGCCAGCCTTGGCGTACAGCGGACTCTGCTCAAACTGTATGCTCACAATCGTACCTGTGCTTTCTCCGCCTCCTCCGCCTACGGCAAACTGCACCTCGTCGCCCACGGCTTCCTGCCCGGCATTCTGCAGTTGCAGCTTCACCACGCCCTGCGTCTCGGTGTCAATGTGCAGTGTGGTGGGTATGTTGGCGTATGCACCTCCTGTGGAGAATGCCTCCTTGCCGTCCTTTTCGGGGGTATCCGAGGTCGGCACGGCATTGTTGCCGCCTCCTCCGAACTCCACCCAAGGTTTCAAGTCTGCCGGGTTGATGTCGTCCACGGTGCGCGTGAACTGGTAGGCTTCCCACTTGGGCGAGCCGTTGCTGGTCACATCGGCTGTCTTATAGGTCAGCACGACACCGCTCTTCATATACGATAGTCCGCTTTCTTTCTCTTTGTCCTGCACGGCTTTGATGGCGGTCGAAAGGGTGTACTCGGTGTCCTCGCAGATGTCGTTCACGTTCACCGTGTTGCCTATGGCACTGCCGTTCGAGCCGAAGTCTGTCCAGTTGGCTTCGGTTTTCCAGTCGCTTTCTTCTTTCTTGCCGTAGTTCGTCCACTGCTTGTTTTGCACGCCTGTCTCCGAGAGAAACGAGAGCACGATGCCGGGCTTCATGTAGCGTGCCTTGTTATCCAAGTCGAAGATTTTCTCAAGCACCACGGCAAGGGTCACTTCTCTGTCGCCAAGCGACAGCAGCACATTGGCATTGATGGTGTTGCGGTTCAGCAGCTCTGTTGTATTCTCTTCTATCAGCTGGCGGTTTATCTCGGCTGTACTCTCCACCTCGGTCATGCGTTCCTGCAACTCCGCTCCCTCGTCACCGGGGAATGCCGTGCCGCTTTTATGACCGAGTGCCAAGTCCGAACCGATTACGACCAATTTCGTACCACCCCAACGGTAAGTCTTGTTGGTGGTTACGTCCATGAAGATTTTGCCGCTGTGAGGCTTGCGTCCCTGCATCGCCCCATCACCAAAGAGGTCTCCGTCCAACCAATTATTATAATAGGTAACGGTCGGACGCAGGTCAAAGTCTGACTCTGAGGGCTGCGAGTAGCACAATACAAACGTGTCGGAGTCTTTGTTGTACACTACGCTGCAATTCTCGTCCGTTGAAGATTTGCTGATTGACAGGTATTGCGCGGTAATGCCCGATACGATGCCGCCAAACTCCAGCGCATCGTCCACATATCCAGGCAGATACTGCGAGGGTACTTGTCCGTTCTCGTCCAAAGGTGCAAGTCCATCTGCAGTTCCCTTGGTGTTCTTGAATGCGGTGAGGTCTTTCTGCACACCGCTGATGCTGTTTGCCAGCTCGCTCTTGTTGTCGCTGACGGTTTTCTTCAGATTAGCAATGTCGGTCTGTGCCGTTCCCATCTGCGAGTTGAGGGTGTTAAGGCTGTCCGTGTGCGAGGTCTGCGTGCTGCGCAGGCTCTTGATGTCCTCCTTGTTTTGGTTCACATCTACTTTCACGGCTTCGAGGTCTGCAGTCATTTCCTCCACGGCCTCCATATACTCGGTGCTGTCCACGGTGGGGTTGCCTTTCAGCAATGGATTTCCGCTGCTGTCCACCTGCGCCACCCATGTGCCGCCGTCTGCCACATAGAGCTGTCCCAAGTGGTCTGATGATGCGCTGCCCTCCACGGTCACCAGTGCCCACCAACCCTCGTGTGGGTTGGGGTATGCCTCGCGCAGTTGCGCTGCGGTCTTGAACAGACCTTTGTTCGGTCCCTTGATGTTCTTGGCTTCAAGCCAACCCTCAACCGTCAGGTTGTGGCCTACGGTCATGGAGCCACGCACCGTACCCGAACCGCCCATGCTGACGTTGCGGCCTACGGCCACATCACCGTCTATCTGTTTTGTTGGTATTGAACTCATTCCATTATTGATTTTGCCAAGGCGTTCAACTGCTCTGCTTTGTCGGTCGCGCCAAAGGCGGTTAGTACTAATGCTGCCGTGGTATAGACTACGGCTGTGTAACAACGCTCGGAGATGTCGATGCCGTCCTCATCGTCTATCTTGGGATAGGGTATGTAGGTGGCTCGCTTGACGTAGGCGTCCTCGCTGTTGCAGCTGAAGAACTCCAACGCCTTGCCCTCGGCTCGGTTCACCACCGCGCACACTGGTTTCTGCACGCTGCCTCTCACGCCCTTGTATCTTGACGATTGCAGGTCATAGAGTGGGTCGTCCACCGAAATGGCATTGTAGCAAGTGCGCTCCCAGTCGCTCATGCGGAATGCTATCAACCGCATGAAGTCATCGGGGAGCAGCACCCAACCGCTGCCGTTGTCCTCCCAATACACGGCCTCGCCAAACTCGTGTCCCTCTTCCAAGAGATACACGGGAGCTGTGGTCTCAACCCTGCGCACGGCTTCCTCTATCTTCGAGCGTATCACTTCATTCAACGACAAGGTGTCAATATCCCCATCGCTGATGAGCTGCTCACTGGTCTTGTTCTCGTCTATGGCGATGCGAACATCTTGCTCCACGACTTCGATTTTGTACACCATATCATCATTCCTTACTTCTCGTTGACAAACGTGATTTTCACTCCGTAGGTCGCGCCAACGGCCTTGATGTCCTCACGGTTGCGCATCGTGCCGGGCTTTACGCCAAAGTTCTTGAATATGTAGTCCTTGGCCTCTTGGTTGTCGGTGAACTCCACCTCGGTCTTGCCCTCTGCCGTATTGTCCTCGGCTGCGGTCTCCTCGCTTGTGGTGTCCTCTTCGACATTGGTTTCACTCTCTGTCTCTGGCTCTTCCTCGATAGTTTCCGCATCAGCCTCGTCCGTTGGTGTTACAACACCTGCATCAGCCTCCTCGGTAGTTTCGTCCGCCACGTCCTCCGCCACAGGCGTAGTATGGCTTGAAGAGGCTTCGGTAGGCTTATTGTCAATCACAGCCTTTGCCGCCACATTTGCCGTCTGCGTGCTCGGCTTGGCAGGGTTGCGCTCAATGCGCACGTCCTCGTCAAGCTCAATGGTGTTCACCACCTGTATGCGGCCGCGCTTGAAATCGCTGCTGTTCTCGATGGCGTGCTGCGTAAGGAAGTCGCTTGTCGTGTACTTCGCAGGGTTCTGTCCGATGGAGGTCATAGAGCCGTCCGTGAACAATACTTTGAGTGTGGCTCTGCCTATCTTGATAATGGCTTGGTATTCCATCATGCCGTACACTCCGTAGGTTATTCTCTTCTTTTTCATTTCTGTTGTCTTATTATAAATAAAGGCGGACGGCATTGCTACCTATCCGCCTCTATTGGTTGATGATTGGTTTAATTAAACTCTTGGGTTACTCGGTGGCCATCACATCACCTGCATACTCTACCCATGCGCTGCTCTTGTACTGCCACATCTGACCGCTCACGGCCACGGCATTGATGCCCGGGCAGTCCTGCAACAGGTAGTACACACCACCCTCAACAGGGCTTTCGGGTGCTTCCGCGCTGTCCCACAGGTGGATTTGTACGGCTGTGCTGTTCTCGCTGTCGCCCTCACCGTTAATCCAGATATGGCATGAGCCTTTGAGTGCGAGTGCGTCCCACACGAGGATTGACTCGCGTGTTGCCTCTTCGCCCTCCACACGGTCTTTGCTCGAGTGCTCTGCCGAGTACTGATAGTGTACCAGTCTGTCAGGCGCAACGATGAATGCGGAGTTGCTCCACTTCAAGCGGTCGAGTGTCGGGTCGTGCTTGAATTCGATGTCTCCAAACACGGTGTGGAAATTGGTCACTACCCAGCCTACAGGGTTGGTCTTGGTGGTAATCTGAATTTCTGGGTGCTTTGAGTAGTCGATGCACTGGATATTCTCCAAGAAGTTCTTGCCAGCAAGGGCAATCACGCTCTTGGGTACGTCCTCGCCTGTAAAGGTCATCTTCGCCAAGGCGATGATTTCCTCAATAGTCCACTTGCCCGTGTGGTTGAGTTCCTTCTTCACTTGGTAGCGCACGCCCTCGGTGAAGTAGATGGTCTGTGGACCGACTTCGGGTGTCTGCACCGTCATCTTGCCCTTGCGACCTGCGTAGAGGGTACGGTTGCCGCGCACCTTGAAGTTGGTGATGGCGGCCTCTGCAATCACAGCCTTGCCGAATGGGATTTTTTTCTTCTGCGCCTCGTAGTAGTCAGATACGATCTGGTTCATGCCGCGCTTCTGAAGATACACCATCTGCGCCTGTGGCACGATGAGGTCGGGGTCAACTTTCTTCTGCGTCTCATAGAGGGCGTTGGAAAGAATGATGAGCACTGACCCGGCAGGGATTTCGGGCGTTGTGCAGCTCTCGTCTGACGCATTGGTTTTCGGGCCGTTCACCGCTCTAACAATCGGGTTGTTCGTTGTGGGGTCTTGGCCTGTAACAAAGAGCATGAGGTCTTTGCCCGGTGTCTTGGTCTTGCCGTCCTCTGCGTAACCGTCCACTCCCTTGACAATCAGTGTGCCGTAGGGTCTGGGGATTTCAGCATCGTTGGCGAGCAACGGCAGTACAAACTGCTTGGCTGTTCCTGCGGTCACCTTGGTTGTCGTGGTCACGCTTGAGCGCGGCTCGTCAATCATGTAGTGTTCCACTTCGGGCGAGTTCACCTTTACCTTACGCGCTTTCAACATGAGCTGCATAAGCGGTGTGTCGTCACTCTTGAACTTGTAGAGTTCTTGGTCGAGGTCGCTCTGTACGAGGTTGCCCGGACCGACTCCACCTGTCGCACCTGCCACTCCGCTGACGGTAGTGGGTGCTCCCGGCACTTGGCTTGCTACACCAGCTGTGCCTGGTGCAGGGGTGGTGGTTGTAGTTCCACCTACTTGTACGGTTTCTCCGTCCATGTCTTAAAATTTTAGTTTGTGAATAATGTTATTTGCTATCGGTCTTTACGAGATTGCCGGGGGCTATACCGCCTGTCGCTCTCGCGAGATTGCTTACTGATGCCATCGCGCCCGGCACTTGGGTTCTCAACCCTGCACTCCCGGTCGTTGGTTTTATTTTCTTGCCCTCTGGGGGAAACTTCACGACTTCTCCTTTCATGGCTACATGGCTTCGTTGGCAAGGTCAAAGATGCTCTGCGACTGCTTCTGCTGACTGGGTGCGCCTCCGTTCTTGCCGTTCAGCGGTGCTGTGCCGTCTCCCTTGTCGCGCTTACGCAATCCCTCCACAATCTTGTCGTTGCGTCCTGCCACTCGTCCCTCCTCGCCAGCGTTGGCCACATCGACATCGTGGTTGATGGCATTCACGAACAACTCCAAGGTCTCGCGTGAGAACTTGCCCATCACTCCGTCCTTGACCACGGTAAGCATGGCGTTGGCCACCTCGTCTATCTGCTCGTCCGTCATACCGCGCTCTTCTTGGAACTGGCGCAGGGTCTCAAGCGTTGCGTCCATGTTCTTCTCATACTCTTCATCGAGCTGTTTCGATTTGGCCACACGTTCCACATACTCCTTGTTGGCCTCAGCTATCTTGTCCTGCATCTCGGGGTCGTCAAGCACGTCCTTGATGTCCACTCCGAAATTCTTCACAAGACCGAGCACTGGGTCTTGGCCGTTGTGCATGTCGGCAAGGAACTGCGCACTCCTCGGGTCTGCGGCAAACATGTCGGACATGGCTTTCTCCCTGCCCTTATAGCCGTCAAGGTCGTGCTCGTATTGGTCGTAATCATCGGAAATCTGACCGTAGATTTCCTCATCGTCCTCGAACTTCTTGTCGGGGTATTTCTTTCTCAGCCGCTCCAGCTGCTGGTCGCGTCTGCTCTTAACTCCATTGTTTTCAGCCATTATCTTAACTTTCTTATTGTTGTGTAATATTCGTATGCAAAAATAGCCATATAAGAGGTGGACTGACTTTTAACTTTTGTGAGTCGGTTTAAGTACCTTTGTATAGTGTGTTTTGCATTTTCCCCACGGCTCAAAAAGGCTTAGAAAGGCACAGTAAGGATTATAATCTTAAACCTGTTTTATGAAATACTTTGGCAGCATATTGGATTTTACAAGGGAGCGCAATGCCGACCTTATGAGGGTGTACCACGACAGACTTGCCGAGGCAAGCATCATCGTTATGCCTGTTATCTTTCAGTTGGTGGCCGACTCTCCTGCTTCTCGTTTCTGGGTGAGCGAGGAGCGTGCGGCCATTGTCATTTCCGCTATGGCGGCAGGAAAGCCCATGCCGCGCATGAGGAGCAACAAGCGTGAGATGTTTGAGGAGATTTACCGCAGATACCTCATCATGCGTGAGGATTATCCCGACAAGTCGGTCTATGAGTTGGTTACGAAGATTGTCAACCAACCTGCGCCCAAGTTCTATCTCACACCTCGCACGGTCGGGGAGTTTATTTACCGCATAAAGAATGGATGGTATGACAACCAATACGATAGATACAGAGATTGCCGCACTGCTTGCGGAGAATGACAGGCGCAATGAAATCATGTTCGCCAAGTTCGACCCTGTCACTGGTGAGGGGTCTATTGGTAAACGTGTCCGTGTCAGCATTGCCGACTTCGCAATTCCTGTTCAGTGGTTGCCTGTGGAGATGATGAATATTCCGCTTGTCAAGAAGTTGGTCAAGGCTGGCTCTATCGACAAGTTTCTCTCGTCCGTGATGCACGTTGAGCCGAATGACGACGACTTCATCAAGGTGTCGCGCACGCTCATACGCTTGCGCTACAAGCACGACTTTCCCTTTTGGACGGCTACGCTCGTCTATATCCACAACAAGGACGCAGGAAAGGACGTGCTTTTCCGTCTATGGTATCCGCAGCGTATATTGGTGTCGCGCTTTGAGGCGAAACGAAAGGCTGGCGAACCTATCCGCCTTATTCTCTTGAAAGCGCGTCAGTGGGGCGGCTCCACAACTACGCAGCTCTACATGGCGTGGTTGCAGTTCTTTCACAAGAAAGGTCTCAACTCGCTCATCATTGCCCACCAAGGCACGGCATCGGACGAAATCAAGGATATGTTCGACCTCATGATTAAGAAGCACCCGGTGGAGTTCCTGCACAGGTTGGGCGAGGCCTATTCGGAGAACGAGCCTAAACTTGTCGGTGTCGGCAAGTCGGGTTCTACGCACCGTGTGCCGCAGCGTGAGTGCAAGATTAAGGTGGGTACTGCCGAGCGGCCTAACGGTTGCCGTGGCGGTGCTTACTCGTTGGTGCATCTTTCCGAGGTGGGTCTGTGGCAAAAGACGGAGGGCAAGTCGCCCGAAGACATTGTGCGCTCCGCTTGCTCTGGTATTCTCGCCAAGCCCTACACGATGATTGTCATGGAGTCCACGGCCAATGGTACAGGCAATTTCTTCCACCGTGAGTATTCTGCCGCTGCCGACCCAAAAATAAAATCGCAGTACGAGGCTTTGTTCATCGCATGGTTTCAGATTGAGCATTATTCGTTGCCGTTCAATTCTGCCGAGGAACTACGTGCCTTTGCCAAGCAGCTTTGGGAAAACCGCAACAATGCCTACACTCCGTCCAACCGTGAGGAGAGCGGACGCTATCTGTGGTCGCTGTGGGAAAGGGGTGCATCGTTGGAGGCTATTCATTGGTACATATATGAGCGTGCTGGTAAGAATGACTTTGCGGTGATGGCTGCGGAATTTCCGTCTGACGATGTGGAGGCGTTTGTTCATTCGGGTACGATGGTGTTCGACAAGTATCTTGTCAAGCGGTTTGAGCCGTTCTGCCGCGAGCCTAAGTTTGTTGGCGAGGTGTATGCCGATGCCGACGAGGGCGAGGAGGCTCTTTCTAATCTCCGCTTCCGTGAGGACAGGCAGGGCTTGCTCTCCATCTGGGCTATGCCCGAGAAGTTTGACGATTACGAGGTTACCAACCGCTACCTTACCGTGGTCGATGTGGGCGGACGCTCCAACAAGGCTGACTGGTCTGTCATCGTGGTGTTTGACCGTCTGAGCATGATTGACGGCAGCGAGCCTCCGTCTGTCGTGGCGCAGTGGTACGGCCATTGCGACATTGACCGTCTCGCATGGCGTGCCGCACAGATTGCTGCTTTCTACAACGACTCTCTGTTGGTTATCGAGTCCAACACCTTGGAGACGCACGACAAGGAGCGGCAGGTGGAGGGTGGCGACCAGTCGCAGTATATCCTCAATCAGATTTCGGACATCTATCCCAATCTCTACGCTCGCAAGCAGTCGGAGGACGAGATACGCGAGGGCGCACCTCGCAAGTATGGTTTCCACACGAATGTGGCCACCAAGCCGATGATTATCTCTACCTTGGTCAAGGTCATTCGCGAGCGTCTGTATATCGAGCGCGATAAGCGGTGTCTTGACGAGTACGACACTTATGAGCGCAAGCCGAATGGCGCGTATGGTGCTATTGTCGGCAAGCATGACGACTTGCTTATGACGCGTGCCATCGGTCTGCACATCTGCTATCACGAAATGGAGATGCCCGAATTTGTGCCTATCACAAACCGCACACTCCGAAAAGACAGAAGCCCCGTCTCCGAGGCTTCCATATAACAAGAAAAGCCCCACAAAGTCCCTTTGGCTTAGTCGGCCTAAGGCTTAGTGAGGCTTTTTCTTTATTGTGGTTGCATCATCTGCTGTGCCTGGTTCACGGCTTGCATGTTTGCTCCCTGCTGAACCTGCTGTGCAAGTTCTGGCGACATTCCGTCCGGCACTTGCCCTTGCTCCAGCTGCTCCCTCTGCGACTTGATGCTCTGCAGCAACTCGTCAGCAAATGGGAAATCTCCGTGTTCAAGCAACTGCTCCACACTGATTGCCTTGGCTTGCCACAACTGCATGAGCATATCGTTGGTCAAGGCGCGGTAGGCTGGCGTGGCGGTGCTTTCCACAATGCTTAGGTCAAACTCCACATCGCGTATCTTCCGTGGATCGTACTCCACGATGGTGGAGTTCTTTCCTGCGATGTTGAACACACGCGGTGTGTCGTAGAACTGCTGTATGTTCTTCACGTCCTTGTATGCTCCGTCTCTGATGAATGCCGAGAACGTGTCGAGCAAGTCAAGCAGCGAGGTGGTGGCGTTCTGCGCCTGTTGGTTGTACAGGCTGGCCGACATACCCGAATAGCCGGGCTTGCCCTGCAACGCTCCGTTCACGCCAGATATGTCCTCGAAGAACTTCAGCTGCATGTTCAGCAACTCGGATATGCCTATCTGCGTGCAGTTGTTGGCTATCTGCTGCGGCAGTGCCTGTCCTGTCTTGGGCTGCTTTATCATGATGATGCCGTTGAACCTTGCCCACTCGTCCGCCACATCTTCCATCGACATGCCCTTGGGCAGACATTCTTCCGGGAACAGCAGCACACCTTTGGCGGAGGCTCGCATTATCCAGTCGTACATCGTTATCAAGCGGTTGGTGTACCGCTGCTGGTCTATCACGTTGCTAACGAATGAGTGTATCTCTCCGTCTATGAATGGGTATGCCTTGAACACGTAGGGGTGGCTCTTGTGCTCGTAGGGTGTCTCGCCCTCTTCAAGTATGTCTCCGAATGGGGTGAGCATGTAGTAGTACCAGTATGAGTCCATGAACCACTCATAGCGGATAAGCGGTACATCGTCCTCGCTCATGCCCAACTCTCGCGCCTGTTGCAGTCGCTTCTCGTTCTCGTCAAGCACAAGTGCCTTGAAGTCCTCCATGTCCACCTTGAACACGTCTCCGTTGTTCACGTCATGGCAGCGCACTCTCTCCTTGCTTTCCTTGCGCCATACCTCGATTACCCTGCATCGGCTCTGGTCGTAGGGTACGAGGAAGTCGTAGTAGCCTTGCAGGGGATAGCCGAAGTTGTCATACATGGCACTGAGATACGATTTGTCCTTGGCATACTTGTATATCTCGGCCAGTCGGTCATAGTCGGCCTTGCTGTGGGCAAAGCGTCCGCACAAGTCCTCAAAGCTGATGTCGTGTATCTCGCCCAAGCAACTGCAATCCCAACCTCTAAAGTCCCTCATGTTGTTGTCGATGAAGAAATTGTTGGGCTGCACATAGTCCGTCCAGCAGTCCAACTTGTTTTCTCGCCAGCCGTACCACTTCCGCTGCACCACAAATCCCGATATGAGGAACTCTTCCATGCACCTTGCATTTATCTCGGTCATGCGGTTCAGCTGCATATTGCATTGCAGCACGGTACTCATGGTTTCGCCATACCGCTGCTCGTCTCGGTCTCTTGCCGTGCAGGTCGGCTCTTTGGCTTGGCTGCGGTACACGCCAAGCACGGCTTGCACCATGCGTCTGATGAGGTTGTTCTTCAGCGGCACGTTGCCTTGTTTCTTGATGAGTTCCTCTTCCTTCATCATCTTGCCGTTCACGCATACATAGTCATCCCACTGCCTGCCGTAAGTGTAGTTCTTGTTTCTCTCACGGTCTCTGCGGAATGTCTCCATCGCAAGCCAATACTGCTGTGCTTGCCACAACACCTCAAAGGCGCGGTTGTTGCCCATCGTGCGCCGTGCATGGCTCACGCTATCCAACTCCTTTTGCGGCATCACACGGCTCATTCTATGTAGTTTCTTTGTTGCCATATTCATTGTGTAATTTGGGACGATGCAAAGGTAATCCCTTGCACCGTCCCTCATTGTTTAACTATTGTTGGTTCATTCTGCCAATGTCATCGAGTAGCTTGTCGCGTGTGGTGGTCATTACCCTCACAAGGCTGTCGCGCTCCTCTGCGCTCTTGCTGCGCAGATACTTCTCGGTGAGCAGTTTCATGTCGTGCTTGTACCGTTTCATGCGTCCGTGCTCTCGCATATTGTACTTCTGACGGAGCTGTTTCATGCCCTCTCGGTAGGCGGCTCTGTCGGTCTTTTTCAATTTCGCCAACTCGGTCTGCTGCTTGCTCACCTCGTCATAGGTGGAGAGCAACTGCTTGGTGGTCTCGGTCTCCATTCGGTTGCTCATCTTCTCCTTGGCTTTGGTCAGCACGCGGTTCTGCTGTGCGGTTTTCACGCTGTCCCGTGCCTCCTCCGAATATGCCCAGCCTGTGAGCGGTGCGCCTCTGTGTATCTTGTACTCGGCATATCGCTCGGCAATCTCGGCTGGTGTCATCTTGCTTGCCTCTGTTGCCGTTGCGCCTAACTCGTCAAAATAGATTTTGTCAGTCTGGCTCTGTGGGCAGTTGAGGATGCGTGCAATGAGCAGCGCACACTCGCGTGAGGTCTCAGCATCGTCTCCGCAATAATCCATGATGGCTACCACGGCATCGGTCAGCGACTGCGGATTGACTCCGACACCCGACTGCACAAGCAGGTTCACCATATCGTTCATGGCGGCTACCTTGTCTTTCGGCATCTTCTGAAGTATGGTTGCAAGGTCGCTTGCCAACGGCATGTCCTTTACGAGGTAACTCCAGTTGGAGGCTTCTCCGTTGAGTGCCATCTGTCCTGCCGAACTCATCACGTCTCCGCCTGTCAGTCCCTCAATGCTGCCGAACATGGTGTGGTTGATTACATCGTCCCACATCTTGCTCTTCTCGTCCTTGTCGTCTCCTGCAATGAGGTATGGCAGGTATGCGCCCAAGTTCCATGCGAATTGCAGAATGTAACCGAACACACCTATTCTGGCAATGTCGCGCAACAGACTTCTGCGGTACTCGCTCTTGGCGTTGCTGTCGGCCTTGTCGGGGTCTATGCCGTCTCTGCGCATCTGCTTGGCCATATACTCCTCACTCATGGATTGGTAGCCCGGCTCAAAGCGGTGCTTTATGTTGCGGATAGCATCATACAACTGCCTTGTATATGACATGGACGAGTTGCGGAAGATGGTGAACAGCACGCTCAGCCATGAACGGTCTACTTGCATGGTGGAGAGGAATGCGCTCTCGCTCGACTGCTGTGTCTGGTTGAACAGGATTGTCGCGTCTTGCTTGGCGCGTTTCTCTGCTGTTTCCTCGTCATAGCCATAGCGAAGATATTTTTGTTTCTTCGTTTTGTACATGGCGTGTGAACCGATGGCCACGGTCAGCGCATCGACAAAGGCATTGGGCGACATACCGATGCGTGAGGCGATTTCTACCACACGGCTACGCCACATCTTCCAGTCCATCTCGCTCTTCATCAGTCGTGGGTCTCCTGCCATGCGGCTCTTCCAACGCTTTTCAAAGAGTGGCAGGTTCTCCATCGACCATTTCCATGCGCCTATCGGGTTGGCAATGTTGGCGGCAAGATATACCGGGTTGCTGTCCGAAAGGTAGGCTGGCATGGAGAGGAACTGCTTCAGTGCGGTGAACACTCTGAAACTTACCTTTGCTGCCGTTACGCCCTTAGCGATGTTCACTGCGGCCTTGTCAAGCTGTGCAATCGGTGGGCGGTATGCTCCGGCGGCCATGCTGCACACGTTGCGGAAGTTGTTCCACAGGGTCTTGCCGCCTCCGTACACGCTCGACATGTTCATCACTTGGTTGCGGAAGTGCTTGTACGAGAGCAGGGTGTTCAAGTCTCTGTTGAACTCTGCAAACGCTGCCCAACGCTCCATCTGCTGTACATGGTCAAGTATTACGCTGAATGCGTCCGCTCCCATCACGTCAAGGGCGAGATTGTTGCGTCTGCGCTTGATGATGCTGCCTGTCGAGGTGGCTGGTAGGGCGGTGTCAGTGGTGTCGTCGGCTACGTCCACATCTTCTATTCTCGCATTGGCGAGTATCTTCAATGGGAAGTAGTTCTCAATGGCGGCCATTGACGCACCGAACATGCGCTTGTGTACCTCATTGTACTCGTTGCGCTTTCCTACGAGGAACTCCTCCTGCATCCAGTCGGCAAGTTGCAGGAAACGTGGGTCAACGAAATCCTTGATGTTCTCGATATTTTCTTCGGTGATACCCATTCTGCGTAACTTCATGCGTCCGTCTGCCATCTTGTCAACCATATAGATGTAGAGCAGGTTGCCTTGGGTGAGTTCGTGGTCTTTCCGCTCGCCTCCGTCCCAGAATGTAATGGTGGCCTTGGGCATCTTGCGCTCCATGGCGAAGAGGTCGCCCCATTTCATGTTCTTGTCGAACACCTCGCTCACTTTCTCGTCAAGGGTTTTCAAGGCATTCTGATAGCCTTTGTACTCCCTCTCGGTTGCATCAACCCAACCGCGCATATAGCGGTTCCAAAGATAGCCCTCACCGTTCACGCTCTTCTTGCCGAACATTCGCAGCATCTGGTCAAACGTGCCTAACGGTGCAAGCAGGAAACGTACTGCGCTGTTGTTGGCTATCTTCTGCACCTTGCCCTCTTTGTGGTGCTCGTCTGTCGGACGGCCTACCATGTCGGAGTTGGCATTGTGGTGGATTGCCTCCACACGCTGTTTCTCTGCCTCGCGCCATTGCTTGGCTCGCTCTACACTGCCGCCCAACACGCTGCCTACTTGCTCCACAATGGAACGGTAGGCTTCGGCTCGCTCTATCTTATTCTGACGAATGGCATCATTGGTCGCTGCCACATATTCGTTGTAGGCATCTTTCTCCATCATGCCAGCGTCCAAATCTTCCTTGGCTTGCTTGATGCTGTCGCGTAATGCCTTTTCTTCGGCTTTGCTGTCGGTGATGTCCTCGGCAAACTGGTGGGCAAGCAACAGACCGCTGTACTCCAAAGCAGCTTCATCGGCCACGACTTGGTCATCGCTGCCCATACGGTTCAATGCCTCGGCAATGCGCTCCTCGATGTCGGCCTTTGGCAGGGAAGTGGCTTTCCTTACCACCTGTGCAATGGTCTGTCCGTCTGGGTCAAGCTGTCCTTGCACCTCGATGCCTCGTGCATCTACACGGCTACCACGGGTGGAGAGCAGTCTGCCGAGCATATTTGCACCCATGCGCAACTGGTTATCTACCATGATGTCCATAACCTTAGCCACTTGGTTGCTGGTGTCCTGCTTGCCGTGGGCGTTGTTCACTGCCGAGAGTATGCGCTTGGTCTCGTACTTGCTCAAATCATCGAGCAGTCCGTTGTCAAGCAGCACCTTGGCAAGGTCGGTGATGCTCTTCACGGTCGAAAGGTCATACTCTCTCTGACGTGCCATCGCCTGACGCAGTTTGTTCAAGTTGCCGCCAATGGCTTTCATCGCCTCTTGCTTGGCTTGCCAGTTGTCGGCATTGGCTTGGCTCGCTGCAATCTTCATATGCGTAATGGTCTCGTCAAGTCCCATGTCGCCATCGCGGAACTTCATGCCCCCATCGGGGTCGGTCTCTGGACTATGGTTGTCCTTTGCAAGTCCTGTCTTGTCGTGATACTCGCCAGTATCAAGCAAATCAGAAATACTTTCTGCAATGGCACTCAATGTTCCCGCAGGTGCTTTGCGAATATCCTCTTTGAAGTAAACATACTCGTTTGCAAACTTCCCATCTTCTGCATGAAATCTGTTAGGACTTCGTTTAGTCTTGATAACAATGCTTTCGACAGGCTCATCACCGACATTTGCTGCGTTGATGTTATGGTTGCTCACTCTGATAGTAAACACCTTGCCATTGGGCGTTTCAAATGAGCCATACCCACTTCCAGTGCTGCCTCTTGTCAGACCAAGACTATTGCTTAAATCTGATATAAAGCCCTTGCTGTCAGTTGTATTCTTGTATGTTTTTGCAACATTTGCAAGTGCTTCTTTGGCTTTCTCGCGTTTTTGCTGTACCTTTGCAGCGTGTTCAACATCAGTAGGCTCTAAGTGCTTAAGTGCTGCCTCATTGGGTTGGGCACTTTTTTTATACCCATCACTGAACTTCGTCTCATCAAACCCTGTCTTTCTCCGCATTACCTCGGTATCGGCTGCGTCAAACACATCGGGCTTGCCTCCGTTCTTCTTGCGCTTGTATGCTTCGTGCAGGACAAACGCCCATTCCTTATCACCCCATTTCTTCTTGCCAGGGATTTTCAATCCGTCAAGCAATTTCTGCAATGCTTTTTGGAGCATGGACTTCAACTTGCCCCAGAACGTAAGTTCCTCGGCACTCATTTTCTCAAAGCCTTTCTCACCGATGCGCCCTGCAAGGTCTGCTCCGTATTCCTCCGTGGCATCACGTTTGAACTGCTCGCGCTTCTTGCTTGCCTCGGCATGGGCTTCTGCCATATCCGCATAGTAGGAGGCGTTGCTGTCCTCGCCATTGGCCTCATGCTCCTTGCGCTTTTTCTCACGCAATCGGTCCACCTCTGCATCGTACATCTTCTGCGCATTGCGGTCAATGGTGTTCCGTATCTCGTCTTTCGACACGTTGTAGAGTTCATCAAGAGCATTGTTCAGTTTCTCCTCTTCGGGGAACAGCACACGCAGTCCGTCATGCCCCACAACCTCATGGATAAACGTGTTCTCCACATCTGCCATGTTGGCATTGTTAGGCACAACGATGGTAACTTCACCAGTCAAAGGATTAAAGCTGCCTTTCATCCTGCGCTGGCGTGTACTCGGCAATGCGGCCACTTCCTCGTCCGTGCGGATAATGCGCACAGGTGTATGGAGCCGCTCTGCCAACTCGTTCACACGCTCTGCCATCGCATTGTTCATGGCCTCCTTGGGTTCGCCCACCCACTTGCCGGACATCTTGGCGTTGATGCGTGCAATGTCCTCGTTGGTCATGAATGGGGCGTGTCCCTCGCGTCCGGGGATAACATCGCGGTTCTCCATATTCTGCTCGTCAAGTGCAAGGCTCTCTTCGGGAGTGAGTTCCTTGCCGTCCAACTCAAAGCGGTAGCCCATCTTCTCCAACTCCCTGCGCACCTGCGGCACAAAGCGGTTGTAGTCGCGATGGCTCTTCAATGCCTCACGCTTGCCGGGGTGTTTCTTCCAATACTCGTCAATGAGTTTGGCTTCTTCCTCGCGCGTGAGTACCTTGTCTATCTTGCTCCAGCGTGAGAGGTAGAGTGTGCGGCCGTTGTTCCACTGATGCGCTCCAGTAGGCAGCAGGGCATAGTCAGCATGAAACGGCTCGTCTATCTCCGATTTCGGAATAAGGCTGCGCACCACAACAAGGTTCGGACGCTTGTACGCCTCGCCAAACTGGGTGTTAAGCGGTGTCTCGATGGCATGGTCGTAGGGGTCGTATGCCGCCCACAAGCCTTTGTCCTCGGGGTTCTTCTTCAAGAAGTATTGCAGCTGTGCGTCCTTGGTCTTGGGTTTCACGAACTTCAATCCGTCATTTATCTGCAACTCCGTGGTTTTCTTGCCGTCCACCACGATGTAGCCGTTCTTGTTGAGTTCGTCCAACTGCCGCTGCTGCTCTGGCGTGAGTTCAATCTGCGGTGGGTTGGAGTAGTTCCACTTCTGTCCCTGCAAGGTTCTGCGCTCGCCTGTCTCCGCATCGGTGAACGCCATAGGCGAACCGAGTGCATCGTCCTCAAAGGCTTGCACATTGCGATATACTGGCACAAGCTCGCTGTCGGGCAACGACTCCAGTTCTATTGCCTTGGGGTCATCGTCCTCAAGCAAACGGAACTTGGTTTTGTCCTCGCTCGTCTCGTCCTCATCGTCTGCTACAACATCGGTAGCGGCCTCCACGCTTGCGTCCATCTCGGCATACTTCTTTTCCTTTTCTGCCATTTCTACTTTCATGGCCTCGGAGTATTCCTCAAACTGACGCTTTGCCTCTTCAAGTTCCTTGCCGAACTCAAAAGGTTTGCCCTCACGCTGTTTCAGTTGCTCCAACTCTGACTTGCCATGCTTTACCATGCGCGTGGCTATGTCGAACCGCTCCGCGAAGTCCTTGCCCGTAATGACGTTCTCGATGATATCCTCAACGGCATTGCGCAAGAGCGACTGCTTGACAGGTATGTCAGTCAGCCCGAGTTCGGGGCATGAGTAGGTCATTTTGCGGTGTATCTCTGCAAAGAGCGAACCGCCAATGTTCTGCGTCTCACGCGACATATCGGTTTTGACAACGAAGTCATAGCCACCCAACGACAAGGTGAGGGTGTTGCTCTGTGCCGCATTGCCCGGGTGTTCTTTCATGGCCTTTACCGCATCGAGGATTTTCTTGTTGTGTTCCTTGATGAAGTCGGACATGGCATCAACAGAACCGAACTTCTGTTTGCCTACGGTTATCTCCGTAAACTTGCCACCGGGGAATGCTTTTTGAACGGCAAGCAGGTGGGCGTTGGCTTCCTCTGCTCGCTGCTCTGCGGCCTTTATCTGTCCCTCCAACTTGGGTTTGGCATTGTGGATATAGGTCTGGTCGGCCTCCCACTGCTTTCTGCGGCTCTCATACTTGCGCACGTTCTTCTCCGCATTGTTCTTCAGCAGGGCATACTCGCTACCCGAAAGCTGCGCCACGGTATCACCGAACACATCTTCTTCCTCTTCAAGCACACGGTTGTTCATACTGTCCTGCATCAGTCGGTCGCCCTCCATCACGCTGTCGGCAATCGCTCCCTTGGTTTTCAGTCGCTGATAGGCTGTTACGTCAAGGCTGTCCTCCACACCGAAACGGAGCACACGTACTGGCTTGCCCCATTGCTTGTGCAGGTTGCCCTGTCGCAAGATACGGCCATTGCGCTGTGTGTAGTCCATCGGTCGGTTAGGCGCATCGAGGTGGATAAGGGTGTGCAGACGCTCCTGTATGTTCACGCCTGTGCCAAGGGTGGCTGTACTGCCGAGTACCACACGCACCTCGCCACGGTTCACCTTATCGAAGATTTCCAACTTCTTCTTGATGGTCATACCGGGTTTCATCACGACAACCTCGCTTTCTGGTACGCCCTGCGCAATGAGTTTCTGCTTGATGTCCTCATACAGGTTGAAACCGCTGCGCTTATTCTGGTAGTGGTCTGCAAAGATGGCTACCGTTCCCTTGTAGTCGTCAGTCTCTTTCAGCGAGCGCAGAGTTTGGCGCACGGCCTCGTTGGTCTTGCTCCTTGGATCATCCTCTGCATCCATCTCCACAAGTCGGGCATCTACTGCGGCTCCTTGGGCAATGCCGTACATGGTGAGCGGTATACTGCTGTTCTCTTTCTTCTCCTTGCCGCTCATCTGGTCAAAGCGGTCAAGTTCGGCTCGCACATACTTCATCACGCTGCGCAGGGCGCGTGTCTGTGGCAGGTAGATATCCTGTGCCTTTCCGCCCTCAATTTCGGGTATCTTCTTCACCAACTCGGTTTGGTCTTTGGTGAGCACGGTGTCGGCCACGCCCGACCATATACGCACAAGTTCGGGCAGGTTCACATATCCTGCAAAACGGTTTACTTCCTTGAACTTGCCGCTGGTGTTGAACTCTGGCATCTGCTGTATGTTGCCGAAGTTGCGCACGAAGTCGTCAAAGTAGTAAATGCCGTATTCCTTCATGGTGTCCTTGGGCATGAGGTAGCGCATGAATGTCCATATCTCTGCGGCTGTATTGCTGATAGGTGTACCTGTGGCGAAGATGACGTTACGTCCGTTATTCTTCTCCAACACGGCTTGCGTCTTTAGGTACACGCCCTGCGACTTCTTGCTGTATGAGGGGTCAACGCCTTTCACTCCGCGCTGCATGGCTGTGGCAAAGCCGAGGTGCTTGTATTCGTGGGCCTCGTCAATGAGCAGGGCATCAATGCCCATGTCGTCAAAGTCCTCCACATCGTCCGTGCGGCGGTCGAGCATTTCCTGTGCCTTGACGGCTGCGTTCTGCTTGGCAACGGCTTTTTTCTTCTCGTTGTTGGCGGAGCGTTTCTTGGATATGCCGTCCGACAATGCGGCCATTTCCGCTTGCAGGTCGGCCAACTCCTTTTCGGCTCGTCTTGTTATCGGGTCTTTGCCGCTGGTGTCTGCCTGTCGCATCTGTTCAAGCACAAGCATCTTCTCGTCTATCTTGTCTTGCACGAACTGCATTTGTCGCTCATCGCTGTCGGGGATAAACTCAAAGGTGCTCTGCGGCACGACAATCATGTCCCAATCGTTGTACTTGATTTTGGCGTAGAAATTCTTTCTGCCCTCTGCGTTGCGGTCATTGTCCTCAAGTGTGAGTATCTTGGCATTGGGGTAGAGTTCCTTGGCCGAGGCTGCAAACTGGCCTACGGTGGCGTTCTGCACCACAATCATAGGCTTGCGTGCCGTGCCGAGTCTGCGCATCTCCATTGCTGTGGAGATAAGGGTGAACGTCTTGCCTGTACCTACCTCGTGGGCGAGCAACAACGGCTGCATCGTGCCGCGCACAATGGCCTTGCCTTGGTGTGGGCGCATCTTGAACTTGTGGGTCGCACCTCCGAAGTATTCGGGTACGAAGTCATCGGGTATGCTCATAGGCACATAGTTGTTGAAACGGTCGTTATACTCCGTCTCCATGCGTGCCGACAAGTCCGCATCGCTCTGCATCTTTTGGCGCATCCAGTCCTTGAAGTCCTGCCGTATCTCGTCTATCTTGGCGGCACATGCTGACGTGGCCTCGCGGTCGGTGATGGTTTCCGTTGTGCCGTCATAGTGTTTCTCCGTGCGTGATACGATGACGCTCTTGTTTTGAATGGCGGCTCCGATGAGTTCATGCCCCATGATGGTTTTCTTCAGCATCTCGCTCACTACGCCCATGGCACGGTTCTTCTCCACGTTCACTCCGTATGTCGGGGCGTTCATGAACCATGTGCCACCTGCTGCCGTGAAATGCACGTCTATGTCGGTGCGCTCTTTCACATAAGCGTCATAGAGTTTGGGGTCGAGCCATGACGAGCCGAGGGTGAAGTCTATCAAGTGGGCAGGGATATTCATAGGCACTACTTCCTGCAATGCCTTGATGTTCCCCGTGTATTCACCATTCTCGTTGTTGGCCTCTGCCTGTTTCAGTTTCTCGCGCACATTGCCGCTCAGATACTTGTACGACACTTCCATCTGCCGTGTGGCAGGGTCTTCAAAACCGAGTCCGCTTTCGATGATTTCATGCTTTACAGCATCCTCGCTCATGCCGAGTTGCCCTGCAATGTAGGGTGCATCTATGCGGCCGTTCTTGAACATGCTCACCACAACTCCGTCCTTGACGTTTTCGGGGTGCGGCTCGCTTTCCTTTTCCACGACACGGCCTTTCATCACGTCTGCCTTGTCGTAGGTCTTGACCACACCGCCCTTGCCGTCTCCTTGCTCCTTGTACACTTCCAGGGAGAACACGTTGGGATAGTCCACGTCATTGCGCAGCCATGCCAACTGGTTGTTCTTGGTGAAGTGGCCGTAGGTGCTGACAAAGGCATCGTATGCCTTGTTGAGTTTGTCAATCAATGGTTGCAGTCCTGCATCGCCCTCGTTCTCTGTCTGGTACTTCATCACATCGGCCAATGCGCTTTTGATGGCTGCATAGGCATTGAAACACTCCTGCTTGGTGTGTCCCTTTATCTTCTTGTCGTTCACTTCAAGAGGATAGTAGCCGCCCATACCTGTCGTAACGAGCTTGCCGTCTTTCAAGTACATCTCGCCAAGTTTCTTGCCATCTGCCGATGCATCGTTCACATAAACAGGCTTGTCGCTCTCTGTGGTCTTTGCGCTACCGCGCTCTTCCTCCGTGAACGACTTCACGAAGTCGGCCAACATCTTGCCTTGGTCTTTGCCGCTTACTGGGTATAGTCCCTTGCTTGTTGGTCTGAACGTGTCGTCCTCCTCAAAGGCAAAGCGCATTTCTCCTGCCATGTGGTCGGGATGCTCGATGAAATACTTGTTGTAGTCCATGGAGAGCTGCTTGGCCTTGCGTGCGCCCGGCTCCTCATACTCGGCTGTGCGCTCACCGCTGATGTTGCTCACGTCAATGGCTTGTGCCGACTTCTGACCGTTCACGCGCTTGCGGATTACGATGATGTCTGATGTTACGGTCGTGCCGCCAAAGGTCTTGTTGTTCATGCGGAATGCTCCGATGAAGTCCGAACCACCCTCATTCACCACCCAGTCGCGCAATGCCTTGCTGTTGTCGAGTGTTCCGTTTGACGATATGAAGATACCTAAACCGCCCTCGCGCAACTTGCGCACGTTCTTGGCAATGCAGAAGTCATGGATATTGTGGAACTTCTTTGAGAGGTCGCTGTCGCCTGTGGTATCGTTCACGCGCAACCCGGTAACGAATGGCACATTGGTGATGGCCAAGTCCACACTGCCGTTGGATATGCGTGTCTGCTCAAAGCCTTGTATATCCACCTTGGCATCGGGATAGAGCAATGATAGAATGCCGCCCGATGTGCCGTCTATCTCGATGGCGTGAATGTCGCTGCGCTCGCTCATGTCGGTAGGCATCTGGCCGAGGATATTGCCGATACCTGCCGAACCCTCCAAAATGTTGCCGCCCTTGAAACCGAGTTTTCCTGCAATGTCCCAAAGGGTATCGACAACATAGGCAGGGGTGTAGTATGCGCTGTTGGCACTCATCACGGCTTGCTCGTAGGCTTCCTCACCAAGCAACTCGCGTATTTTCTTGTTGCGCTCACGCTGTTTCCAGTCGTAGCCTCCGTCACTGAAAGCGGCTCCAAGTCCGCCCCAACCGCTGAATTGTCTGAGCACACTCATCTGCTCGGGAGTGGCTGTCTCACCGCTCTCAAGTAATTCGTGTGCCAACTCAATGGCCTTGATATTGGCTTCTATGCGTCCACCTACTGATGTAGGGGCATGGTCTGCACCGCGTTCCGAATGGTTGTTGCGCGTGTTCTTAGGCACTGTCAGTCCATGAAGTCCAGCGGACTCAGCCCGATTTGTGCCAGTGCCTTGTCCTCCTCGGCCTCCGTCAGGTCTTCCACTTTCTTGTGCAGCTGCTTTGCGAGTCGCTCTTTCGCCTCCTCGTAGTCCTTGCTGTTGTCCACTATTGTCGGCTTGCACCCCTTGGGAGCGTACCGCATCATCATTTCGTTGTAATCCATTTTCTTCTGTTTCATCGAACAGCCCGGCAAACAAGTTGCCCACCGTCTGCTCTGGTTTCACTTTCTTCTTCGATGTCTTTTTCTTCGTTGCTGGTTTTGGCTGCTCTGCCGATGCAGGAGTAGCGGTAGGCTCTGTTGTAGCCTTGGCTGCATTCTTCTCTCGCGCTTCCTTGGCAATGCGCTCCGCCTTTTGGAAAATGTCCTCATTCTGCGGTTCGGTTGGCTTATCGCCCTCTACTTGGAACTTGCCGCTTTTGAGATAGCCTTGCACGGTAGGTACTTCAAAGCCAACGGTCATAAAGGTTGCCTTGTTGTCGAATGTGGCATAGTTGCCGTCCACCTCCTTGCACACCAATTGAGTACCATTATGGTTGAACGTGCGGCCAACCCACGACTGCGGATTGTTGGCTATGTCCTCGGTCTGCGGCTTCACCACTTCTTTGGCTTTGTGCCGCAACTGGTCGGGGTGGGCATTTACCCACATGACAGGTGCTTGGCCTGTGTCTATGCGTATGCCATCCAACTCGTTAGGCTGTGCCACTACCGCATCATGCCATGTATTGCCATCGGGAGAATACTGCACCTTGTCGCCAACCTTGTATTCACCCTCCTTGACATTACCTCGCTCGGGGATATACTTGTAGGTGGCACGCTGCACATTCTTCAGCAGTTCATCATAGGTTACATCTTCGGCAAACCACATATTCTGTCCGTAGCGGTCGTTACCGCTTGCGTTCGGGTTCTCCACACGGCACATGATACCTGTCACTTCAAGATTATCACCTCTTCTGTCTGTATCGCCCTTATCGAAAGCTGGTTCAAGTTGGATATTCACATACAACTCTCTGCCCTCGGCCAACGGCAAGTGCATGGTTACATCACCTCCTGCTGGGGCAATGTTGGCCACTGCAAGGGGCTTGGTCTTGCGCTTGCCTTTCTTGTCGGCCTCTCCGTGGGTAGCCTCGTAACGGTCAAGTCCAATGTCGTCTATCAGTTGGCTTGCAAGGTTGGCAGCGTCCTTGACGGCTTTCTTCTCGGCATTGCGCATATAGCCGTATGCCTCGTTGAAGTCCTTTTCCACTTGGTCGGCCTCGTAGTAGCCAAGCAGGGCGAGCTGGTCGTTCACCTTGTCGAGGGTTTCATCTACTCGCTCGGCTGCTCCGTTGAGTGCTTGCTCATCGCTTGAAGTTTCTGCGATACTTTCTGTTTCGCTTGCAACAGTCTCTGCTTCTGCTGCAAGAGCTGCTGTATCTGCTTCTGTTTGCTTGTCAGTTTCTTTTCGTTGCTCATTTCTTATTGCTTTGAGTTCATTATTCGCTTTGTCTGCTGCGGCCTGTGCCTTGCCCTCCTCAACAATCATGTCGGCCTGGGCAAGCACGTCCTTGTGGGGCTTGTCGAAGTTCTCCACGTCAAAGGCTTTCACCTCCTCGTATGGAGTGAGGGCGTACTTGTCGTAACCGGGAACATACTCCAGTCCGCCATAGAATGCCTTTAGCCACGGACGTACCTTGTCGCCAAGTGCTTTTACCATCATGGAGGCGTAGTCGCCAAACGACTCATTGCCGCGCTCCACCATAGCCATTGCCAGACGCTGGCCTACTGACATGAGTTTCTGACGCTGCTCTGCGGTCAGTTCATCGGGGTCACGGAACTTCAACCCTGCATCGCCCTCGTCAGCACCGATGCCGAGAATGTCGCGAATGTCGTTCATCAGTCCGTTCATCTCCTCGTCACTGACCTCATACTGCGGCTTTTCTTCCTTGGCAGGTTCTGCGGCTTTGGTCGGCTCTGATGGTTTCTGCTCCGCCACATCTGCTACCTCTACCTTGTTTGCAGGTTTCTTTGCAGCCGCTTTCTTCCGTGTTGCAGGTTTCTTCGGTTCTACGGCATCGCGCATTTCCTGTGCGGTCAATGGCTGATTGTCCGCCACGGCATCATCATTGCCCACCATTTCAGCGGCCTTGCTTGCATCTTCCTCGCTGCGGAACATCCAACCTCCGCTCTTGCGGTCTTTCCAACCGCGTGCAGGGGCAAAGCGTCCCTCGCCAAGTCGCTCCTTGGCAAACTCCTTGACGGCTCGCTCTTGGTCAGCCGTCAGTTCGCCATTGAAAGTAAGCAATGACACATCGCTCGTCTTGCCTTTCTTGTTAGTATAGGTGGCAGGAGTGATGGTGTAGGCCGTCTTATCCGCATTATCGGTGGGTGCTACCGTCTCTTCCTTTGCAGGAGCATTGGCCACGGTTTCTTTCTTCACCCCTGCATACTCCGCAAACGGCTTGGTCTTGCGGTGGCTGCTGTCAATCCACTTCTCGAAATCTTCGAGGTTCGTGGCGGACACGACAATCCTGCGCCCATCTTCCCAACCTTTCTCATAGTTGGCGAGATAGTCGCTCTTTGCCTCGTCCATGTCGTTAAAGCCGAGCATCACCTTGTGCTCGTCAAACGTGCCATCGGGGATGTACTGGTCCACCACATACACCTTGCGTCTGTTCCAACCGTCAATGTCGTTGGAGAGGAACACGTCTATGTGGTCTCCGTCCACGCCCTCCGTGCCACGGAAGTAGCCGTAGGTGTTGTGCATCTTGCTTTCCCACTGCTTGCCGTTGGCATCAGTACCTTTGCGTACACTGCCCTCTGGCTGCTCAATGGTGATGTCGAACATGCCGACCTGCACATGGCCTTTCTTGTAGTTGCCAGCCTCTTTCTGTGCCTCGGTGGGTTCGGTGTTCACATCGGCTGATGCGGTCTTTATCTTGGCAGACAACGGCTGTTCCGCTCCGTCAAAGTGCCTGACCACTTCTTGCAGGTCGCCAAACTGCTTGCCGTCCACCTCGTAGTAAGTGCCGGGATAGTTCTTGCTCTCGTCTGGAGCGTCCACTTTGATTACTTCCTTGCCGTCAATGAGGAGTTTCTGCTTGTAGATGTCGCCATTTGCGCTTGGCTCTGTCCACTCCTCATCGGTTTCGGTGATGCGCTTGCGCAATGCCTCTTCCTCTTCCTCGGCAATGGTGTCGGCATTGGGTTCTTCTGTTTGTGGAGTCTCCTCCTGCTTGGCAGGTTCGGTCTCGGCTACTGCTGGCTGTTGAGGCTCTGCACTGCGTTGTACAGCATCCTCAGTTTGTTCAGTTGCCTCGTTTCCTCCACGCTGTCCTGCCTCGGTTTCTGCGATGCGCTTGCGTTCTGCAATGGCTGCATCGATGATAGCTTGCTGTTCTTTTGGTGTTGCATTTCTGAAATGTTCGTTAATGGTGTTGAGTATTTCTTCTTTTGAGGTTACATCGCCTGTGAACATATCTAACTGGCCACCTGCCGGGGCAGTGGCTTGGGCGTTGTAGGCTGACAATACTTTGCGCAGGTCACTCGGCTTGCCGCTGTTCAAAATGTCTGCAAGTAACAAGGTTGTTCCGTCCGTCACTCGGCTGTCTCCGTATTCATCATCAAACAGACCTTGCTCCCTGCCGAATGGCGACACAGGCATTCCGTCCTTGAAGATGTCGGGGTGTGCGCTCTTGGCTCTTGCCACAAGGTCAACGGCTGCACCCAACTCATTGCTTAGGTCGTAGCCACTCTTGGCGAGTGTGCGGTTATGGGCTATCTCGTTCAAGCCCATAATGACCGACTGGCGCAATGTGGGTGTGCTGATGATATGACGCACGGCATCGGGCGAAGTCTGAAAGACCTTGCCTATAAGCGTATTCTCGATAAGTTCCTTTCCTGCGGCCGACAACGAGTTGCCTGTGCGCATTTCGGGCAGCTGCATCTCGTTGATGACTCCTGCACCGAGCAACTGACTGATAGCCGAAGATACGGCCTTGTCGTCTGCATAGTAGTCCGAGAGGCGGTCAAAACGACTGATGTCATTGGTGATGCTCGTGAAAACATTGTCGGGGACAATCTTGCCGAGTTTCACCGCGTGCTCTGGCTTGCTCTGTTTCTTCTGCTGTTCAGCGTTGAAACGTGCGAATGTGGTTGCATCGTAGGGTAGTTGCTCGTCCGGGACGAACACCACACGCGGATGTTTCAAGCCGTCTATCTGTTCGGGTGTGAAACCGTACATCTGCCCGAACTCGCGCAGATGGTCGATATACGCCTTGTCTGTTCCCTGCAGGGCTGCAATGTCGCCCGACATGGTGCGGTTGTTGCCCGAAAGCACCACACCGTCCTTGCTGACAATGACAGGCGACTGCAAGGCACGGCTGTCGTAGCTGTTGGCAATGTCCCTCACAATCCGCTGTGCGTCCGTGTCGCGCTTGTAGTCGCGGTCGTTCACGCTCTCTCCGTTCTCGTCAATGGGGAAACCCTCGGTCGGCTCAAAGGCGTTGTTCACATCGTGGCTTGCTGACGCGGCTCCTGCCTCGGTGAGGACATAATGCCCACGAATGGTAGAACCGTCTGCAAGGGTGAGTGCGTTGGGATTGCCCTCCATCTTGGCGGCTCCGTCCCACTTGGCCTTTATCTTCGGGTTTACGGCATGAGTGCCCACCTCGGCTTGCTCGGCAGCTTTCTGTGCCGCAATTCGTTTCTGCTCCTCGACCTGCGCCACGGCTGCATCGTGCATCTGCTTGTCGCGCTCACGTTGCTCTGCCTCCTGCTGTTCACGGATTGCACGCTTACGCTCGTTCATGAGGGCGTAAATCCTCGACCATGCGCTCAGTGTCTCCTCAGCCTCTGCCACTTGCGCGTTGTACTGCTCCATGGCGGCATTGTAGTTGGCATCAGCCTCCTGCTGTGCCTTGACCATTGCCATGGGCGAGCCTTTGAGGGACGGCGCTTTCTTGGTCGGCTGTTTCTTCTTCAGCGCATCGAGTGTCTTTTGCACTTGCTCCACCTGCGCATTGACAATGGCTGTGGTGTTGGCATCGTTGCCGCCCGTAACCTCGTTGAGTGCGTCAAGGGCTGTCTCCTTGTCGGCTTTCTCAAACATGGGTTCGCCTGTCTCCTCGTTGAGAGGAACACGCTCCAGTGCGGTCGGCTTGCGGTTTGCCTCTTCCTCCCTGCGCTGTTGATCCTGCTCCAACATCTGTTGGTTATGCTGTTGCATCTGCTCAACCTGCTCCTGCGGAAGTGTAACGCCACCATCGCCTTGCGTAGCCTCGTTGGAAGCACCTTGGGCGTACTGCTGCAACTGCTCGTCTGTCATGGGCGGCTGCACGTTCTCACCCTCATTCTGTACGTTTTCAGGCGTTTCCTGTACGCTTTCACCCGAATTTGGTACGCTTTCGCCATTTCCCATACCACCAAGCACGGCCTCATGCTCGGCTTGAATGTTGGCATACGCCTCGTCAATTTCGGCTTGTGGGTCAATGGCATCACCGAGATTGAAGATTTGGTCGGGACTGGTAAACTTGTATTCGCCTGTCTCGGCATCGCAAATTACAATGCTCTGGTCGGAGTTCTGCGTGTCAATGCCTGTACCATCGGGAAGAACTGCGACATTACCTTTTACAATGTACACAGGCTTGTCGTCCACCTTCATGGTGGCTGGCTGCACCATGCCGTTGTCCTTGTGGGTGTGTCGCTCCACATTGGCGGCTACCTCCCTGCGCTTATTCTCCATCGCATCGTTGGACGCATCCTGCACACCGTCCATCGCTGCCTTGGCATTGATGTAGTAGAGCACAGCGTTCTGCTGGTCTTCCGTCAGTTCGGGGTCATTGGCCAATGCCCACGGATTATCCTGCATCTCGGCCATGCGCATTTCCGCGTCAGTGCCGAAAGCGTCCTCACATTCCTGCAATGCCTCCTGCATACGAAGAACAATGGCATCCACATCGGCTTTCGCGTCCGCATCGCCTTGCTCCACCTTATCCCACAACAGGCGCGACTGGTCATAGATGGCCGCTGCTCCTGCCTCGTCGTCGGACATGGGCTGCTCTGTCTCTTGGTTCTGTTCGGGTAACAGCCGTTTCAGATAGTCCTCCACGGCTGCTTGCTCTGGCTCGGTGCGCTTGCTCGGCTCTTTCTTGATGGCCGCGTCCACATCTACGCCTGTCTCTTCCTTGATGGCTGCACGGATAGCCTCTGGACGTTCTGCGTCTGCCATGCCTCTGTTCTCTTCCATGAACTTGTCAATGGCATCGACCATCTGCCCATAGTTGGCGATTGCGTCCTTGTCGCCCTCCTTTGCAGCTTGGTAGTTGCGCTTGACGGTTTCGGGGTCAGCACCAGGGGCAACGGCTTCAACGGCTGCATCCCACACCTTTTTGTCGGCTTTCGCCTCTGTGTAACGTTCACCGACATCTACGCTGTTGAGTTCGGCCTGTCGCATGATTTTGTCCTGCTCCCTCTTGGCTGATGCCTCGTCTGCAAAGCGTCTGTTCGTTACGACCTCACCATTGGCTGTAACGGACTTCACGAAGATATTGCCGTGCTCGTCCTTTTCGGTGGTGTACCCGGTAACCGTTCCCATCGGCAACTGATGCCCGGTGAGGATATAGTACGCTTTGGCTCTCGCGCTCTGGCTCACGCTTGGGTCTTGAATGAGGCGTTGCATGGCCTCGTAGCCGTCAAACTCGGCTTCGGGAATGTCAAAGTTCATTACCTTTCCGTCCGTGGTTGTCGGCTGTTTTGCCTTGGCTTTGGGCTGCTGCTTGGGTGTGCGTGTGAAGAGTGCCGCAAGGTCGCCATAGCCGTACTTCTGCAACTCCTCGCGCTCTTCCTTGGTGAATGCCATGTCGCGCGGACTTGCGTCAAGCTGCGTGCGGAGTCTCTCCAAGAAACTCATGCGGTTGTGGTTGCGCTCCTGCATGGTCTTGGGGTTCTCGATAGGGCGCAACCCTGCGATAACCCTCGGAGCGGACTTTACCATGTGCTGTGCCTTGAAACCGAGCATCATCGACATGTTGTCTGTCCACACGTCCATTGCATCGCCATCACCATTAATCCATTCGGGAATGGAGAAAATTGTACCCTCAGCAACGGTGGACGTGGCAAGTTCTCCTGCACGGATACCCATCTTGCCAGCTGTGTTTGAGGTAGCCTTGACCCATTTGTCGGCCACATTGCCCAACAAAGGCGACACCGTACCCGTTACCGAGCCAAGCAATGTGCCGTGCAGGGACGATTTCAGCACGTCGCCTGCGGAATATTCCTCGTTCTCACCTGTCTCTTGGTTGATGTGTCCGCCATGCAGCCACTGGCTTTCGCCCTCCTTGATGCCCTCGTATGCGCCAAGGTTCCCGGCACCTCCTGCCACACCAGCCACGACACGCCCGGTCAGCGTATTGCTAAACAGACGTGCGCCCACATTGGTGGCTGCTTTCTTTGCAACAATGCGTCCTCCTATGTTGAGTGCCGTCTTACCTGCAAACGAGCCGACACCACCCGATATATAAGTGGTAGGGTCGAACATCATGCCTGTCACCGTACCGCCAATCTGCGCCCAACGGTGGTTCTTGCCGTAGTCGCTCATCGCTTGCTCGTATGCGGCCATGTCGCCTGTCGTTCCAGCCTCGCTCCGTGCCAGTCCCTTGTTGATAGTGCGTAATAGGTTCATGTCGGCTGCGGTCTTGGCGAAGAACTCCAAGGTGCTCTTGGGCGTGTTCTTTGCCACGGCATACTTGTACACGGCATTGTCAGACAACTGACGAGCCATTGCCGATGCCGAGTTCTGCAACTGACGCTCGGTTGCGGTGGGGTATTGCTTTTTCAGCTGCGCATAGCATGATGCCGTCATCTGCTTGCCTACACGTCCCCACGCATTGTCCATCATCTTCTGCAGGTCAAAGCGCGTAAGGCGCGACACCTCATTCTTGTGTGAGTTGGTGGCAGCATCGACAATGTGCATCTCACGCCCTGCATGTAGCCACGGATTGCCGCTGTACACGTCCTCCGCATTTTTGTTGCGGTCGGCTGCATACTTAGCCTCTGCCTCTTTCCACAAGGCTGCAACAGCTGCACTGGCTGGCTTCTGAGCGTCGTTCACCTGCTGGTCGTTCATATTGAGGCCAAGAGGCTCACTTGCAGCCTTGCGATAACGGAAGCTTTCTGCATCAGCCAACGCCTTGCTGCTGTATCTGTTGCCAGTCGGTGTGATGTAGGTCTGCTCGAACTTCTTTGTACGTGGATTGTACTTCACACCACCTTTCTTTGTCTGACCGAAGCCAAGTCCGAACCCATACTGCTTCATGTTCTTCATGCGCTCGTTGTTGTCGGCTATCATGGCTTGCGTCTGTTGCTGCATCTGCTGCACTTGGTCTATCATCGCCTGTCGCTGTGCAGGGGTGAGCGGCTTGTCTTTCTGCTGTGGCGTTGCTGGAGCCGAGTTTGGCGCAGGTGTGGCAGCTTGTGCTGGGGCTGCGGTCGGCTTCTGTGGCTGTGGATGGGCTGGTGCAGGTGTGTTATTCACTGCATGAAGTCCCAACCGTTTGCCAAACTCCTCATATGTAGGACTATCAATAGCCCCATCTGCTTTCAGAGCTTTGTAAAGCTGCAAACGGTTCTGATAGCCCTCCTTTCCGGGAGCAAGCATCTTACTGCGAAAATTCTCTCGGCTCTTGCTGACTGCACCGTCTTTTTTCAATGCGTCATAGAGTTGGTCTATTTTATCGTATGGCATATCCTTATAATCCTAATGCTTTTGTATTCTTATATGATGATGACCCCTGCTGCGGTCTCGGTGCTGGTTTTGTCGCAGGTTGACGCACTACGCGCTTGGCATAACCACTTTTCTTCTTGTAAGTCGTAGTGGACTTGCCATTGGTTTCACTGTCCGTAGTGCTTGTAGAGGTGACATCTGTTTCCTCAAACGTGCCGTGCTGTTTGGCGAATGCCTCTGCAGCTGCTGCGGTTCTGAACTTGTGTTCGCGTCCATTCTCGTCCCATGCGCTAAACTCATCGTTATTTGAGCGGTCGTGTGCTCTTGCCGAAGCGTAATGATCTGTGGCTGCTGCCCGGCTTGATGCAGCTGACGCTCGCTGTGCCTCGCCTCGTGCCTTTTCCGTATCAACCTTTGCTTTGTAGAGGTCAGGAGCATTGTCAGCTTCCGCCTTTGCGGTAATGCTTTCTTGCTCGGCTTTAGTGGCCTTTCCTGCTTGCTCACGCAGTTTGTCGGGTTGCAATGCAGCAAGCCAGCCGTGTTCCTCCTGCTCGCGCTGTGCCTTTTCCCTCGCCAGTTTCCTGCGCTCCTGCTCGGCCTCCATTTCTCGGAGTGTCTTGGCTCTGTCGTTCTGCAGGTCTCCTATTTTGAGGGAATACTGCAAGTACTTATCTGCATTGGCCTCACGCTCGGCTTTGAGTTTGTCGAGCTGCGCTTGCAAGGGTGTCTGCTGGCTCATGGTCTTGTGGTCGTACATGTTGGGCGCACCTCGTGTCGTGAAGTAGAGGTTGCTCAACGCCATCAGACCGTCACCAACGGCTGCGATTATCTTCTTCGACTTCTCCCTACGCTCGCGTTTCTTGCGCTCCTCCTCGGTTTCGGGCTTTGTCTTGTTGGCAGCTTCCTGCAATGCCGCTATCTGTTGGTCGTAGCCCATGACGGCATCAGCATTGTTCTGTGGCGACACGCCCAAGCCCTTGTCGGCAGGTGGGGCGACATCTGTCTGCGGTGTCGGCTTGCTCTCTGTCGGTGCAGGGGCGTTCTCTCCGCTGTGCTGCTCCGTCCATGCCTCCGTACCTTTCGGTGCAGGTTCGGGCTGTGGAGGCTGCTCCGTCCATGCTTGCGTACCTTTGGCAGGTGGAGTGGTGTTGTCCGCTCCGTCCTGCTCTGCAAGCCAGTCGGCACTGCCTTTAGGTGGATTTCCTGTGCTCATATTCGTTGTGCTTTAAGTTTAGAACGGCATGGACGATGCCGCGCTTGCCACACCCTGCACGGCTCCTGCAATGGCTTGTGCCTTGCCTTGCTCGATGGCGTTGAGCTGGTTCACATACTCATCGTCCTTGGCTCTGTACGTCTGTTCTATCTGGTCTTTGCGTGCGTCCGCATTGACGGCAATCTGCGATGTGGCGTCTGCCAAGGCTTGGTTGTTGGCGGCTTTGGCCGCTGCCGTACTCTCGTCCGTGCCACCCATCACGGCTTGCGCTCCTGCCGCCTGTTGGTTGCGGTTCTTGATGCTCTGCTCCGTCTGGGTGAGTATCCTCTGCGCGTCAGCCCTCTGTGTGGCGTCCTCGTTATACCTGCGGTCATACCAGTCTTGGTTGGCCTTGCGCTGTGCCTCGACATTCTTCTTCATGCGCTTCATCGCCTTGCTCGCGCTGATGCCACCGAAGATGCTTCCTGCGGCTCCTACCGCTGCTCCTATCAGTCCCATAATCGTTTGTATTTCAAAAGTTATAATTCGTGCGCTAAATTAATAAGGTATCTTTGCCCACGACTTTTAACTTTTGTATCACAAGGCCGTGGACGCTCCATCAACGCCCACGCCACAACAAGATAAGAAGAATAGAACATGAAAGGTATGAAAACAGGAGGGCGCAAGAAAGGCACGCCCAACAAGGAAAACCCACTGAAAGGGTTTATCCGCGCACATTCATTGAGTTACTTCGAGCCTAAGAACGTCAAGTTCAACGGAAAAGCCACAATCATGTCCGACTTTGAACTTGACATGGCGGAACTCGCCCCGGACGACCGTGTGAATGCCGAACTGCGCTTGCTGGAGTTCCACACACCGAAGATGAAAGCCGTTGATGTGGATATGTCTGCCAAAATCAACGTCCGCACCATCGAGGACAAACTTTCCACCCTCTGTGGCGAGGACGCTGACGAAGATGATGACGAGGACGACTGACCCCTCACCACACCTCACCGTCTATCACATCTACTTTTAGACCCGACTATTCGCGATTTTCACTCATAGTTTTAGCGACCCATCCGCGAGGACAGGCCGCTATTTTTATACCCAAACCTAACCTCAACAAAACCTCAAAGCGCATTTTCAAAAACCTCAAAGAAACCCCAAGGGGTTTTATTTCAAAACCCTAACAAAACCCTATGGGGTTATTAAACAAAACCTCAAAGGGTTATAAAAACAGCATAAAAACGACCTCAAAAATAACCCCTCTTTTTTATGCTTTTACCTTGATACTCTTAGAAAACTCGTTGAAAAAGGGTTATTCAAACTCATTGAAAAGCAATAAGAAACGAATAAAAATATAAATTTGTATTTCTATCTTATTATCAGCGACTTAAAGCCGTTTTCAAAACCTCAACAAAACCCTAACAAAACCCTAAGGGGTTTTTGAAATGCAGAAAACTCAAAACCTCGACATAACCTCTTGGGGTTTTCTCGCGCGCGTAACTACATCAATATATAGATAAGGAATAAGGATAAGGAATATATATTTTACTCCTAAAGTCGTAAAATATAGGCAACGACAACGACAAAAACGACTTCGGATTTTGATTTTCTTTTTTTTGTTTGAAGAAAAGTAGAGAAGAAAAGTTGGGGCGAAAAGAAAGCCCGACCTTGCGGAGTTGCAAAGCCGGGCGTGTCGCAAAAGATAAAGGGTAGTTGAAGTTCTTGTTTGATACCTTTGCCGTGAATTCAAAAACGCATCATGATGAAAACAAATTACGAAAACATTGCCATGCTTTTGCAGAATGGCACGTCTGTGAAGATTTATGCGGACAATTTCTCCGTTTCAAACATTAGACTGCTGGCACAAACTGCTGTCAAGCATGGAGCGGTATTGCATCTTGTTGTCAATCCCGACAACATTCTTGCAGACAACCTCAAGCTCATTTCGCAGGATGGACGCAAAAACATCTTTGTTGAGTTTGTCTAAAACCCTTTACCCTTAGTTCTTTCGTACACCGCTTCTCTGTCGGTGTCCACGTTCTTGATGCGGAACTGCACGGCACACCTGTCCGGGATAGTGTCGGGCAGTTTCGCTGCAAGTCGGACAATCACCTCATCAATGTTGCTGAAACCAATGTCGCTCACCTCGGCCAACACCTCACCACGGAAGTACGCCCTTGCATAAATCATGTACTTTGGCGCAATACGGAACATCGTGTCCTTGCGTTCTTCCACATCGTGCGCCAAGCCCTGCTTGCTCTTTGCCGTGCTGAAGAAGATGAAGTCAATCACTTTTGCGTTCAGTTCCCATGCAGGGGAGAAGTCCAGCTTGATGTAGCCGCGCGTGATGGTGCGTCCGTGCGAGTGGTTCATGGCAAAAGCCACCTCGTCAATGGTCGCTCCGCAGTCGTTCTGCGCCACCGTTCCCCAAGTATGGCGGAATGTGTACGCCCTGTATTGCTTTTCCTTGGGTATGCCCAGACTCCTGCAAATCTGCTTGATGCCGTTGTTCACACCTGCACAGAACGAGTCGCTGTCGCAAAAACGCTTGTGGAAACGGAACAGGTAAGGGTCGTTAGGCTCTGCCAAGTATTTCTCCACCAACGGCTGTATCACTGGCTCAACCCTCATTTCGATGTACGCATCATCGGTGCGCGTCTTTTTCGTCTTGGCTCTGTTGTAGCACAAGCAGCCGTTTCGGTAGTTCTCTTTCCGCATCTCGAAAAGGTCAACCGTGTTGATACCTGCAAGGCAAAGTATCATCTTCGACACGTCACGCCCAATCTCGGGCAATGGATCAATCATTTTCGTCTCGGGCAATGGGGCAGCGAAGAACACGCGGCACTCCTCCGGGCTGATGGCAATCTTTGCCGTGCGGTCAGCCTGTGGTATCTTCACCTTGCCCCAAGGGTTCGTCTTGATGCGGATAACTCCGTTGTCGTAGTCGTTGTATTCCGCCACGGCAGCACGGAACACCTGCCTCATGCATACCGGGTACATCTCCTTTGCCCTGTGCGTCTGTTCCAACGACTGCACCCACAGGTTCACGAAAGTGGAGGTGAGTTGCCCGAACATCACCCTCGTTGTCCCTGCAAACCGCTCCATGTGCTGGAGTGCCAGCTTGTAGTTCTTCGCATTCCTCAACTGTCCGTTGTCAATCATGCGGTTTATGTGCAGGTGCGCATAGTCCGAAAAGCACAAGTCCTCGTCCTCCTTGGTCACATACTCGATTATCTGCTTGACCGTCCACTTTGAACTATCCACACGGTTGAGCAGTTCTGTGAAACGGAGTATGCGCCTCATGCAATACTCGTTCACGAAAGGGTCGGTGATGTCATTGTTCTTGTCGAGATAGTCTTTCGTAACAACCTTGTCGGTCTTGATGTATCCGGGCTTGCGGTTCTGCATCACCCGAATGTACACTTGGAAGAAACCGTCTTTGCGCGGTCTCCTGATTACTGGTTTGAACATTGCCATTGTCTCTGTATTTTTTTTGTTATTCAAAAATCATGTGTAAGCATTGGTAAGCGCATCATGCCGATTTGGTGTAAGTTTTGGTAAGCAAACCCTGCACATTCTGCACGATAATCATGCAGAATGTGCAGACCCCCTAAAAACAACTTAGGCGGCAAGCCTCTTTATTGTCAGAGACTTACCGCCTAACTCGTTAGTTACGAGGGCTTATCGTGTTATTCCTCAACCGCAGCCTGCGCAGCAGCAAGACGTGCGATAGGCACGCGGAACGGTGAGCAGCTGACATAGTTAAGGCCTACCTTGTGGCAGAACTTGACAGAAGAAGGTTCGCCTCCGTGCTCACCACAAATACCACACTTGAGGTCAGGACGAGCTGAGCGGCCCTTCGTTACAGCCATTTCAATGAGTTGGCCGACACCATTCTGGTCGAGCACCTGGAATGGGTCTACCTTCAATATCTTCTTATCGAGATATACTGGCAAGAAGCTGGCGATGTCGTCGCGAGAGTAACCAAAAGTCATCTGGGTGAGGTCGTTCGTACCGAAGCTGAAATATTCTGCACGAGAAGCAATCTTGTCAGCTGTCAGGGCTGCACGCGGAATTTCAATCATCGTACCCACCTTGAACGGAATTTCAATGCCTTCCTCTGCAAACAAAGCAGCAGCTTCATCGCGGATCACCTTCTCCTGAGCTTCAAACTCGTAGAGAATACCTGTCAGAGGCACCATGATTTCAGGATGCGGATTAAGGCCTTCACGCTTCAAGTCGATGCAAGCACCGAGAATGGCGCGGGTCTGCATCTGCGTGATGCATGGATAGGTGTTACCCAAACGGCAGCCACGGTGACCGAGCATCGGGTTGTGTTCGCAGAGACTTTCAACACGCTGGCGGATGTATTCAACGGTCACGTTCATGGCTTTGGCCATTTCTTCCTGTCCCTTCAAATCGTGTGGAACGAATTCGTGGAGAGGTGGGTCAAGCAAACGTACGTTCACAGGATATCCGTCCATGGCGCGGAAGATGCCCTTGAAGTCTTCCTTCTGGTAAGGAAGCAATTTGGCGAGGGCTTTCTTGCGTCCTTCAACATCTTCTGCGAGAATCATTTCGCGCATGGCAACAATCTTTTCGCTGTCGAAGAACATGTGTTCCGTGCGGCAAAGACCGATACCAACGGCACCAAACTTGCGAGCCACTTCTGCATCATGCGGAGTGTCGGCGTTTGTGCGCACCTGCAAGCGGGTGTACTTAGAGCAGAGGTCCATCAAGTCAGCAAAATCGCCTGAGAGCTCTGCAGCCTGAGTTTTGATGGCGCCCTTATATACGCGTCCGTTCGTACCATTCAATGAGATAAAATCGCCTTCGCGGAGCAATACGCCGTCGATTTCAACGGTTTTGGCTTTATAGTCAACATTGATGGCACCAGCACCGCTGACACAGCACTTACCCATACCGCGGGCAACCACTGCTGCGTGTGAGGTCATACCGCCACGTGCTGTCAAGATACCTTCAGCAACTGCCATACCTGCCAAGTCTTCAGGGCTTGTTTCGATTCTCACCAAAACAACCTTATGGCCATCGCCTGCCCATTTAGCAGCGTCTTCTGCGAAGAAAACAATCTGTCCGCAAGCGGCACCCGGGCTGGCCGGCAAACCGCGTGTCAGTTCTTTGGCCTGAGCCAGTGCTTCCTTGCTGAACACAGGGTGCAACAATTCATCGAGCTTCTGTGGTTCGCAACGCTCGATGGCAGTCTTTTCGTCAATCATGCCCTGGTGCAAGAGGTCCATGGCAATTTTAACCATAGCGGCACCAGTTCGCTTACCGTTACGTGTCTGCAAGAACCAGAGTTTGCCTTCCTGCACAGTGAACTCCATATCCTGCATGTCGTGGTAGTGTTCTTCAAGGCTTGTCTGAATTGCATCAAGCTGCTTGTAGATTTCAGGCATAGCCTCTTCCATTGAAGGATATTTCTCCTTACGTTCAGCTTCGTCAATACCCTGGAGAGCAGCCCATCTGCGGCTACCTTCCAAAGTGATCTGCTGCGGTGTGCGAATACCGGCCACAACGTCTTCACCCTGTGCGTTAACGAGCCATTCGCCGTTAAACAAGTCTTCACCAGTGGCAGCGTCACGACTGAAACAAACGCCAGTGGCAGAAGTGTTGCCCATGTTGCCAAACACCATTGCCATCACCGATACGGCCGTTCCCCACTCTGCAGGGATGCCTTCCATCTTACGGTAGAGGATGGCGCGTTCGTTCATCCATGAGTCGAATACAGCGCAAATGGCACCCCAAAGTTGTTCCATCGGATCTGTCGGAAACTCCTTACCCGTGCCTTTGAGAATGGCCTCTTTGAAGAGCACAACGAGACGCTTGAGGTCTTCAACCTCCAATTCGTTGTCGAGCTTAACGCCCTTTTCTTTCTTGACCATTTCGATGATGGCCTCAAATGGGTCAACATCTTCTTTGTTGACAGGCTTCATGCCCAAAACAACATCGCCATACATCTGAACGAAGCGGCGGTAAGCATCGTAAGCGAAGCGCGGATTGTTGGTTTTGCGGGCCAAACCTTCAACGACCTCATCGTTCAAACCAAGGTTCAAAATCGTGTCCATCATGCCAGGCATTGACGCACGTGCACCTGAACGAACCGACAAAAGAAGCGGATTTTCAACATCGCCAAATTTGGATGCCATCAATTCTTCAACGCCATGCAGCGCTTTTTCAACATCGGCACGCAACAATTCAACGACTTCCTGCTTGCCAATTTCATAGTAATCATTACAAGTGTCGGTCGTGATTGTGAAACCCGGAGGCACGGGTACGCCGATGAGATTCATCTCCGCCAAATTTGCTCCTTTACCTCCTAATTCGTTACGCATATCGGCACGGCCTTCAGCCTTTCCTGCGCCAAACGTATAAACTCTTTTTTTGTGTTCCATAGCGTATGGATAAATATATAAAGCGTAAATATATGTGAACTATTTCGCAAATTTAAAAAGTTATTTGAAATGTCCCAAATGTTTTTGCCTTTTTTTCTCTCACTTTTTTACCAGGCATTGCAAAAACGCCAATTACACCTATTTTTATTAAGAAACAGACAGCAGGATTTTTTTAGCGGCAAACAGAAAAAAATGCGCATACTGCGTTGCTGTATCCACGCCTTGCAACTTTCGAGGCATCATGCCACCGTCACGCTGGAATCACCCCGACATCCCCAAAGAGAGAAAACAAGAAATTCCAAGAAGGTCATTTTTTGGCGTTGCACTTACAATGCAACCGAAAAAAAATCGTATATTTGCGCAATTAAAAATGGAAGAAGCAATGTTCAAAAGAAAAATCAGAAATTGGCACATTCCACGTAATGGTGAAATAACCGAATTTGACAAAAAGATTTTAGCTTTTCAAAATAAAGGCGAACTTGTCCCCACCAGGGAGCTCGTCAAAACGCCGGAGCAGATTGAAGGCATACGGCGTTCAGGGGTCGTCAACACTGGTGTGCTCGACCTCATACAAAAGGAAATCCACGTCGGCATGTCCACGCTGGAAATCGACCAGAAGGTGTATGACTACACCGTGGCCCACGGTGCCATCCCCGCTCCGCTCGGATATGAGGGATTCCCAAAAAGCGTGTGCACAAGCATCAATGAGGTGGTGTGCCACGGCATCCCCTCCGCAGATGAAATTCTGGAGGAGGGCGACATCATCAACGTCGATGTCTCAACCATCTTAGACGGATATTACAGCGACGCCTCGCGCATGTTCACCATCGGAAAAACGTCGCCGGAAAAAGAAGCGCTCGTCAGAGTTGCCAAGGAATGTCTTGAAATCGGCGCTGCCGCCGCCAAGCCCTGGGGCTTTGTGGGCGATATCGGCAAAGCCATTGAGAAACATGCCCACAAAAACGGATTCAGCGTCGTCAGAGACCTCTGCGGACACGGCGTTGGATTGGAATTCCACGAGGATCCGGAGGTCGACCACTACAACACGCACCGCCACGGCATGCTGCTTGTGCCGGGCATGGTGTTCACCATCGAGCCGATGATTAACATGGGCGACTGGAATGTCTTCATTGACGAAGAAGACGGATGGACGGTCGTGACGGAAGACGAACTTCCATCGGCACAATGGGAACACACATTCCTGATGACGGAAAACGGACTGGAAATCCTGAGCGAATAAACAAGCAGGGGCTAAGTAATGGTATAAAAATAACTTGACCAATTTTGTGGAGTAAAAAATTATATCTTATGTTCTGTCAAAATTGCTCAACTTATTCTTTCACCATTACTAAACAATTCTGACCATCTACCAAGTATCTATTTTATGGATGTTTCCAAGAAGGATTTTCCGAAAAACCTGACTGGGAATTGCTGATTGGGAAAATCCAACTGACGCAAGGCATCGCACCAGAAATCCGCCCCACTCCACTGAATAATCAAGCAACAATCATGTCTGACCATCCAATAACCATATTAGCCATAGAGTCCAGCTGCGACGACACCTCTGCCGCTGTCATGCAAGACGGCGTGTTGCTCAGCAACGTGACGGCCAGCCAGGCCGTCCATGAGGCCTACGGAGGCGTTGTGCCCGAACTGGCCTCGCGTGCCCACCAACAAAACATCGTGCCGGTCGTTGACCAGGCGCTCAAAAAGGCCAATGTCAAGAAGAGCGATCTCTCGGCCATCGCCGTGACGCTCGGCCCCGGACTGATGGGCTCTCTCCTCGTCGGCGTGTCGTTTGCCAAAGGCATGGCCATGGCGCTGGGCATCCCCCTGATAGAAGCCAACCACCTGCAGGGACACATCCTCGCGCATTTCATACACGAAAAAGACGAGCAGTTCACGCCCCCGCCCTACCCTTATCTCTGCCTACTGGTCAGCGGAGGAAATTCGCAGATTGTCAAAGTCTCTGCCTACAACAAGATGGAGATTCTCGGACAAACCATTGACGACGCCGCAGGCGAAGCCATCGACAAGTGCTCGAAAATCATGGGTATGGGATACCCCGGAGGGCCCATCATCGACAAGCTGGCAAGACAGGGAGACCCCAAGCGCTTTCAGTTCAGCAAACCGAACGTCGACGGGCTTGACTATAGTTTCAGCGGTCTGAAAACGTCTTTCCTCTATTTTCTCAAGAAGGAAATCAAAAACAATCCCAACTTCATCGAAGAAAATAAGGCCGACCTCGCTGCGTCGCTCGAAAAGACCGTCATTGACATCCTCATGAAGAAACTCGAAAAGGCGGTCAAGCAAACGGGCATCAACCACGTCGCCCTCTCGGGAGGCGTATCGGCCAACACGGGGCTGCGGAACGCTTTCAAAGCGAAGGAGGCCGCAGGAAAATGGCACATCTACATTCCGAAGTTCGG
>OJAW01000193.1_pt1 | contig 47208 bp, 79 predicted proteins | sample 1589151 | NCBI WGS metagenome assembly OJAW01 (sample SAMN03283290) | human gut metagenome | biome: human-associated habitat; material: feces | host: Homo sapiens | place: Peru | collected 2012
AAATGATCAGGAGATCCCGTATGTTCCTTCGGGGAAGAGTCTCTATTTCGATCGCTGGTCCGGACGATATTTTGTATCGGATCGAGAGACATTGCGCGAGATCTGTAACAATCTCTCCCGGCAGATGTTGGGTGATATGTACATAACGCTCAATGATGTCTACGATGCCATTGATTTGGACCGCATTCCGTTCGGTAATGATATCGGATGGGATGTCAACAAGTCGTTCATTGAACCGATGTTCAGTTCGAAGCTCACTGAGAAGGGAGAACCCTGCGTTGTGTTCGACTATGCGACACAGCCGGAAGTTCTCAAATAAAGCACGCGAAATTTACAAGATGTATTATGGAGAAATCCACAACAAAATTTTTATGGAGGTATTCTAAAATGGAAGAGAACAATGTTGTCATGGAGAACGAGGAGCTCGAGACCGAAACGGTTCCGGCGGAAGAAACCTATGATGAGTCCAACGGTGGCAGCACCCTGATCGGTGTCGCAATCGGCATGGCGGGAACTCTTGGAGCCCAGTGGCTTTACAAGAAGGCCCTCAAGCCGCTTGGTGGTAAGATCAAGGATGGCATCGAGGCTCATAAGGCTAAGAAGCTGGCCAAGAAGGCGAGCAAGGCGGACACGGACAACGACTCTGCTGAGGAGTAATCCGAGCAAGTTGTGATTCGACGAGCGTTGAGACCTAACAAGGTCTCTTCGCTTTTCATTTTTGGAGGTTGTATGAACGAGTATCGATATAAGGGTCCTGTCCGGAATTTGTTTGGTGATATCCGAAAGTCGTCATGGGATTCTGTGACGATGGCGGTTAGCAAAGAGAAGGCACTATCGAATCTCTGCTATCGGTATTCGGTTATCAACCATTGCCCGGTTTGGGAAGTCAAGCTAAACCCAAAATACCTCACTATGGTGAGAGAAGGAGTGTAACAATGGCAGAATACCCGAACAATTCGAATGCCGCACGGAATGCCGAACGGAATGAGATGTCGGAGAATCCGAAAAAGGAGATCAATAAGGTCTCTTTATCTGCTCCGGCAAAGACAAAGAAACGTTCTCCGTTAAGCAAGATCGGAGACAACATTCTCTCCGACGATCGTGGAAGCATTGGCAGTCATATCTGGAATGATGTTGCTGTTCCGATGTTGAAGGACTTCTTTGCGAATTCTCTGACGGATGCGGTCAACATTATATTTTACGGTTCGACTCGTCGAGGTGACCGGAGACCCGGAGGAACCTATGTCAGTTATCGTACGGACTATGGTTCCTATAGTCGCGATCCCAGACGAGATGATCCTCCTCAGAGAAGAAGCGCCTACGATTTCGATGAGTTCTCGTTCCGAACCCGTCGAGATGCGGAAGGTGTCCTGGACGAACTTGACAACATCCTGAGACGGTACAAGATCGTCTCGGTTGCAGACTTCTATGAAGTGGTCGATCAGACGCCTCCGTTTACAGCACATCGTTATGGCTGGACGGATCTACGCCAGGCAGACATCGCAAGTGGCTGTGATGGCTATTATATTCGTATGCCGAAGCCTGCTCCGTTGGATTAAAGGAGTGACTGTATCATGATCTCAACAAAAAAGGAATTTCATAGCGATCCGTCGACGTTATATTTGGCGAAATCTCGCATCGAGACGCTAAAGCGTATGGCGGACCGTTACGGACGTATTACAGTGCACGATGTCCAAATGATATTCGGGAAACTCGATGGTGACTGGACGACGTTGGATGCGGTCTCACACGGATGGAGCAATGCACGATTCTTCATCCCGGTTTGGCTGAAAGATGGATGGTATGTTGTCATGCCAAATCCTAAGAAATTTTAAGAAAGGGTAAAAGCACAATGAAACTCTCTACGAAAACAATTGCAAATACGGCAAAGTCTGTTTTTTATCGGTCGAAGTTCTTCATTCAGAAGAATTCTCCGCAGATTCTTACGGGTGCCGGTATCGCACTCGGGATTACGTCCACAGTTATGGCCTGCAAGGCAACCCTTAAGGTTACCGAGGTAATGGACGGCCATGAAACCATGAAGCAGAACATCGAAGAGTCCGTCGGCGGTAAGCTGGAAGACGGTGGTACCTACACCCGTGAACTGGCGGATGCGGATCAGAAGATCCTTGTCCGTATGACGGCGTGGAAGGTCATCAAGCTCTATGCTCCGGCCGTTGGTGTTGGTGCTCTCGGCATCACGTCGATTCTCTATGGTCACAAGATCCTCTCCAAGCGTAATGCATCTCTGGCGGCTGCCTATCAGCTTCTCGATAAGGGCTTTAAGGAGTATCGTCAGAATGTCCGTGATCGCTACGGCGATGAGGTCGACAAAGAGCTTCGCTACGGCCTCGTGAAGGAGAAGGTCGAGGAAGAGACGATCGATCCCGAAACCGGTAAAAAGAAGAAGACCAAGAAAGAGGTTACTGTTCTTCCGGACGGTCGTGTTCCTTCGGTCTATGCTCGCATTTTCGATGAACTCAATGATAATTGGGAGAAGGATGCTGAGCTGAATCTCTTCTTCATCAACGGCCAGCTCAACTACTGGAATCATATTCTCCAGACAAGAGGATACGTATTCCTGAACGAAGTCTATAAGTCTCTCGGATTTGATCCGACGAAGGCCGGTCAGCATGTGGGTTGGTACTATGATGCCAAGAACCCCAAGGCTGACAATTATATTGACTTCGGTATTTATGATGTCAATCGTCGCGGCGCTTCCGAGTTCGTCAATGGTATGGAGCGTAGCGTGATTCTCGACTTCAATGTTCAGGGTCCTATCGATTCTCTGATCGGCGAAGAAATCTAACATAAGGAGGCCCCGTTATGGGAAACATTAGAAAAAGTCTGCGTGAATGGTTCCTATCTGGTTTGGTTGGATTGGCGTTAGGGCTTGTGATTGGCTCTAGCGCCACCACCATGCACGATTTGGTGACCTACGAGGAACCGGTCCAAATGCAGACTGAAGAAGTGGTAATGCCCGAAGCCCCTCTCTCAGCGGCTGATTTATATTTGGAAGCACCCAGATTTGCTGAGCTCGAGAACTATAGCGAGTATGAGATCGAGATGTTGACACGAGTCACGTATGCCGAGGCAGGAAACCAATCGGAATACGGTCAACGTTTGGTCGTCGACACAATACTGAATCGAGTGGACAGCGAGCGCTTTGCTGGTGATGACATTTTGTCGATCCTTACGGCAAAGAACCAATTTGACTGTGTCACAACGGGGGCAATTTATTGCTATCCGGAATGGGACTCGGTTCGTTGGTTGGTGATTGAAGAATTATGTGATCGGACGAATTCGGACGTTATCGCATTTCGAACTAATCGATACCATAGCTGGGCAACGCCAGCCTTTAAAGAAGGCGACCACTATTTCTCGATGTGAGGAAGGAATGATATTTGTGAAGGCAAGACTGAAGAAATTCTGGAGGGCTGTTAAAATGACAACTGAAAAAGCCATATCTGTTGTTTTAAACAGTAAGAATATGGAAAAGGCCGCAAATGTTGTTGGCTTATTTTTAATCGGAGGCGGTATCGGTAGCGTTATTATCGGAATTGGCTTAATGCATACGGCTCCGAAACTCGCTTAAGGAGGTAAACCATGAAAGAATCTGTTACGAAAAAAGTGTTCGATCGTGATCGGTTTGTTCTTGGATTCATTTTGATTGCGTGGGGTTTCGCTAAGATCATTACCTCACATTATACTGAAACGGTTGAGGTCAAAGACGATTCTAATAAGGAGGAAAGCGTATCGTGAAAAACGTTATTTGGTTCGCTCTTGGTGCCATCGTTGGCGCTGCCGGCGGATATTACTATGCCTATCGTAAGGCAGAAGCTCGTGCTGATGAAGAAATCGACGAGATGCGCGAGTATTATCGCGATAAGATCAATGCAATGGCCGATAAGGAGGAGCAGTCCGATTCCAATCCGGAAAAGGAATCCTCTCCTCTGGAGCATGTCGTGGAGCAGCGTAAGTCTGTCGAAGAGGAGATCACCGAGGCTTACGAGAAGCGCCGTGTCAATTACGGCAAATACTTCACTCCGCTCAACGCTCCTCCTCAGGATCGGGGTGATATTGAGCAGGATCCTTACAAGGATAAGGATATGAACGCGTACGGCGGGATCTACCTCATCGCTCCTGAGGAATTCGGTCGAGAAGATGGGTATTCGGAAGCCAGTCTGACCTGGTACGAGGGCGATAAGGTCCTTGCTGACGAAGAGGATGATCCGGTCGACAACATCTCTGAGGCCATCGGTGAAGTCTTCATGGGTCACTTCGGTGATTTCCAGGAAGGCGTCTGTCACGTACGTAACGAAAATACGATGACCGACTATGAGATCACGCTGGATGAGCGTTCCTATGATGCGATCTATCCGGAGCGTCATATTCACGAGCTGGAGGTTGACGAGTAAATGACCAGAGCTGATGCACTGCACGAGCGTTACTTCCAATGGATGTGCGGTCTCGTGATGGGTGATCAGCAGTATTCAAGAAATCTATCGTATGAAAAACTCATGCGTCACTTAGATGCTCGAGCATTCACATGGATCATCCCAATGGATGAATATAGAGCAAGACATGGCGTAGATTTGCGGTATGATTTCGGTTATGAAAATCACTATCCGGATCGTACAATAGAGCATTTGCTTGATATTCGAGAGTGCTCTATTCTGGAAATGATGGTAGCCCTCGCCAGAACATGTGAGGAGCGAATTATGGAAGATGACACAGTCGGTAATCGAACCGGTCAATGGTTTTGGAATATGATTGTTTCTCTCGGGCTTGGTTCCATGAGCGATAGCCGATACAATGAAAGGGAAGTCGATCGTATTCTTGATATTTTCCTGAATCGCACTTACGAGGCTAACGGACGAGGAGGACTATTCACAATTGAAGATTGTCCCTACGATCTTCGAGCTGTGGACATCTGGTATCAGATGATGTGGTACCTGAATACGATTTTGTAAAGGAGACACAAACATGGATGAAAAAAAGATGGCCGAAGAATTCGCCAAGATTTGGAAGGCCGTAGGCGAGAGCAGCGGTGCGATTATTGATACGAATCGCGATTTGGGAAAGATTGCGACCTGTTTAGATAAACATCGAGATACTATCAATGAAATCATCAGAGTGGCGAATAATAACATTGATAATTTCAACCATAACGTTCGAATTGGCAATGCTGATCGTCGGAAATTCGTTCGTTATTGCCGCAAGCAAAACATCGCTATTCTTGCCGGAATCGGCGGATTCCTGTATCTCTGTAAGAAGATCCAGAAACTGGAGGACGCTACGAAGAAGGAGTAAAGCATGGATTTCTTGATGGTCGCCACCAGATGTCCTAGAGGTGGAGGCATTGAGGTATATCCGAAATTCATCGTCTCGAAATCGAACGATTTGATGATTCGAGGCGGCGCGTTCTACGCGATTTGGGATGAAGAAAAGCGTCTGTGGTCGACTGATGAATACGATGCGGTCCGCTTAATTGATGCAGAACTTGACCAATTTGTCAAGGACAACTATCCCAATACGCCTGGAATCCGAGTTCTTCATCTATGGGATTCGGAAACGCGCATGATCGACCGGTTTCACACATTCTGTCAAAGGGATATGCGAGATTCGTTCCATATGCTCGATGAGAAATTGATATTTGCCAATACTGATGTCAAGAAGCGAGACTATGCATCGAAGAAACTCCCGTATCCCTTAGAGGATGGTGAATGTCCGAGTTATGACAAACTCATGTCTACTCTGTATGATCCAGAAGAGCGACATAAGCTCGAATGGGCAATCGGAGCAATTGTATCTGGCGACTCCAAGACAATCCAGAAATTCGAGGTGCTGTATGGTCCAGCAGGTAGCGGTAAATCAACCGTTATCAACATCATACAGCAACTATTTGAAGGATACTATGCGGTATTTGATGCAAAAGCATTGGGTAGTGCAAATGCAGCCTTTGCTCTGGAATCGTTTAAAACCAATCCGTTGGTGGCCATTCAACACGATGGCGACTTATCTCGAATCGAAGACAACACTCGACTGAACAGTGTCGTTTCTCACGAACTTATGACGGTGAATGAGAAATTTAAGTCTGCCTATTCGAGTAAATTCAAAGCATTCCTATTCATGGGAACCAATAAACCAGTAAAGATTACGGACGCGAAGTCAGGTCTCATTCGACGACTCATCGACGTGTCTCCATCCGGTCGTAAGGTTCCCACACGAGAATACAATCAGCTCGTCAAGCAGGTTGAATTCGAATTGGGTGCTATTGCCACACGCTGTTTGAATGTCTATATGGAGTCTCCTGGATATTATGACGGATATGTACCGACCTCCATGCTTGATGAAAGTAATGACTTCTACAACTTTGTTGCGGATTCATACTTTATCTTCAAGAAAGAGCCTTCTACGTCCCTCAAACAAGCTTGGGAGATGTATAAGACCTATTGCGAGGAAGCAAAAATGCAATTCCTGCTCAACAAGCGCAATTTCAAGTCAGAGATGAAGAACTATTTCGAAGAGTATTACGATCGAACTGCTCCGGAAGGGAAAGAACCGTTCACCTTCTATGGGTTTAAGATCGAGAAATTCGACTCAATCACCACTGCAGAGAAGCCGGAAAAGAAGAAGAAAAACGCTGAACCGGACGACTCGTGGTTGAAGTTCCGTGAGCAGCCGTCTATCTTTGACATGGAATGCAAGGATTGCTTCGCGCAATATGCGAGCGACAACGAGACACCCATGAAAAAGTGGTCAGATGTTCGAGTAACACTGAAAGATGTCAATACACATCGTCTTCATTATGTGAAAGTGCCAATCCATCACATCGTAATCGACTTTGATATTCCGGACCAAAATGGAAAGAAGTGCTTCGAAAAGAATTTGGAAGCCGCCAGTAAGTGGCCTCAGACTTATGCAGAACTCTCTAAGTCTGGAGCCGGAATTCACCTCCATTATATTTATACAGGAGATCCGGAGAAGCTAAGTGCGGTCTATGAGGACCATGTGGAAATTAAGGTATTTTCGGGCCTGAGTAGCTTGCGAAGAAAGTTGACAAAGTGCAACAACCTTCCGATTGCAAGCCTGAGTTCGGGCTTGCCGTTGAAAGGAGATGGTAAAGTGATCAACTTCGAAGGAGTGAAATCAGAGAAGGAACTGAGAACCAAGATCCGCAGAAACCTGAATAAGGAGTATCACGCGGCGACAAAGCCTTCTGTTGATTTCATCTACAAAATCCTGGAAGATGCCTACAATAGCGGACTTCACTATGATGTGACGGACATGCGAAACGCAGTCCTCGCATTCGCGGCCAATAGTACCAATCAGGCGAATTATTGCATCAAGCTCGTCAACAAGATGCGATTTAAGTCTGAAGAACCCTCCAAGCCGGGAGAAGACGGGGACCAACCAATCGTATTCTACGATGTAGAGGTATTCCCGAATCTCTTCTTGGTGAACTGGAAGGTGCAAGGTGCTGGTAAGCAAGTTGTCCGCATGATTAACCCCAAGCCAAAAGAGATCGAGGAACTCATCAAGTTCAAGTTGGTTGGATTCAACTGCCGTCGTTACGATAACCACATTCTCTATGCTCGTATGATTGGATATTCGAATGAGCAGCTCTATACGCTCTCACAGAGGATTATCAACGGCTCTCCGAATGCGATGTTCGGAGAAGCGTACAATATCTCTTACACGGATGTCTATGACTACTGCGCTAAGAAGCAGAGCTTGAAGAAGTGGGAAATCGAGCTTGGCATTCACCATCAGGAGCTTGGTCTTCCTTGGGACAAGCCGGTTCCGGAAGAACTTTGGCCGAAGGTTGCTGAATACTGCGATAACGATGTTATTGCAACGGAAGCGGTCTGGGATCACACGCAAGGCGACTTTGCCGCACGTAAGATTCTGGCACAGATTGCCAAGATGACCGTCAATGATACGACCAACCAGCTCACTACCAGAATTATATTTGGTACGAACAAGCATCCGCAGGATGCCTTCAATTATCGCGATATGGGTGACGTTTCGCAGGTCTATGACGAGTTTGCGGACGTGCCCTTCGTGATGGAGAAGGAGTTCGATGACTTCACAGTCTTCGATAAGCAAGGTCGACCGATATTCCCTGGCTACAAGTACAAAAACGGAAAATCGAGTTATCGTGATGTCGAGGATGTTGGCGAGGGTGGCCGTGTCTCTGCAAAGCCTGGTATGTATGGGTTTATCGCACTGCTCGATATTGCATCCATGCATCCCAGTTCGGCAATTGCAGAAAAGATATTTGGTGAAGTCTATACGCAGAGGTTTAAAGATCTGAAAGACGCTCGTGTGGCGATTAAGCATGAGGATTGGGACACCGGTCGAGTCATTCTCGGCGGTGCTCTTGCGCCCTTCATCGATCAGTTGGTTGCGGGCACAGCCGACTTCACGAAGGATGATCTCACGCAAGCTCTGAAGATCGCGATCAACTCTGTGTATGGTCTGACCGCCGCGAACTTCGACAATCCGTTCCACGATCCTCGCAATAAGGATAACATCGTGGCGAAGCGCGGTGCTCTGTTCATGATTAATCTCGAGCATGAGGTAGAGAAGCGTGGTTATACGGTTGCTCATATTAAGACGGATTCAATTAAGATTCCCGATGCGGATCTGCACATTATCGAGTTTGTTCAGAGATATGGCAAGATGTATGGCTATGACTTTGAGCACGAGGCAACCTATGAGCGTATGTGTCTCGTCAACAATGCTGTTTATATTGCCCGCTATGCGACAGTGGAACAGTGTTGTGACCTTTATGGCGAGGATTACGTCATGAGTAAGAAAGATATTTGCAAGGACAATAAGAAGCATCCTGGTCAGTGGACTGCGACTGGTACTCAGTTTGCTGTTCCGTACGTCTTCAAGACCCTCTTCACACACGAGGACATCGTATTTGAAGACATGTGCGAGACAAAGTCCGTGCAAACAGCACTCTATCTGGACTTCAATGAGAATCTGCCAGATGTGAGTCAGTATGAGTTGGTTCGATCTCTTCGATTCAAGGATCCGGAGAAGTTAACAAGATCGGAGCAGCGTCTACTGGACGAGTTCGCATCTCTTACGGACGAAATGCTTCGTGAGAAGATTGCGGAAGGCCACAATTACCAGTTCGTTGGTCGAGTTGGTCAATTCACACCGATTAAGGATGGTGCTGGTGGTGCTATCCTTCTTCGTGAGGATGCCAACAAGATGAAGAAGACTGGTGAACAGGAATTCGCCTCTGCCACTGGTGCCGACGGCTATCGATGGATGGAATCCGAGATGGTCAAGGTGAATCACAAAGAGGCAGACATTGACCGAACCTACTATGACTATTTAGTCGGCAATGCTCGCTATGAGATTGCACAGTATGGTGACGTCGAATGGTTTGTTTCGGACGATCCTTATACACCGGAGCGCATTCATCCCTGGGAGACTGCTGAGGACGATGCCAAGATATTCGCCGTAAGGTGAGAAAGGAATGATATTTCCAATGAAAGAAAAGCTCAAGAAATTCTGGAGGAAGGTTAAGATGACTGCCAAAGAAGTCGTTGAAACAATTCGAGATGCGGTGACTAATCCGGATACGAGAATTGCAACCGGTATGTTCGTGACGTTCATTGGGCTTGGCCTTATGGCATCTGGCGCAATGTCTAAGCGACTTGCTGCTGCGGCCTAAATCCCCGCGAAATAAACAACTCCTGTAATGGAGGTGATATGAATGAAATCAATTGTTCTATATGGATTGAAATCAGAGAAGGAAGCCTATCAGTGTACCCGTTACGAGATTCTCGGATGCGAGCGCATGAGCGTGACAGATTTGCTGTTCACCGCAGGAGACTTTGCTGACCATTATGGTGTCGACATGGTTTATGCAGTGAACGACCATCACGGTCTGCGTGATCATTATCGTGAATCGATTCAAGAGGGTCACACCGAGCAGGATTCCATCGACTTCAAACTGTACCTGGAGCAATCGGGCGTTCGTGTCTATTAACCAAATAAGAGAGATCTAGATATTCTAGGTCTCTCAACTTTTGAAATTTTGAAAGGAGATTCGTCATGGCTAACCGTGTCGAAAGAATTCTCGAGATCCCCAATGCACATATCTTCTATCGCAATTTCTCTGGCGTAGAGAAGAAGTACAATCCGGCCGGCAACCGAAACTTCTGCGTCGAAATCCCCGAAGACGCAATGGTCGACGACGTTCCTCTTTACCAGGTTCTTCTGGAAGAGGGTTGGAATGTTCGTCTGATGCCTCCTCGTAATGAGGGCGATGCACCTATGCATTATATTCAGGTGAACGTCAGCTACAAGAACGTTCCTCCGAACATCTGGATGATCGCTGGTCGTCGTAAGACTCGTCTGGATGAAGGCAGCGTCGATTCTCTCGATTATGCCGAGATCAAGACCGTTGATCTGGTGATCAATCCCTACAACTGGGAGCCGGGTCGAGTTAAGGCATATCTCAAGACGATGTACATCGAGATCGTGCAGGATGCATTCGCAGACAAATGGGCGGCCCTCGAAGGACCGGATATGTAAGGAGGTGCTGACGTGGTTTACTATGAAAACAAGTATACCAATCGCATTTTCGATGACAATGCCCTGAAGTTCGCCAAGGAGGTCTACGGCGATCAGGTCGATCAAGACATTGAGTGCGGATATTTGCGCAAGCTCGATGTCGAGCCAGACTGCGTAACCCTGATTCGCAGAGCGTCCTTCTCTACGGCAGTTCGCCGTTATATGGAACTCAACAACGTCGGCTACAAGGAAGCCCAGGCTGGTGTTCGCAAGATCGTCGATACGATGAGTGGCACCAAGAAGAAGCATAAGCATGCTAAGAAGAACAAGGAGGAAAAGAAGAATGTCTGATCGTAAGTTCGTTCGCAATGCTCTCCGCTTGGAGGCTCGTCATAAGGGTGTCAAGGAAAGCGCCTATGTCCGTAAGAGCTGGAATGAGCTCCAGATCGAAAAAATCGGCGCTACGGCTCGTAAGATCCATCAGGCCATTGGGACGGCCCCTCGCCGCCTTTGGAAGTTCCGTATTCAGAGTGTTGTCGAGGGCTAACCCCGCGAAATAAACAGCCTCTGTTATGGAAGGAGTTGATATTATGTTGAAATGGTGGATCAAATTCAAGAATGAATGGCTCGATTATATCATACTTGGTATACTCGGGCTGGCACTTGTGTGTTGGTTTAACATGGATGCAATTATGCTCGCAACAGGACGTTGAGACCGAACTAGGTCTCTTCGTTCTTCGCGATTTTTACAACTCCTATAATGGAGGTGAATATATGAAATGGTTAACTGAGTTTTTAGACAGAGTGGCAGAATTCCTGGTAACGGGACTGATCTGTACGATTCTGGCTGGAATGTGGGTTTACGTATTGTTGTATATGTAATCTCATAGAGGAGAGATCTGGATATTCTGGGTCTCTCCTTTTATGCTCCCTTAGCTCAGCTGGTTAGAGCAGTCGGCTCATAACCGAACGGTCCCGGGTTCGAATCCCCGAGGGAGCACCATCCATATTTTTAAAAAGGAGGAAGCGCATATGGCTGAGAACAAGAAGGAGGTTTACTACAATTACTTTTGTTGTAGTTGTAAGTATGCTCCGAGAAAGGAATCGAAAGATCCCTGCAATGATTGTCTGAACCAGCCCTGGAACACGGACAGTCACAAACCGGTCAATTATGAGGAGGCGAAGTAATGCAAAGCGATTATCTGTCTTATCCGCACCGTTGCCGTAACTGTGAGTATGCCGATGAGCTCAAAAACTACAAAGCCGGCATCACAACCTATAAGTGCGAGAAAACGGGACTTATCGTCGAAGGAAGTCGAATCCCGGAATGCTATGCCTGCACATTCTTTAAGGAGCGAGCTGTATGAAAGCAAAAGAATATTATGAGAAATACAAGCGGCCGATCATCAATGATTTTGCCAGCAAGAAGACCGATCTGGTCCAGGCATTGGTGGCGGAGCTTTATAACGAAACCATCACGAAGATCGAGGCATCTAAATCGCATGCTGATTCGGCGGTTGTCGGCATTTGCAAGCAGCAGTGCCAGAAATTTGATCGCATTGCGGAACTATTCGAACGCGATTACGGACGTCGAATTCTGAAGAAAGGTGGTTTCAATACCACCCTTATGAAGCGAATTCCTGAATTGGAGGGCCGGCTATGATCATCCGAGCAATCAAGATCAATGATGATGGATTCTGCGAGAAGTGTCCGTATCAGGAAACCCAGGATACACCGAGTCGATCCACGTGTATTTCCTGTCGAATGAAGGAGAAGGATCCTCGACTCATTCTTTCGGAACTCGGAGTCGTTTCTCGTTTGGGAGCCAAGTATCTTGTGTGTTGTGATAATGCCGGTTATATCGACTACGAACTCCCGGAACATCTTCGAGTGATGATCGTCGAAAAATGATTCGAGGAAATCTAACCGATTATCAGCTCGAGGCAATCGGGAAGATGTTCAACGGATGCATCCTCAATGGCGGTGTCGGTAGTGGTAAATCTCGAACGTCCATTGCCTACTATTATATTCGTAATGGCGGGCAATTGGAAAAGGAAAAAGATCCTGGGATGAAAAATCCGAAAGATCTTTACATTATCACGACTGCCAAAAAGCGAGATACCTGCGAATGGGAAGCAGAGTTTCCGTATTTCTTAATGTCAACCGATCCGGAAGTGAGTCGATATAAGAACAAGATTATCATCGATTCATGGAACAACATACATAAGTATGAAACCGTGAGCGACGCCTTTTTCATATTCGATGAGCAACGATTGGTCGGAACCGGAGCTTGGACAAAGTCGTTCCAAAAGATCGTTAAACGGAATGAGTGGATATTGCTCACGGCAACTGCTGGGGATCAATGGACAGACTACGCTCAGGTGTTTATTGCCAATGGATATTTCCGAAACATTACGGAATTTCGGAATAATCATGTCGTCTATAATCACCATGTTGACTTTCCGCAGATCGATCGCTACATCAACGAGGGTCGACTCATCCGACTTCGGAACCATTTACTCATTCCAATGGATTTTGAACGCGAAACCGTACGTCATAACCAGGATATTCATGTCTCCTATGACGCAGTAGCGTACCATGATATTTGGAAAAACCGTTGGAATTATGAGAAAAATGAGCCGATGAAGTCTGCTTCGGAAGTCTGTTTTGCAGTGCGGAAGCTTGTAAACTCTGATGTATCCCGTCAAATTGCGGTATTGGAGCTCTTTGAGGATCATCCGCGAATGATTATCTTCTACAGCTTCGATTACGAGCTTGATATTCTGAAAGGACTATTCGAAAATGTGGAGTCTTGTGATACCGCTGAATGGAACGGCCATAAGCACCAGCCCATACCAGAAAGTAGCTCCTGGGTCTACTTGGTACAATATACTGCTGGATGCGAAGGCTGGAATTGTATCAAGACGGACACAATTGTATTCTACTCTCAGACCTACTCTTATAAAGTTCTCGAACAGGCGCGAGGTCGGATTGACCGACTCAACACACCTTTCCGGGACCTCTATTACTATCACCTTAAATCCAGAGCTGGAATTGATTTAGCAATTTCCCAAGCTCTAGCGAAAAAGAAGACCTTTAACGAAGGTCAGTTCTTTGAAAGGAGAACCAAAAATGCTCTATAACTTCATTCAAATCCTAATTTTCATAGTGGCAGTATGCTGTCTTATGTCAATCATTTTCCGCATGTCGACCGACAATGATCTGGTATGTTTGGTATTCGGATTCACAGGATTTATTTTATCCATTATAACCTTCGTACTCACGATCGTTTGGGCAGGAGGCTGGGTTGGATGAATCAGGTTATCGTCAATATCATCGTCGCCATTCTGGGCATGGCAATCGGATTCACCGTCTGCTCTAAGGTGGTTGCCAAGGGTCTATTCCAGAAATTCTATTCCGGATTCCTGAATGTGACAATTGACCCTGAGGATGGGCAAGTCTATATGTCACTCGGACTGGACAAGCAGCCAAAAGATATTTGCAAGTCCAAATTCGCTCTCTTCTGCATCAATCAAATCAACCCTTCCAAAGAGGACACGCAAAATAAACAAACTCCTTAATGGAGGTAACTCTAATATTTGAAAGGAGAGAAATTATGGAGAATAAACGTAATTTGCTGGAGGATCAGATCGAGGCACATCTGAAGAAGATGAAGACCCTTGATCCTGGAAGCGAAGAGATGGGAAAGGCAACAAGGGAGCTTGATACTCTGTACAAGCTTGCTCAGGAGGCGGACTCTGATAGGAGAAAGGCTCTTGCTGAGGATGAAGAGGTTGTTCGAAATGAACGCCGATTCGAATTCGAGCAGGAGAAGTTCGCATATCAGAAGAAGCAGGATCGAGTCAAGTCTGGCATTGAGATCGGCGGTTTGTTGCTCGGAACTGGAACGAGCATCTGGGCATTCGTAAAGGGCATGAAGTTCGAAATGGATGGCGTCTTCAAGACGACCACAGTTAAGAACGTGTTCAACAAAATTCTGAAGTTCAAGTAACCCAGTTACAACCGAAAGGGGTAGACCAAACAAGGTCTATTCCTTTTCTGGTTGGATTGCGGTTGGATATTTTAAAGGAGGTTTTTGAAAAAATGTTCGGATGGTGCTATGGGTTCACAATCGACAAGGATGCTCCGCCTATCACAAAACCGAATCTCATCACCGGCGAAGGACGAGCTCGCGTTCGTGGACTGGACAAAGTCGAAGCGAATCATAAGAAGCATCTTCGCAAGAAGACCAAGATGGCCAAACTGTCAAAAAGGAGGAATCGAGTATGAAAGTTGTGTTTCGTCCATGCTGCAATAACTGTGGCTACGAATTTCAAGAATTACATGGCGTAACCGTCGCCAGTAAGTTAAGCGAGCATAAGCTCAAGAAATCGGCATCTTCTCGCGAAACAACGTTTTCACCATCGCATTGCCCGAAATGTCATGAACCAATTGAGGCGATTGTATATTTCGCAGAGTACAATGACGACCTCATCTTTAACTATTCAAAGTCATTTAGTGATCAGTATACGAAGGGGTTAAATCTATGAAAGGAGAATTCGAATGCTGATAATCAAAAATGACACGGACAAGAAAAGGTGTATGTCCGCCTTTGGCGATAATGAGTTCGTTCTAACCAAGGACGAAGTTTTGGCACTTCTTAAAGGAGAAGTACTTGGAGATCCGGATTTCGATGAATATGGGACGTTTATTACGATGGAAAAGGAGGAATAGGACATGACTGTAATCTTCCGTCCACATTGTGGGAACTGCGGATATGAATTCGAACAGATCCTTGCTACAGCAGATGAGAAACCGCCATTCGGTCCAGTATTCGATCCTTGCTGCTGCCCAAAATGCAAGGCACCACTTAAAGGTGTCGTATATTTTACCACCACCAATGACAAAAAGTCTTTCCGATATAGTAAGGAATCTGCCGATAATTACGCAAAGGAGCTCGAAGAGAACTATGAAACATGATAAAATCATTCTTTTAGTCGGTCGTTCCGGCTCTGGTAAGTCCACGGTGGCTGATATTCTCAGTCGCCAGTACGGACGATCCATACTTCCTTCCTACACAACGCGTCCAAAACGCTTTGAACGGGAAGAGGGCCACATCTTCGTCAACAACATGTTCTACGAGAAGGTCTCTCGCTCGAGAGATATTATGGCATACACCTACTTCGATAAGCATCACTACTGGGCGACCGCACAGCAGGTCGATGAAAATGATATTTACATCATTGATCCCGACGGCGTCGCATTCTTCCGCTCCCATTACTTTGGACCGAAGCAAGTCGTTGTTGTCTGGTTGGATTGCGGTTGGAATTCTGCGCTACGTCGTATGGCCGCGCAGGGTCGCTCCGAGGACGAGATCAATAGACGGATTACGAACGACAATGCAGTGTTCTTTGATCCGGCGATCATTGGTCCGAATGTGATCCTACACACAGAAACCCATTCTCCTGAAGAGATTGCTGCGCAAATCGAGGGGGTTCTCGAGACATGATCAAACTGGATATTCATGAGTATTGCAATGACTGTGATGGATTTGAGCCGGTCTTTACGCCTGGTGATAAGCTCTATCACGGCTGCAATACGGAACCGATTCGGACGGATGGGATTGTCCGTTGTCGCTACCACAAACGTTGTGCTTCCATTGAGAAGTACCTGACCAAGAAATTGCCATGTCAGTCTTAACATTCATCCCTTGTGTGACTCCATTCGTGGAGTGTCGTAACTGCGATAATTTTGCACCCATTGTTCGCATGTGTATGGTTGACAGTGGACTCGATGGGCCAATGCCTTGTAAATCACGATATATGTTCATGGAATGTCGAAACCGGAAACAGTGTCGAACTGCTATGGAAGGAGATATTCATGAGGAAGACGAAGAGTAAACCGATAATATGTAAAGGAGAACAAATATGATGGATAACACTATGTTTAGAGCAAATATGGAAAATGCGGCAAATGTTAAGTGCAATGCACCGACCCCGGAACCCGGTCTTCACGACCTTCTCGCTCGTCTTGGCGAGCTCGCGAAAGAAAACCGAGGCCTCAGCTATCAGATTCGAGATAATCTCTTTGGTCTAGTTCCGACCAATGGCAACTCTTGTGAGAATGCGATCGGTTGTGCAAAGGATGCTATCGAGGATGCTCTTGATCGACTCAATGAAGCAAATGACATCCTTCGTTATGTCAACAATCGTCTGTAAAGGAGGAAAGAAAGATGCTCTTTTGGTTAGTTGTATTGTCAATCGTCGTTTGCCTCGGGCTGGCTGTTTATTTGGAAAAACGTTTCCATGATTATTCGGGGCCGTTTCTCGTAATCGCTATTATCGGTTTCATTGTGGCCATTATCATGTTGATAGTCATCATCGTCGAAAACATCAATGTCGATGCATACGTCGCAGAGAATCAGATGCGATATGAGATGCTGGTGTATCAGTATGAAAATGATATTTACGATAATGATAATGACCTCGGTAAGCGCGATCTGATGGAAGATATTCAGGAATGGAATGAGGATCTTGCGTATTATCGTGAGGCGCAGGATGATTTCTGGGTTGGTATCTTTCATCCGAATGTTTACGACCAATTTGAATTCATCGAATTGAAGTAAAGGAGAAAAATATGAACTACATCATTAACCCTAGTTGGTTCTATTGGCTGGGTGTCGTCCAGTCTATGCGCGGCTTTATGCTTGCCGCATTTATTGTCGCTATCATTATCGTTGGTGCGTCCCTTATCATCATTCCGGTCGAGGTAAAGATGATTCAAGACTTTCCTACTATGTGCGCCGACGAAAGAAAAGTTGTTCGATTCTTTACAAAGGCGCTGAAGATTTCCATCGGCGTGTGTATTGCTGCGGCCTTATTTTTAGTCTTTGTTCCGTCTAAGGACACGCTCATTGAAATGATGATCGCGAAGCAAGCCACTTATGAAAATGCAACCTGGACACTCGACGCTTTAAAGAGCGCTGTCGACTATGTTGTTCAGGCCATTCAGAGTCTGAAGTAAAGGAGGGAGGAATCGTAAATGACTGGGCCCGAACGAGACAAACTCATTGAAGGGAATCTAAATCTTGTTTGGTATACGATGCGAACTTATTATCCCAATCGATTCACCCGGGATAATGAGCAAGACTTCTTCCAAATTGGATGTCTTGGCCTCATACAAGCAGCTTCTACTTACGATGAGCATCCCGATTTGGCATTCAGTACCTATGCAGTTAACACGATTCGGAGCTATATTAATCACCAATTCCTCTATCTCAATCGAAAACAACGAAATGGGATGACTGTCGTTCCGATCGATGATCCTCAACATAATGGTGAAGACCATATAACCTATCTTCAAACGATCCCTGATAATCATTACCGACCCGATCAAGGCTGGTATGACGATCTATCACAATTTGAAGCCACATTGACTCCCAGTCAGCAGAAAACATTTGTAAAGATGTTAGAAGGGAAAGGTAACGTTCAGATTGCGAAAGAAGAAGGGTGCAATACTTCGTGTATCACGGAACGGATTGATCGCATTCGGCTTCTCTTCTCTCGCTACTATGATATTCCGGAATACTATCGAGGGAAGAAAGAATTTCGGCCTCGAGGACGGCCGAGAAAGGACAAAAAACATGGGGTTCATTGATCTTCATAAACCACTGATGGATTTGATTCCGGACGATTATAAGCTTTGTATCGATCGAGATTTCGGTTACACCATTTTAACACTTCGTCATGGGGATCGTACGCAATACTGTCGGATTCGTTCGGATGAGGAACCTACGGATAAAAACTTAAAAGCCGCCATTATATTTATGGTAGAGCAAATGAAAAAGGAGGAATAACAATGTGTAAAAACTGTGTTCATGAAACCGTATGCCGATACAAGACGGAGTTCGAAAATCTGAAAAATGATATCGCCAAAGTTACTCCAATGTGGGCTCCGGATCGCTATACCATCGCCATCGAGTGCAAAAATTTCCGTAGCGGGACTATCGTGCAGAGGCCGGCTGTTCACTACGATAAATTTCCCGAAGGTAACGGATTAAGAAATTATGTGGAGAAGGAGGAAACATGATGAAAGACCTCATTGCTCGTTTCAAGAAAGCCTGGGCCGCCTTTGTTCGAACTTGGAAATTCGAAAAGAATGCTGGCGAGATGACGAAACGCGTTCGCGAAGAAGTAGAATACGCCATTGACTGTGAGCGAAACAGTGCTATCGACGAAAACGACTATAACTTCCTGGATTACGCTATTGAATGCTATCGCTCTGCTTTACGTACCTATGAAACTATGGCGGCGGATGGTCATTCCGGTATGAGCTGGAGCTTAACGCGTCAGATACTCAATCGTTTGATGGAAGGAAAACCTTTAAAGAGGCTGAATTCCTATCCGGATCGTCCAGAAGAATGGGGAGAGCGAAGCCATTGGATAGTTGACGACAGTGCTGTGCTTAGCAACATTCGATATCCGGCTCTTAGTTATCGAGTGAATACAAGCGGCAAAGCAATCTATCATGATACCTATCGCTGGGTGTTTGAGGCGCCCGATTGTCCGAATATTCCCTGGCACAACGGTTTTCTCTCAAGCTATTTAGATGAGAAGTTCCCCATTCAATTCCCATATAACCCCATTACGATTCATGTCCGCGTTGAAGAAATTCTGACCGACCCTGCACACGGCGATTACGATGCGCAGCATATCATTGACTTTGCTGACCCGGAAACCGGCAGAAAGGTTAGTGTAGATGCCTATTTCGAAGAGGTCGATGGTAAGTGGCAGGAAATTGGTAAGAAAAAGTGGTATGCCCTGCGGAAAAAGCATTGTGAACGTATTGCAGCGATCTTAAGGGCAAAGGAGAATTGAGATGGATCCGAAAAAAGACACGGAACAGCCTATCGTTCCTGAAGTGATGGTGCAAATGACATCGGTTGTTTGTGATGAGGTTCTGAAATTCCTCTCAAAAAGTATGTCCAGCGGATACGGTCGTAAACCGAAAAAGCGTCATCATTTTTAAGGAGGGAACATGGACGTTATATTAATCATGCTCGGGATTATTGTTGGTGTAGGTCTCTTAACCATGCTCGGTTGCTTCCTTTACTATTATGAGGAGGACAAGAAGCTCGATCGTGAGGCGGCACATAACCTTGAATATGTCAAAAACCTTCGAGCACAGCAGTGGTGCTCCGATGCCACCGGCCGAGCGTTAGACGATGCTCTATTTTGGAACAATCTCGCTCAGATTTATCTAGATGCTAATTTGCTCTATGATTGTCGAAAGTGTCTAAGTATAACCGATGATATTTTGGAGGGTATCACAGGTCAGTCTGGTAAGTCGCCTTTTTATTATATTCCAAGAGGGTCTAAACCCAATTAAATTGGGGATAGATATTCAAGATCGCTAAAACCGAGGCTGTATCTAACCACCTTTAAAAGGGTATTAGATATTTAAGGTCCTTTAAAAGGATCTAAGATGGGTAAAACCCATAACAGATATTTGAAAGGAGTAACTATGGAAACTAGAATTGAAAACTGGAACGGGTATGATATCCGTTTCGTGAATCTTGATGGGGACTGGTATGCGGTTCTCAAGGATATTTGCGATGCACTTGGATTAAAATCTAAGTATGTTAGTGAACGAATTCCGCCTGAATGTATGGAGCGAGTCACAATTGATGTATCTAATGCCGGTTCAAACGACCTTAGATATTCTCGCGATCCGGTTAAGCACATCACGAAGGACATGATCGGCCGAGATATTGGTCGAAAGCCGGGTGATAACATCACTCGTAGTATGCTTGTCATTAATGAATCTGGCATCTATGAAGCGCTCTTCGCTTCTCGCAAGCTGGAGGCTCGTAAATTCAGACAGTGGACTGCTGGAGTTCTTGGGAAGCTTCGGAAGACCGTTGGCCTGGAGGGCTATGAAGTGCTGAGGATGACTGATCCGGACGTGCAATCCCAGATCGATTATATTCTCGATTCTCTTTACTACGATGAGGAGACCGGGAAAGTTATGCGGTCTGTTACGGTTGCCGGCGGTGATGTTGAACAGGAGGTGTTCGAATGACAAGGAAAGAATGGATGCTGAAAAATCATCCGAATGTAGTGTTTGCTAGGGCTAGGGGAGGTGTTATCGCTTGCCCGGGCACTTATTTGGATCTTGTGGATATTGATCCGTCTGCTGCTGGGCTTCGCTCGTCCAAATGTGGTATGGACCCCGATTGCACTACTTGCTGGAATGCACCGATTTCTGAGATGCAGAACGATGAAGTCCCTATGCCAGTCGTTGGCGGACGGTTTTGGACATTTGTTCGAGTGAACGTTTCTTCCAATGCCGATCTCCTGGTGGTCGGGAATTTCGTCATCGTCGCGTTGATGAGGGCCAATGCTGAAATCCGAGTGGTAGCAAAGGATGAGACTTTAGATCTGGAGTATATCTTCTTCTATGATCCGGAAAAGAAGTCCATTCGGAAGCTTCCGAAAGATTGGGTCCTCGAAAAGAAGTATCCGGAAATCGATTTCGCGATTTACTGGGATGAGGAATCCATGAACAAAGCCAAACGCGGAATCGTCACCGACCGCGAATACACAAACCAATATATTCTGCTGACAAAGGCAGACAACAAGAAAGGAGAATAACGATGACTCGTCGCGAATTTGTAATCAAGAACTATGGCAGTGATGTTGTAGACGATGAAGTCTTCGGCGGAATCCAGGGCTGTCCTGCTCACTATAAGAAGCTCGTCGATGCAGATAAGTCCATCACATCCGGGACCGCTTATGGTCCTTGTATCATGAATCAGAGTCTCACCAATGAAGTCTGCGCCAAATGCTGGAATCAGGAAATTCTGGGAACGAAGAAAACCAGTCTAAATGGATTCCGGCTGGAAAAGGTGGAGAAGCCAACGGAGGAACCTGAACTTTCCATCAAAGAAGCCATTGATCGGGCGACTTGCGACTGTGATACCTGTGCTCATCAGGATCTTTGTCGATTTGAAGACCCATTCCGTGGGGTGACGAATGAAATGTATCAGCACTGCATCGAGGAGGTAGTTCGATACAAGCTCCCTGAACTCGGCATTCAGATGCGCCCGCTTCATTGTAAGCGTTATGAGGAATCATCAAAGATCGATGCACTGAATACTGCGGTATTCCATCTGAAAATGCAGCATCTGACGGATGAGATGATTCGAAAGATCTTCGGCGAAGAGCCCAAGGAGAACAAGTAATGGATATTATGAGTCGCATATTCCTCGTCAATGAGGTTATGCTGTATCCTCCTTCCGAACGACGGAAACTCATTTACATTCACTCCAAACTGGTCACTTCTATCGAGGCTGACTTTTGTCACCAGTGTAAGATATTTATCGCCGGCCTTGGCGGAGTGGAGGAAGCGTGTCGATTTGCCTGGGATTCCAACGCACATCAATACCGAATGGTCGACAAATGGAATCGGCTCAGCATGATCCCGGTATTCCAAAGTTATGCAGAAGCTCGCAATTGGGCGGAAGCACGAATGAAGGAAGCCGTTGCAGAGGGCTACATTGTCGCATTCCCGGAACGCAAGACAACCAAGAAACAGTCAAATCCACCAACGTGGAATCGAAAGGAGTAAATCATGGACATGATGGAGTACCGGCATAAAGCCATGGCCTATTTAGGCCCGCTTCCGGCCTTTTCAACGCTTGCTGGTGAAGAGGAGATCTATGGCATAGGTTCGGAAGGCGCTCCGGTTAAAGTGTGCTCTAAGAGGCTTCTAGAGGCCGTTATGGGGCTTAACGGAGAGGCTGGAGAATGCCAGGAAATCGTCAAGAAGGCTATGTTCCACGGCCATGAGCTTGACATTGAGGCACTTTTGCTGGAAGCAGGCGACGTTCTCTGGTATCTCACGGAGCTCTGCAATGAACTCGGGATCAGTGTGGACACCATCGCTAAGCTCAATCTGCAGAAACTGAAAAATCGGTATCCGGACGGCTTCACGCACGAAGCCAGCCGTGAAAGAAAGGAGTAACATATGATCACTTTATTATTAGCTATCGCTCTAGGCCTTGTCCTTTTGGCGGAAATCATAGACGGTTCTACGAACAAATTCGGTTTTCTTGCCGTTGTTCCTGGCGCTCTGGGCGTCATATTTACCATTGTATTTGGCGTCTGGACTCTTTGGAACATCATTGTCGTTGCTTCCGGATTCAGCATCGAAGAGAAAATCCAAATCTACGAAGACCAGAATACACAAATCGAGCAGTCCATTGACGCAGCGGTTAAGGCCTATTGTGAGCATGAGCAAATCACCTACGTACAGATGTCGGATGGCGCCATTGCTTTGGTCGCGGCTGCTTATCCGGAGCTTGCTAGTAGTGAGCTCGTCAAAACACAAATGGAGGTCTGGACATCCAATTCCAACGAACTGAAAGATCTGAAATCCAAGCTTGTGGATTTCCATCGCGCCCAGTATTTCTTATATTTCGGAGGTGAGTTAAGTTGAGATGTTGGCGCATTGAAATCGCATTAGAAGGAAATCAGTATTACACTGCTGAAATGCCGGCGACTCCTGATGTGAAGGTGACAGATATTGTTGATCAAATCTGCCGTGTCTCATATCCTGTATTTCCGGACTCGGAAACGGAATACACCGTCCTCAATTCGAAGAAAATCATCCGTATGAGCATCAAAGAGGTAACCAAATGATCAAATACTTCTTAATCAGCAATCTCATCCTCTCTGTTTTGTGCCTCGCATACCATTTCATCCAATTCACGAACTCTGATGAGGAGACGGAGCCGATCTATTACGAAAAATTGCTCCTCGAAATGGGCTATTTCTTCGCTTGCTTCGTCATTTTAATCTTTTCCCTTCTCTTTGGTTGGATTTAATAACCCACATTTTTGATATTTTGGAGGTTTTATCATGAAAGATTTCATCTGCCTGCTGCTTTTTGGTCCCTTCTGGCTGATTTACAAGCTTTGTCGTTGGCTCGGGAGACACTGATATGAACAAATTTCAGAGAAAAGAGGCTCGAGACATCCATAGAATGATTACATATTACCCAATTCGATATCAAATGGATGCAAAATACAAAATCGTAAGGCGAAATTTGCGAAAAATGGCTCGAATTCTCTCAAAGCGGAACAAGCAAGCCCATAAAGAGGCGATCCGAGGCATCGATTTGGCAAATGGAAGAGATATAACGGCTTATATTCGCCAGGATTTATTCAATACCATCTACATTGCCAAGCCAATTGAGGTGAAAAATGAGTAAATTTGGGGATAATTTAGCTCGGCGACGAGAAGAAAGAGGCATGACACAGCGCGAATTGGCCGAGATTTCGGGCGTTCCGAAGGGTTCTATTGGCAATTATGAGGCCGGACATTACCTCCCGCGCATCGGAAATATACTAAAACTTGCGAAGGTTTTGGGAAAAGAAATCGTTGTAAAGGAGGATAATTGTGATTAGTTCGAAAGACTTTGGTCAACTGATTTGCAGTCGTCGAATGAAGCTGGGCTGGTCTCAAGCAAAGCTGGCGGAACGTTTGGTGGTAAGTGCTCGCGCTCTTCGAAATTGGGAGCACGGTATCACCATTCCAAATTTCTTCGATGGACTTCGTTGCTGTCGAGTGCTGGGGATCGATCCGACGGATTTGATGACTCGTCGCTGAGTAGAGAAAAGAGGGGGACGCTGAGAAATCACGCCCTCTTCTTTTTTGTCTCTTTGGGGATTATTGAGGGATAGTTTAGAGGCCGTTTAGAAGCTGTTTAGAAGCTGTTTGTGGGCCATTTATGGACTGTTTATGGACTGTTTCGGACGGCACGATCATGCCTAAAATATGAGGAACAACTATTCCGAAATTTAAGGAATAACTATTCCTCTATTTTAAGCTGTTTTTTCTCTCAAAAGTTGAAAAATCGGTCCAGCGAAAAAAGTGGCCATTTTTGAGGAATAGTTGTGCCTTAAAAATAGGAATAGTTCGCCCCGACTTTTTTGTCGAGCGAAGGTCCAAAAAACCCAGTAATATCAGGGGTTTCGGGGTTTTTTGCATGCGGAAACTTCGTTCCGAAAAGTTTAAATTTTAAATTTTTTTTCAATTACACGTAGGAGTTTTAAACATATATAGTAATATAGGCGAAAAAATATTTTTTGAACTTTTGGGAACAATTATTCCGCATACTTTTTGTTGATATTTTGGGTCAAAAGGAAGCGGAAGAATCTTTCCGCGCGAAAAAAACATGGTATTTAATGGGAGGAGAAGGGAAATGTGTCCGATTTAAGTAAGACACACACCATTCAGACTCTTTAAAGTTTTAAGAGAGGAGGAACTCACTTGGCAAAGGAAAGAGACTTTCAAGCAAAACTGATCAAGGAAATCATGACTCGGTTTCCTGGAGCACTTGCTTTTAAGGTCGAAACCTACATACAAGGATTTCCTGATCTCTTAGTTCTTTATGGCAAGCATTGGGCAGCGCTCGAGTGTAAAAGAGGGGCACACGCAGCGCATCGTCCGAATCAGGACTATTGGGTGGCCTTTCTCAATAAGATGTCCTTTGCGGCCTTTATCTCACCGGAGAACAAAGAGGAGGTACTGCATGATCTTCAACGATCATTCAAAACTCGTAGGACAGCACGCATTCCTCGGAGCAAGCAAATACCACTGGCTCAACTACAACGACGAAAAGCTAGCTAATAGTTTTTTTAACTATCGTGCTTCCGAAGAAGGTACAAAGCTTCATGAGTTTGCGGCGCTGTGTATCAAGCTAAATCAAAAGTTGGCAAGATCAAAGAAGACTTTGAATCTCTATGTCAACGATGCTATCGGATTCCGCATGTCACCAGAGCAAGTTCTGTATTATTCGGAATACTGCTTTGGGACCGCGGATGCAATTTCATTTCGTGATGACTTTCTGAGAATTCACGATTTGAAAACGGGTGTTACTCCGACTCATATGGAACAGCTTATGATATATGCTGCTCTTTTCTGTTTGGAGTATGACGTGAGTCCGTTTGATATTGGGATCGAACTTCGAATTTACCAGAACGATGACTGTCAAATTTGTGTACCCGATCCAAACGATATTCGCGCAATCATGAATCTCATTGTGAGGTTTGACAAACAACTTAGAAAGCTTGACAAACAAGGAGGCTAACCATGGATATTTATGATCCCGTTATCGGAGATCCTATTCTTGACGGGGATGCCTCCATTGAGGCGGAAATTCTAGCCCATTATGGCGTTAAGCGAAGATCTGGGCGCTATAAATGGGGTTCTGGTGAAATTCCTTATCAACATGAGCCCTGGTTTCAAGGAACGGCGGATGCTATGCTAGCTCGTGGTGAAAAGCCTACAATTCTAGATGCAGAGAAAGCATTTCTGAAGCGTGTGGACGAGCTTCGAGCAAAAGGATGGGATCCGTCTGGTGATAATATTCGCAAAGAGTTCAATATGAGCTCTACGGATTATCGCGCTTTCTATCAGCTGTCTCAGCATGAGCAACGTCGAGCAGAAGCAGAGCGAGCCAAACAACTTCGCGCAGAAGGTAAGTCTCTTCAAGAGATTACGGATCTTATGGGTTATAAGAATGACTCATCGATTCGTACTCTGTTGGATGAGAAAGTTGGTGCTCGTGCGAATCAGGCCATCAGCACTGCCGAAGTTCTGAAAGAAGAACTTAAGTCCAAACCCTATTTGGATGTCGGTGCTGGCGTTGAGCGAGAACTTGGCGTTTCTTCTGGCAAGTTGAATGAGGCACTCACTATGCTGGAGCTTGAAGGATATGAAGTTCACGGTGTAGGCGTTCCTCAGGTAACAAACCCGGGTAAGCAAACAATCATGAAGGTTCTTTGTGAGCCCGGAACTACACTTGGCGATGTCTATCGAAATCGTGATGATATTCAGCAGGTAAAGGATTACCATTCGGAAGATGGTGGATTCAATTACTTTAAGCGTGAGTATCCGGCAAGCATTGCATCTGATCGAATCAAGATCAATTATGGCGATCAAGGTGGCACATCGAAAGATGGCGTTATCGAGATCCGTCCTGGCGTGGAAGACTTGAATCTTGGGCAGTCTCATTATGCTCAGGTTCGTATCATGGTTGACGGAAGTCATTATCTGAAAGGCATGGCGATGTATTCGGATAATATTCCTGAAGGCTATGACATCGTCTTTAACACCAACAAGAGCTCCAATAAAAGTAAGATGGATGTGCTTAAGAAGATTCAGGATGATCCCGACAATCCTTTTGGTGCAACCATCAAAGCCAATGGTCAGTCTCATTACATCGGGAAAGATGGTAAAGAACATCTCTCTGCGATTAATAAACTGAAAGAAGAAGGAGATTGGCAAGATCAATCGATCAACTTATCTTCCCAGTTTCTTTCGAAACAGCCGATGTCTTTGATTAAGAGACAGCTTAATCTTACTTATGCTGATCTTGAGGACCAGTATCAAGAAATCATGGATTATACGAATCCTACGATTAAGAGAAAGCTTCTTCTCGATTTTGCAAATTCTTGTGACTCTGCCGCTGTACATCTGAAGGCTGCTGCTCTTCCGAGACAGAAGAATCAAGTTCTCTTGCCGATCGATGAACTCAAAGACAACGAGATCTATGCTCCGAACTATAAGAATGGCGAACGTGTTGTACTGATTCGTTATCCTCATGGCGGAACGTTCGAGATCCCTGAGCTGGTTGTCAATAATAAGAACCCCGCTGCTAAGAAAGCATTAGGTAATGCAATTGACGCAGTTGGTATTAACTCCAAGGTTGCAGAACGTTTGTCGGGCGCAGACTTCGATGGCGATACAGCAACAGTCATTCCGGTCAACGATAAGGTTAAAGTCAAGACAAGTCGTCCGTTAAAGGAATTGGAAGGCTTTGATCCTAAGGCTGCTTACTCAACCGAAGGTAAGACTGGTGTTAGGTTGATGAAAGAGTCCGAGAAGCAAAATCAAATGGGTACTGTTTCGAACCTAATCACAGACATGACTCTGAAGAATGCACCTCCTGAAGAGATCGCCATGGCTGTCAAGCATAGCATGGTAGTCATCGATGCTGTTAAGCATAAGCTAGATTATAAGCAGTCCGAGAAGGACAATCATATCGATGAACTCAAGCAGAAGTGGCAAGTTCGGTATGATGAGAATGGTGAACTTAAGGCTGGCGGAGCGTCCACACTTCTCTCTCGTCGTAAGCAAACCATTCGAGTGCCTGAGCGTAGAGGTTCTGGTCGTATCAATCCTGAGACTGGTGAAGTAGAGTACAAGGAATCTGGTCGTACTTATTATGACAAAAAGAGTGGAAAGATTGTTCCGGCTATGACGAAAGTGTCACAGACTCTTTATATGAGAGATGTGAACGACCTCTCATCAGGTACCCCCCAGGAAAACGCCTACGCGGACTACGCCAACAAAGTAAAGGCCCTGGGTAATCGAGCTCGACTTTCATACCTGTCTACAGAAAAGCTTGAGCGTTCTCCTGAAGCTGCTAAAAACTATGCTTCTGAGGTGCAGAGTCTTAACGACAAGATCGATAAGGCTGCCCGTAACGCCCCTAAAGAGAGGCAGGCTCAAATCAATGCCAATGCTGTTGTGAAGGCAAAGGTTGAGGCCAATCCGGAGCTCTATACAGAGAAGAAGGCATACAAGAAGCTCAAGCAGAACTCAATTAACGATGCTCGTGCTGATGTCGGCGCAAATGGTAAAGGAACTCGGTTCACCATCACTGACAAGGAATGGGAAGCCATTCAGGCAGGTGCAGTTAGCGACAGTAAACTCATGCAGATTCTTAGGTATACCGATCAAGATGCCCTTAAGGCTCGTGCTATGCCTAAGACTACCACTCAGTTGAGTGATACCAAGGTTCAGAAGATTAAATCTATGTCTGCGAGTGGATACACCAATGCTGAAATAGCCGAAGCTCTTGGTGTTTCTACATCAACGATCAATAATTACATCAAATGATGTGTTGAAATGAGGTGAATTTCGACTAAATGAGAGTTGTTGCTCTGTCTACAAAAGACAATCCTTTCAATCCAATTACTCAATTCGATGATTGGTATCGTTTTGACATGGACAAAGGTTACTCTTCTTGTTCTTATTTGGCTCGAATCACGAAGTCTTCTGAATCTAATAACGAAACTGCTAATGTTAATGACATTGAGTCTGCAATTGATGAAATCATCAAGTATGACCCCTTTGATCGTTACATTAAAGTTGTCGAAGAAGTTCAAGAAGATTCGAATTCAGAGTCTACAAATGAACAAACGTAGCTTGTTAACTGTGTCTTCTCAATCACTCCTGCTCACATCCTACAAATAGAAAGGACAATTAAATGACTTTTCATGTTGTCTTTGACTTTGTTTCGAACAAAAAAGAAATAAATGGGGTCAAATATAATATAAAAAGCATATGGGGGGTCGCGAAAATATCAACCCCCCTCCCATGTCGCGGGTGTCCTTGATATTTCTCCGGCGGGATTTTTTGGAAAAACAGTCTGAGTTATATTTTCACAGAGCGTATAATAGAGCGTCCGGGCCAGTCTCTTCACCATCCCTGAACTTGGGATTTCTCATCATGGATTCTTCCATGTTACCTCCAAAGGTCTTGCCCTCACCTCCTCTATATAGTGTTCGATTGTGCTTTGCTCCTTTCAGCGTCGAATCGTCCCGCATCTTGCTCGGACGTTCTAGTATGCGCTCTGTGATTTTTGCAAAAACTACAGGAGGTATTTACTGTGGCTAGCGGAACGTATAATCTCAATTTACTTCCGCATCGGTTTTCAATTGGTCGACAAGGTGAGAACCGTTATCGTAAAGTATCGTTCGACGTCTACAAGTTCGTAGAGCCAGTTCTCCGGGATTCGGCAGATGGTGTGATTTTCTTGGTCGGCGTTTTTCGTCGACCGGATGGCGCTATTTATAATACGATTGTCGAGAAGATCGATCGAAACGATTTCGATAACGTGATCGATTGGTATCCGACCATTACTGAGACATACTATGCTGGAGAGGGATCTCTTCAGTTTGTAATCTCAAAGATGCCGGTGACTGGGGATACGACAGTTCCCGAAGAGTATATTTTGGGCAAGTCCAATGTCGCCCAAGTGACGATCGAAGAATCGTCTACTGAATCTGGCCCACTCCCGCCTACTCCTGATGCCCCGATCAAAGTGACTGTGACCGCGGACGTCGATGCTGCTAAGAAGGCAGCTACGGTGGCGGAGAGTTATGCAACGCATCCCGCGCTTCCGGATGAGTCCGGATATTACAAAGTGTGGAATGCCGAGACAAAAGAGTACGACATCACCAAGATTCCGGTTGCACCGGGACCCACTGGCTTGGTGGCGCTCTTTGTTCCCATTCAGAAGTTCGAGAGTCAGCCGATTGTAGGCAACCTCTACAATGTGACAAATGCGAACTTCAATCGTGAGCCTCTCGAAGGAGAGGAATCTGTTTGTTACATTGTCCCGACAGACGCAGAAGCGGCTAAGGGTGCGAATTGGTTGTGTGTATGTTTCGTACGGGTTGATGTAATTCCTGTTCCTAATCGTGAGAAGAAATATGCCCTCATGATCGAGGACATGTATTCTCTGACGAGCGGGGGCGGTAGCGGTGACGGAAATCTGAAGAGCGATGACTTCGATCAAATCAAGGTAATGGACCGTGGTGAATACGAAGCCCTCGAGACAAAGGATCCCCGTACCGCATATTTCATTCGGGGGTAATCTGCTATGATTGCTATCGATGAAAAGGAAATTACCGAAGTGTTTATCGGTACACAAGGCATTAAAGCTGTCATTGTGGGAGGAGATCCCGTGTACGAGCGGAAAGGCGGATATATCTACCTAGTGCTCGACACAAAAAGTTAAATCTATGATGAAGGGAAAGATGCTATATGGCTAGCTTCTTTAATCTTATTCTCGATACCACTGCGCCTGCTGGCGTAACCCTGGCTCTGAACGATGATGCTCGTTATACCACCAGTGCTTCCATTACGGCCAAGATCGGCTGCGAGGATGCTGAGACCACCGGTTATCAGATGAAGATCTGGGGTGGCGTTGATGGCGCCGCTACCGAAGCCGATGCTGCTTGGGTCAACTTCGCTGCGACCAAGGCGATCACTCTCGCCACTGGCGATGGCAAGAAGACCGTTAACCTGAAGGTTCGTGATGATGTCGGCAACGAGTCCGCTGTCGTTACGAAGGAGATCATCCTCGATACTGCTGTTCCTGTGGTCACCATTACCGGCCCCGACAAGAGCAAGATCTCGAAGGTCGAGACCTTCAACGTTGCTGCGATCAGCTTCACCTGCGATGTCGATTTCGTCGAGTACAAGGTCAAGGTCGTTCCCACTACCGCTTCCCTGCAGGATGCGGGCGTCGTGATCGGTACGACCAACGGCTCCACCAACATGAGCGGTACCGGCGAGTATCCTGATGCTAAGGCTATCGACTGCACCATCAACGCTGCTGACCTCGAAGCTGCTTCTGCCGGTGACGGCGAGAAGATCATCAAGGTCTTCGTCCGTAACGCTGCCGGCACCTGGAGCGTGGCGTAAGAGCCAGGAGGTAACACTCTATGGCTGTACCAACTTTAACGTTCAGTACGACGGGATCTAAGATCTCATCCGTAGAAGGCCATGACCACATTACTGTGACATTCACGGCGAATGGGCCGTATAAGTCCTTTGAGTGTCGAGCAACGAAGAGCGGCGAATCCTGGGGAGTTGGTATTGGGACGCTCATTGCCTCGTTTTCCCAGACGCCTGCGAACACATCGCGATCCTTTGACATCTATGATGACTATTTGGTTCACGGTGATGGAGAGTACCGTATTTCGTTGTTTGCACAAGATATGAACGGAAGTTGGTATATTCTCACCCCTCTCTTTGAGTTTCAGTTTTCAAATGAAAGTTTGAACGAGAATCTCATTGAGTTTGGTGATCTCTCCTATTGATTTCGCACCGTCAATTGGGTACACGGGAGGGGTCCTATGAGTATAGCTACATATTTGTAGGGCCTCTCCTTTGTTAAAATTTTTAGAAGGAGGAACATCAGCGATGAAAATTATCGAATGTCTGAACGATAAGATTAGCGAAGAACTTAATGATAGCGAGTCCTATGCTAATCTCGCCCTTAAGTATAAGGAAAGCGATAAAGAGACAGCGAAGCTTTTCTATGATCTTTCTCTGGAAGAAACGAAACATTACAACAAACTTCATGATCGCGTCGTTGCATTGATCAACGAATACAAAGCCAAGAATGGTGCGCCTCCGGCAGACATGCTCGCCATTTATAATTACGTGCATGGCCAGATGATCAAGCGTGCCAAAGAGAACAAAATCCTTCAGGATATGTTCAACTCTTAAGGAGCGTAAGTATGGCTGATAAAGTAGATGACCTGATGATCAAGACGCTTAACAAGGTGTCTGAGACAGGTAACATTACGACCGGCGATATTTTCGTTCTCAAGTATTGCAAACACGAACGTGCGAAACAGTCTCAGTCTCCGGCTTACAAGCAGCTCCTAACTGGAGCAGGAGAGGTTCTAGCCTTTCTTAGAAGTGCTTTTGGAGGTGAATGAGAATGCCTGGTCCAATGTTTAACCCCGGAATGGGAAATCGTTGTGGGATGATGAAAAGCCCTGAGCAGATTCAGCAAGAGATGAATCAACTGATGCAGCAGTATAACAATATGTATCAGAACATGAGTAATCGAATGCCAATGAACGAACCTGTTCAGATCGTGAATGACACGTTCGCCAATCGCCGTAGAGGCGAATACAGCGAAGTGCATGATCCGAGTGAAGTAGAGCAAGCTTCTGTCCCGATGGATGGCACTCCTCGTTTGTTCTTCGATTTTAAGAATAAGCGATTCTGGGCTAAGAAGTATGAGAATGGTCAGACATATATCACGCCATACTCATTTGGCTCTCTTATGCAAAACTCTTCGGATGCCGTATCCTTTACTCCTTCGAGTGAATCCTCTGTGGACTATACGAAGGAACTTTCCACTCAAAATGAGCCCAAAGAGGAATCCTCTGACGCTCGACTCGATCGCTTAGAAGCGATGATGAGTCAGATCTTGGAAAGGATGACTTTAAATGAGTCTAATGGATCTGGTGAAACTTGCGAACGCGGTAAGCAATCCGCAGGAAGCGCAAGGAATGGCACTAAACGCTCTGGCAAAGAGATCCCCGGAGACAGCAGCAATGTTGTCAACGATGATCAAGCGGGGCGATGACCCCGCGAAAGCAATTCGGCAGTTTGCCCAAGAAGGAAAGATAAGTTCAAAGCAGTTAGACGAGCTTCAGCAAGTTTACGGAATGGCTAGAAAAATGGGCCTACGTAACTTTAACATTCCTGACAGTGTCTGGAATGAAGCTCGACAGGCAATTGGTGGGGTAGCTTCCAGTCAATTGCGGCCCAAAAGTGGTTCCGATTGGTTTTAATATTGGTTTTAACTCAGTAGGGTGGCCAACTATTGAGTTGAAATAATATTTTTATTAGGAGGACACTAACAATGGCAGAACTGAGCGATGTTCTTATGATGAAGGCTCTCGAGGATGACAATGGTCATGATACGTGGGGTAGCGCTGGCTTCCTCTGGGTTATCCTGATCTTCCTCTTCTTCCTGGCTTTCAATGGCGGTGGTCTCTTCGGCAATCGCGGTTTCGGTAATGGCGCCGCGGTCGTTGCAAATGATCTTTCTCAGGTTGAGCGTGATGTCCTCACGGGCAATTGCGCGACCCAGAAGGAGGTTCTTGAGAACCGTTATGCTAACCAGCTTTCCTTCAATCAGCTGGGCGCCGAGATGCAGTCTTGCTGCTGCGACATCAAGACGACCATCATTGAGCAGAATCAGCTGACACGTGATTTGATCCAGTCCCAGTATCTGGATGAGCTTCGTACCAAGCTGTCTGATGCGAAGACGCAGATCAGCAATATGGAGCAGAACCAGTATATCCTGGGTCAGCTTGGTAATTTCTATTCCAAGCCGAGTGTGAATCCCAATACCTGCTACAATAACTACGGCTGCGGCTGTAATGGCTGCGGTGGCTGCAACGGTTGCGGTTGCAACTGAGTCACCTCGTAGTGCTTTGACAAGCAAGGAGGGAATTCAAAATGGCAAGTAACTGCTATCGCAAGTCTACGTTAACAGCGCTCAACACCACGGCCCAGACATTCGTCACGGCTGGTACCATTCTGTCTCCTGGAGGACAGTTGGAGAAGACGGGTTGTTCGCTGACCACGAGTCTCCAGGGTATCCGAATTCTTTCGGATGGTCTTTATACGGCTAGTGGTGCCGTTGCATTTACGCCCTCTACTGCTGGCGTTGTCCTTGTTGCACTTTATAAGGACGGCAATTTGCTTCCTTGTTCTGTGCGTACGATGAACGTCAACAGCGGAGTACTGTACATGCTCGACGCCATTGCCCCGGCGTTTGAAGGCGAGGCTTGCCGGGTGATCCATCCCGAGATCACTGTGCAAATCAGTGGTGTTGATGGTACGGTCAGTCGTGTTTGCCTTAATGTCACGCGCCTTGCGTGAGTTGTGTTGAGGGGTTTGGGGTCCATTATGGGCCCCGCCCTTCTATTTTTAGTTTTGAGCATTGACTAGAATTCGTGGTATGGCCACGATTACGAGTTCTATTAAGTGCTCAACTCTAAAATAGAAAGGGTGAAGTGTATGCCTGTAACTATTTCCTGGCAAACCATAGTTTCATTCGCAGCCGTCCTTGGTGCAGGTGCAGTCGTATGGAATTACATCACTCGAGTTGTCCACAAATTGGAATACGATCGGGAACAAGATGAACGAATTACTCGTTTAGAAGAAGCTCATTCTCGTGACATTTCTGATTTGCGAAGGCATCACGATGAAGACATGGCTGCGACTCGGAAAGAGATGGCAATCATATGCAGAGGTATTCTGGCGTCATTGAAAGATGACGAGAAGGCAAAACAGTCCTCTATCAAGGAGATGGAGGACTATTTAAATAGCTCTGCGCACCACATTGTCAATCAAAATCAAAAACGTAAGTAAGGAGGAAACGACATGAAGTTCGAGATGAGTGACAAAGTATATGACATTCTCAAATGGGTTGTCATGATCGTACTTCCGGCTTGCTCTGCTCTATACGCATCTCTTGCTCCGGTTTGGGGCTGGGGTAATGTAGAACAGATTACCGTAACGTTGAGTGCGATTCAACTGTTCCTTGGCAGCTTGATTGGGATTTCGACGTCCAACGTGAAAAAAACCAAAACCAACCAAAAGAAAGCATAACGATGTTTCATTCTCGGGATGTGAAGTATCTGCGCGAAGACGTTCGGGTAAACGCTAAGATATTTTTGGATCTTTGTAAGGAAGCGGGTCTGAATGTTCTTATTACCGAAACGGTTCGCGATAAGGCATATCAAGAATACTGTGTTTCTCAAGGTTGGGCCGCCAAGACAGCGACTGTTCCAACGTTTCATTCTGTGGAAGCCGGATTAGCATTCGACATTTGCAAGAATGTAAAAGGTCATGAATACGATGACGCCGAGTTCTTCAAGAAAGCATCGGCCATCGGAAAAAAGATTGGCTTTAGTTGGGGCGGAGACTGGAAAAGTTTTGTTGATCGAACCCATTTTCAGTGGGATGACAACAAAAAGTATAGCAGTAGTATGATCAAGGCTGGAAAATACCCGCCTAATATGCCGAAATATGAGGTTGACGTTTCTATGAGGGAAATAACTGGTGCCACATCCGAAGAAAAGCGGATGATTAAAGCAATCCAAACCGCGACTGGTGCCCTTGCGAATGGTGTAATTGGCAATCAGACTATGTCTGATATCGCTATTAAACTTAACGCAAAGTGCTTCCCGCTGAATGTAAAGCTGTATGATTGCCCCGCAATCATTGCAAAAGACATCGATCCGTTTAATCCCAACAGTTCGCTTCCGCTTAATTGCATTAGTGGTAGTTTTAATGGTGGCGTTGCTCCCTGTAGCGTTCTTATCCGAAATGGAGAAGTCGTTTGCTGGTCTGCCTGCCATTATGTTTCCCTCGATAAGCCGGAAAGCGTTATCTATAAGCTTCGTAGTACTGGCGAGGTAAAGATTAAACGTGTCAAAACGGTGAGTGACGATCTGCCGCTTTATGACGTTGTCTGGGCGGTCGGTGGAATGGGGCTGATGGATTTCTATAATCCCAAAGCCGAAGGCTTCACTGGAGTCTTTAGCGATGTTCTGCGCAAGACGAATCATACAGTTCTCGGATATCGTAATGGTATGATGTATGGCTTGTACTGTCCCAATATGACGGCAAGCCAGATCAATACTCTTTGCAAATCTAAGATGATGTTTGACTTTGCTATCATGCTTGATGGTGGCCATGTTGCGGCAATCAATGCCCAAAATAACAAAATCAACACATCTCTGAAGCAGCTTTACGCTATCAAGTTCCTGTAAAATTCAAAATGGCAGAAAGGAGACCGTGAGACATGGCTATCAGTCGTAAACCGCCGTTGACGGAAGAAGCTCAAGAGAAGCATATGATTGCTCTTGCCATGGATCTTGCTGAGAAACAGTTAAGAGAGGGCACTGCGTCGTCGCAAGTCATCACTCATTATCTGAAGTTGGCTTCTACTAAGGAGCAGAAGGAGCTCGAACTCCTGGAGACTCAGAAAAAGTTGATGGATGCAAAGGCAGAAGCGATTACATCGATGAAGAGTCAGGAGGAGCTCTTCAAAAGTGCAATCAAGGCATTTAAAACCTATAGCGGACAAGGGAGCGAAGATGATGAGCCGGAATATTAAATGTTATTCCGAACTAATTACTTTGCCGACCTTGATTGAACGATATGAGTATCTTCGAATTGGTGGAAATGTCGGAGAAGATACCTTCGGCTATGATCGATGGATTAATCAGATATTTTACAATTCTGAAGAATGGAAACGAGTACGAAGAGAAGTTATTCTACGAGATACGATAGGACGCGAGTGTTGCGATCTAGGAATTGAAAAGTTCCCCATATATGGACGAATCATCGTTCATCATATGGTCCCTTTGCTAGTAGATGATATTGCTCAATCGAGCGAGTTCTTACTCAATCCAGAGTATCTCATATGCTGTTCTGACAATACACACCGGGCAATTCATTATGGTGATGCGAAGTTACTCCCTCGGGACTATACTCCGCGTTCACTATTCGATACTTGCCCTTGGAAGCATTAGGAGGAAATATGGCTAAGAAGGCAAAAGCACCGGAAGTCCAGACCGAAGAAGTAAAGGCTGGTCAGGGTGTCGTGGTCGGTACCGACCTCCTCAACATTCGTAAGGGTCCGAGTGTCAATGATCGAGTCCTTTATGTAATCCAGAAGGATACGACTGTTGAGATTGTTTCCAAACCGAATTCCGAGTGGTACGAAGTGATCACTCCTTCGGGTCACGGTTATTGTATGCAGATCTTCGTTAAGCGTACGTAAGGAGGATCCACATGACCGATAGCATCCTCAATACGATTAAGAAAAAGATCGGAATCTCTGAGGATGAGACTTGTTTCGACGAGCCAGTTCTTACGGAGATTAACACAGCATGCTCTTTCTTGTCCCAATTAGGCGTAACGAGTTTCGATAACTTTACGGTGGCGGATTCGAGTAACACGTGGGATGAATGTATCTCTGATCGAGCTAAGCTAGCAGACATCAAGACATACATTTATATTTATGTGAAACTTAACTTCGATCCACCGACAAATGCGTTTCTTGTTCAGCTTCTGAAGGACCAGTTGAAAGAATGCGAATGGCGAATTAATGTCGCCGTTGATCCTTAAGGAAGGAGAGAATTCAAAATGGTTGTTTATAGTGATGAACTTTGCCATTATGGAATTCGCGGCATGAGATGGGGCATCCGTCGATATCAGAATTCCGACGGTAGTCTTACCACAGCTGGCCGAAATCGCTATTCTACGGGCAAACATCATTCGATCTTTACTCGTAAGAAAACGACTTCCAAGGTTACAACCAAGCCAGCCGAAGAGAAACCGAAACAGAAGTCTGTAAGCGAGATGAGTGACACTGAATTGAATGCATTTCTGAATCGAAAGCGTTTGGAACAGCAGTACTATCAGCTTATGGCGACGCCTCAGAAGAAATCGGCGGTTACCAAGGGTAAGGAAATGGTTGGGAAAGCATTGGAAAATGCTGCCCAGGATACCCTTACCCAAATCGCTAAGTACGCAATGGCAAAAGGTGTCAACAAGGTACTTGGCGATAACGTTGTCAACGCAAAGGTAACCGACAAGGAAAAAGAGGCCAAAAATAAGTAGGTGACCTAAATGGCATTATCGAACACCGCAGTACCACGGTATTACGGTATGTTCCGTGATGCCGTAGTTAGAGGAGAAATACCGGTAAATCGAGAAGTCGATTTGCAGATGAATCTTATCGATGATCTTATCGATGATCCGGGATGCTACTATGATGACGAAGCTGTGGAGGGCTTTCTTGCTTTTTGTGAAAATGAGCTAACCCTGACCGATGGTGGTGATTTAGATCTTCTCGACTCATTCAAACTCTGGGCCGAGGACGTCTTTGGCTGGTTTTACTTTACGGAAAAGAGTATACCGGTTCCCAATCCCAATGGTCGCGGCGTTCGCTTTGTTCGAAAGCGAGTTAAGAAAAGGCTTCGTAATAAGCAGTACTTGATCGTTGGTCGAGGTGCTGCGAAATCATTATACGATGCATGTGTGCAGAGTTATGGACTTTGCATCGACACAACGACTACCCACCAAATTACGACTGCTCCGACCATGAAACAGGCGGATGAAGTTCTATCTCCAATTCGAACCGCCATTACTCGTTCGAGAGGTCCACTATTCCAATTTCTTACAGATGGCTCACTTCAGAACACAACTGGATCGAAAGCCAATCGTGTGAAGTTGACCTCTACCAAGAAGGGTATTGAGAATTTCCTGACCGGTTCTTTGCTCGAGATTCGTCCTATGAGTATTGCTAAGCTTCAGGGCTTACGATGCAAGTATGCGAGTATTGATGAATGGCTTTCTGGTGACATTCGAGAGGATGTTATTGGCGCCATAGAGCAGGGTGCATCTAAGATCGACGATTACCTCATCTTAGCCACAAGCTCGGAAGGAACGGTTCGAAATGGTAGCGGCGATACAATCAAAATGGAGCTGGAAAGCATCCTGAGAGGCGAGTATCGCAACCCGCATGTCTCCATTTGGTGGTATAAGCTCGATAGCATCGATGAAGTTGCAAATCCTTCTATGTGGATGAAGGCGAACCCAAACCTTGGAAAAACCGTTACCTATGAAGTGTATCAATTGGATGTGGAGAGAGCAGAAAAGGCTCCTGCTGCACGCAATGATATTCTCGCAAAGCGTTTCGGCATTCCGATGGAGGGTTATACCTACTTCTTCCCCTACGAAGAGACCATTCCTCATAAGCATCGCGAGTTTTGGAAAATGCCTTGTTCACTTGGCATGGACCTTTCTCAGGGCGACGACTTCTGTGCATTTACGTTCCTATTTCCTTTACCGAATGGAACGTTCGGTGTGAAGACTCGAAATTATATTTCGTCGACCACACTTAACAAATTGCCTCCGGCGATGTATCAGAAGTATTGCGACTTTATTCGAGAAGGTAGTCTTATTGTTCTCGAGGGCGTAACTCTGAACATGATGGTCGTGTATGACGATCTCGATCGATTTATCTCTGAGGCACAATACGACATCCGATGTGTCGGATTTGACCCGTATAATGCTAAAGAATTTATCGAAAAATGGATCTCAGAAAATGGTCCATTCGGTATCGAGAAAGTTATACAAGGTGCAAAAACTGAATCTGTTCCTCTTGGCGAGTTGAAGAAACTCTCGGAAGAGAGGATGCTTCTCTTTGATGAGGAACTTATGTCCTTTACGATGGGTAACTGCATCGTAATCGAGGATACCAATGGCAATCGAAAGCTTCATAAGAAGCGCTACGATCAAAAGATCGATGCTGTTTCTGCAATGATGGACGCATTCGTTGCCTATAAACTTAACATCGAAGCTTTCGATTAAGGAGGTGACCGTATGGCAGAAACGCTCTTCAGTAAAGTGAAGCGTGCGTGGAATGCATTCTCCGATTCTGACTGGGATCGTTATGTTCCAGCAGGTCAGATGATCAGTTCATCTCGTCCGGATCGGGTGATTCTATCCCGTGGTAACGAAAAAACCATTGTAACTGCGATTTACAATCGTATTGCGATGGACGTTGCCGCATTGGATTACCTCCATGTTCAATTGGATGAAAATGGTCGATTTGTTAAGAAGATTGATGATGATCTGAATCATTGTCTTGAAGTCGAAGCAAATATCGATCAGACCGCTCGAGCATTTGTACAGGATGCAATCCTAAGCATGTTCGACTGGGGGACGATTGCCATTTGTCCAATTGATACAGACCAGGAACCGGATCAAGAGGGTGACATTGTCACATGCTACTATACGATGCGCATTGGTGAAATCATTGAATGGCGTCCGAGACAGGTATTGGTTCGTTGTTATAACGATCGTACCGGTCAGTTCGAGAACGTCACATTCGATAAAGCCAATGTCGGCATTGTTCAAAATCCCTTCTATGCGATAATCAACGAGCCCAATAGTATGATGAAGCGTCTTGTGCATAAGCTTAACTTGCTTGATGCCATCGACGAACAGTCTGCTAGTGGTAAACTCGATCTGATTATACAACTCCCCTATGTCATTAAGACAGAAGCCCGTAAGACCCAGGCCGAATCTCGTCGAAAACAGATTGAGGAACAGCTCATGGGTTCGAAGTACGGTATTGCCTACACAGACGGTACGGAGAAGATCACGCAGTTGAATCGTGCTGTGGAAAACAACCTCATGACTCAGATTGAATACCTTACGAGTATGGTATACGCCCAGTTGGGTATCACTCAGAGTGTATTGGATGGAACCGCAGACGAATCGACGATGCTGAACTACAACAACCGATCTGTGGAGCCATGTGCTTCTGCTCTTACCGATGAGCTCTATCGTAAATTCCTTACGACATCTCAGCGAGAGAAGATGGAATCGATCTCCTTCTTTAGAGATCCCTTTAAACTCGTACCGGTTAGCCAGATTGCTGAAATTGCAGATAAGTTTACTCGTAATGAGATTCTTACCTCCAATGAGATCCGTCAGGTTATCGGTATGAAGCCGTCTAAGGATCCGAAGGCTGATGAGCTCCGTAACAAGAACTTGTCACAGTCTAAAGTGGATCAGCAAACCCCTACGGTCCCAACCAAAGCGGACCAAACCGTATCGGTCAAAAATTCTAAAGAAGGAGGAAAAACATAATGCCCGATATTGATCACGTTCGTCCGGGTCCTGGTAATTCTGATTTTCAGGGCTGGGCGTCCAAGAACAATCTTCTGTGCACGGATGGTCGAGTAATTCGCGAGAACGCATTCGCACATCAGAACGGTGCTGTTGTTCCACTTGTCTGGAACCATCGTCATGATACACCGAGTGCTATTATCGGTAAGGCCACCCTGGTCAACAAGCCCGATGGCGTGTATTGCTATGGTTTGTTCAATAACACCAAATTTGGCAACATGTGCAAAGAGCTTGTCACTCATGGCGACGTCACCTCTCTGTCGATTCTCGCCAATCAGCTGAAGCAGAAGGGCCACGACGTTATGCACGGTATGATCCGTGAAGTCAGTCTTGTTCTGGCGGGTGCGAATCCCCAGGCATTTATCGAGGACATGGATCTGGCACATGGTGAAGATGCCGAATACGAAGCTCGCATCTTCCCCCAGGAGCCGATCATTTGCCATGGTGATGATGACTTTGAGGAACAGGAACCGGAACCGGAGCCGGAAAATACGCCGGCTGAAGAGAATCCGGAAGGAAATCCAACCAACGAAGGTGAGCCGGAATCTGATCCGACTCCTGCAAATCAAAATGGGGAAGAAAATCCCGTGGAAAACAATCCCGCTACGAATCCGGAACTTCAGCACGCTGACGGTTCCGAAGAGACCATTCAGGATGTCATTGACTCCATGAATGAGAAGCAGAAAAACGTTATGTATTATCTGGTTGCAACTGCCAGAGAAGAAAATAAGGAGGATCCCACTATGGCTCACAATGCCTTTGAGAGCGGTGCGAACACGACCGCTCAGCTCACTCGTGAGAACTTTGCTCTTCTTGCGAAAGAAGCCAAAGCCTGCAGCTCCCTGAAGGAAGCCGTTCTGGCTCACATGGACGACATGGAGGGTCTGTCTGATGCCCTGATGCATGCCGACTATGGTATCACCGACATCGAGTACCTGTTCCCCGACGACCGCAATGTTACCCGTCAGCCTCAGTTCATCCAGCGTGACATGTCCTGGGTCTCCGGCGTTATGTCTGGTGTCCATCATGTTCCGTTCTCCCGCATCAAGTCCGTGTTCGCCGACATCACTGCCGACGAGGCCCGCGCCAAGGGTTATCTGAAGGGCAAGCTGAAGAAGGAAGAAGTCTTCACCCTGCTCAAGCGTTCCACCACGCCTCAGACCATCTACAAGAAGCAGAAGCTCGATCGCGATGACATCATCGATATCGTCGACTTCGACGTCGTCGCCTGGCTCAAGAGCGAGATGCGCATGATGCTCAATGAGGAAATCGCCCGTGCAATCCTGGTGTCCGACGGCCGTTCCACCGCTTCCGATGACAAGATTAAGGAAGACAACATCCGCCCGATCTGGACCGATGCGGACCTGTACACCATCAAGGTCGGTATCGACTCCGTCACCTACAACGATGATGACAAGCTGGCTAAGGAGTTCATCCGTCAGTGCATCAAGTCCCGCAAGGACTACAAGGGCAGCGGCAATCCCGCTCTCTACACCACCGAAGAGATGCTCACCAACATGCTGCTTCTCGAGGATGGCATCGGCCATTGTCTGTACAAGACCGAGGAAGAGCTCCGTACCGCTCTGCGCGTGAGCAAGATCGTCACCGTTCCCGTTATGGAGGGTCTGACCCGTGAGGTGACCCATGAGGCCGATTCCAAGGCTTACATTCACAGCCTGATGGGCATCATCGTCAACCTGACCGACTACACCGTCGGCGCTGACAAGGGTGGTTCGGTCTCCATGTTCGACGATTTCGATATCGACTACAACCAGCAGAAGTACCTGATGGAGACCCGTTGCTCCGGCGCTCTCACCAAGCCCTACAGCGCCATCACCATCGAGTCCTACGCGGTCAAGGCCGGCGGCTAATTCAAAATGGCGAAGTTTTGTGGGAAAATCGGCTATGCAACACTGGTCGAAGAGAGCCCAGGCGTATGGATCGAGAAGATCGTTGAACGTCAGCACTTCGGCGATTGGGTGTCGAACACCGCGAAGCTTCAAGCTCAGGAAGGTCTGAATGACGATCTGGTGATCGCAAATGATCTGAGTATCGTTGCCGATCCCTATGCCAAAAAGAACTTCCACTCGATCCGCTATGCAACATACATGGGAACAAAGTGGCGGGTGCGTATGGTCAAAGAGGCCTACCCCCGCCTCACCCTCGTGTTAGGAGGAGTATACAATGACTCGAATGGAAACCAATAGGCGGAAGTTTCATGAACTCCTTCGAAAGCTTCTTGGGTCCGATCAGGTTTATTACCAGAGGCCTGAGAACAAGCAAATGACGTATCCTGCTATTGTCTATAACCGTGATGAGATCAGCAATGGCCACGCGGACAATAGCATTTATAAGCAGGAGTATGTCTATGCTGTTACCGTGATCGATCCGAATCCTGATAGTATTGTCGTCGATAAAGTATCGAAGATCCCTAGGACTCGATTCGTTCGACATTACACGCAGGATCGTCTCAATCACGACTTGTTTACCATATATTTCTAAGGAGGATCACATCCTATGGCTAATAAGCGTCTTATCTGGGATACTGTTGGTGAGCGCCTGTATGAAACTGGCGTGGACCATGGCGTTCTGTACGTTATGGGTGACAACAATACCTATGGCGAGGGCATCGCTTGGAACGGTCTGACTGCGGTCAACGAATCTCCTTCCGGTGCTGAGTCCACCGCTCTGTATGCGGACAACATCAAGTATCTCAACATGATCTCTGCGGAAGAGTATGGCTACACCATCGAGGCCTACTATTCTCCCGAGGAATTCGACCAGTGCGATGGTCTGGCGAGTCCGGTCGCTGGCATGACGATCGGCCAGCAGAAGCGCAAGATGTTCGGCTTCGTGTATCGTTCCCTGATCGGCAATGATACCGACGGCCAGGATCACGGTTATAAGCTGCACATCTGCTACGGCTGCCAGGCATCTCCCTCCGAGCGCAACCATCAGACGGTCAACGACAGCCCTGAGGCTACCAATCTGAGCTGGACGGTCACCACCACCCCGGTGAATGTGACTGGCTATAAGCCCACTGCGTCTATCGTGATCGATTCCACCAAGATCGATCAGCAGAAGCTCGCTGCTCTCGAGGATGTCCTGTTCGGTAAGGATCCCACTACGACGGGCGGCGATGACGGCGTGGCCCCGAAGCTGCTGATGCCCGACGAGATCATCAACCTTCTTAAGGCTGGCGGCTAAATCTATCTTTACGGAGGGGCCTCTTCGTGGGGCTCCTCCTATCATTTTTATTTTTTGAAAAGGAGAAAGCACAATGTATCGGAGACCTATCACTTTTACGGATTACGACGGTAATCAGGTTACGGAGAATTTCGAGTTCAATCTGTCTAAGGCTGAGCTCGTGGAAATGGAAGCCGAGTATCCCGGCGGGATGCAGGCCATGATTCAGAGAATTACGAAGGAGCGCGATGGTAAGGCCATTGTTTCGGTCATCAAGGACATCATCCTTCGTTCCTACGGTGAGCGTTCTCTCGACGGTCGTCGCTTCGTTAAGAACGAGGACATGCGCGAGAAGTTCTCTCAGACCGACGCATATTCCGAGCTTTTCATGGAGCTCGCGTTGAACCCCGATAAGACGGCTGAGTTCATCAACAACATCATTCCGAAGATCCCTGACGCTCCCAAACAGGCGGAGTAAATTCAAAATGGTTGAAATGGAGGCTAGGGAATGCTTCGGCTGACGATACCTGAACAAGAGGTGTTCAACGATGACACACAAGAGTTTAGCTTTACTAAAGAAGTAACGCTCCAACTTGAACATTCTCTAGTCTCTATTTCGAAATGGGAAGCCAAATGGCACATTCCTTTTCTTCGTAGGGAACCAATGACTCGTGAGCAGACGATTGATTATATTCGCTGCATGACGATCACCCAGAATGTTCCAAAAGAAGCGTACGAATTCTTGACAAATGAGAATATTAATACCGTTATGGCATATATCGACGACTCGATGACAGCCACTACTGTGAAACATCGTAAGAAATCGACTTCTCGCGACGTTGTCACATCGGAGCTCATCTATTATTGGATGGTAACGCTTAATATTCCCTCGCAATATGAGAAATGGCATTTGAACCGGCTTCTAACACTGATTGACGTGTGCAATGTGAAGAATGGAAAACCCGAAAAGATGTCTCGTCGAGAGACTGCTGACGAGTATCGTTCCATCAATGCTCGCCGACGTGCAGAAGCCAAATTGGCTAGGAGATAACAGCAATGGCCCTTGTCGTTATGAAACAATCCGGCAGTTTGAAGAACTTTGAAGGGTTTCTTTATAAAAACCGGAAAAGGCGTCTCTACCAACTGCTGAATGAATATGGTAAGCAGGGGGTTGAACTTCTTCGTGATGCTACACCGGTAGATACGGGCAAAACTGCTACCGGATGGGATTACGAAATCGAGGTGAGCTCCCAAGGTGTTTCGCTTTATTGGGTCAACAATAACGTGAATGAGGGAGTTCCTATTGCTATTCTTATACAATACGGTCATGCGACTCGAAACGGTTCCTATGTGCAAGGAGTTGATTACATCAACCCGGCATTAAGACCTCTCTTTGAGTCTATGGCTACTAAGCTCTGGAAGGAAGTGAGTTGACGATGGCAACTAGTATTGACTATAGAATTGTCGAAGCTCAATTTCGAAATTCGAATTTTGAGAAGAACATTGCCCAGTCGACCGAGTCTCTGGAGCGATTTAAACGATCCCTTGACGTCGATCAGCAGGCTAAGAGTTTACAGAAACTTGACGATGCAGCCGATCTGGCTGGTATGAAGGGGCTTGCACAGCAGGTCGACAAAGTAGCAGATAAATTTTCTGCTATGGGCGTTGTCGCATTTACTGCCCTTCAGCGAATCACAAATGCGGCAATCGACACCGGCGTTTCTTTGGTTAAGTCACTTTCGATTGACCAGGTCACTGCTGGCTGGAACAAGTACGAGCAAAAGACGTCCAATGTTCAGACGCTCGTTAATGCGACTGGTAAGTCTGTTGATGAGATCAATGGATATTTAGAGAAGCTTATGATGTTCTCGGATGAGACATCGTATGACTTCACGACGATGGCACAATCCCTTGGTCAAATGGTCACCAGTGGTGGCGACATCGATCATCTGATTCCGATGATTGAGGGTATTGCGAATGCAACCTCTTTCGCGGGCAAAGGTGCCGCAGAGTTCTCTCGCTCAATCTACAACCTAAACCAGTCTTATGGTCAAGGATTCTTGACACTTATGGACTGGCGAAGTGTCGAACTTTCCGGCGTTGCGTCTCAGCAGCTGAAAGAGACATTTATCGATGTTGGTAAAGCCCTCGGTACCTTGGACAAAAACGGGAGAACTGCAAAGGGTACTCTCGTTGATATTGGTAACTTCTCGACTACGCTTGCCGATAAGTGGGCTTCTCGAGAGGTTATGGAGCAGGCATTCGGTCGCTTTGCTCAAGTGACAGAAGCGGCCTATAAGCTTGTTCAAAATGGTATGGCCGATACTTACAGTGAAGCTTATGCCATGCTGGATGGAGCCTTCGAGCAAGTTTACTATCGTGCAGCGTTGGCTGCTCAGGAAGCCAAGACATTCGGAGAAGCTATCAACTCTGTTAAGGATGCCGTCAGTTCTGGCTGGATGACCACATTCGATTATATTTTCGGTGGTTACGACAAGGCAAAAGAAATCTGGACAAATCTGGCAAATGATTTGTGGGATGTCTTTGCTGCTCCGGCACAGGAACGAAATAGTATCCTGAAAGAGTGGGTTGAACTTGGCGGTCAGACTGCTTTGTGGGAAGGCTTAACAAACATTTTCAAGTCTCTCTTGAGTGTCATTGAAGCTGTTCGAGAGGGCTTTAGCGAGATATTCCCCGCTAAGACGGGTCAGCAGCTAGCAGACCTTACATTCCGATTCCGGGACTTTAGCACGAAACTCGTTGCGAGCGAAGATACGCTGGCAAAAGTGAAAGAAGTTGCATCTGGTCTCGCATCGATTGTTAAGCTACTGATTACTCCGATTAAACTCGTTCTCGGGTTGGTTGGAAAAATCATAACGCAGGCTGCTCCGCTTACAAGTTATCTTCTTTCCTTCTCTGCGACCATTGGCGGTTTGTTAACGAATCTTGTTAAGATGGTTGATGAATCGCGAGTGATCGAAGGTATATTCGCTACATTGAAGAGTGCAGTGGAAGCCGTTGGTGGGGCATTCATGTTCCTTGGGGGAATGCTTTCTACGAGCATTTCTGCTTTTACGGGAATCAA